>Ga0255093_1001134_pt1 | contig 10476 bp, 5 predicted proteins | sample Colum_Law_RepA_8_2_FD_188437 | JGI IMG/M metagenome (GOLD analysis project Ga0255093, IMG submission 188437) | Freshwater microbial communities from Columbia River, Oregon, United States - Colum_Law_RepA_8d | ecosystem: Environmental > Aquatic > Freshwater > River | place: USA: Oregon | collected...
ATCGAGGAGCTAATCATCGACGGCTACGGATCTGCGACCTGGGAATCCGTCAAAATGGTGGCAGGCGTTGACGAGGATGTCTTCATCAGCAGTACCGGCTATCCCGACGAAATTACCTACGCGCTTGTGACGGCCGGCGCCGCAGAGCTCGGCATCTCTCTGCCGGAGTTTCTGCGCCGGTTTGGTATCCACTGGGTCACCCGCACCGCCCGGGTGCATTACGCCGACCTCCTCGCCGCCGGCGGTTCCTCCGTCCGCGAGTTCCTCGTCAACCTCCCTCACTTCCACCAGCGTATCAGCCTCCTCTTCCCCAACCTCGACCCGCCGGAATTCCGCTGCGAGGAGGTCGCGGAGCGGTCTCTCCGCCTTCATTACTATTCCCGCCGCCCGGGCCTCACGCATTTCGTCGACGGGCTGATCCTCGGATTGGGCACGTACTTCCAAACCTCGGTAACCGTGTCGATTACCGCAAAAAAGTCGTCTGGAGCGGATCATGATGAATTCCTCGTCGAGTGGTAGCGAGCTGGAATCTAATCCGTCCCTTGACAATGAACAGTTCGCCGCCCTCTTCCCCTTCTTCCTGCAGTTCGACCGGGATCTTCGGATCCTCGACGCCGGGCCTTCCCTCCGCAAGGCCTGTCCGGATGTCATCCCCGGAAAACTGCTTCCCAAACTTTTCTCGCTGGAACGGCCCCGGATTCCCCTGACCGCCGAATCCCTCGCGGCCGCACAGGGTTCCCTGTTTCTCCTCAAACACCTTGGTTCTGGGTTCTGCCTTCGCGCCCAGTTGTGGGTCAACGCGCCAGGCGGCTCGTTCTTCCTTCTGGGTTCTCCTTGGATTCGGCAACCAGGCGCCTTGGCCGAGTGGAACTTGGCGCTGGCCGACTTCGCCATCCACGACAGCACGCCCGAACTGGTTCAATCCTCGGTCTCCCATCAACTCGCCCTCGACGACCTGCGCCGGCTCACCGCGAAGTTACAAACCCAACGGAGGGAACTCCGCCAGGCGCTGGAATCCATCCGCGAGGGCGACAACGAACGACAGTTGCTCGCGCGTATCGTCTCCCGCTCCGCCGATGCGGTCGCCGTCACCGATCCCTCCGGGAAGACCGAGTGGGTCAACGCGAGTTTCACCCGGCTCACCGGATATTCGATCGACGAGATGCGCGGCATCGATCCGGTCCTGGCGCTGCGCGGCTCCAAAACCGATGCGGGCAAGCTGGCCGACCTGAGCGCCGCGCTCCGCGCTGGCCGCCCCTTCCAATGCCTGCTCGGCAGTTACCGCAAGGACGGACAGTTCTTCTGGAATGACCTCGATCTTCAGCCGGTCTCGGCCGACGACGGCGCAATCTCTAACTGCGTTTACGTCCTCTCCGACGTCACGGGCACCCGTTTGGCGGCAACGCAGAACGATCTTGCTTCGCGGATCTCCTGCATTCTGGCCGAATCCATCGATAGCCGACAGGCAGAACTGAACATCCTTCGGACAATCTGCGAGGCCGTTGGCGCCTGCTACGGGGGGCTCTGGTGGATCGACGCGCAGCGGAGGTCGCTGGAACTCTCGCAGTTCTGCGCCGCCCCCGAAATAGAGAACTCGGCATTTCTGACCACCTCTCAGGCCTCCGCATTCGGGCAGGGACAGGGACTTCCCGGGCGGGTGTGGCTCCAGAACACCGCCGTCTCCATTCCTGATATCGAGCATTCTTTCGAGTGGACCCGGAAGGCCTTGGCCATTGCAGCCGGCCTCCGGGCTGGCGTCGCCTTTCCGATCCGGATCTCCGGCGCGACATACGGCGTCATAGAGATCTTCTCTTTGCATGTGGAAGACCTCGGACCCGTCCTGCTGCCGCTGGCCGAATCCCTCGGCGTCCAGATCGGGCAATTCATCGAGCGGCGGAACGCCGAATCTCAACGCGACCGCTTCCTTTCACTCCTGCAATCGGCGCTCGATTCGACGCCGGACGGCGTCGTCATCACGGACCTCGACGGTGCAGCCGTCCAAAGTAACGCCAGTTGGCTAGGGATTCTCGGGGATGGCGATCCTGGAGATAGCACCCGGTGGTGGCAGGGATTTGTGGGGAACTTTCGCGAGGCCGAAGCCGGATTTGCCGATTGGACCCGCTTGCGGAGTCTGACGGAACAGCTCCAATCCGCCTGCTTTGAAATGACGGACGGCCGGATCTTTGAAACCACCACCACCCCGCACCGCCACGACGGCCGGATGGTTGGCCAGGTCTGGGTGTTTCGCGATGTCACCACCGTGATGGCCCAACAGCGCGAACGCGAACGCCTGGTGGCGACGCTCAACTCCACCCTTGAATCGACCACGGATGGCATTCTTGTTACAGGCCTTGACACCGAGCGAATCATGTTCAACCAGCGGTTCCTCGACATGTGGCACATCCCTCGCGAAGTCGCGGAAAGCAACCTGACCGTAAGCATCGTTCCCTTACTCTTCCCACAACTGAAGGATCCGGACACCTTCTTAAAGTGCATTGAGTCACTCTTCCAGAATTCCGGTGCCAGTGCTACAGAATCTTTTGAGTTTACCGACGGAAGGGTGTTCGAGCTCTTCAGCCAGCCTCAACGTGTCGCCGATCGGATCATAGGGCGCGTCTGGTGCTACCGGGATGTCACGTTTGAATGGACCGCCCATCGCGCTCTTGCCGAAAGTGAGCAGCGTTATCGCTCGGTTGCCGAAACCGCCCCCGACGCTATTTTCACGTTTGATACCAGCGGTTCCGTGCAGTTCGCCAACCGGAACGCAATCGATCTGTTTGGCGGATCCGCGCGGACCCTCAACGGGTCGTCTGTCGCTTCGTTCTTCCCGGTAGCCAATCGGGAATCTTACACCCGTCTCTTCCGCCAGCTCGTCGCCACCGACTTCAACGCGCCTCGGCGAACCATCGAGGTTTCACTTTTGGACGCGTCCGGACGAATCTTCCCGGCTGAGGTGACCATCGGCCAGTCCCGTCGCGGGGAGGCGGTGCAGTTCATCGCGTTCAGCAGGGACATCTCCCAGCGAAAAGAAGCCGAGGAACAGATTCGCCGGTCGGCGAGATCCGCCGACTTGGCCAACCGCGCCAAGTCGGCCTTCCTGGCCAACATCAGCCACGAAATTCGTACCCCCCTCAACTCGATTGTCGGCCTCACCGAGCTGCTCCGCGGCTCCCGGCTCCCTGGCGAGGTCCAGGAAGCCGTCGACTCCATCTGGATCAGCGCGGAATCCCTGCTGGCCCTCATTAACGACCTCATCGACATCTCCAAGATCGAAGCCGGCCAGGTGGATGTCGAGTCCCAGGACTTCGACGCCGCCGAGGTCGCCGAACGCGCCATCGATGTCCTCCGCATCCGGGCCGCCGCCAAATCCCTGGATCTCTATCTCATCATCGAGCCGTCCGCACCGCCGCCCCTGCGGGGCGACGCGAACCGGATCCGCCAAGTTCTCGTCAACCTTCTCAGCAACGCCGTCAAGTTTACGGAAGGCGGTTCCATTACGCTCTCCCTTCACTGGGAACCGGACGGTGCCAACATCCGCCTCTCTTACTCCATTACCGATACGGGTATTGGAATCGCCCCAGCCGATCAGCAACGGATCTTCGAAAGCTTCTATCGAGCCCAATCAAAGTTGACGGTCGAAAGCGGCGGAGCCGGCCTCGGCCTGGGGATTTCCCGCGCCATCGCCACGCGACTCGGAGGGTCCATCACCGTGGAGTCTGCCCCCGGCAAAGGCTCCTGTTTTCACTTCACCGTTCCGGCAACGGTGCGGGCATGGGACCATACTCTCCCGGCGGCTCAGGCCACCGCCGTTCTCGTCGCCACCCTGCCCGAAAGAATGTCCCCTGTCCTGGCCGTGGTCCGCTCCACCGGCTTCCTGCCTTGTGCCTGCCCGAGTCCAGACTGCTGGCCCGCGGACGCCGCCCGCTTCCAATGGGTCATCGTCGATGAGGAGTGGTCCGATCTACATGGCTTCATCCCACTTCCCCACCCCGGTCTTCTCTGGCTTCGAATGACGGGACGGGCGGCCGACCTCCGCCATAGCCGCGTCGTACTTTCCCCGCTCACACCGGCTCGCCTGCGCCGGGCGCTTCTCACTACCGGCCAACACTCCGCCGCGCCAACCGCACCCGGACTGCCGGATCTGTCCGGGCACATTCTCCTCGTCGAGGATAATCCGGCCGGACAACACTACCTCAAAAAACTTCTCACCAGCAACGGCCTGCAGGTCGAGGTCGCCGCCAGCGCGACGGAGGCCTATCACTTCTTGCGCTCCTCCGCGTTCCATCTCGTCCTCATGGATTTGCAGCTTCCCGATGGCTCCGGCCTCGATGTCCTGCGCGAGCTTCGGACGTGGGAGAAAACGGAAGGCCGCGCCAGAACTCCCGTGATCGTTGTGAGCGCCCACGCGCTCTCGGAGTTTCAGGCGGCGGCGCTCGCTGCCGGCGCCGACGACTATATCTTTAAACCGGTACGGCCCGGGGTGCTCCTGGAAAGCGTGCGCCGGTGGCTCCTGAATTCCCTCCGGACCGTGGTGATCGCACAATCCACTGATTTGTTGGCCGGCGTCTTGCAATGGAAACCGGATGCGGCCGGCGTCTCGATTCCGCCGGATGGCGCTGTGCTTCTCCCCGCCGACGGCGGCCCGTTCGATGTGGCCGTACTCATCGCCCGTTCACCGACCCCACGCTTTCTGCAGTCCGCCCTCGCCGCCTTGGCCCCGTTTCCCGGCGCCACGCGCATTCTTCTCGGCGAGGACTGGCCGGTAGAACTCATCGGGTTGGCCGGTGGCGGCTCCGTATTTCCCGTTCCCGCCTCCGCGGCGGAATTCGACCGGCTCATGGGCCGTTCGTTTGCATCGCGGAACATTGTTTCCAACTCGACGCCTACTCCAAATTTAACCGTCGAGATCGCCGCGCTCGCCCGCGACTACCTCACCGGCGTTCGGGCTTCGCTCTCCTCCCTGCGCCGGGATCTCGAAGAGGGCCGTCCACCCGAAATCGCCGATTTCGCGCATCGCTTGAAGGGAACGGGTGCCGCGTATGGCTTCCCGGTGCTCACTACCCTCGCCACAAAACTGGAAACAGCGGCCGTGTCCGGCGATCGCGCGGAGGTTGCCGCGTGCCTCAGCGAGTTGGAAAACGAGCTCTTAACAAGTGCTCGGCGGACGGAAGCCACTCGGTAGAGTGCCGTACGCCCGCTCCGTTTCCAACGCGGTTTGCGCGGCTCTCGCCAGCGAGTCGGCCCACGCCGCCGCGGTCCCGGCCGTCGCCAGGCGTTCCAGCTCTTTCATCGCGGCGCGTAAGGCCGCTGCGCCCATCACCGCGCACGCACCCGCCAGCGCATGGGCATGCTCCCGGCTCTCCGGAACGCACGACGGTCCTCCGTCTATCCACGTTGACACTTGTCCCAGCGTGCCCCTCACCCGAGCCGCCGGGCTCATCCCCGCGCCCCGCAACAGCGTCTCGTATTCCGCAAACACCTCGTAATCGACGAGTGGAGTATCCTGCGCCTCCACCCCCCGCCCGTCCGGGTTCTTCCCGGCCAATACGTCCGCCAACTCGTCCGGGCTGAACGACTTGGACAAAATCCCGGAAAACCCGGCTCGCTGCGCGCGATCCATTTCGACTCCGTCCGTATGTGCCGTGATCGCATAGACGGGCAACTCCTGGAGTCCAGGGTTGGCCCGGATCCGCCGCAACGTCTCGATCCCGCCCAATACTGGCATCTCAATGTCCAACAGGACCACGTCGAAGGCAAATGATTCCAGCATGTCGAGCACCTGCGCCCCGCTCTCAACGCTCAACGGGCTGTGCTGGAGGGCGCGCACCGCCAGCTCCATGTACAGCCGTGACGCGGAATCGTCGTCAGCGATCAATATTTCCATAGGTGCCGTACTGTTTATCAACATACACCGCTGCTTCGTTTCGCCGCATTGGCAGATACCTCAATGGAGGCGGCCAACTGATCACACACTACTTCTGTTATCGTACCGTAGAACGGGCATGGAAACCGGAAAACGGGAGACCTGGCAGTCTTGGTGCGTCCATCCCTCGTTTTTTTCGTGGTGAAAGCTGGGCTGAAGTTTCGTTCAAAGTCGGGACTATGGCAGTGACTCCTCACTGGGTAGTGGCGAATCCCGTCGCACCGTTACAGCGCTTGAAACGTTTTTTTCGGCCGGGCTGCTGCCGCTCACCCGTGGATTCCGCCGCTCCGCTGGTTCCCGCCCACCGTCCTAGTCGGCGTGGGGAACAACAGCGGTGGCCCGCGCGCCGCACGCCGTCCCGAACACGAGTCTCCGCTTCGCCGGCGGACTCGGCACGGGTGATTCAGCCGCGAATACCCCATCGGGATAGGGGGAGACTTCACAACCTCTCCCCTCCCACACCACCGGACATGCGGGTCCGCATCCGGCGGTTCGGCGGGTTAAGCAATCAGTGAACAATGAATCTCGGAATCCCGAGCGCATCCAAGTAAGCATTCGGCAGTGCGAGGATGAGTGCGGGGTTGTGGGTGAGCCTCCATGGGCCGTGAGCGCTACCAGCCGTTTGTGCGGCCAGGTCTTTGCCCACTCCCCGTTTGCGAAGTTCCGCGAACCGGACCGTTCCTCTCTTCCACTGCATCCAGATCACAGATCGAAGCCTGCATCTAGTCCACTGATCGAGGCTTTCCAACACCCGCGTGGGTTCACACTTTCCGAAATAGCCGATCCAACCCCGTAGATATTGGGGCAGTTCTCCGGCCATCCGTTCGATGCGCACACCTCGCGTCCGGCTCGTCAGCGCCCGGATTCGCTCCTTGCATCGGGCTACCGCTTTAGACGCAATCCTGCGCTTCGGCGTCTTCCCATTCGTGAAGCTAAACCCCAGAAACTTCCGCTCCCATGGCCGCGCCACCGCACTCTTCTGCTGGTTTACCGTGAGTTTGAGCCTCTCGGCGAGAAACCGCGTGATGTTTTCCATCACTCGCTCCATGCTTCTTTCAGACCCCGCCTCGCGACGACGCCCTTGCGCTTCGCTATCACTTCACCTTCATCAGGTTGTGAAAAGGACTTTCACCTTCAAGCTGTCGATCATGCTCGGCACACCAAAAAAAAGGCCACTCGAGAGAGTGGCCTATAAAGTTTTGACAGAGGAGAGGAACATGCATTTTTCGTGCTTCCGCACCCAGCCTCAATGTCGTTAGGAGCCGATGAAAACGTAATGAAGTCGCTTCGAAAAATACATTCCTCATTCAGGATAAAGAACCGTGGCGAAACTTACACTCCGCAATACTACGGAATAGCTGGTGGATAACGGACGCATTGGAGGCGTGTAAACTCCTGATCCCATCCGGGTCGCCTTACGTGACAGTACGAAATAAACCCGGAGACGCTCCGCATCGTAACCCGCGAAGCGAGGGCATGCCGCGTTTTGCTTCCGAGGCATCCCGACGCCATCAGCCCCAAAATGTCCTGCCCGGCTGCGAAAGCCGCATCGCTGACCCAGCTCCACGCTGTGGAAAACGCGAAACATCGCAGGCAGGCGGCTGCGGATCGGCCCGCTAAGAATGCGGCTCTGCTGGCGGAATGAGTCGGAAAGCGCCCCGTAAACAGAAAGAGGGGAGGCCGAAGCCGCTTCCCACCACCCTTGAGCTACGCCTGCGAAGGCGATCGCTTTAGTGAGCCAGAACGTCGCTGTGGAACAGCGTACGGGAGCGGAGCGCACCGTCGACGACGATAGGCCCGGTAAGCTTCCGAAACGCGGTTCGCGCCGACGTCGCTGGTTAAGGCGAAGCCGTGCGCGTACTGGAACTGGCCCCGTGCGATCATGTAAGCCTGGAAGGCCGACGTCGCCGCGATCCCATTGTTACCACTCGTCGACAGTACGGTCGTCAGTTGCTTGCCCGCACGGACGACAGCCGGGGTCCGCGCCGCCGGAGCAGCGGCGCCACCGGTCGTTTCACTGTAGTAGGTCAGCTTGGAAGGACCGTTCTGCGGAGCCGTACCAATCCGATCGACCTAGATATTGCTGATCACGATATCAGGGTCAAACCAGGCCTGGTTCGTCAGTAACACGAATAGAAGGTTCGTGGTGCAGGGGTTGATCGTGAAGATGCCGCGGTCCGAGCTGGAGCCAGCAGAGCGCGCCAGCGCAGCCGAAGCCGGCGTCACGTTGCTCCGTTGCGCGAAGCTGCCGGCTACCGTTGCCGAACCCAGACCGGGCAGGTTGTTGCCGGTGTTGGAGAGGGAGGAAACGCCGATTTGATAACTGAGCGGGGCTATGAGGAACTGAAGCAGGAGCTGGGCTTGGGGCACTGCGTTGTCCGAGGTTGGCGCGGGTTCCATCATCGCGCCACACTCTGCATTGCCGCATACGGCTTTCTGATCGCGGTACGGTGCCGTTTTTCATCTCGGCCCGCGCTGGATAGCTCCAACTTGCCTTACCCGAAGTTCTGCCCGACTGGAAGCAGAGCGGCGCGGGCGCAACGTCATAACCCGCATTCGATTGCGACCCTTCGAATCCTGGTCGCTAGAGTCCTGGCTGGTCGGCTTCTGTGTTGCCCTCTATGTTCCAGGCTGCGGTCATACCACAGTAATAGCAGGAGGCAGTGGACATTCTAACGCCGACGAGTTGTTGCCGACCCGCGGAGTAGATTTACGTCCGCAAGTGGCCGGAGGCGGACTACGAGAACTTCGAAGTGGTGCGCAAGTTGAAGCCCTGAGGCGTGGTGTGCTGGGAGAGCCGGCGCTTTTACTTGAACCATAAACCGGAAGGCAGCTGGACCAGACTCGAGGAGATCGGCGAGAAGTTATTGCCTGGGTCCAAGTGACTGCACCGTGGCGATGCTCGATGCCCGGTTACGCCGGTTCCGCGAGGTACCCCCATAAGTGCGCGACGTAGAGGGGAACCCTCCCCTCTACGTCTTTCTTCGGCCGAAACTCTGCCAAGCTAAGTGTTGTTCATGTGACCAGATACACTCGTTACGAGCGTGCCCGGGCGGAAACTGCCAGACCATACTGTAGAATCAACGGGCGAGGAGTTGCCTCTGCTCGCCTGTTTTTAAAGATTACACTCAGTTCAGCTTCTTGATGGTCAGTCTGGCCCCCGGGCTAGGGGCCACCGTTAAGGTCGCTGCGACCGAGCTGTTATTGCGCAAGGTTATCACGTCACCTGCCGCAAGCGACAAGACCACCGAACCGCCGATACTTTGATTGCCGGTTGACGCTAATGTTTGGGTAGAAGAGTCGACGGAGGCATTGACAGTCAGAGCAAACTGGCTGCCAAAGCCTGCAGTAATGTTAACCGTGTAGTCGATCTCATAAACACCCGCCGTAGCCACAAAAAACACCGCACTGCCGGGACTATGTGCGACGCCAGACAACGGCCCATTGTTACTGAAAAGCACATCAGTGTTTCCGAGTACGGTCGCGTCTGGCCCCGAGGCCAGCTTGTAAAAATGTCCATACGCGGTGAGACTCGTCCCGGCTGCGCCTGCTGGACCAGAAGGCCCTGCAGGGCCCACGGGCCCCGCCGGACCAATTGGGCCCATCGGACCGGGCGCACCAGTAGCACCGATCGGCCCCACCGGACCAATCTGGCCCATCGGACCGGTAGCACCGACCGGCCCTTGTTCCCCTCTTGGCCCTTCAGCCCCGCCCGGTCCGCGTGGTCCCGTCGGACCCTGAGGGCCCGCCGGTCCTTGGGGACCGATTAGGCCTGCCAGCGCATCGCTATCTCGAGGTACCACGATCACCGGAAAAACCTTCCATTCCTGTCCATATCGGCCATCCGCGGAAGTCTTCAAAGCAAAGACAGATGTGCCAGCGGAAGCTGGACTATCCACCTTACCTGTCAACTGAATGCTGTCAATCGCTGTCCAGACGGTTCCCAATCCTAAATAAACGATCCGCAAAGTGCCGTTGGAATCGATCCCTGGAGAGAAGCTCTGCCCCTCCAGGCCGGGCCCCTGGGTGAGCACCGTAGGTACGGATCTCCAACTGCCTCCGCGGAGGTCAGTGTAGATTTCGAAGATATCGCCAGGCCTTAACTGCGCGCCGGGTCCGAGGAGCGAACCGGAAACCGTGATTACGATCTCGCTAGTTCGCCCTACTTGAAGTGTGTGTGGTGAGACGAGCAATCGCAAGTCCTGAGTAGAATCTTGAGCAAACACGCAAACTCCGCTCATCAGAGCGGTTGTGAATGCCAGAATCCTCCCTAAGGGCAGTTTAATCATTTTCTAACCTCCACTTATTGCCCCCCTTTTGACTCGAACCGATATTCGGCAGAGTATCAGGAGTGAGTGAGTTAATTGTATTGAAGGGTGGCGGGTGAGCCGCCCTACGGGACACTTTCAGAGCATGCGTTTTCTTGCGCACAGAATAAAATGCCTGCAAGTGTCAACGCTTATTTTAATACAGTAGTGTCCGGCTAGAAGTCCCATAGATTCAGTTGTTTGGCTGGGTCGTGTAGATGGGTTTGGGAGTTGGCTTCCTGAAGC
>Ga0255093_1001136_pt1 | contig 10465 bp, 8 predicted proteins | sample Colum_Law_RepA_8_2_FD_188437 | JGI IMG/M metagenome (GOLD analysis project Ga0255093, IMG submission 188437) | Freshwater microbial communities from Columbia River, Oregon, United States - Colum_Law_RepA_8d | ecosystem: Environmental > Aquatic > Freshwater > River | place: USA: Oregon | collected...
CCTGCCGACTGCCGCTCGGGCGTTTTCCGGGGGTGCCTTCGAGTACCTCATTAAACCGTTCGAACTGCAGAACTTCCTGAATGTGCTGCAACAGGCCCTGCTGCCGCAACCCACAGCCAGTCACACAGCCAGCGACCTGCCACCACAGGCCGGCCCGATCGTCGGAGCCAGCCCAGCCATGCAGGCTGTCTACCGACAAATCGCTCTCGTCGCACCCACACCATTCCCCGTACTGCTTCTTGGCGAAACCGGAACCGGAAAAGAGCTGGTCGCCCGAGCAATCCATGAACACAGCAGTGCCAACCGCGGCCCATTCGTACCTGTCTGCCCCGCATCACTCAATCCCACACTGATTGAAAGTGAGCTGTTCGGACATGTTCGCGGAGCCTTTACCGGGGCTGAAGAACAGCGCCGCGGGCTGTTCGAAACAGCCGCTGATGGCACCCTCTTCCTCGACGAAATCGCCGATACTCCACCCGCAGTGCAGGTGAAACTGCTGCGAGTCCTGGAATCGCGACGGTTCAGCCCCGTCGGCAGCGGCTCCGAACGAGTTACCACCGCGCGTTTCATCGCCGCCACACACCGTAACCTTCCTGAACTGATCGCTTCCGGGCAGTTCCGCGAAGACCTCTACCACCGACTCACCGCCTTCACCATCCACCTGCCTCCGCTGCGACAACGGCACGGCGACCTGCCACTGCTGGTCAATGCCTTCCTCGGACAGCTCCCGGACAACCTCCGCCCCAAACTGGTCAGCACCGAATTTCTGCAGGCGCTCCAGCAACGCCCGTGGACCGGAAACGTCCGTGAATTGCGGAATGCAGTGGAACATGCGGTCGTCCTCTGTCGCGGCGGACAACTGCTCCCCGAACACCTGCCACGTTCAGGCATGACCATTTCCACAGACAGTCTCAGCAGCAGCACACCGGACCTGTCAACCGCCCTCAGTCAGTGGATCGATCAGCAGCTGCTGGAACAACCCGAAGATCTGTATGCACGAGCCATTCGGGTGCTTGATTCACTGCTGCTGCCGGAGATCCTCAGCCGCACCGGACAGAACCGCACGGCCGCCGCTCGAATTCTGGGCATGGATCGAACGACTCTCCGCAGCAGACTTCGGGAACTGGATCCCACAGGCGAAGCCGACTGATACCTCAATGGCCCTGCCGCGGACAACGACGCAGCAGATACCCCGAACCGCTGCGAATCACCTCCAGCAGCACGCCCTGCAGTTTCGAACACAGCCGCGTCGAATGACGCTCAAGTCCCGAGGCACTCAGACTGCGGTCAATATCCAGAAAGGACTGCGCACTCAAGCGATGCCCCGGCGCTCGCCAGAGTGCCAGAAACATCGGAATACTGACGGCCCCGCGAAGCTTCAGACTGCCGTCGCCGTCCGTCTTCACCAGCAGCTCATCATCCACAAACTCAATGGATGTCTTCAAAGCCTCGCTGCGCGGCAGAGTCTGCTCCTGACGCTGCTGAAAACGAGACCAGCGGGCGAACTCGTCCACGTTCCCGCGAAACTCAGACAGCACCGCAGTCGGCAGCACCAGTTGACCATCTGCAGACTCGGCCTGCAGACGATCCAGCACGTCCAGCACCAGCCGACAATCCAGCGGACTGGCATCCGTCAGACGCCGGTATTCATTGATCCCGCCCCGCTCCGTCCCCACAATCGCCACCAGCGACGCCGCCGTCGCCTGTGACAACGTCACAGAAGGCTCTGACCTGCGGTTGGTGGCAGGCATGGGCACAACCGCTGCTTCCAGCTGGTCCGCCAGTCGCACCAGCAGTTCGGACAGTCGACCGGGTTCATCCAGCCACAACTGCGCCTGCAGTCGATCATCTTGTCGCGACATCCTCAGACGCTCCGCAGCAGGTCCTTCATCACGTTCCCGTGAATATCCGTCAGCCGGAAGTCTCGCCCCTGAAAGCGATACGTCAGACGCTCGTGATTCACTCCCAGCATATGCAGAATCGTCGCATTCAGATCATGAATGTGAACCGGCTTATCCACCACGTTGTAGCTGAAATCGTCGGTCTCACCGTAAACCTGACCGCCACGAATCCCGCCGCCCGCCATCCACATCGTGTAGTTCCGCGGATGGTGATCGCGACCGTAGTTGTCCTTTGTCAGAGTCCCCTGGCTGTAAACGGTGCGGCCAAACTCGCCACCCCAGATCACAAGGGTATCGTCGAGCATGCCACGCTGCTTCAGGTCCCGCACCAGCGCCGCACTGGGGCGGTCACACGCCGGGGCCAACTGACGAATGGCACCCGGCAGCCCGCCATGATGGTCCCAGCCACGCAGAAATACCTGCGTAAATGGCACGCCACGCTCAGCCATCCGCCGCGCCAGCAGACAGTTGTAGGCAAACGTCCCCGGTTCCTTCACCTCCGGACCGTACATGTCCAGCACAGACTGTGGCTCATCAGAGATGTCCGTCAGCTCAGGCACCGACGTCTGCATCCGAAACGCCATCTCGTACTGGGCAATTCGCGACACAATTTCCGGATCACCCACGGACTGCAGACGACTCTGATTCAGCTCTGCCAGACCATCCAGCATGCGACGACGAGTCCCACTGTCGACACCCGCCGGATTCGACAGGTACAGCACCGGATCACCGCTGGATCGCAGAGCCACCCCGGCATGCCGCGTCGCCAGAAAACCGCTGCCCCACAAACGTGAGAACAAGGCCTGGGTCTGAGCACCCCCGGGAATCCGCGAATGCAGCACCACAAAAGCCGGCAGATCGCGATTGGGACTGCCCAGCCCATACGAAATCCACGCACCCATGCTGGGACGACCAGGCAACTGACTGCCTGTCTGTATGTAGGTGATCGCCGGGTCGTGATTGATCGCCTCCGTGTTCATCGTCTTCACGATGCACAGATCATCCACAATCGATGCGATATTCGGCAACAGCTCGCTGATCCACGCACCCTGCTCGCCATGCCGCGCGAACTTGAAAACAGACGGCGCACACGGCAAACGTGACTGACCGGAAGTCATCGTTGTGATCCGCTGACCATTCCGCACACTCTCTGGCAGATCCTTGTCGAAAAAATCGGCCAGTTGAGGCTTGTAGTCGTAAAGGTCCAGCTGCGATGGCGCATCCGCCATGAACAGCCAGATGACTCGACGAGCCGTCGGAGCATGATGCAGAGCCGATAAAGCCGGAGCTGTCTCGGAGGCGGCCGCCTGCAGTTGTCCGGAACCCTCCGTACGCAGCAGTGACGCCAGTGCCGCACCACCCAGACCCGTGGCGGTGCGACCAAAGAAGTAACGCCGTGTCTGGAGCAAGGCTGCTTCCGAAACCGCGGCTGACAACTCATCGGGGCTATGACTCATCGCTGATACTCCTGCTGATCCAATCAGGCTTCTGTCGAACCGGGCTGCAACTGCCAGTCTTCCTCAGCCTCCAGATCCTCAGTGATCGTCCGGTCCCGCAGCATCGCAATGCGACCGGTCCGCACCATCTCCAGAATCCCAAACTCACGCATCCGTTCAATGAACGCTTCGATCTTGTTCTCACGACCCGAGATCTCGATCATCACGTGGCTGGCACCCACGTCGACAATTCGACCGCGGAAAATGTCCACCAGTTCGCGAATCTCGCCGCGGCGACCATTCTCTGTGCTGACTTTGATCAGCATCAGATCACGTTCCACAAAATCCTGACCGGAAAAGTCCTGCACTTTCACCACGGTCACAATTTTCTGCAGCTGCTTCCGGACCTGCTCCAGAGTCTTCTCTGTGCCGTTCACCACAAAAGTGATCCGCGAGAATTCCGGGTTCTCTGTGGCACCTACAGCCAGACTGTCGATGTTGTAGGCGCGAGCGGCCAGCATACCGGAAATTCTGGACAACACCCCAGGCTGGTTCATCACCAAAGCGGACAAAACATGTTTCATGGAACAACAGCTTTCAACGGTCTTGGAAGTGACAGAAAGAAACTGACCTGAGTCAATTCGGTGCTGTCGCCAGTTTCCCCCGAAAACGAGGGGAAATCGAGCCCAATCCGGCTCTGCACAGCACTTTACGGCCAAATGGCTGCGGGAACAAGGAACGAATTGGCAAGCCCGGCAACGTGCCGATTTCCGGAACCTCCCCCAGTACTCCACAGATTCCGCACAACCGTCCTGAACGGACTCGCAATTCCCGCCGATCAGCAACACGCACTCGCCGAAATTCCGTCTCATCCGGACACAACCAGCTAAAACTCCATGCAAAAACATCCGAGCGAGGTTGACGAGTCCCGGCAGATCGGGATAATCCCGCCCCGTCGGAACCCAGAAAGCGTCAGGTTCTTCAAAGTCGCCAGCGTTTTCACCCGATCATTCTGCCTGCCCACGTGAACGACGTTTTGCAAATCAAGGAATCGTCATTCCCTGCGGCAGACAGGCTGGCTCAAAACCGGCAAGTGTTTACAATTTGAATCCGATTGCTGTTCAGGCGATCGCTCTGCGGGTGTAGCTCAGTTGGTAGAGCACCACGTTGCCAACGTGGTTGTCGAGGGTTCGAGTCCCTTCACCCGCTTTTTTTATTGACTTCGGGCTGCGTCGAAGCGGCACTGGTCCGGAAATTCCGCAGCAGCAGTACTTCCCAGACTCCCTTACCGAAGCGGCGTGCTGTTCCCTGCAACTTTCCGTCAGGTCTGTAACACGCGTCCGGAAGGTCGATTGGCCCGCGAAAATTGATTGTCTGCTGGTGCGTGTGGCAGGCAGGGGTCCGGGTGCAGTAGCACATCACACCGATCTCTGCTATAATCTCGCTCATCAGATCTCGATGGCACGGTAGTTATGCCAAATCGCCGTAGGATTGCTGGATCATGAGTGACCGGTCGGAAGGCTGGTTCACAACGACGTTTTCGTGACGAGGAACAGGAATGAGTTCGGAAGTAGATCAGTCGGCAGTTGACGTTGCGTCCGCAGAAGCCCCTGCGACAGAGACCCCTGCTCCGCGGATGGCACTGCAGGTCAACATTGAGAACCGGGGCAACTGCCTGCGACACATCGCGGTCACCGTTCCGGAGATTGACATTCAGGAGATTCGCGAAGAGGTGCTGGACGAGCTCCGCGACAAGGCCCAGGTGCCGGGGTTCCGACCGGGTCGTGTTCCAGACGCCTTGCTGCTCCGCAGGTTCCGCACCGAGATCTCAGCGGACATCAAGCAGAAAGTACTGATGGCCAGTCTCGAGCAGATCTCAGAAGAACACAAGATCGAGCCACTCGGAGAACCGCGGCTGAACCTTACCAATCTCGAAGTTCCCGATACCGGGGATTTCCACTATGAATTTGATGTTGAAGTGCGGCCCGATTTTGATCTGCCTGACTTCACTTCCATGACTCTGAAACGCCCCTCTGGCCAGGTGACACCGGAAGAGGTTGACAACTACATCGCCAACATGCTGGATTCTCGAGCGATCCCGCACGCCAAAACTGGCCCGGCCGAACCCGGCGACATGGTCTCCTGCACCATCACGTATTCGTGGAGCGGTGGCGAGATTCCGGGCAGCACCTCGGAACAACTCCGACTTCTCAAAACCCTGAATTTTCAGGATGCAGTGCTTGAGGACTTCGATGTTTTGATGACCGGAGTTCAGGTCAATGAAACACGATCTGCCGTTGTCACGATTTCGCGTCAGTCGCCGATTGTGGAAATGCGTGGCGAATCGGTGACGGTGAACTTCGCCGTCGAGGGCGTGTTCCAGATGGTTGCAGGCGAGATTGACGAACTTTGGCTTCAGGGTTGGGGCTGCAGCGAACTACAGGAGTTTCGCAGCCGGGTCGAAGAGCAGATGTCGAATCAGGTCGAGTACCAGCAGCGGCAGGCACTGCGTACGCAGTTGCTTGAGAAAATCACGGATTCTGCTGATTGGGATTTGCCCGAAGGTCTGGTCCGACAGCAGACCGACAATGCTCTGCGCAGAGAGTTCCTGGAAATGTCGCAGGCCGGATTCACAACCCAGGAGATCCGGGCTCGCGAAAACCAGATGCGGCAGAATGCAATCGAAGACACCAAAGCGGCTCTCAAGCAGCACTTTGTGCTCGATAAACTCGCAACCCGCGAAAACATCGAACCTACCGAGGACGAGATTGAACAGGAGTTGTGGGTGATGGCCCTGCAGAACGGCGAGTCATCCCGCCGGCTTCGCGCCCGCATGGTCAAGTCCGGCCTGATCGAAAACCTGGCTGCTCAGTTGCGGGAACGCAAGACGGTCGACTGGATCATGGAGCGAGTGCAGTTCGTTGACGAGCCGTACACTCCATTTGTCCGGAATAACTCCGAGTCGGTGCGTTCGGCGATCTGCGGCAACATGAAGTCTTCGCTCGTTGATGATGCTCCGACTGAATCTGAGTGAGCAACCCTTTCCGAATTGCACAGGCGCGCATAGGATTATGCGGCGCCTGTTTTTTTGTTGGCGGCCACGTGAGTTGATTTCTTGGCAAGTTTCAGGAACTGGCGAATGAAGGATCCGCGTCTCGACTACGTGCCAATGGCAGCCCGCGAATATTCTGCTCAACGGCAGATGACTGTGGGTGACCTGCTGCTGGACAATCGCATCATCTTTCTGGATGGTCCGATCCACGACGGCAGTGCCAACCTGGCCATCATGAAAATGCTGTTTCTGCAAAGCGAAAATCGCCATCAGGACATCCATTTTTACATCAACTCTCCTGGTGGCTCTGTGACTGCCACTCTGGCCATTTACGACATCATGCAGTTCATCGAGTGTGATGTCGCCACATACTGCGTGGGACTGGCGGCCAGCGGTGGGGCGATCCTGATGGCCGGTGGAACACCGGGCAAGCGTTTCGCCCTGAAACATTCAAAGATGATGATCCATCAGCCCTATGGGCAGGTGGGTGGTCAGGTGTCTGACATCGAAATTCAGGCAAAGGACATTCTCGCTGCCCGCGAATTGCTCAATGAGATTCTGGCCCGGCACACGGGTCAGCCCATCGAACGCATCGCTCGCGATACCCAGCGCGATCACTACCTCACTTCGGTCGACGCCAAAGCTTACGGTTTGGTCGACGAAATCCTCGATCGACCGGCCAAAGAACGCCGCAAATAAGCGGTGCACTCACGGAACGGGGCTGCTTTCACAGCCCCAAACGCTGTTTCCCTGGCGCCCATGACGGATCAATGCTATGACGGTACTTGTGCCCTACGTAATTGAAAAAAATGGTCGCGACGAGCGTGCCATGGACATCTACAGCCGCCTGCTGAAGGATCGCATCGTGATCCTCGGCAGCCAGGTCAACGACGATTCAGCCAACAGCATAGTCGCACAGCTGCTCTTCCTGCAGTTCGATGACCCGAAGGCGGACATTCACTTTTACATCAACAGCCCGGGTGGCTCGATTACCGCCGGGATGGCCATCTACGACACAATGCAGTACATCACCTGTGATGTCGCCACGTATTGCATCGGGCAGGCGGCCAGCATGGGAGCCCTGTTGCTGACTGCCGGCACCGCCGGAAAACGTCACGCACTGCCCAACGCCAGAATTATGATTCACCAGCCCCTCGCCGGGATGGAAGGAACAGCCACGGAACTGGAAATTCATGCTAAGGAAGTCCTGCGAATCAAACGCCGCATGAACGAGATCCTGCTCAAGCACACCGGGCAGACGCTCGAGAAGATTGAAGAGGATACCGACCGCGACAACTTCATGTCCGCTGAAGAGGCTCGCGGCTACAACCTGATCGACAAAGTGCTGGAACGAGTGGCCTGAGCGGCTCCTCCAGTCGATTCCGTTCACATCAGCGGCCCCGATTGATCGTCGGGGCCGTTTCTGTTGCTCAGTGCCACCTTTTTCGGATCCTTGAATGGTCCCCAGACTACTCCGTGTTTACCGATCCCTGCTGGTCATCGGTCTGCTGACCGGCATGAGTGGGACCGTGATCGCACTTGCGGCCGTGCAGCCACCAACTTCAACTGCCGATCCGGCTGCGGATCCTGAATCCTTGCAATTAAAATCAGCCAGTCCGGCTGAATTCGGTAAATTCGCCGACAGCCTCGCCGGACGCGGCCTGTGGATCTCCAGACTGTCCACACGCGTTTATCGCGGCGCCCAGGTCTTCGACGCCACTGCAGAGCCCAACACTGCGGAACTGGCGTGGTTTGTCCATGCCAACCTCACCGCTGACGAATTCGCAAAGAAGCAGAAGAATTACTCGGCAGACGGCTTTGTTCTCAAAGCCAGCCAGATCCTGACCATGCGTCCGCGCAAACTGCATCTGGGACTCTGGACTCAGGATTCCGAAGCCAAAGTTGAACTGCAGTTGCCGGCCGGAAATCTGCCCGAGTCCGGCACCACGGGCGCTGCGCTGGAACCGCTCAACAAATTGTTTCGCGAATTTCTGCAGAACGAACAGGTACCCGGAGCAACGGTTGCAGTGTCACGCGATGGCAAAGTGTTTTACGAACGAGCCTTCGGGTGGGCCAGTGTCGATCAACAGACTGCCATGCAGCCCGATAACGAACTGAGAATCGCCAGTATCTCCAAACCACTTACCGCAGTTGCCATCCTCCAACTGGAAGCAGCCGGGAAACTCTCGCTCGACGCCCCCATTCTGCCACTGCTGAAACAGCACGACGCGGGCTTTCCCACGGCCGAGGCCCTCAGTGCTGATCCACGCTGGGCTGATGTGCAGGTCCGTCATCTGCTGCAGCACACCGCAGGCTTCAATCGCGAGCAATCCAAAGACACCATGTTTGAGCTGGTCACCATCGCCGCTTCGCTCAGGCTGGAGCAGCCACCGACTGTCAATGACATTGTCCGCTACCAGCTGCAAAAGCCACTGGACTTCGCACCGGGATCCGAATTTCATTACAGCAATGTCGGCTACTGCCTGCTGGGCCGCATTATTGAGGCCGTCTCACAAACCTCATACGAAGACTTTGTCCGCCAGCAAATCCTGATTCCCTGCGGCATGCAACAGACTCGCCCTGGAAAAACACGACTGGAGCAGCGAGGTGACCGGGAGGCTGTGTATGTCACCAGAAATCGACGACGCGTGCCTCTCGTGTTTGACCTGATCAAACGCCCTCGAACCGAAACTCAACTTGTGGAAAAGCCCTGGGGCCAGTGGGATCTCGAAGTCATGGATGCACACGGAGGCTGGGTGTCGACGGCCGGAGACCTGGTGCGATTCGCCGAAGCCATGTCCGCCTCCGAACACAGCCTTTTGCAGGAAAAGTCCCTCAACCTGATGCTGCAACGCCCCGCTCTGCCGGAACAGACCACGGCCCCGACCTGGTACGGCCTCGGATGGAACGTTCGCGGCATTGCCGAGGTTCGCAAATGCAATTTCTGGCACACCGGACTGCTCTCCGGTACTTCCTCGCTGCTGGTCCGTCGCTGGGACGACTGCTGCTGGGCGATCCTGTTCAACTGCGACCGCACCGACGCCGAACACCCCTGCGCGGACATCATAGACGGCCCAATGCACGGTGCCGTTGATCAGTCCCTGCAACTGCTGCCGGCTCAGCCCTGATGGCCCCGATGACGCCGCTGACGCGCTGGTCCCACAGCCTCACCGCTCACAGCATCACTGCCAGCAGACCTCTGCAGCACATCCGCCGCCGGTAACTCCCAGGCCCGCAGAAACGCCGGTTTATCCCGACGCCCGCCTCGCACATAATCCCGATACACCACCCGGGCCACGGCACCGGCATCCAGCCCCTGCATCAGCAGATAGTCAAACAACAATTCATACAGCCTGATCAAGGCAATGTTGTGGCGACGCTGCTCACGTTCCCAGACCCAGCCTGAGAATTCCATAAAACGTGCAAATGGTGATTCCCCGCACTCCAGCAGCAGCGGCAGACTCTCCTGGAAATTCCCGCTGTTGCCGTACAGATCCCAGTACCGGGCAAAACGGCGTACCAGCTGCAGTTCCTCAAATGTCATGCAATCCGTCTGCAGGATTTCCCAGGGCGCATGAGCACTCCAGAGCAGACGGTGCGTGTCATCGTGACGCAGAATCGGAGTTCCACGCAAACGCTTCAGCAGGCCCACCTGAATCTCGTGCGGCCCCAGCCGCCAAAGCTGGTCAAACCCGGAAGCAAATGACGGCAGCGTCTCTCCCGGCAAACCCGCAATCAGATCAGCATGCAGATGCACCGTCGTGTTCTCTCGCAGCCAGCGCAGATTGGCCGCTGCCAGCGCATTGTCCTGTCGGCGGCTGATCAACTCGCCCACTTCCGGATTGAACGTCTGAATCCCGATCTCAAACTGCAGTGCACCGACCGGAAACTGCACGATCAGTTCACGCAGAGATTCCGGCAGCCGATCCGGAATCAACTCAAAATGCAGAAACAACCCACAGCTCGAACGCTCCAGAAAAAATCGCAGAATCGCCTCGCTCAGCCGCAGATTCAGATTAAAGGTCCGATCCACAAACTTGAATTGACGCACTCCTCGGTCAATCAACTGCTGCATC
>Ga0255093_1001139_pt1 | contig 10458 bp, 7 predicted proteins | sample Colum_Law_RepA_8_2_FD_188437 | JGI IMG/M metagenome (GOLD analysis project Ga0255093, IMG submission 188437) | Freshwater microbial communities from Columbia River, Oregon, United States - Colum_Law_RepA_8d | ecosystem: Environmental > Aquatic > Freshwater > River | place: USA: Oregon | collected...
TGTCGATCGGAATGCGTCCGTCTGTGGTATACAGATTCAGCTGCACCCAGTGATTGTTGAGGTACTTGACCGCCTGCGCAAAGTCACTCTTCGGCAATACGCTGGGAAGCTGGACCGCATCACTGTCAAGATACTCGCGCATCCTCTTCAGGACCACCGTCGACATGGTCTGTCGCATCGCCAGTCGTTGCTCCGGAGACAAATCCTTCGCACGATCCTCGATGTCATACAGTTGCCGAAACATCGCCAGCAACACACTTGCCTGCTGCGGGTGACTTGCACGGCACTCATGCACTATTCGACGCGCATGCGCCATGACACGCCCTCCACTGAATTCGGTTGAAAACAAACACAAACCGAATCAGTGTGAGGACCAAGGCTACAATGGTTGTGGTGTACGGTTACGTCCAGGAAGCGTTGATCCACCTCCTCGCAAGGGTTTTGGCCGCACCCACGCATCAGGGCTGAAACACGACTCGACACCACTGCCTGACGGGTTTCCCGCACTGGCCTGAATCGTTAACAGAATGTCAATGTCGGCCCCGGCGATGGCCTGAGACAGGACGGCCTGCACACACCGCCGCAGGCAGGTTTTCAGGGCAGAAACGCGCCCCACTCTCCTGCTCGCAATCCGACTCCCCACATTTTCCACAATTTCAGCAGAATTTCATGCAACTTTTCGACCCACGTCCGCTCTGGGTTACCAGCAAGCACGGGACGTGATGTTCGAATTCTCAATGAACAGTTCAAGACACAGGAGCCTGAATATGAGTGCCAGCTTTGGAAACAGTCCGGATGACGGATTTCTGTCTTTTGACCCCACCTCGGCTGAACTGCTTCGCACATACAGTGGGCTCGAAAACCCACCGCTCGATTTTTTCCACCACATTTCAGGGTCACGACACGCCACCCTGATGGATCTGCAACCCTATTCCTCCACCCCGGAAACCGGCGCCATCACTCTCCCGGCTACCATCCCTCTGCTCAATCAGGATCCTGCAGATCCCCTGCGACGATCCGCCGTCTATGGAGTGGATCTCACGCTGCAGTCCCAGGAACGGTCCACCCACCTGCTGGTGCTGGGCCTGACCGGTGCCGGAAAAAACCAGCTGGTCATTGATCCGCTGCGGATGTCGGCCATTGCTGACCCCCGCCAGACAGTCGTCAGCTTTTCACTGAAAGCCGGCGATGCCGCTCCGGTCGCCGAACTGTGTCGGCGTTACAAACGCAGACTGATCACGATCAATCTGAGTGATCCAGCCCGCAGCAGCTGCTGGAATCCCCTCGCCACTGACAATGCCGATGAAGCCCGCGACCTGATTCGCCGGTTTTCCGATGCCGCACGCAATCCCGACTCCCACGACTCAGAATTCTGGGCCCAGTGGATCCGCTGTGGCATGCAGGGATGCTGGGAAGAAGGACTTCGCTCATTCCCCGAAATCCTCGCTTTCTTCTCACAGCCCTATCGCACAGTGGTGCAGCAGCTGCAACAGCACAAAAACCCCAGCTCCGCACGGCTGTCTGATTTCCTGAATGGCGGATCACATAACGCAGAAACAGTCATGGCCTCGATCCTCGGTGCACTTAACAGCCTGCTGGCTCAAAGTGCCATGCAGGTCATGGGTAAGGATGAATTGCGCCTGAAAACCCTGTTTCGCCGTCCCGTCTGCATCCATGTCGAAATCTCTGAACCCCTGCTGGAAACCTATCGTCCGCTGGTGCAGATGCTGGCCCGCTGCCTGATCGATGCCCTCATTGCCAACTCAGAGGCACTGGGATCAGCGCGCCGCAGCCCCACAACCGTGTTCTTCGACGACATGCCATCGCTGGGTAGACTGCTGTCAGTAGAACGCCTGCTGACTCTGCGGTCGCGAGCCGTCGGGATAGTCGCCGGTGTCCAGTCCATCAACTCGCTCGAACTGGCATACGGCCCCGCCTTCCGTTCACTGCTGGAGGCATTCGCCAACAAAATCGTGCTGCCCGGGTGTGCTCAGCCGGATGCCGACTACTTCAGCCATGCCAGTGGTGAAACTTTCGTGGCCTTGCCCACCTATGAAGGCCAGCAGCCGGTCTTTTCGACCCGCCCGCTGCTGTCATCAGCGGAAATCCGTCGCCCACCCTGCCAACACGTGCTGCTGGGCAGCCCCGTCACAGTGTTCTTCGGCAACACCACTTTTCAGGCCTACCTGCAGAAAGCCTATGAGCTGCCGCAGTATGCCGACGTGCTGCGCTGCGTCCGCAATGTCACTGGCCGCGAACGCCTGCGACGACGCCCCAAAATGCCGGCGATGCCATCACTGCAGCAACCCCCTGCAGCCGGCAGCACCGACACCGGACTGCCACCAGGCATTACAAATACCGCCGGCTGGAACGCCACTCAGATCAGCGAACTGCTGAAAAAAACCAAGGCCAAACTGGACTGGGATCAAACCACCGGGAGTGCCAGAAAGTGGTGGGAAGCCTTCGAGTCAGAGAACAAAACGCGGATGCCCCTTGTGCTGCGACTGGCCGAAGAGCTGCAGATTCGGAAGGCCACGATCACCGAGTTCTTCCTCGCGTATGTGTACAGCAACACCGACAACATCCAGGCCAACCTGAGTTACCTGGATTACAGCCGCTTGAAGAAGGAGGAAGCGCAGAAGAAGAAACTGAAGGCACAGGCCGAACAGCAGAAGGAGGAGGAAAAGAACAGGAAGACCGAGGACGATTTGGGATGACGCTACTGACAAAAGTCGGTTTGAGGGATCCAACCGACTTTCCGCGGTGATAGACACACAGTGTTTTTTAGTGGCGGGTGGCGGGCTGAAGCCCTCGCTACGGTTGAGGGGAGGGGGCGTCAGCGGCAAAGATGTCGCGAAACGCTGGAACGCGAATCGCAAAACATGGGTTTCATAGGTCCTATATGTCCCATAAGACCTATCGCCCACAGCACAAATGCAAAATCGCAGGAATCGCAGCAGAGAATTGCACAGAAGATGACTGGGGAAACTACTCCAACTCACACAACACTCGCAAACCTATGTCGAAGTCACGATCGTCGGGCGCGTAGTAGTAGCGAAAGCACGAACGCAGGGCGATAGGTCCGTAACGCCACCCGCCACCACGCAAAACACGGGATGAACCGGAGGCTGGGCCAGCCGGATCCTGCTCTGGAGACGCAGCGTAATACTCGTCATCATACCAATCGGAACACCACTCCCACACGTTCCCGTGCATGTCGTACAAACCAAACGGATTCCCTCGCTTCTGACCTACTGCGTGCGCATGTTGCTCACTCTTATACCGCGAATTCCCATCATACCACGCATACCCACCCAACTGCTTCTCATCATCCCCAAAGCTGTACTGCGTCGTTTTCCCCGCACGGCAGCTCCACTCCCACTCCGCCTCTGTCGGTAAACGATAACGACGACCATCACGAGCACTTAACCGCTGACAAAACTCCACCGAGTCTTGCCAACTGATGTACGTGGCTGCGATTGTTCCACCTGTCTTAACTTTACTCTGCCCCTGCCACGGTGTCGTCCCCATCAGCTGCTGCCACTGACCCTGAGTCACGGTGTGCACGCCAAGATAAAACGCGTGGCTGAGCGTCACTCTGTGCTGCGGATGTTCATCTTTGGATCCCTGTCCTGCGGCAGAACCCATCGCGAACGTGCCACCCGGGATCAGGCGGAATTTCATCTCCAGATCATTCGTCAATTCTTCGGCCTGACCCAACTGCCGCGACAACGCTCTCTGCGCCGATTTCGCCGCTGACGCAGAGAAAGGCACCACCAACGCACTGACCGCTGCCGCGGGCTGGCGAGCTGCCACTGCAGGTCCACTCTCCGGGGCTGTGGGACCTGCACCGCCCTGCGACAGATCAGAAATCATCTGCAGCACTTCCGACACACTCTGGAATCGTTCTTCCGGCTCATGCTCCAGCAACCGCTCCAACAGCGGACGCAGCACAACAGGCACCAACTTCAGGCTGTAGTTCCGCGTCAGCGGTGGCTTGCCTGTGACCAGGTGGTGCAGCGTCGCCCCCAGACTGAACAGGTCGGAACGACTGTCGATCTCTGTCTGGCCCTCCAACTGCTCAGGTGAAGCGTACGCAAAGGTAAACATCCCCGCACCACGGGAACTGGCAAGGCTTTCCCGAAGATTCGGATCCACTCGCGCCAGACCGAAGTCCACCAGCTTCACAATGCCGAACGCGTCCAGCAGCAGATTGGCTGGTTTCAGATCACGATGGACAATCCCCTGCTGATGGGCCCACTTCAAAGCCTGACAGATCTGGCGAGTGAAATCCAGAAGCTGCGGCACTGACACTGCACCGGCACTTTGCACCAGATCAGCCAGATTGGTCCCGTCGATCAGCTCCATCACGATATACAGACCGCTGGAATCACGCCCCCAGTCTTCCACTCGCACGATGTTCGGATGATTCAAACGGGCCAGCAGCTGCACTTCACGCACAAAACGACGCTGATCTGCAGGCGAAAATTGCAGACTGTCATGCATGCGCTTGATCGCCACCTGCTGCGGAAGACGCAGCTTTGTGCCCACAACCACGCGACCAAAACCACCACGCCCAAGTTCGCGATCTGTCAGCACATACGATTGAGACAGCGGTTGCACGGGGATTTCGGGCAGCCACACATTCAGCACGCGTCCCGTCTGCAGAGCGTCCTGCAGGTCCCCTTCGCCCGCCACAGATGACTGTTCGGCCACAACGATGCCCCACCCTGAAGACACACAGTTTCAGCCATTCGGACCACAGAACGGCACGGCCAATTGTAATCCCATTGGAATTTATGTGCAGCCCCCAAGCCGCGCAACTGTGCGGTTATGGCGATGAAACGAGGTCACTGTCCTGCGTCTGCGTCACGACCGGCCGCGACGCAGCAAGAGGAATCAGGCGCCCGGCAAACACCGGATGCCGCACCAGCAGCAACAAATCTCGACGTTGCTGTGCCTGCAGAGACAACGCTGGCTGCAACACATGGTCCACCAGGTCACTGATGGCCACCGCCTGCGGCAACTGGCCGCTGTGGACAGTCGGCAGCCGCTGCAGACATTCAGAAAAACACAACACACTGAATCCAACCGGCTGGCGGTTTACAACCTCGCGAAAAATCGTCAGTCCGCCAGCAAACTGCTGACCCACACAACGAACCTCTGCAATATGCAGCCGCAGTATGTCGCTGCTGTGATCCCACTCACAAAAAAATTCCGAGGCGAGGTTGGATTCTGCTGCAGGTTCCAGCTTATCAATTGCCATAAATCACCTCACCCGGCCAACGCAATATCCAAGTGATTCCAAATCAGTTTTTGACCGTAAAACCGCAACAGCGGATGCAGTGGTATCGGAATGACTGGTTTTGACGTTTCCGGATCTTCCGAGAAGAAAGGTTCCGGCGGTTCGAACGGATTCATGACCGATCCCGAAGGACACGAACGGGGGCTGGGGGTTCTTTCGTACAGTAGTGTACGCAAACCTGAGTTGAAAATGCGAGCAACCTGTCGCCGGCGACCAAAAATCGGGCAGATGATGCTTGTGCCCGCCTGCACCAGCCCCCGACACAGAAATGCCGCGAGTTGCGATGCGAGGAATTCGAGCGAATTTTCGCGCAACAACCGATCTCTCGTGCCCTCAGAAGTGCAGCAGCGGCCCAGCAAAGGTGTTGGTCCTGACTGCAGTTCTGCGTGTTCCGACGCAACTTCTGAGAAAGGAAACTGAGATGAAAAAGTTTGCCCTGATTGCTGTTTTGCTGGCCCAGTCTGCTGCCTGTGGTGGCGTGGCGTTCGCCGGCGATGACCAGATCGGCCACTGTCCGGCGCCGATAGCGGCCCGCCCGGTGGCAGTGGTCAGCAACGTCGAAAAGGCACCCGACTTCATTGATCTGGCCAGCCAGACACTCAAGACCATGGGTGATGAGCATCGCCAGTTGACGGCGGCCGTCAAGCGTCTGAACGATGACGCAGCGAATGTCGACGGCAAGCTGCACAAGCTTTACGCAGATGCTCAGGGCATCGCGGCGTCGCTTCGTGCACTGCATGCCGGAGTCTCCACGAATTGCTATCCGTTCTGTGTGGACGGCACCAGTGTGGCCAACCGCTGCGTGGCCGAACGGCTGACCAGCACCCTGCTGGCGCGGTCTCGGGCCATCCACAGCTCCATCCACGTGCTCGAAAAGCAGCTCAGTGCCGGACACCATGAAACTGCCCAGATGGTGGGCAGCATTGACACGCTGGAATCCCGGATGGCATTGGTCCCGTACCAGACCAGTCGGATTGCTGCTCAGACCCTGCCGCAGGCATCCGGGCCGATGCTGGAAACGCTGCAGGCCATGCTGCCGCAGGAATCGCCGGAGATTCAGGAACTGCGGATTCGGGTGGCAGAATTCCTGGCTGCTCCGCTGCCGGAATCGCAGACCGCCGAAGGGACGTCCGAGTCGACGAGTGCAGTGCAGTGAAGGCCGCGAGGGTGGGCTTCACGTTGCCCGGTCCGCCGTGATCAGGCAACGTGAATCCCCGGGCGATTCGGGTGCCACCGGCTGGCCGGTTGTCCCGCTAAGCAAACACCCTCACCACGGCACACTGGGTCGTCTTTTTCGGGCGATTGCCGCAGACTCAAACGGCTGGCGGGGCCCGGCGGCAGCTCGCCCCGGAGTACGGGCGGGATGCTGGTGGAGACGACTACGACGGGACGCGCAAGGTGGGCCAGGCACTTGCCGCTGCAGATCGGCCACGCGAAGGTAGCGATTTTTCCTTGAAATCAGGCAACGCGCCAAAAAAGTCTCTCAGGATTGACTAAACGGAATAAAAAGTGCAGACTTTGTAGAGTTCCATTCGACCATACAAGGTCTCGCCCTGTCATTTTCTCCCGTCGTGTCTCATTCGGTTTCAGCGATGCCTGATCAGGATTTTACAGCATCCGTCGTGGCCCAATATGGCCTCGAAGTGCAACAACTGTTCATTCAGCTTGTCAGCGATAGAACCCCGGATCAGGCTTTGTCTGAACCGCTGGAAAGTGTGCTGCTGCGTGCTTTGCATCAGTATCGCCGACAGTCTGACGGTCTGCTGCGTGTTGCTGACCTGCGGTTTACCAGCTTTCCGCAGTGAAAACGCGATCTTATCCCGTTTGTGTTGCGTAGTCCCTCAGCACACGGCGACATCAGATCCATTGACCGACTGTCTGCAGTGTGCTGAAGACGTCGTGCGCGTGCTTTGCCGCTTCGAATTCAACGCTGACCAGACCTGAAAATGAAATTTTTCGGCTGGTATTTGCAAACTGCTGTGTGAGCAAAGCAAGCCATGGGGTGAAGGTGTCTTTATCTTCAGCCGCAATTTGGATATCTCCCAGGTGACCACGCATGTCGTGACCGGCAATGTGGCTGTGGCCAATTCGATTTTGGACCTCAGGAGGAATAGCATCCGGTTTGATACGTGCCATTCGCCAGTGAGCGATATCAAGGTTGAATCCGACGGGAAAGCCACCAGTATCCGCGGTCGCTACTCGATCAAGTTCCAAACAGAATGTTTTAAGCGTGTCAAGATCCCGAAGCGCATACAAGGGCCCGGGCTCAAGTTCAAGACACAGACTTATGTGTTTCTGACTCAACAGACTGCCGAGGGACGCAGCGTCTTTGCCGGTCGATCCCCGGCGTTGCAGTGCTTCGTACAAATTGCGGATCACGTTCTGGGCTGCCTCGCGATCGGAAGTTGTTTGAGCGATCAATTGTGGGTAAGGAGCATCGGGCAGTACAGCGGAGTAGATCGCGGAAATCCGTGACCCGGCCACAAGCTCCACAGCACGCAGACCTGGCAGGTCTGTGTCAGTTTTCAGCTGCTGAGTTTCCTGTTCCCTTCGGATTTCCAGAGCCAGTCGGGCAATAAATTCGACTGCAGCCCGCGCAATGCCACCCCGTGGGCTGCCGGGTGAATCAGACACTTCCGGAACAAAGGTGGCAAGTGCCGCGATGCGCTCGAAGCCCTCGTCGCTCATATTACGGAGCTTTCGAACGAACATTCGGACTGCTCGATCAGTGGCGAATCCGGCCATCATTTCCACGGCATCGGTGGTTTCTTTTCCTGCGTACCCGACGACTTTGGTCAACAATTTTTCGCAGTCCGGCTGCATGAACACGTACAATTCGATCAGATTCTTGTGCTTTTGTCTTCGCAATAGGCGACAGGCCATCTGAATCCCGGCAGTACAGAACGACGTAATCACCGCGGCCTGAAGGCGTGGCGAAGCATGCACGTCGCCGTTTCCGGACGTCGAGGTTGCTGTATTCGCTGCCGTTCCCCCACGGTTTGTTTGGCAGATTACTGTCATGGGGGACTCTGCAGCGTCGTCGCAATTACGGCGTTCAAATTCCACAAGCCATGGCACGCCAGTGGCGGATCGCACCATATCAGGAGGCTGCATGGCGTCCCAAAGGCGACACCAGCCGTCACACGAATACTCCAGCCACGCCCGATACGGATCCTGCCCCGGACTTTGTTTCGCATTTGCCAGGAGCCAATTCCGGGCATGCCTGAGGACTGACATTACGGACGGGTCCTCAGCCTGCGGGCCGGTCAATCGACTGCTGAAATCATCAACAGGATCACGGTCGCTGCGTAAGTACCACCACCGCGAATCCTGCCAGTTCACGCTTCTGTGTCGCAGTGTGAACACATTGATGGCTTCAAACAATCCCGACCCTTCTTTTTTATCGGCATCCAGCAATGGCAGATGCCCCGGAGCATCATGGATCGGCAGCAACACGTCATTCGGGCCACCGTACTGCTGCGGTGCCATGCAATAAAGATCATCGATACGGCAGCGGAGCAACGGAAAGGTGGACGGATCATTGAGCAGGACTTCGTTGCTGTCGCGACAGAACCCGACAGCCAGGACACAATGCTGAGAGGGCTGGTCAGATCTATACCGAGGCAGTATTGCCGCAGGAAAATCGTGTTTGAACATCGGCGCCATCCGAGTGGGATCGACGGTGACAATCACGGGGATCCCAGACCCCAGAAACGCCAGCAGTGCTGCTTTCCAGCGAAGCAGACGCGCCTGGGCGTCCCTGACGTAGAACAGTCGCTGTGGTGTCGTGCCTAAACCGACAGCCGGATGGTTGAAAAACGCAGAAATTTGTGATGTTCTTAATCCGGAAAAATTCAGATAGCTGGAAGCCCCGGGAATGCTCAAAACACCGTTGTCCCTGACGTCGTCGTTTGCCAGAAGAGTAATCTCAGAAACGCCAAACAACGCCTTGCATTCCCGGTACCGCAGCAGCGTGGCCTGGAATGCTATAGCCTGAGCACAGAGTCCGCCGCCGATCGGGAAATGCGTGACAAATGGTACCCCACACTCAGGCCCCTCCTCGCCATACAATCCTGCCAACGTTGTCGTGATCACGGTAAAGTCCGGATAGGCAACTCGTGGGTCAAACAAACCGTCCGCAAGACACGTGACACGATGCTCAAGACTGGCCATCAGTTCGTGACCCAAATGAAGCCCCAGACGTCGGGAAACGGCATCACGAAACGAACGCAGCCTGCGCAGATTCACAAATCCCAGCGAGCGATTCTTTGAGTCGAATAGAGTAGCACGCAACGCAAAACGCGGCGCACTAATCCCCAGCAACTCCGCCTCACTTCGCGTGATAATTGATGGAGCAATCCGGAAGCTGATTCCGCTGGTGTCGTTGCTGTTCTGATCATACTGGGGTTGTAAACCACCTTCAGGATCGTAGGGGTTGCGAGCCAGCCAGCGCCGTAACAGCACCAGACGCCGTTGCTCGTGCAGCGGCAATTCCGATTGGAACAGGTTTTTCAGGTCATTCATCGGCACGGAACCGCCAGTCTGCCGTATTTTATACCGTAGCAGATAAGGATATACACAGTCCTTTCAATGTCTAAGAGTTCACCCGTTCACAGTCAATGCTCGCATTCCATGGCCATACCGATCACACCATCAAAAGTTTGCACCATGGCCGGAACATCAGGAGTGGGGGAATTGAGCAGGCAGCATTGATCAGACCACGTGAGTCGCCCGAATAAAGCCAATTACAAAGCCCGGCACGCGCTCCAACCGAAGACTCCCCCTCGCCCCCTCGCCATCAGCAAACGCCATCAAGCGCCACCGACCGCCGACACAGGAAACACCTTTGGGATGCGTTCTGCTGGACACCGAGACTGCAGGATCCCTGAACACCGACTCGACTGGAGCCACGAGGCAGATCAATCCCCTCGCAGTAGAAACACCCAAAAGGAGGAACTCCCGTTCTCCGCAGGCTCACGCAGGGAACGCGATATGGGCGCTAACAGACGCGCTGCAAATCGCAAAAATCACAAATCGCAGGAATCGCATCAGAGAATCGCACAGAGCACAGAGTGTCAGAGATCAGAGCAACAGAGGAACCAGAGTCCGAATCCCATGAGGATGACTGGGGAAACTACTCCAACTCTCACAAC
>Ga0255093_1001141_pt1 | contig 10446 bp, 2 predicted proteins | sample Colum_Law_RepA_8_2_FD_188437 | JGI IMG/M metagenome (GOLD analysis project Ga0255093, IMG submission 188437) | Freshwater microbial communities from Columbia River, Oregon, United States - Colum_Law_RepA_8d | ecosystem: Environmental > Aquatic > Freshwater > River | place: USA: Oregon | collected...
TTCTTCGACGGTGCGCTGTTTAGTCCGGCGACCAACGGCTGGCGGCGAATTAACACCAACGGTCATCCTACCATTTCCATGGACTTGGGTGTGGTTGGCTGGAACGGCAGCGAGCTGCTCGTTTACGGGGCGAGTCAGACGAACTTCGGCGGCATGGCCGGCGCGCTTTACAATCCGGCCAACAGCACATGGCGACCGGCCAGCACCAACAGCGGCCCGCGCTTCAATGGTGGCCCTACCCGGAACCGCGTAATATGGACGGGCACAGAGTGGATCGGTTATTTCACCTCAGCTACCCCCACCGATTCCACCTTCCATGCCTACAACCCGCAGACAGACTCGTGGCGGCGCTGCTCCACCAACGGAATGCCCAGCCTGGGAGCGCCCGGCAATATGGTGCCCAATTATTTCTGGACCGGGACCGAGGTGGGCATGGTCATGCAAATCGGGGCGACCACGCGCCGGACCGCCGTCTACCTCTACCAGCCAGCGACAGACAGTTGGCGCAGCTTCCTGAGCGGGGAGCCGGCCATTGTGACGGGCATCACGGACTACGCCCGGGTCATCACCCCCCAATGGACGGGCACGGAAGTCCTTTCCTACCTGCCAGTTTCGCCGGATGACGGTTCGCCCACGACTGTGTTCCGTCCCTACCGGTTTGCACCACAGCGGACGCTCTACATTTACCAGCGGAACTAAGCCAGCCACCGACCAAGGTATGAAACGCATCTTTACCACAAGGGGCCTGTTCCGCTGGGCTTGGTTGCCCGCCATCTTGATCGCCGCAGCGGCGTCCACCAACGCGCAAGTGGCCGGGGGAGGCACGAGCACCGGCGGCACCTTCACCGTGGTGTCCAAGTTTGGGCAGCCCGACCCGGTCATTCAAACGGGCGGAACCTTTGGCGTGCAGGCAACTTTAAGCCCCGCCGTGATTGTGCTGCAAACCCCGGGCGCGCCGGTGCTCAAGCTGACCTACGGCCCCGGCACCGCCATCATCAATTGGGCGGTTCCCGCCGCTTCGTTCGTGCTGGAGACCACGACCACGCCGCACCTGCCGAACAGTTGGCAGCCCGTGGCAGGCAGCCCGGCTCCCACCAACGGCACCAACTTCTTCAGTGTGCCGATCACCACGACGCGCCAGTTTTACCGGCTGAAGAGCCAGTAGCATTGCGCCCGGCTAGGTTGCGGGTGCTGCTCAGCACGGAGGTTTCAAATGTCCGCACGCGCAACCGGTGCGTTGAGGACAGCGCGCCCTCCCACTTGAGGGGCGATCCGATCCATTTCGGGAGTGTTTTCCTATACCTGCCGTCTAACCTGCCGACATGAAACCGTTGTTTGCCGTCGCCGCGCTGCTTGCGCTCCTCCTCCCCTGCCCCGCCGCTGAACCGCCCGCGAGCTACGCCGCCCAAAAGGCGGAGGCGGAACGGCTCGTGGCGGAGAAGTCCTTCCTCAAGGCAAACGAGATTTACCGCGCGGTGAACGTGACGAACCTCCCGCCCGCCGAGCAGCGCTGGGTGCTGTTTCGGCGCGCGGACACGCTGTGGCGGTCAGAGGCCAGCACGCAGCGGGCGGACAACACGAAGTTCAACCAGGCGCGGCAGGAGCTGACCGTCCTCGTGCGCGATGTGCAGCGCGAGGAGGAGAAGGACCGCGGATGGGTCGAGGTGCAGGAGTCGCTCGGGGATTCCTACTGGACGCCGCGCAACCAGCGCAACTGGGGCGCGGCGTGGCAGCATTATTCGCAGGCACTCGACTGGTGGGCTGGGCAGCGGGCAGGCGAGGAGGCGCGGACGCGTTACCTCGGCATCGTGTGGCGCGCGGCCAAGCCGCCGGGCGCGGAGCCTTACTATCGTTACGGCAATTACGGCAACGCGCTGCCGCTGAACATTCTCGAAAACGTCCTCAAGATTGCCGTGAGCGAGAACGACAAGGCCCACGCGCATTATCTCCTCGCGGTCTCCTTCCAATACCACGGCGGGGACTGGGATGCCCGCGCCCGCGTGCCGGAGCATTTCGAGGCGGCGCTTAAGCCTGGCAAGGGCACGGACTGGTATGACGACGCGCTCTATTTCTACGCCGAGTGGATGATGAATCAGGGCCGCGCGGTGCCGCTCAAGGACGGCAACTGGACGCAGGAGCAGGATTACGTGAAGGCGCTCGCACTATTCCGCCGGCTGGTCGCGGAGTTCCAGAAAGGCGAGACGCGATACTGGGAACAAGCGCAGCAGCAGATTCGCAACATCACGCAGGTCAATCTCGGCGTGTCCGTCAGCCACGTCTTCCTGCCGGACTCGGAGGTTCAGTATCACCTGAACTGGCGGAACGTGAAGCGCGTCGAGCTGGCGCTCTATCCGGTGGACCTCACCAAGGACGTGAACCTCGGAACATTGGACGGCAACCGGCGGCCGTCGTGGCTTCAGACGATTGACCTCGCCGGTCGCGAGAAGGCGAAATCGTGGGAGCACGACACGAAGGACAAGGGCGACTACCGCCCCGGCAACGCCGCGCTGCGCGTGGACGGCAAGCTACGACCCGGCGCTTACGTGCTCGAAGCGCAGGGCGGCGGACAGTCGGCGCGTGACCTCGTGCTCGTGACGGATGCGGCGCTCGTGCTGAAAACATCCGGCAAGACCGCGTTGGTCTTCGTCACGGACGCCCTCTCCGGTAAGCCGCTGGCGAACGCCAAGGCGCGCGTCTGGGAGCGCTGGCACGTGGGGAACAACAAGTGGGAGGCGCGTTCGCAGGACAAGGTCACGGACAAGGACGGCCTCGCGGTCTTTGAAGTCACGCGGCAGGTTAACAACAACGTGGAAATCTTCGCCGCCGCCGCGCTCGGGGACAAACAAGCCTTCAGCCCCGGCAACACTTACAGCTATCGCGAGCCGCACGAGAGCTGGCGCATCTACGCCTTCACCGACCGCCCGGCGTATCGCCCGAAGGAGACGGTGCAGTGGAAGGCTATCGTGCGCCGCTACAACGGCTCGGTTTATTCCACGCCCGCGAATGTGACAATCGCCTACAGCATCACCGGCCCGGACGGTGCGAAGGTGAAGGAAGGCGACCTCAAGCTGAACGAGTTCGGCACCGGCTGGGCGTCGCTCGAACTTACGGAGCAGCAGCGGCTCGGCGAGTATCACGTGCAGTTCCGCGACAAGGGCAACAACGCGCACATCGGCGGTGCGACGCTCTTCCGGCTGGAGGAATACAAGCTGCCCGAGTTCAAGGTCGCCGTGCAGACGCCGGAGGTGGACGGGCGAAAGAAAGCCTTCCGCACCGGCGACAAGGTCGAGGTCAGCATACAGGCGGATTATTACTTCGGCGGGCCGGTGGCGAACGCGACGGTCGAGGTCATCGTGCATCAAGACCCGTATTACTTCGCGTGGAAGGAGCCGCGCGAGTTCGGCTGGTTCTACGAGGAGAACGAGGGGCGCTTCGGACGCGGACGCGGCTGGCGCGGCGGCGGTGGCGGGCAAATCCTGAAACGTGAGACGCTCAAGACCGACGCGACGGGCAAAGCGACGCTGGAGTTCGAGTCGCCGAAGGACTACGGGCAGGACTTCGAGTTCCGCATCGAGGCGCGCGTGGTGGACGCCAGCCGCCGCGAAATCACCGGCAGCGGCACCGTGCGCGTCACGCGCCAGCGCTACTACGTCCACGCCAAGCCGGAGCACAACCTCCACAAACCAGGCGACAAGGCGACGGTGAACTTCCGCGCGCAGGACGCGAACGAGCAACCCGCCGTCATCGAAGGCCTCGTCAAGGTCACACGCGAGTTCTGGGAAGAAGTCTGGGTGAACCCTGCCGGAAAGGAAGTGAAGGGGCCGGAGCTGAAGGCGCTCCAGTCGGACGGAAAGTTCCCGCCCGCGCCGCAGGTGGGGCAGCGTCCGTGGCGGTTGAAGTTCCGGGGTTATCACAGCGACGACATTCTCACGCGCACGCTGAAGACCGACGCCGAGGGCAAGGTGGACTTGGTCTTCACGCCCGAGCGCGAGGGCTACTACAAGGTGACGTGGCTGACAGAAGACGCCTTTCCCAATCGCCCTCCGCAGCCCATCCGCACGGAGACGACGCTGTGGGTTGCGAACAACGCGACGGCGGAACTCGGCTATCGCCACGGCGGCGTGGAAATCATCGTGGACCGCGACACGTTCCGCAGCGGGCAGAAGGCTCCAGTGATGCTCGTGGCGAACAGCAACGACCGTTACGTGCTCTTCACCGTCGAGGCGGACGAACTCATCAGCCATCAGGTCGTGCATCTCACGGGCACGGTGAAGTTGGTCGAGCTGCAACTCAGCGATGCCCATGTGCCGAACGTGTTCCTCAGCGCCGCGATGGTCGCGGACAAGCAGGTTCACCTGAACACGAAGCAGGTCATCGTGCCGCCCACGAAGCATTTCCTCACCGTGGACGTGAAGCCCGACCGCACCCAATACCAGCCGCGCGAGGACGGCACGTTGCTCGTCACCGCGCGCGACCACGAGGGCAAGCCCGTCGCCGCCGAGGTGGCCGTGGGGCTGGTGGACGAGTCGGTCTATTACATCCAAAGCGACTACGCGGGCGACCCGCGCAAGTTCTACTTCGGCACGAAGCGCCAGCAGCGCACGCAGACGCAGAGCACGTTCAACCAGAAGTCTTACGCGAAGCTCGTGGAGTGGGAGGAGGACGGCGTGAAGATGGTGCTGGAACAGAGCGATGCGCTGGCGCGGAAGGATGCACAGAAACGGCACTGGAGTTTCGAGAGCGACAAAAATGGAGTGCAAGAACTGCGCAAGGCAGTCGCAGAGCGGGAGGAGCAGGCGGCTGGCTTCGGCGGAGGCATGAACGCGAACCGGATGCGCGGGCTGGCAGTGCCGATGAGCGCGCCTGCCGGAGCCGTCGCGATGGACGCGATGTCGCTCGCCGCCGCCCCGGCCCCGGTGGCCGCCGCAAAAGCTATGCTTCGCGATGAGAAGGCGAAAGGAGACAAGCAAGCCGCTGGCGAAGATGGCGGAGAACCAAACGTCATCGTCCGCACCGACTTCCGCTCCACCATCCTCTGGTTGCCGGACGTGAAGACCGGCCCGGACGGCACCGCGCGCGTGCCCGTGAAGTATCCCGACTCGCTCACCGGCTGGAAGGCCACCGCCCGCGCGGTCGGCAGCGGCGCGCAGTTCGGCATCGCGAACTCCACCACGCGCACGAAGCAGCCGCTCATCGTGCGGTTGCAGGCCCCGCGATTCTTCTCTGTGGGCGACTTGGTGCTCGTCTCCGCTGTCTTCAACAACAACACCGACCAGCCGCTTGAGGTGAAGAACAACTTGGAAGCCGACGGCCTTATCATCAGCGGTGTCGGCATCAAGGACGGCATGGTGGTGAAAGGCCAACGCGCCGCCTCCGTCACCGTGCCCGCCAATGGCGAGGTGCGCGAAGACTGGGCCATCTACGTGAAGAACCCCGGCACCGCACGGCTCAAGGTCACCGCCATCAGCGGCAACTACGCGGACGCGATGGAGAAGACCTATCCCGTCCACGAGCACGGCATTGAGCGCTTCCTCACCAAGGCCGGCAAGGTGCGCGGCTCGGACATCACCGTGCGACTGGACATTCCCGCCGCGCGCAAGAAGGACACCACCACGCTCGTCGTGCAGGTCGCGCCCAGTCTCGCCGTGACGATGCTCGATGCCCTGCCCTACCTGATTGATTACCCTTACGGCTGCACCGAGCAGACCATGAGCCGCTTCCTGCCGGCGGTCGTGACGGCGAAGACCTTGAAGGACCTCGGCCTCCAGCCTGAGGACGTGATGAGCCGGGTCTTCGGCGGGATTGAAGCCCGTGCGGGTGGAGCTGCTCCGCCGAATCTCGGTGCGAAGAAAGACTTGGCCAAGCTCACCGAAATGACCGACGCCGGCCTGAAGCGCCTCTACGACTTCCAGCACGGCGACGGCGGATGGGGCTGGTGGAAGGAAGGCCAGAGCGACCGTTGGATGACGGCGTATGTCGTGTGGGGCCTGACGCTCGCGAGGCAATCCGGCGTGGCGCTGAAGGCGAACGTGCTGGAGCGCGGCGCGGCGTTCCTCGACAAGACGCTCGTCGAGGAGGAACTCAACTTCGACATGCAGGCCTTCATGCTGCACGCGCTCGCCGTCCAGCGCGCCGACGCTAGGCTGGCCGCAGTTTCCCAGTTTCAGGCAAAGGCCTTCGACAATCTGTGGAAGAACCGCGAAGGGCTGAACGCCTACACCCGCGCGTTGCTCGCGCTCGCCGCGCATCACATGGGCAAGGCGGCCGAGGCGAAGACGCTCATCGCCAATCTGGAGAACGGCGTGAAGCGCGACGACCGCCCGGACGCGAGCGTGCTTGTCGGCGGCCAGTTGCCCGCGAACGCAGGCCTGATGGGGACGGCGCATTGGGGCGAGGACGGCATTTACTGGCGCTGGTCCGATGGCGGCGTGGAGGCGACGGCCTTCGCCCTGCGCGCGTTGCTGGCGATTGACCCGCAGAACAAGCTCATCGAGCCGGTCACGAACTGGCTGCTCAAAGGCCGGCGCGGCGCGCAGTGGAGCAACACGCGTGACACCGCCATCACCGTGCTCGCGCTGAACGACTACCTGCGCGTGACCAAGGAGCTGTCGCCCGAGTTGGAATACGAGGTGACCGTGAACGGCACGAGCATCGCCAAGCGCAAGGTCAGCGGCGCGGAGGTCTTCGCCGCGCCTAGCCGCTTTGCCGTGGACACCAAGCTCATCAAGGACGGCGCGAACAACATCCGCATCCAGCGCAAGGGCGAGGGACCTGTATATTTCGCGGCGGAGGCGAAGTTCTTCAGCCTCGAAGAGCCCATCCCCGCGAGCGGCAACGAGATTTTCGTGAAGCGCGAATACTTCAAGCTGGTGGGCCGCCCGACGCTCCTGAAGGGCCTCGTCTATGACAAGGTGCCGCTGCTCGACGGCGAGTCCGTGAAGAGCGGCGAGCGCATCGAGACCGTTCTGACCCTCGAGGCGAAGAACAACTACGAGTATCTGCTCTTCGAGGACTTGAAGCCGGCTGGCTTCGAGGCGGTGGCGGTGCGCAGCGGCGAGTCGCTGTATGCGCACGAGCTGAAGAGCGGTGCGGTCGAGCGGAAGTTTGGCGTGGTCGGGCAGCCGATGCCGCAGCCAAATCAAAAGGAAAAAGGCAAAGGGCAAAAGGGGAAAGCGGCTGCGGCCGTAGCTGCTCAGGCGCAAGTAGCCGCACCGGTGCTTGTGGCGGCGGCCCCGGCCCGGATCGGCATTGCGCCGCATATTGCAGCGCTGCCGCCGCGGCCCATCGGCATCGGCGATCCGGACTTCACGGGCCGCACGCGCTGGGTCTATCAAGAACTGCGCGACCGCAAAGTCGCCCTCTTCCTCGACAAGCTGCCCGAAGGCGTCTGGCAGCTCCGCTACGAGATGCGCGCGGAAGTGCCCGGTGCCTTCCACGCCCTCCCCGTCCTCGGCCACGCGATGTATGTGCCCGAAATCCGCTGCAACGGCGCGGAATTGCGGGTGACCATTGCCGAGGCGAATTAACGAACTTGCACATCGCAGATCGCAGTCGGGTGGTTCAATCTATCGAGGCAGGAAACCGGAAAATTTCGATCAGGCCTCGCACCGAAACCGGTTTGCATGACGGGCGGCAGGCCAAGTCGGCGCTTGCCAAGAGCGCGGGTGGCCGGGATTTTAGTCCCATCGTTCGCGCCGAACCCAGCCTTCGCTTCGGCAACCGGGAACCGCTTCCCGGGATGGTTTCCCCCTGCCCCGCCCCAACCGCATGAGTGACACCGAAGCCAGACGTCTGGAGGCGCTACAGCGCTATCGCATCCTCGACACCCCGCCGGAAACCGCGTTCGACGATCTGGTCCACCTGGCGGCCCAGCTTTGCAACACGCCGATGGCCGCCATCTGCCTGCTGGACGAGCGGCGCGCGTGGTTCAAGGCCCGCATGGGAACGAGCATGTCGGAGGTGCCCCGGGAAAGTTCGTTCTGCCATCATGCCGTGCAGCAGACCGGGACGCTGGTGGTGCGCGACACCCAGACCGACGAGCGGTTCCGCGAGCACCCGATGGTGAAGGACAATCCGCCGGTGCGGTTTTATGCCGGGCAGCCGCTGATCACGCCCGAGGGCCTGGCGGTGGGGACGCTATGCGTGATGGACCGGGTGACGCGCGGGCTGACGGGGCAACAGGCGCTGGCGTTGCAGCGCCTGAGCCGGCAGGTGGTGACGCAGCTCGAGGTGCGCCGGCACGTGGCGGATCTGGAACGGGAGATCAAGAAGCACCAGGAAACCGAGGACGCGTTGCGGTTCACCGAGGCGATGTTCCGGGGCATTTACGAGAATGCCACGGACGGCATTTTCCAAACGACGCCGGAGGGCAAGTTTCTCTCCGCCAACCCGATGCTGGCGAAGATCTACGGCTTCGGCTCGCCGGAGGATCTGGTCCAGGTGTTGAGCGATGTCTCCCGCCAGCTCTACGTGGATCCGGCGCGCCGCGAGGAGTTCGTGCGGCAGATGCGGGAGAAGGATCTGATCCAGGGCTTCGAATCGCAAGTTTACAACGCCCGGGGCGAGATCATCTGGATCGCGGAGAACGCGCGCGCGGTGCGGGATGCCGAGGGGCAGGTGCGCTACTACGAGGGGACGGTGGAGGACGTCACGGAGCGCAAGCGGGCGGAGCTGGCCGTGTGTGAGGCCGAGCGGCGCTTTCGGTCGATCTGGGAGAAGTCGGCGGATGGCATGCGGTTGACGGACAAGGACGGGATTTTGAAGGCGGTGAACGCGGCGTATTGCCGCATCGTGGGCATGACCGAGGCGGAGTTACTCGGCCAGGTTTACATCGTCAGCTACCGCGAAGGGGAGGATGTGGACCGCCTCCATGAACGCTACCGAGAGAACTACCGGACGCGGAACATCCCCGAGCACATGGAGCGGCGGGTGACGTTTAAGAACGGCCGGTCCGCGATTCTGGAATTGTCCAACTCGTTCGTGGAGAACGACGGCCAGGATCCGCTCGTGTTGAGCATCTTCCACGATGTCACCGAAAGCCGGCGGGCGGAGGAGAAGCTGCGCAACTCCGAGGACCGCTTCCGCTCCATCTGGGAGAAGTCGGTGGATGGCATGCGCTTGATTGACAAGGAGGGGATCACCCGGGCGGTCAATCCCGCCTTCTGCCGGCTGGTGGGCTTGAGTGAGGCGGAGTTGCTCGGGCACCCCTACACCGACCACTACGGCCAGGGCGAGGATGCGCAGGCGCGGCTGGCCCGCTTCCGCGCGGAATACGCCACGCGGAGCATTGCGGAGCACATGGAGCGCCGCCTGATCCTGCGGAACGGGCGAACGGTGGATGTGGAGCTTTCGATCTCCTTGGTCGAGGTGGCGGGGGAGGATCCGCTGGTGCTGACGGTGTTCCACGATCTCACGGCGCGCAAGCGGGTGGAGGCCGCGCTGCGGGAGTCGGAGTTTCTCTATCACTCGCTGGTGGACAACCTGCCGCAGAACATGTTCCGCAAGGATCTGGCCGGCCGGTTCACGTTTGTGAATCAGCGCATGTGTCAGGAGATCGGCAAGCCACGCGAGGAGATCATCGGCAAGACGGACGCCGACCTGTTCCCGTCGCAGATGGCGGAGAAATACCAGCGGGACGACCAGCGCATCATCGAGTCGCGCAAGACGCATGAAATCCTGGAGGCCCACTTCTCGCCCGAGAAGGGCAAGACGTATGTGCAGGTCGTCAAGACGCCGCTGTTTGACGCGGAGGGAAACGCGCTGGGCATCCAGGGCATCTTCTGGGATGTCACCGAGCGCAAGCGCATCGAGGAGCAACTGGCCATGGAGCGCGACCTGTTGCGTGCCCTGCTCGACAACGTGCCGGACCGCATCTACTTCAAGGACACGGAGTCGCGCTTCCTGCAGGCGAGCATGGCGCTGGCCCGGCGGCTGGGCTTGAAGGATGCCGCGGACGTGGTGGGGAAGACGGACTTTGATTTCCATCCCCCGGAGCTGGCGCGCGAGTTCCACGCCGACGAGCAACGGATCCTGCTCACCGGCCAGCCCATCATCAACAAGATCGAACGCCAGCGGGCCACGGACGGCAGCGACATCTGGGCCTCGGTCACGAAGGTGCCGCTGCGCAACCGCGCGGGGTTCATCACGGGCATCATCGGCATCTCCCGCGACATCACTGCCATCAAGCGGGTGGAACGCGAGCTCCAGCAGGCGCGGGACACGGCGCTGGAATCAACCCGGTTAAAGTCGCAGTTCCTCGCGGCCATGAGCCATGAGATCCGGACGCCCATGAACGGCGTGGTGGGCATGACCGAGCTGTTGCTCGACACCGAACTGGCGCCGCAGCAGCGCGAGTTTGCCGAGACGGTTCACTCCAGTGCCTATGCGCTGCTGCACATCATCAACGACATTCTGGACTTCTCGAAAATCGAGGCGGGCAAGCTGAGC
>Ga0255093_1001142_pt1 | contig 10442 bp, 9 predicted proteins | sample Colum_Law_RepA_8_2_FD_188437 | JGI IMG/M metagenome (GOLD analysis project Ga0255093, IMG submission 188437) | Freshwater microbial communities from Columbia River, Oregon, United States - Colum_Law_RepA_8d | ecosystem: Environmental > Aquatic > Freshwater > River | place: USA: Oregon | collected...
GGGTGGACCGGGTGGACCTGATTTGACCAATCTCAGCACACGGAAAATTCCTTACGACGAACCCAACGCCAATGAAATATGCGTAGCGTTAAGCGGCGAGAACAGGTCCACCACGTCCACCAGGTCCACCACTTTGGACGTTACTCCTGATACGGATTGGGCGGAAGGACTGTTTCAATGAAACCAAACGATCCCACACCCGCCGAGATCGCAGCGGCTTGTCTGCTGATTCAAGCTGGCTGGAGCGAGCGACGAATGCCTTCGTGCCGACTGGAGGCCGATGGTTCGCTGTGCTCACGGCAGGCTGGTTTTTTGTTGTGACTACAACAACTCCACTGGTAACGGTGATTATCTTTTCCAAAATTCTTTTATCAAAAATTCTGGAGAGTTGCGTGGGGGCTAACCACGCTGCGTTCTGCACTGAGGGGGTGGGGGTCTGGGCAAAAACAGTTTCGACCAAGGCGAACCAAAGGACTGGATCAGCGACTCGATCTGCGAAGGAGCCACAACGTTTTCCACGGCCAACGGTGACTCGGCCAGATCGGCCAACTGGCCAGACGCACCTATAACTTGGCATGTCTGTCGATGCACAAGGGTCATTCTTTTTCATCGACTTTCATGTGCAACCGAGCGGTCATACATGAAACGCCCACGAATCATTCTGAATAATGTCAATTGACATCATGTCCATTCCGATGATGATACTGTCATTCGGTATTGGGTTCATTCAGAAGGGACGAGACAGTGCAGACAGCAATCGGGTACGTGAGAGTCAGTACGGAAGGCCAAGCGAAAGAGGGCGTCAGTCTTGAAGCTCAGCAGCGAAAGATTGAAGCCTGGTGCGTGGCGAATGATTTTGAACTGGGTGGTGTGTTCGTGGACGCAGGGATTTCCGGAAAGCGAGCAGATAACCGTCCTGAACTGCAGAATGCACTTGCTGCTGTTACGAAGGCAAAGGCCGTTCTGGTCGTGTACAGTCTCTCTCGGCTGGCTCGATCAACCAAGGACACAATTCAAATCAGCGAGCGATTGGACAAGGCCGGGGCCGATCTGGTCAGCCTGTCCGAGAAGCTGGATACCACCAGCGCGGCGGGAAAGATGGTCTTCAGGATGATGGCTGTGTTGGCGGAATTCGAACGGGATCAGATTTCAGAGCGGACGTGTTCAGCAATGGCTCACAAGAAAAGCAAGGGCGAACGAGTCGGAACGATTCCGTTTGGCTTCATCCTCCTGGCCGATGGGAAGACACTGGTACATTACGAAAAAGAACAGGCAGCTATCGAACTGCTCCTGTTGCTTCGAGACTCCGGCTTCAGTTATGGGGCTGTGGCTGACATCTTCAATCGCAAATCAGTTCCAACAAAGAATATGGGTGCAAAGTGGCAGGGCACGACAGTTCGCAACATACTGATGGCGAAGAACCCGAGCTGACCGAACAGCAGAGATCTGCCATCGATCAGATTCGCGAAATACTCGATACACTTCCGTCGGATCGCAGGCAAGTTTTTCAAGATCATCTCAAGGGTTTGATCCATGGCGAAGAAAACGGCGAAACCAAAAACGACTCCGGCAACATCGGCCATCAAGAGACTGTCGCCGGTCGCCAGTCCGACGATGCGGGAAGTGATCATTCAGGCGATTGAGGATAGCGGCAAGTCAGTGCGGTCAGTCGCCTTGAATGCTGGCATCAGTCAGCCGCAACTCTCCCGATTCGTGAAGGGCGAGCGTGATATGCTGCTGGATGCTGTGAACAAAATAGCGAAGTCTCTCGGACTCGAACTGCGGAAGATCGACGATTGAGAATGGAGTGGAGGCCGTCTGGGGCTCTGACCTGCTGTGGCGACCGATAACCCGTCATTAAAGGGTTTTGGTGCCATAACAAGACATGCTGGTCCGCTTATCTGCAGTGTAGCCATGTCCGTTTTCGCATGCTCGTGCGTTCATGTAAGCGATCATCGGCCCGCGCGGTCGCAGCGGGATCACACAGAGTCTGGTTCCCGGTCCTTTCGGCTCTCTCGGCTCATGGCGTGCTGGAGCCTTTGGGAATAGCTCGTCGTTGTCGGCCAGATCTCGTTTCCCCAATGAATTTGCTGGGAAGAGCTTGGTTTTCAGCCTGTTCTGGGATCGTGCCGGCATCCCTCTCTCAGTCCCCAGTGATCGCTGCTGACGAATCGGTTCGGCTATCCATGACAGTGTCGTATCGAGCCTTCGAAATCGATTTGCGGCCATCATGTGAGCTTCCCAGAGGGGCTTCGGGATGTACCCACGATGTACCCGCCGCCACCGTGTACCCGTCCTACCCGCAACATCCGAAATCATGGGGTTTTTGAAGACTTCGAACAATCGTCGTAAACCTCTCCTGTTCAATTAAGCTGTCACTTTCATCTATCCTGACAGCAGGAAAGATTATTACGCATTTGTTGAAACTACAGAAACTGGAGACCACCGTGAACGAATCGACCAAACATCGACATCGCTGAGACTGAGTAGGTCTATCGGATCCTGAACAAACCGGGATGTCTGATTAACGAAGCGTGGAGCTTCAGCAACTTCCACTACCTTCATTGAACGGTGTTGTTTCTAAACGGCAGTTAGCAGCCCGGTGACAATCGTGCCGTTTGGCCATCGGGAATCGTAGTCAGTGGATGGGCTCATTTGGACGGTTAGCGATTGGGCTTCGATGCGAATTCGCGGTCAGTTCAGTGAGTTTCCGATCGGCAGTTTGTGACTTAGGACGGCTCGTCCTGAGTCCGCAACGACACTGGAATATCTTCCTCCAGAATCGTTGACTCAACTGGGTTCTGGCACTTGCGGGACAGGCCAGAAAGCATGCGTTGCTTGCAATCAATTTGATTGCACCTGCGGAATTGTGGACACAGTGTTCGCTCCCGAGGTCGATGTGACCGGAGCAGGTTGTGACGGTGCATAGTGTCGCTCCGGCCGGTCTTACCGACGCAGATTTACCCATTGCTTCGCCGACGCAGATGTGTCGGACCGATGTTGCGTCTGTTCTCACAAATCTGACTCATGACACGCCCACATGAGCTGTTCGGCATGGAATCGTCGCGGGCGGCGGCAACGATAAACTCCTTGCTCAGCCAAAATGCAATGATGTCAATTTGATCACGCCAATTGATGCCGTTTCCGCTGGCTGCGAACGCGGAACTCTTGTTGCAGGCCTTCAGGTAAACGACTTAGAATTCATCGAACGAATTGTGGATGCCAGTTCTCATGTGCCTGACATTGATTTTGTCATGAATCCAAAATGATGTGATGCTGAATTCTCGTGAATCTGGCTGCGGAAAATACCGCTGCAACCAATGACGCGAATTATTCGCGACCCACTTCGAACTTTTCAAGACGCCGTTTCCTCTTATGTTGCACTCGACGTCGTCACTCAACCCGTGGCGTGACTTCCCACACCTTCACGGTCTTGTCATCACTGGCCGACGCCAAGCGCTTTCCATCTGGGCTGAACGTCACACGTTGAACGAGCTTGGAGTGACCTTTGAACGTGAGCAACTCCGCGCCGCTCACGGCGTCCCACACTCTGATCGTCTTGTCGCCGCCGGCCGATGCCAGTCGTTTTCCGTCTGGGCTAAACGTCACGCCAATGACGCCGCTGGTGTGACCTTTGAACGTAAGTAACTCCGCATAGTTCGTGGAGTCCCATACTTTCACCGTTTGATCACCGCTGGCCGATGCCAGCCGTTTCCCATCGGGGCTGAAGGCCACACCGTAGACCGATTGTGTGTGCCCTTTCAACGTATGCGACTCCACACCGCTTGTGCTGTCCCACACCTTCACTGTTTGATCCGAGCTGGCCGATGCCAACTGATTTCCGTCCGGGCTGAAAGCCACACTCAAGACATAGCTGGTGTGCCCTTTCAAGGTGAGTGAGTCCGCACCGCTCGCACAGTCCCACGTCTTCACTGTTTGATCAACGCTGCCCGACGCCAGTCGTTTCCCGTCGGGACTGAAGACTACTGAGATGACCTCTTTGGTGTGCCCTGTCAACGTGAGTGAAACAACCCCGGTCGTCGCGTTCCACACCTTCACAGTGTTATCCAAGCTGGCCGATGCCAGACTCTTCCCATCCGGGCTGAACACCACACTCGTGACGATGCCGCCGTGTCCTTTCAATGTGAGCAACTCCGCGCCGCTTATGGCATCCCACACCTTCACTGACTGATCCACGCCAGCCGACGCCAAACGTTTTCCATCTGGGCTGAACGCAACACCGTAAACCGGTCCGGAGTGCCCTTTCAACGTGAGCGGCTCGTGTACCTGACCCAAGACCTGTCCGCTTCCATCTCCACCGACCAAGCTGAAGACAACCGTTATTCCCAGCAGCATAGCCGCTCGGTGAGCCATTCCACATTCCATCACAACTTCGCTGACGTGTTTCATTTTGGCTCCGTTGCTTCCGTTACTTGATGATAACGCCGGTATTATTCGGTGTGGATTGGACTCAAATCCTTGCGAATCGCAGCAGATCACGTTCGGTTCCGTCACTGCCGATTAGCAAAAGGTCTCAAGAATGTCGTCTGGGGTTGGATTCTTCGTCACTGGCCTTCAGGGGGCTGCCATAACTCGATCTTGCTTCCCTCCGGGTCCATATGCCAGCCAAGCTTTCCTTACTCGGACTCTTCGATCTTCGTTTCCACATCGCAGCCTTCACTCCGGAGTTGAGCCAGGAGGGTGTAAAGGTCTTCCACTCGAAAGTTGATCATGAATGTTGACTTTCTGTCCCGTTCCGCCGACGGTTATCACCAGGTCTTTAACAACAGCAATACAACGACATGGATTCTGAGACTAAGTCAACAATGATGGCTACAAATCTAGCCACGGAACAACATCTCCGCTTGTGATTCTTACCTTTGGCCAATCAAGCAGAATCCAACGTCTTGGCTCAAGAATCTATTTCAGCACCTTGCAGTTGGGCAATGACGCCTCAAAATCCACCACAGACTGCGACGTCACTGCCAGCCCACGTACGTCGAAATGTGTCAGATCCTTGAGACTCTTCAGTGTCTGCAAACCTGCGTCCGTCACTTTCGATCCGTTCAGCAAAAGCGTCTTGAGCTTCGTGAGCCTGGCGATCTGCACCGCGTCCTCATCGGTGATGCCAGTCTCCTGGAGGCTCAACGATTCCAGTTGGCTCAGCTGGATGATCGAGCCGAGCATTTCACTGGATACAGGAGACTTATAGATTCCGAATCCACGCAACCGACTCAAATGCCCAACGGCTTCGAGCAGTTCCGACGAGACCGGCACCTCGCTGAAGTACAGGCTCTGTAGTTGAGGACAGATCTCCAGGATCGCTATCCCCTTGGGAGAGACGCTCGAGCGCCCACTGAGATTGAGTCCCACAATTCCCGGATGCTGGGACACCTGTTGAAGCGTGGCATCTGTCGTGAATGTTGGGCGAATGATGACATGGCTCAGCGATGAGACAATTGCCCATAATTCTGAAGACAACGTTCCGTCCACAGTCTCCGGAGGACTTATGATGACAACGTGCGTCATCCCGTCTGCAACTCCGGCCTGTCCCGCGACAGAGTCCATCATCGCAAAGACCTTCATCGCCTTGAGCTTTGGCTCGGCTGTCTGCCACGCCTTCATGTCGAACTGTGTTGCCGCCACGACTGCTGTCGGGGCACCTCGCTGAAACGTGAGGATGATTTGAGTCAGGGCCTTGTCCGTCTTCATCTCTGCGGGGCGAACGGGACCTTCCTTCAAGTCCATACAGAGTTGCCATGTCTCCCCAGTGATGGCGTAGATACCGAGCGTGGTCTTACGCAGATCTCCGCTCTCCAATCGAGTCATGTCGATGGTCTTTGGTGTCTGTGAAGGAGCCAGTTTGATCGTCCATGCCGTGGCGACCTGAGGTGTTGACATCGTCAGAATGTCGCCCAGGATTGACCATCGCGACTGCTTCATGTGTGCGATCACCTGTTCCGTTTCTTGTGCCTCCGGATGCATCGCCACGTCGTTCACTTGCCACGTTCCTTGAACCCATTGGAGGTCGTCCGCAGGGGCGGGCGTAGTGGTCGGAGCGGTTTCTGTGTTAGTAGAGTTTGGACTCGCCGAACCAACACTAACGATCGCCGGGGTTCCCACGCCGTTGCCAGCGGGAGCGTCCACCACGACATCCGGCTTTGACGGCCAGAGCATCCAGGCCAGGATCACTACCACCAGCACGCCGCCCCCCGTTCCCAATCCGATCAGCAGCCCGCGATTGGAGCTGGATGACTTCTTGCCCTTCTTCATTGCTTTACCACGGGCGCGAGACTTCTCGCGAAGCCGAGATTTCCGGGGAAACTCGTCTGGCTCATCGGCGAACTCGCCCTCGGTAAACTCATTGGAAGCGGGAATGTTCAGCGGCTTCTGGCATGCCGGACACTTCACCTTGCGCCCCGCAAATTCGTCCTTGATTGAGAGAGCCTTGCCACAGGAACACTGCAGTTTGATCGCCATCCTGAATATCTCCCCATGGTTTTACGTATCGCAACGAATCTGGTGAGTATCGACGTACAAAGTGATGAATGATGCGTCACATCACACAAGCGGTGATTGGAACGCTGACTCGACTGGTTCGGATCAGCAAGGATGAAAAATGCTTATCAGGTTAGTCATAAGTTCCGTCTTGTTTCAATCTGGCCAGCCCGTTGCGACACGTGGACAGGTGGCGGGGTTCCGAATTTTTCGCGCGTGGCCGTGGGTCAGGTTGGTTGCTGCATTTTCACGAATTGCGTTCATCCTGTTCGGGGCGACCTTCGTTGACATGGCGACTGACCGAATGGGACTGTCATGGATGGAAAATAGAAAAGCGGCTCTAGGAGGCTGTTGTGACTGGTGAGAGCCGAGTGAGCAAGTAGACTGATTATCCTGCAACGAATGGCGTTCTGCGAGACGGGGAGAGATGAGTCTCTGGTGACATGTCGCATTTGGACTTTCCCCTTTATGGCATCAGTATTTTCAGTGAGAAATTGAAGACATGAAATGCCCTGCCTGTGAGTTAACTGCCCTCGTGGAACGTCCCGCCAAAAATGGTGTGCTCATCGAGCAATGCCCCGGATGTCGCGGTGTCTGGCTGGACCGAGGCGAGATTCTGCTCTTCAGCCGACAACCGCGCAAGCTGGACGCTGGACTCGCGGCGTCGAATTCATCGGGCCGTCGCTATGATCGTCAGTGTCCGTGCTGTAAGACCGCGATGGACAGCTGCGACTTTCTGAACGCCGGGCTGGACGTCGAAAAATGCCCGGAATGCGAGGGACTGTGGTTCGACGGTGGAGAACTGAAGAAAGCCGTTCAGCTGGACCGACAGCAGTTCGGCCTTGAACTTGATTCAGATGTCGAGTCGAGCCAGATTCAGGTGAATGACGATGCTTCGTCCGGTGGGAAGGATCGTAACCACAAGGCTCATCAGCGGCTGTCAGCCATTGCTGCTGGAATGGTTCCCCTGCCCAACCTGTTCCTGCGTTCGGCCGCAACACTCGCTTTGCTCTACGGACTCCTCGGCCTTGTGTTGATCGCATGTGTTCAAATGGAAGCACTGCCCGCAGGACTGGCAGCTGGGATTGGAGTGGCAGTTATCTTACTGCAGTACGCTCTGGGCCCATGGATCATGGACCTCACCTTGCGGTGGCTTTATCAATTCACATGGACACCGCGCGAAGACTTGCCCAGTCATTTGCGGTGTTTTGTCGATCGAGTTTGTGCTGAACAGAACTTGCAATTTCCGCATTTTGGCATCATTCATGACGGAGCGCCGAATGCGTTTACCTACGGCCATACGCCCAACAACATGCGGATTGTGATCAGTCAGGGCATTCTTGACCTCCTTGAACCCGAAGAGTGCGAGGCAGTTGTTGCTCACGAAATTGGTCATGGCAAGCATTGGGACATGGTCTTGATGACCATTGCGCACCTGGTTCCGTTACTGCTGTATTATCTGTATCGAACACTGATTCGGATGCGCAGCCGTGGTCGCGACAAATCCGCAGCGGCCCGGATTGCATTGGCTGTCGGGGCGTATGTGCTGTATGTTGTGAGTCAGTACGTCGTGCTTTGGTTCAGCCGTACCCGTGAATATCATGCGGATCGCTTTGCCGGCAGGGTCACGGGAAACCCCAATGCGCTGGCCTCTGCTCTGGTCAAGATCGCCTACGGTCTCGCATCTCGCGGGGAATCCCAAGATACCTCACGCGGCAAAGACGACGAACCACGATCAAGGCGGGGAACTTTCGATTCGATCGGAGCCATGGGAATTTTTGACCCCGATGCCGCCAGATCGCTGGTCATGAATGCCTCCGTAAGTCGTCGCAATGACGCCTCAACAAGCGTCGGAGCGGAAAATCTGAAAAGCGCGATGCAGTGGGACCTTTGGAATCCCTGGGCCGCGTTCTATGAACTGAACTCCACACATCCGCTGATCGCTCACCGCCTGCAATACCTGGCTGATCAGGCAGCGGCGATGAATCAAACTCCCTACATTGTCTTTGACCGACACAAGCCGGAGTCTTATTGGGACGAGTTCCTGGTGGATTTGGTCATCATGTTTCTGCCATTGATCGGGCTGGCCGCTGCCATCAGTGCATCCGGGTTCGCTTTGGGAAGTTTCATGGATGCACCTCAGAAACTGATTGGTTGTGCGGTGGCGGGGTTTGGCGCAGGGACACTGCTGAAAACTCTGTTCTCGTATCGCAGCAATTACTTCGTTCCGGTGAGCGTGGCGGGACTGCTGCATAAAGTCAAGGTGTCGGCAGTTCGGCCGGTTCCGGCTCGACTGAAGGGCCGAATCATAGGGCGAGGAGTTCCCGGCCTGATCTGGTCCGAAGATTTCGTGATGCAGGATAAATCGGGAATCCTGTTTCTGGATTACCGTCAACCGCTCAGAATCTGGGAGTGGCTGTTCGGGCTGCTCCGAGCCGGTGAGTATGCAGGCCAAAACGTTGAAGTGACTGGTTGGTTCCGACGTGCCCCGGTGCCATATCTGGAAATCGCGACGATGACAGCTGATGGCCGGACTCGACGGTGCTACTCATACCACGTCAAACTAACCTTCTCCCTTCTGATGATGGTCGGTGGATTCATCTTTGCTTTTTTGTCCTGAATCCATACGTCGGTCAGGGCGTGTTGAAGAGCGTCATTGCAATGTCAGTGGTTTGCAACCTCCGGCTGCTGACTTTGCGCGAGCCACTCCGAAAGAGCCCCTCTGACGGCAGTTCGAGCCCTCGTAAATCAGATTGCTATGGGCGTCTGGTCACGACCGAAGCGTAAAGCCCAGCTTGACCTGCGCGCGTCGGTCCGACACCCGAATGGCACGTAGATTTTCAGCAAGTCATTGGGGGTAAACGACATATGCAGACTTGCCTTGTTTGTTTAAATGATTCGTGGGTTCACGATTTATTGGCAGGCAAGGAGGCTTTGCGATGCAACCAATCAATCAGGGGAAGTTTCGGCAACAAGTGACGTTTCTGAGGCGGCAGTTTCTGCAGGAAGGAGATCTGCCGTTTCGAAATGTGCTATCGGAAAAGATTGTTCTTGAGGCACTAAACGCGGTGCGTGTTGCCTGGAATGACTCCATCTATACACCGCTTGTCACGTTGTGGGTTTTTCTGCGTCAGGTGCTCAGTGCTGATCAGTCTTGTCGAGCCGCCGTTGCTCGACTGGTGGCTCATCGAGTTTCTCAAGGTCAGCGAGCGTGTTCGTCAGAGACGAGCGCGTATTGTCAGGCCAGAAAGCGCTTGCCGGAGAACTTCTTCGCTGAAGTCGCACGGGGCGTGGGGCGGGCTCTCGACAAGCAGGCAACTCAGGACTGGCTTTGGAAAGGCCGTCAGGTCTATATGTTCGATGGCACCATCGTGTCTTTGCCCGACACTGAAGAGAACGTCAAGGCGTACCCAAAATCGTACAACAAAGGGGGACAAGGTTTTCCTATTGCACGTATCGGTGCGCTGATCTCACTGTCTTGTGGCGCTATTCTCAACCTGGGGTTTTGTCGATACGCCGGGAAAGGACAAGGGGAGGTGAGCCTGTTGCGCCGTATTTGGGACATTCTGCTGCCGGGCGATGTCATTCTGGGTGATAGCCTGATGTCAAATTGGGCCGGGATTGTCTTGCTGAAAGAACGTGGACTTGACCTTGTCAGCCGACTCAACAAAGCACATCGCAGGGCGGACTTTCGAAAGGGAAAACGACTTGGCTCGGGTGATCATATTGTCCGTTGGAAGAAGCCAACGTCCATTCGATCCGTTGACCGGGAAACGTATCTGACGCTTCCGGAAGAGCTCACAATTCGTGAGGCTCGTATTCGTATCCAGCAAACGGGGTTCAGGACCAGAACTCTCATCGTCGTGACAACGCTGCTTGATCCAAACGAAGTGAGCAAAGAAGAACTCGCAGAGTTGTATCGCGCGCGGTGGAACAATGAACTC
>Ga0255093_1001157_pt1 | contig 10406 bp, 7 predicted proteins | sample Colum_Law_RepA_8_2_FD_188437 | JGI IMG/M metagenome (GOLD analysis project Ga0255093, IMG submission 188437) | Freshwater microbial communities from Columbia River, Oregon, United States - Colum_Law_RepA_8d | ecosystem: Environmental > Aquatic > Freshwater > River | place: USA: Oregon | collected...
TTTCAACCGTGAGGCGATTGCGGGCGCGGGGGCTGAGCCGGTCAAGGTTGCGCCGAAAGCGTTCAAGAGCCGTCGGCTTGTCGCCGTAACCGCCGCCGCCGTGGATGTTGACCGTGTCGGCATTGGTCCACTCGGCGATTTCGGCCTGCGACTCTATATCCGCGATCGAGCGGCCCACGATGTCCGCATCGGGTGAGTTGAGCACGACGAACTGGTCGGGATGAAATCCGGTGCGGATGCCCTGCGCGCGGGCGAACTCGCCGCAGCGGCGAAACTGCGCCACGAGTTCTTGGGCGCCGGGCAGTTCCTCCATGCGGTAGCCCACGGTCGGATGCGTTTTAACCGGAAGGATGGGGCTGATGATCCGGAAGGACTGGATGCCGTTGGCAGCGCAGAATTTCAACGCCGCGAGCAACGACGCGGCGTTGGCCGTGCCGAGGGCGGCGAGCCGGGCCAGTTGCTCACGGCGTGGCTGGCGCGCGAGCGCGGTCGCGGTGGTGGTGCTGAATTTGATCGGCTGCGCGATGAACTGGCAGCAGAGCCCCAGCCGCAATGCGCCGGCGGCAATGCCGGGCCTTTTCGTTTTGGGTGAGGCCACGATCAACTCCTGGCTTGGACGCTGCCAAGACCGCCATCCACGCTGAGGACCTGACCCGTCACCCAGCTTTGCTCGCGGTCCAGCAGCCAGCAGATGGCGGAAGCCACCTCCGCCGGTTCGCCGATGCGCCCGAGTGGGTGCAAGGCGGCGGAAGTTTTGGCCACGACTTCATTCTGCGTGAGCGCACGGGTCAAGTCTGTGCGGGTGAGTCCCGGGGCGACGCAGTTCACCCGCACGCCTTGGCGCGCATAAGTCGCGGCGGCGGCCAGCGCCAAGCCTTCGACCCCAGCTTTCGCGGCGGCGATGGCCTCGTGATTCACCAGTCCGCGCCGCGCGGCCACCGACGAACACAGCACGATGCTCCCGCCCCCGGCTTGTCGCATCATGAGCCGGGTGGCGGCGCGAAGGAGGTTGAAGGCCGTGGTGAGATTGATCGCCAGCGTGTCGGCGAATTCCTGGTCGCTGATGAGGTGGGCGGGCTTGATCAGGATGGAGCCGGCGCAGTTGACCACGCCATCCACACGCCCGTGGCTGGCCACCACGGACTGCATCAACGCATCCACGGCCGCACTGTCGCGGGCGTCGCAGGTGATGGCCTGGGCGGCGGTCTCGGTGGCGACCGTTTGGAGACGCCCGGGTTCCCGCCCAGCCAGCACGATCCGGCAATCGCGGGCGGCCAGCCGCCGCGCCACTGCGGAACCGATGCCACCCGCCCCACCGACAATCACAATCACTGGAGAGGTTTCATTATTCATAAATCGATTCGCCCAGATGCCATCTGCACCCAAACAGCAGCCAACAGTAGCGCGAGTTCGAAGTGGTGCCAGTTTGGATCGGGAACAAACTTTCGGGAAGGGGGAGCTGGACGGTTCATCCGGATTCGTGAGGTGCACCTGCCACCGCCCGCCTCGGCCCGACGGCAGCACCACCTGCTATGCCTAACCGTGTCAGGGAGAGGTGTTCGCGAGGATTTGCCAGCAGCCAATCTGAACTGCTGTCCGCTGCGACCAGCCCGTATCAAGAACCAACCCTTTATGGTCACTTGCATTTCAACCCTGCCGACCTAGCTTGGCATCCGCTTATGAGGCATACTCTATTCTTTTCGTTTCTGTGGGTTTTAGCCAGTGCCCTGCTCTCTGTGGAATCGTTGTCCGGTGCCGAGATCAGCCAGCTTGTCACCTCGACGGCTTCCTATTCTGGCCCGGCTCGCGTCTCGGCAGGCACTGCGCGGTTGGGCGACGCCGACGCCTTCAGCACGAGCTTGCGCTACACTTGGCAAAACCGGGCATCCGACGAATACGGTTGGTCTGTAGGTTTGTGGTGGGAGCGGTTTGGGTTCGGCGTGACTGCTGGCACACCGATTCCCAACACCGTCCAGACATTGGCCCTGGAGCTGGGCAACAACTGGGAATTCGCCGACCGATGGAGCCTGCGCACGAGCCTGAGGCCCGGGCTGCAAAGCGACTTTGAAGACATTTCCGCCAACGACCTGAACGCCACCGCGCTCTTCGCCCTAGCCTACGTCCAAAGCACAAACCTGACCTGGATTGCAGCCGTGACCGTGGATCCTCGACGCGACATTCCTGCGATCGGCGGTTTGGGCGTTCGTTGGCGGTTTGCTGAGGATTGGACACTGTCCGCCGTTCTTCCCAAGCCCACCGTGGAATATCAACTCGGGTCTGGGTGGACAGCCTATGCAGGTGGCGAACTGGTGGGGGGAGCGTGGCGTGTCGGCGACTCGTTTGGGACGCGGACTGGTCGGCCGGCATTGAACGACCAGACCATGACCTTCCGAGAAATCCGCGTGGGGGCGGGGCTGAGCAGGCTATGGACCCAAAAGCTGACTGTCGGAGTTGAAGCCGGCTGGGTGATCGACCGCCGCTTCGTTTACGACAAGGCCAATCTTCAGTTCAACGGAGACGGAGCCCCTTATGTGGGCATCACGCTTTCAGGCAGGTTTTAGGCACTGCACGCGCTGGGTCTGAGTCCGGACGCAAGCGCCATGGCTGCCATGGGCTACGTTGTTGCACCCCGAACCGAAGGTCTGCAAGCCCGCATCTGCCACCGCGCGCTTCGGCTCCGACGGCATCATCCTCTGCGATCCGAACTGTGCGAGCGAAGGGGCGAGCGCGGTTTTCAGAAGCTTTACCAGCAGCCAGTTTGAACTGCTGTCCTCCACGATTAGGCATCATCAAGAACCGCCCCTGTATCGGACAGGTTTGGATTGCTTCAAACGCAGCGTGGCATTTCCGGAGGGCGAAGAAGGAGGAGGATTGAGCGTCTGGCCATCCATCATTTCTTTTCCAACTTTGGCGGCTGGTTCGTCAGCACTGGCGGGCGGTTTGTGAAGATGATGAAGACGGGATCGTTCGTGGATACCGGCGGTCTGTTCGTCACCGGTGGCGGACGGTTCGTGAAGATGATGAAAGGCGGCGCGTTCGTGGTGGGCGGCCGCTTGACGGGTGGCCGTTGTTCGGGGGCAACTCGTCTGGGTTCCATCGGGATGGTTGGTGACGCCGGTGGCAGGGGCGAAGGCGGCAGAATTGGCGCGGGCGGCAGCGGAGGTGGCACTGGTGGAGCCGGTGGGGTGATGGGGCGTGAGGGCAGCGGCTTTGCCGGCAGGGCTGGTTGCGCCGGCAGGTTCAATCCGCTGCTCGCCATGGCCGTCGCCGCCGCCATCGATAGCACGGTCCGCATTGTTATGGTTTTCATAGTTTCTTTGTTTCTGGTTCCGAATGTCCGACTTGGGAAATCACCTCCGCTGTGAACCGGGTTCTCACGATGGAATGGAGCGCACGGTCACATGATCTGGGATGCCGTTGAACGAACCTGCGGCAAGCCAGAGTCCATCGGCGGACAGCGGCGCGGAGCCTCGGTGGCCCTTCACTTTCACGAGTAATTCGCTAGTCGTCATTGACTGAGGGAACGCTACGCGCTTGGCCGGGCCGGGCGATGGGGTGTTAGCCTAGGGGGTGTTCACCGCATGAGTCGCGGCATGTATGTATTCGACCGCCGAGGAAGCCCGCATCACCTGCGCCACCGTAAAGACAGATGCGCTCGCGCAACCAACGGAACTTCATCGGGAAGGTGGCCGGGGTGTTTGGGCCACGTGTAGCGCCTTCCCACGCGAGTCAGGCATTGCCCTCCGTCGGCAACCTGCTACTGAAGTTGCCACCCGTTGCCAGCGTGCTCATCAGACCAACTCGATCAGACCACGAATTCTCCACATTCAAACGCTCATGAAACCGATCCTTTGCCTTGGCCTCCTCCTCGTCCTGCCGGTTCTGGCGACGGCGCAAACCACCTCGACGAATGAGCCCGCCGCCTTCCGCGAGCTGTTCAACGGCAAGGACCTCACCGGCTGGGTGGACGTGAACACCAGCAAGGAGACCTGGAGCGTGCGCGACGGCTTGCTCGTGTGCAGCGGCCGGCCCATCGGCGTGATGCGGTCGGCGAAGCAGTATGAGAATTTCATCCTGCACATCGAGTGGCGGCACATGCAGGCCGGTGGCAACTCCGGCGTGTTCATCTGGAGCGAGGGCTCGGTGCCGCCGGGACGCAACCTGCCCAAGGGTATGGAGGTGCAGATGCTCGAATTGCAATGGCCGTTCCTCAACCCGGAGAAGGACGGCAAGCCGCGTCCGCTGGGCTACGTCTCCGGCGAGCTGTTCGGTGCGAATGGATTGAAGACCACGCCGGACAATCCGCGCGGAAGCCGCAGCCAGTCCGTCGAGATGCGCTGCAAGGGCAAGGGTGAGTGGAACACCTACGATGTCGTGGCCGTGGACGGCGTGGTCAAGCTGGCCATCAACGGCAAGTTCGTAAACGGTGTGAGCCAGGCGTCGGTGCGGAAGGGCTACCTGTGCCTGGAGTCCGAAGGGGCGGAGATTCACTTCCGCAACATCCGCATTCTGGAATTGCCGCCCGGTGGCATCACACCCGAGCAGACCGCGCCGGAAGTTGGGAAGTAGCCAGCTTCACGTTTTGGGCGGTTGCAGCGAGTGCGGGGAATGCGCATGATCGCCGCGACACCAAAATTACGCTGCTGAAATGAGTTCCCCCGGCTCCCATCCAAACATCCGCCAAGTCTTCGTTGCCGGGGCGGGCATCATGGGCGGCGGCATTGCACAGGTCGTAGCCGCTGCGGGCGTGTCGGTGACGCTCTACGATGTCAATGCCGACGCAGTGCGCGGCACGGTGGAGAAGATCCGGTGGTCGTTGGGCAAGCTGCATGCCCGAGGCCAGTTGGCGGAGCCGGTGGACACGGTGCTCGCGCGGGTGCAGCCGGCGACGGACCTTGCGGCGGCCGCGCACGCCCAACTGGTGATCGAGGCCGTGCCGGAGCGGGAATCGCTCAAGCGCGAGCTCTTCACCCGGCTGGATGTGCTTTGTCCGCCCGAAGTGCTCTTCGCCTCGAACACCTCCGCCATTCCCATCACGCAACTGGCGTCGGCCACGCGCCGGCCGGAGCAGTTTTGCGGTCTGCACTTCTTCAACCCCGTGCCGATGCTGGCCTTGGTGGAGGTGGTTCGCGGGGCGGCTACCAGCGACGCAACCATCGAGCGCGCCACCAGCTTCGTCCGGCAAATCGGCAAGGAGCCGGTGCTCGTGCGGCGCGACCAGACGGGCTTCATCGTGAACCGCATCCTCGGGGCCGCGATTGGCGAGGCGATCCGGCTCCTTGAATCCGGCCAGGCAGACGCGGCGGACATCGACAAGGCCATGCGGCTCGGCTGTGCGTGGAAGATGGGGCCGCTGGAGACGGCGGACCTCGCCGGGCTGGATGTGCTGCTGCACATGTATGAAGCGATGCAGCAGCACGAGCCCAATCCAGTGCTCGCGCCGCCGGCATTGCTGCAACAGCTCGTCGCGTCCGGGCGGCTGGGCCGCAAGTCAGGTGGCGGCTTCCACCCGGCGGCCCGGCCGACTGCGTGAAGCTGTGGAAAGTCCCCGCACGATGAGACCCCCCCGTGATGCCAAACTGTGTTCCGCCGCCGAGGCGGTGTCGCTCATCCAGGACGGCCAGACGATTGTGTTCACCGGCTTCTGCGGCAGCATGCACGCCGAGGCCTTGTCGCAGGCGCTCGGGGCTGGCTTTAAGGCACAGGGGCGGCCCCGGGGGTTGACGCTGCTGTATGCCGCCGGGCAGGGAAACTGGGCGGACAAAGGGCTGGAACACATCGCGCTCGAAGGGCTGCTGCACCGGGTCATCGGCGGCCACTACGCCACCTGTCGCAGCATCGGGCGACTCGTGTTCGAGGAGAAGGTGGAGGGCTACAATCTCCCGCAGGGCGTGGTGGCGCAGTTGTTCCGGGACATCGCCGCGGGCCGCCCGGGCTGCATCACACACATCGGCCTCGACACCTTTGTGGACCCCGCGCACGGCGGTGGCCGGTTGAACCAGCGTTCAAAAGCAACGCTGGTGGAGCGCGTGGAACTCGGTGGCCGGACGTGGCTTTGGTATAAGTCCTTCCCCATCCACGTCGCACTCATCCGCGCCTGGGCGGCCGATCCGCTGGGCAACCTCGTCTGTGACAACGAAGCCGTGGTCACGGAAATTCTCCCGGCCGCACAGGCTGCGCGCAACTGCGGCGGAATCGTCATCGCACAAGTCCGCGAACTGCTCGATCAGCCCGCGCCGCCGCACTCCGTTCGTGTGCCGGGCATGCTGGTGGACCGCATCGTGCTCGCGTCCGCCGAGGACCATCCGCAAACCTTTGGGGAAAATTTCAATCCAGCTTTCGTCACGGCCGCCTCGCTGGCTGAACCACCTCCGCCGCTGTCCCTGATGCCGATGGACGAGCGCCGCATCATCGCCGCCCGCGCCTGCGACGAGCTGCGCGCCGGGTTCATCGTGAACCTGGGCGTGGGCATTCCCGAAGGCGTTGCGCAAATCGCCGCCGAACGCACGCTGCTGGACCGCGTCACCTTGACCGTCGAGGCAGGCGTCATTGGCGGTCGCCCGGCGGGCGGGTTGTCCTTTGGTGCCTCGGTGCATCCGCACGCCATCATTGACCAGCCGGCGATGTTCGATTTCTACGACGGCCGCGGGCTGGACTTCGCCGCGCTGGGCTGTGCGCAGGTGGATGCCGCCGGCAACGTGAATGTCTCGAAGTTCGGCGCACGACTGGCTGGCGTGGGCGGCTTCATCAACATCACCCAGACCGCCCGGCGACTGGTCTTCTGCGGCACCTTCACCGCGAGCGGTTTGGAGGTGGCAGTGGAGGATGGCCGGCTGCGCATCGTGCGCGAAGGATCGGCGCGCAAATTTCTCGCGGACGTGGAGCAGATTTCCTTCAGCGCGCGTCGGGCCCGGCAGGTCGGGCAGGAAGTGCTGTATGTAACCGAGCGCGCCGTCTTCCGCATGAACGAACACGGGCTCGAATTGACGGAGATTGCCCCGGGCATCGATCTGGAGCGCGATGTGCTGGCGCACATGGGCTTCCGTCCGGACATCCGCGATGTGAAAACCATGCCCGCCCATGTCTTCGTCCCTGGCATGAGCGCAACGGCGCACCCTGCATAGGCGCGTCTGCCTTGGCACTGCAGCACTTCAAATCATCCCCACCAGCTTGCGGCTCACCCAATAGACCGCCAGCAGGAACAGGAGCCGGCCCCGTTGAGCGGAACGGTTTGCTTCGGTGCGGTCGCAGCCTGTCCTGGCGGGCTGGCAGCCTCACTTTAATGGCACCAGTAGTGGGTGCTCGAAAAGCCTCTTTCCAACGTATTTTGCACCGGCTTTTGTCAGATGGACCCTGTCTTGGGAGATGAGCATTCCGTCTTCCGTGAAAACTGGAATCCGACCGTGTCCATCAGAAATCAGCCCGATCAAATTCACGAAATATTCCTCCGACAGCAAGCGTTCGAGTTGCTCATTGCTATTCAGCACATCCCTCAGGATTTCAGCACGGTAACTTTGTCTGGCGTCTGCGGGTAACAACATGACGGCATTCATGTTCCATCCGAAGTTCTTGGGCCCAATGACGACAATCCGCTTCGCGCCGATTACTTTTAAAATCTTGAAATCTTCGCTCCAACAACGCCTGGAAATGGATGGGGATCCGAAGATCATGTAATCACAGTTAGCAATCAACTCTCTCAAGGACTCTGGAATGTCATTCTCGCTCCGCAGACATGCAGGAGTCCGGTCACTGTAAGAAATCTCACAGCTGCCGAAGAAGCCGTTTTCCAAGCCTGAGTTGATGAAATCTCGAGCCAGGCTGTTTCCAAGCACCAGGACCTTCAACTTCGCCGGATCAGCAAACTGCACCCCCTTATACTTGAACGGATGTTCGTTATAGATCGCATTCAGCCTGCGGCCAGCGGCCTTCATTTCCAAATTGAGCTCTGGACGCGCATGCACGAATCCAGAGTTGGCATATATCGCGAAGCCAGTTGACGAGAGGAGCAGGCCTGTCAATACAGCTGCCAAAAGGAGCGCCTTTCGACTAACAGCACTCTTATCTCTGAATGGCATTTCAATATATCTCCAAGTCGGGTAGGCGAGTGCGACAGCGAGCAATGCCAACCCGGACATCGCCATCCCGCTCGGCTCCGTTAAGCTTCGCACCCGCGCAAAGGCGAACAATGGCTGGTGCCATAAATAGGCGCTGTAGCTGAGCAAACCAATGCCAACGAGCCATGGAGCTCCAAGCAGTCTGCCCGCAAGACCTTCTCCTGTGGCGTAATAGACGATGAATGCCGTCCCCAAAGTGGGCAGGAGCATGTGCCACTCCGGATGTTGAACCCCTTTTTCAAAAGAAAAGACGGAGTAGAGGATCAGGAAAAGTCCCAGACAGCTCATCACTGGACCAGCCGGTTGACCGCTGCCTGCGGGAGTCCGATCGCGACGGGCTTGAAAAAGAGCAGCCAGAACGCCGATCAGCAATTCCCAAGCGCGAGTCTGAATCAAATAAAACGCACGCGTGCCTGTTCCTGCCGTGGAGCTTTGGGCGATTCCGAAGCTAACCAGTGTGGTGAACAAGGTCACAGCGATCAGCCCGCGCCGACCCAGTCGGCAAAGGGAGAGAAAGAACAGTGGAAATACAGCGTAGTATTGTTCTTCAACCCCCAGGCTCCAGGTGTGAAGCAGGGGTTTAAACTCACTTTCCAAGTCGAAATAGCCAGTGGTCTTAGCCAGCAATACATTGTTGCTGAAGAAAACAGTTGCCACGACGCTTTGGCCGAAGTTTTCGAAGTAATCAGGCAACATCCATCTCCATGCAAATGGCAGACAAACCAGCATTACAAAAAACAGGGCTGGAAGTATCCGTCGTGCTCTGCGTTCGTAAAAGCTGGTGAGCGTGAACGTGCCCGCTTCCTTGTCCGCAAGTATGGTCGAGGTGATGAGATAGCCGCTGATGACGAAGAAGACATCAACGCCAACAAATCCGCCCTTGAACAACTCAAATCCAGCATGAAAGAAAATGACGGGCAGCACAGCGATCGCGCGCAAACCATCGATTTCTCTTCTGTAAGTGAGAGAAGGATGCATTCAGAAATTGCGGCGACATTCCCGAGAAATCTCCGATACTTGCGTTTGCGGAATGCAGCACCATGCCCCTTCGTGTCGGGCTGCAAATCTCAACTCGTTGACTCGACTCGGTGTCAGTTTCGCAAAATGAGAAATCATCAAGTTGCGGGCGCTTTTGCGGGCTACACCATCCCCGCCAGCTTGCGGCTCACCCAATAGACCGTCAGCAGGAACAGGATGCTCCCGGCCCACCACGGGTCGGCCCAGAGGCGGATGCGTTGCTCCAAGGGCTTCGGCTCGGGCAGCAGGCTGATTTGCTCGATGACCTTGGCGAGGTCAGCGGTGGGGCCGATGGCTCCGCCGGTGAGGGAGGCGAGTTCGCGCAGGACGGTGAAGTTCGCGGGCTGGCCGACTTTCTCGCGCACGGGCTGGGTCACGGTGATTTCGGTTTCGAGCTTGCGACCGGCGCTGTCGGCGGTGAGGAGGATTTTGTGCGGGCCGCCTTGCTTGGGCACGAAGCTGGACTTGAACACGCCCCAGCCGCCGTCGAGCGCGGCGAAGTCGAGCTTCTCCGTGCGGCCGCCGGGCGTGGTGATTTTGCCGTTCACCTTGCCCTTCTCCAGCGGGAAGCCGCTCGCGTCGAGCACGGTGGCCTGGAGGAAGACGGTGTCGCCGGCGTTCGGCGTCTCGGGGCTGAAGGTGAGCCGCACGCCCGCGCGCTCGGCGAGGTGCCGCTGGTGCGACATCCACCGCACAACCTGGCTCCAGAAGCGGTAATGCCACTTGTCCTCGACGCCGCGCCGCCAGCGCCACGCGCTGTCCGTGCCCATGAAGAGCACCTTGCCGCTGCCGGCCGGGCGGGTGACCAGCAACGGCACACGACCCCACGCGTTGCGCATCGAGGCGTGGACGGCGAGCACCTCGCTGCCGGGCCGGCTCTTCTCCACGGCGGCGCTCCAGTAGAAGCCCGGCAGGTTTTTCCAGATGTCGTCGTTGCGGTTTTCGTCGCCGTCGAAGCGCGTGAGCAAGTGGCCTTTGCCGACCGACGACAGCAACAGCGGCACTTCGTTCTGCAACGCGACGCCGTCGGGACGCTTGTCGTCGAGCTGCACCGGCATGAGGTCGGCGAGCGGGCCGTTGAGGAAGGACATCTGCCGACCGCGCCGGCCCGGCAGGAAGATAAGGCCACTGCCCTGCTGCTCGACGAGGCCGCGAATCAGCGCCACGTCCGACTCCTTCAGCTCGCCTTCGCCCACACCCACGTCGCCGAGGAAAATCACGTCGTAGCGCTGGAGCTGCTCCTTCGTGCCGGGAAAGGCGGTCAGGTAGTTGCGC
>Ga0255093_1001158_pt1 | contig 10395 bp, 9 predicted proteins | sample Colum_Law_RepA_8_2_FD_188437 | JGI IMG/M metagenome (GOLD analysis project Ga0255093, IMG submission 188437) | Freshwater microbial communities from Columbia River, Oregon, United States - Colum_Law_RepA_8d | ecosystem: Environmental > Aquatic > Freshwater > River | place: USA: Oregon | collected...
TACAACAACAGATATCACCCCATCATCTGGGCTTACACTTCCGATATTCCATTTTAGGAATTCGTTTTTGATATCCAACGTATCGATCGGATTCCGCTTCCTTTATCTATGTTCCCACACATGCCGGCCGAATCGTCGAGCAGATTCATTCGCCCCGATTCAGCAAAAACTAAACCCGGATTCCGAAGTGAAAATGAGCCGCATAGTGGATAGGGTGCTGGCCACGGGGATTGATGCTTAAACAACTTGGCCTTGCCCAGTTTGGGTGGACGGGTGGCACTGTGGCTGCGACAAACACCGCCACGACCACCCATATCCCAGCCAAATGCCGGACCTTTGATGAAAAACCATTCAAGCGCGACGCCTCCGCGTTGGCCCTCAAAGCCGAGAAACCCCGTGCGCAACTCACCAAGGAGCTGGACGTCTATCTCAAAAGTCTGGGCGACTGGACCCGGCGCTACGGCCGGCCCGCGCCCCTGTGCAGCGCCGCCGTCCCGGAACTCGAACTGCGCACCCTGCGGCAGGAGAACGAACATCTCCGCGCCCATCGCGACATTCTAATAGGCGTTTGGCATCCTTGTAGAACCCCTGCCGAACGCTTCGCCCGCATGAAACCCCTCGCTGACAAATACGTGCTGGCGGAATTGTGCGCCGCCTTTGGGGTCACGCGCAGCAGCTACCACGCGTGAGTGTGCCGCCAGCCCGGCCAGCGCCGCGCGCCGACGCGGAGCTGGGCACCCACCCGTGTCAGGCCCATGTCGACAGTCGGCAGACCTACGGCGGCCCACGCCTGCTCCACACCCTGCGCCAGCAAGGCCACCGGATCAGTCGTCGCCGGGTGCGCCGGCTCATGCGCCAACAGGGCCTGCAGACTTATGTGCCCCGGCGGCCCCCCCTACGACCGACAGCCGGCACGAGCAGCCCATCGCCCCAAACCGGCTGGTCGAACAAACCTTGGCCCAGGCGCTGGGCCGCTTGATTTTGATTCGACAGTGTTCTTGCTTCGAAGAAAAGCAGGAGGGCCGTGCAAAAGATTCACCCCCCCGGCACGAGGGCGCAACAGCCATCCTCAACTGCCGGTGGTGCGGGCCGAGGCGCGCAGTTCGTTTTGCACGGCTGGCTGCGCAGAGTGAACACGGGCGTGGCGCGCCCTTCCTCCATAAGACGCTGACGCTTCTGCCAAAGAAGCCTAGCAGCTCAAGGTGCGCTTCGATAGCGGTTGCTTTGAGGGGGGCCTTCCTAAATTTCCTGGAGGAGCGCGAACTGCCCTCCGTGGTGGCGGTGCGCACCAAGAACCTCCAGCGGAAGTGCGCCGAGAGCAAGGCGTGGAACGACATTGATGAGCACCGCCATGCGGGCCAGTTCACGGTGCAGCTCTTCGGCTGGACTGAGGCGCGGCGTTTAGTGGTCGTGCGCGAACGCATGCGCGAGAGCAAGCCGCGGTGGGCTGCCATTTGCCGGATGTGCCGGGCTACACCTTTCGGGTCTGGGTGACCAATCGCGGTGAAAGAGGATGTGAGCTGTGGCGCGACTACAACGGACGGGACTGCGTGGAGCCAGCGGATCGAGACACTCAAGCACGACCTGCGGGCGCAGGGTTCTGCCGACAGCCCTCCTATGCGACGGAGTCCGCGTTTCCTAGCGGTGCTCTGCACTTTCAACCTGCTTGGGACTCTCTATCAGCACCAGACCACGCCAGACGCGCCGTATCGGCAGCCCGGGACGTTGCGTGAGGTGGTGTTCCTATGCGGTGTGGTGCTAGGGATGACGGGCCGCGAGATGGTGATAAAACTCTTGGTCGCGTGGGGTGGTCTGGGCAAACACAAACCCCTGGTGAATGCGACCTTGGACTGGCTCAACTGCACCTCACCGAAGTTGGTCCCTCCAAAGGATCGGCTGCCCACGGGCCGTTTGATCTGAGGCCAACGAAGCAATCCCCAAAAATCATCAAGCCACTTCGGAGTTCGGGTTAAAATAGGACCTCCTATATTTGCGGGACACTACCCCAGCTAAAACGGCTAACCTTTCCAAAGGTTGCCAACGAATCAGCAGCGGGCGAAGAGCGAGATGATGTAAGTCGAGACGCTTTTTCCCCAGCGCCCAAGTCGTCGAACCCGATGATTGTGGGCCTTGTGTCCAGTCTGAGAGGATTATCCAGAGCAGCGACAGGCATGGGATTTTGGTTTCATCGATGTCCCGTGCATTTCCATGCAACCTGCGACATCGACTTCCAGTCCATCACCCACCAAAGCGGCCCGAGTTCCCAGAACGGACCATCTCGTTCCTGGCCTTTCAACGACTACAGGATCCGAGCACGCGACAGATAGTGCCCCGATTGGGGCGGACGAATGTTGAGCCCAGCAGAGGCACGCAGCCATCTTTCCTCTTGGCATCAAGCCATCGCACGCCTAGAAACGCGACCGGTTCTTTGAAGTCGGCGGTTAATTCCGCCATTACCGCTTACAAGTGCAGGGAACCCCGTGAGAACCGGGGACGGTTGCGCCACTGTGACGGGCTACAGACTCCCAATGCCACTGGCCGAAGGCCGGGAAGGCGGGAGCGAGGTTTGAGGCCCGGAGTCAGGATACCGGCTTGTCAGCGCTCGTCAGGGCACGCTCACGCGCGCCCGCTTCTCCGACAAAGAGAAGGATGAGGCCAGCCTGCCGAACTGTCTTTCGTCGGGATTCTGAGATGCCTTCATTCTCCAATTTGCGGAGGTGAAGGCTTTTTGCTTTCCGCCTCCCATCTGGTCTTCAACACAACCGCTCTGCGCGCCGAGGAATCCGCGCGGGGCTTGCAGTGCCAGACCAGTATGAAAACAGAAGCCAGAAGTCAGAAGTCAGTGTTCGGTGTTCAGTGTTCAATGTTCAGTGGGCGGCTCATCCCCAATGCTATCCGCTGTTCGCTCCTCGCCATTATCTCGGCGACCGCAGTCGCGCAGGAGGGCAGGATCAACGCGCCGGTAATTTTGCCAACCTTGGTCGTCACCGCCACGCGCACGGAGGAGCCGGTCGAAAAAACCGCTGCCAGCGTCTCCGTTATCACGCGCACGGCCATTGAGGAGCAGAAGTTCACCACGCTCGCGGAGGCGCTGGCGAGCGTCCCCGGCCTCGTGGTGGCGCGGAACGGCACGCCGGGCCAGGCTACGTCTGTCTTTCTGCGCGGCACGGAGAGCAACCACACGCTGCTCACCGTGGACGGACGTCGCGCCCCGTCGCTGCTCGCCGGCGGATATGACTGGGGCAATCTCTCTCTCGACAACATCGAGCGCATCGAGGTCGTCCGCTCCGCGAGTTCTGCGCTCTACGGCGGCGACGCCATCGGCGGCGTGGTGAACATCATCACCCGCACCGGTCGCGGCCTAGCGAAGCCGGAATACGAAGCCTCCTTCGAGGGCGGCTCGTTCAACTCCTTCCGCGAGACGCTGGCCACGCGGGGTGCGGTCGGCGTGTTTGACTACGCCGTGTCCGCCTCGCAGTTCAACGCCAGCTTCCCGCGCTCGAACAACAATTACCGCAACAGCAACGTCCGCAGTTCCTTCGGCTACGAGGTCGGTGACAAACTCTACTTCGATCTCAAAGCGTCGTATCTCCAGAACGACGGTGGCTCGCCTGGGGCGTTGCCCGGCTCAATCGCGGACCACCTAAAGCGCGAGACGGTGAACGTCGCGCCGGGCATGACTCTGAAAGTGTCGGACCAGTGGGAGACCCGCCTCTACTACACGTTTGAGAACCAGTTCCAGGCTTCCCTGGACACCGGCACCATCAACCGCCTCAACGTGGCCTCGCACATGGTGGATTGGCAGAACAATTTCCAGCTCCATAAAAAGTGGAAGCTCACTGCTGGCGTGATGTGGCAGGACCAAAATGTCAGTCGCACGACAACCAGCGCCTTTGGCGGCGGCATCAACGCGCGCCTGCAGGACCTCGGCGGTTACGCGCAGAGCCAGTGGTCGCCCATCGAGCGCTTCACCTTCATCAACGCACTCCGCTTCGACGCCTACTCGGACTACAAGTCCACTACCACCTGGAGGCAGGGCTTGTCCTATCGCCTACCGCAGTTAGAGACACTCGTTTTCGGAAACCTCGCCCGATCGGTCGCGCCGCCTACCGCGCAAGACCTATACCTATTCGGCAACCCGGCGCTGCGGGCTGAGCGCGCGTTGAGCTGGGAGGTCGGCGTGGAGCAACCCTTGCGGGAGAACCGCATGGTGCTGTCCGCGACCTGGTTCCAGCACAAGTATCGAGACTTCATCCAACTTGACGCCGCATTCACGCCGCAAAACATTGCGCGCGCAACCAGCGAAGGCGTGGAGCTTGGCATGAAGCTCAAGCCATGGGAGAAGCTCACCGCCAACGTCAGCTACACCTACCTCACGGCGGAAAATGACGCGGCCAACCTCCGACTGCTCCGCCGTCCCCGCCACCTCGTCACCTTCGACGCCGCCCTCACGCCGGTTGAGAAGCTCACCCTCTCCGTCGGAGCGAACTGGGTCGTCGAGCGGCAGGACTCGCTGTTTCCCGGCCAGGTGCCCATCGGGGATTATCTGCTCGTCCGCGCGGCGGCCAACTACCAGCTCCATGAGCACACCCAGCTCTGGCTCCGCGCCGACAACCTGCTCGACCAGAAATACGACGCTCTCCGCGGCTTCCCCGCCCTGCGCCTTGGCGTTTATGGCGGTGTCAAAGTGACGTTCTGAACCGCTGCTGGTCGCGCGAAGGCCACGAAGGGGACCAGAGCTGATGGAAAATGCTTCGCCAACTGCGAGGGCTTCGCGCGACACTCTTTTTTCATGAGCCGCCATGCGGAAAAGAAGCGCTGCCCTGAATGTGGGGCGGAGTTTCAGTGCCTCGCTCACTGCGGCCCGAACACCTGCTGGTGCAGGGAGCTGCCGCACCTCCCGATGCCCACGGACGCAGCGGCGGACTGCCTTTGCCCCACCTGCCTGCGCGCCCGCATTGAGCTGGAAGTGCAGCGCCCGAAGCCAGTTTGTAGCGGCGGGCTGTGACCGCCGCTACAGCGCAAGTTTGCGCCATTGGCCCACGGGCAAGTCTCCCAGTTCAAATTCCCCGAAGCGGCTGCGATGCAGGCGCGTGACCGTGCAGCCTTGGCCGGCGAACATGCGCTTCACTTGATGGTATTTGCCCTCGGTCAATTCCACCCGGGCTTCGCGGGCACTGATGATTTCCAACTTCGCCGGCAGGCAGGGTTTTGGTTCTTCCTCCAGCCGCAGTTCGCCAGAGGCAAACAGGGCGATGAGCTTGGGGTCCAAGTCGCGGTCCACTGTGACTTCGTATAGTTTCGGTACATGGTGCTTCGGCGAAGTCCAGCGATGCACGAGGTCGCCCCGGTCGGTGATGATGATCACGCCGGTGGCATCCTTATCGAGGCGGCCGACGGTGGTGACCGGCGGGTTGCGCTTGATCCAGCGGGCTGGCAGTAGGTCGAAAACGCGCTGGCCCTCGTGTTCGTCGTGTGAACAGACGCAGCCTGCCGGCTTGTGGAACATGACGAGGATGCCTTCGGGTGATTCCAGCGGTTCGCCATCCACGACCACTTCTTCGGGCAGAAACTTTTCATCGGCTGCCTTCACCACTTGTCCGCGGACCTGGATGCGGCCACCGCGCGCCCATAGCCGGGCTTCGCTGCGGCTGCAATAGCCGCACGAGGAGAGCAACTGGTCGAGGCGGCGGCGTGGGGGAGTTTTCGGCACGGCACGGTTTTATGGCCAAACGCTGTGCGTGCCAACTCTTCCCGCAGTCGGTTTGCCGAACCAACAGCCGAAGCGCTAAGGCGGACAGGAGTGCCCGCCTGACTCACGGCTTCAGGTGCGTGCGGAAGAGCTGGTAGGCCTTTTCGCGCATGGCCTCGGGGAAGTCGTGGTCGCAATCCGGATGCTCCACCATCAGGTGGGTTGGCTTACCCAGCAGGCGGTAAACCGGCGCGGCGGCGGCGGCCACGCGGTCCACGCTGTCCCACTTGAAGTTGGAGTCCTTCATCGGCGCGGCGATGAAGCAGACACGCGGCGCGAGTGCCCCGACCATTTCGTGGAAGTCGAAAGGAATTTCCTCCAGCCGACCGCGATAGCCGGCGAGCTTGAGCATGTAACGGGTCTGGCACCAGCCCTTCTCCGGCTCCCAAACTTTCGGGTTGCCGCTCATGTAGTCGAGGTAAGAGTCCAGCCCGCAGCTCGAAACGATGACCTTGATCCGGGCATCAAACACACCGGTGTAAACGGCATTGTGCCCGCCAAGCGAATGGCCGATCGCTCCGAACCCCGACTTCGCATTCACAAAGGGCAGGGACTCCAGCAGGTCGAGGCCGCGGAGATTGTCCCACACGGCTTTGAGCGTGCCGCTTTCCCACCCGAGCGCCTTGAGATCGGGCTGGTAGTTGGCGAGCAGCGGATAGGCGGGGGCAAGGGTGACGAAGCCGCGCTCGGCCAGTTCGCTGGCGTATTGGCGGTTGGGCTTCCCGCCAAGGCCCACGACGACCTTGTGGCCGATGGTGTTCTCCGTCGGGTGCAGGCAGAGGATGCCGGCGGCCTTCCGCTTTCCGGCCAGCACGTCCTTGGGAATGAGCAAATAGGCCGGCACACTGCCGCCGGGTTCGCTTTGGTAGGTGATGAGCTGCCGGACGTAACTGCCGCAGTCCGTCTCCTCCGCAATCTTCATCTCCAGCGGGCCGCGTTTCGCCGCCCCGGGCAGGATGCCCATCACCCGCTCCATGCCGCGCACAATCTCCGCGCGGCGGCGCTCCCAGTCCTTCGCGGATTTGACCGGCAGCGCGTTGCCCGCCACATCGCGGTAAACCAGCAGGTTGGTGCGCTCCAGCCGCGGCAGGCCGACCGGTGGCAGCAGTTCGGCAGCGGACAAGGGCAGGGAAAGCGCGGCCAGCAGCAGGAATCGGTTCATGCGCCTGCTTGTAGCCGACCCGGTCAAGAGTGGCAATTGCCCAGCCGCTACGGCTGCGCGGCCCGGTAGAAGAGAGGGCCAAGCTTCTCCGTGTGAACACCTTCGACGCGCCCATCACTGAAGACAAGATTCCCGCTGTCCTCATGGCGGTTGGTGCTCCAGTAAGGCCGGTAGCCGAAGGGAGAACCGCCCGAGGCCAGCCAGGTGATGTTGTTGTCGCCGGACAGGATGGTGTTGTGGTTGTTCCGGCGCGGGCGCACGGCGGTGAAGTAGCTCACATTCGTGCTGCGAATCTGGGCGAAGCTGGTCGGGGCACGCAGCTCCCGATCACGCGGGCAGATGAGAATCTTTGTGCTGCCAAAATTGTTCGAGGCCAAGATGAACGGCCGGATGTCCCGGGCCAGCATCCCACCAGGCAGGAAGGTGTTGGTGGCCATCGGGGCGCAACCGCCCTGCTGAAACGGCACTTGCTGCGGAAATCTCCCGTCGTTCGATTCCGCGTAGCTGATGAGCCCGAGGCCAACGCCCTTGAGGTTGTTGCTGCAAAAAGTCTGAAAGCCCTTGCTCTTGGCTTTCATGATCGCGGGCATCAGGAGCGAAATGAGAATCGCAATGATGAGCGTGGCCACCATGGTCTCCACCAAGGTGAAGGCCCGATGTGCGCGATGAAGTTTGTGAGCCGGTTGGTTCAGTCGGCTTAGAGAACGCCTTCACTCCGCGTGCGTCAAGACGGCGGGTGTAAAGAGGTTGTAAAACTGGTCCCTCCTGCAACGCTCCTTGATCACTTCGTCTGAAATGTCTCGGTCCGCACGATGGCGGTGATGAGCGTGCGGAGAATGTGGCCACGCTGCGCAAGCTTGCCGAGCAAGATGGTGGACTCATCATCATGGACAATCAGGAAAACCACAATTTGCAGTGCGTGAACCTGAACAAGCTGCTCGCCCGGTTCGGCCTCGAATTTTCCACGCGCTTCACGGACAGCAAACACATCGTGGTGCCGAAGGAAGCGCCCATCATCGGCGGGCTGGCGTGGGGTTACTACAACGGCAACCAAGTCACCCTCACCCGGGTCACGCCGCCAAGCCACGTTCGCTCGTGAGCAATGACGTGACGCAGAAACCGCTCAACGGTCCGCGCAACGAGCCAGCTTCCTCCTCTGGGTCGCCGAGCCGGGCAAGGGCCACGTGGAGCTCGTCACGGATGGCGGCAGGATCAGCGACGCATGCCTTTCGGGCAAGGGCATCATCGGCGTGTCTATCAAGGAACAGGACAATGGAGAGATCCTGCGCCACCTGAGCCTTGGGCCGCCGGCCGCCTGAGGCTGGAAGTTCACACCGCAGGCAGAAAAAGCTTCGGCAAGGGTTGGCCACTTGATGGCCTGCGCGAAGTTGAAGGCGCTCCCTCTCTCCCGCCCTTGCACTTACTTCGCCCCAGTTTTCGATTTCGTGTCGTAGTCCCGCCAGAAGGCCGTGGCGGTTTGATTCGGGCACATCTGCCTATCCGGTAAGCCACCACCGCCATTCATGCCGTAGGAAAGCAGGGTCAGTTTGGGCAACTTGCGCAACGGCGAGAGATCCTTGGCCCCATCGGGCAGGCCGAGCGACTCCAGAGTCGGGCATTCCGCCAACGGCCTTAAGTCCGTGACGCTGCTTTTGGTCAAGATAAGCGAACTCAGCGGGCGGCCACGCAACGGAGTTAGATTCGTGACCTTGAGACCGTGGCAATTTAGCAGAGTCAGGGGCAAGCCTGCCAGCGGAGCCAGGTCGGTGACCTTGGTGTGCGAGATATCGAGCCACTCGAGCTGACGGCAGCTCGCGAGCGCGGTGAGGTCGGTGATCTGAGTTTCATGAAGAAACAGCCGGCGCAAGGGGGTGCCGGCGAGCGGGGCGATCGAGGTCACCCCTCGGCTATCGCAGGCGAGCCATTCCACGGGAATACTGGCCAAGGGAGCAAGATCACGCACCTCGGTGCCTTCCAGGTGCAGCCACTTGAGCCGGGTGCAGTTTGCCAACGGCCTCAAGTCCTCGACTCGCGTGCTGCTCAAATCCAGCTTCTCCAGCGGCGCCCCGGCCAACGGGCTGAGGTCGGCGACGCGGCTGTAGGCCAGGTCGAGTTCGCGCAGCTTCATTCCACGCAGTGGGCGGAGATCGATGATTTTTGCGCCATCGCGCCCCGGGAGGGCGGAGACGTCGAGGACTTCCAGCGGCATGCCAGCCAGTGGCGTGAGGTCGGTGACTGGACAACCGTCTAACTTCAGTTCCCGGAGTGCTAACCCTGCGAGACTTTCCAAATTCGTCAAATCGCCGCGATTAAACTGCAAGGTCGAGACCGGCAGGCCTTTGAGCACCGAAAAATCAATCGGGACTAGCCCGTCAAATTCTAGCTTGAACGTCCCATCCGGCAGGTCCGAAACCCGACTGTCACGCCAGCCAGCCAGCTTCCGCGCGTCCCGGAGCCGGGCAAGGATGGCGGTGCGGGCGGCGTTCAAGTCGGGGGCCACCTCGGCGGCGAGCGGCGCGGCCTCAAGCGTGCGCTTCTGGTCGCGCAGCGCGGCGATCAACTGAAGCTTGTGGTCCCGGGACGGTGTGGTGCCGGCGCCTTCGCGCAGGAGTTTCTCACACAAGGTCAGGTTCACCTTCGCTGATGGGTTCTCGGGCTGCAGTTCCAGCACGCGCCGGTAATCGGTGGCGGCTTCGGCGAACTTCAGGCTGGACTGGCGATAGTGCGCGCGAAGGAGGGAGTAGCCCGGCACTCGCTCGTCGAGCTGGATGGCGTAGCCGAGTTTCTGGAGAGCGGCGTCCAGCTTGCCGGTCTCGAAGTCAATTTGTGCCTGCGCGTAGAAGATCGGGGCGGTGCCCTTGAGCTCTTGCAAGCGCTGCGCGGAATCAAGGGCATGGGCCCTGGCCGCTCGCTCACTGGAGATCACTTTGCCGAGAAAGCCCATCGTCAGGAGCACCATGAGTGCGGCCGCAGCGGTCATCGTCTTGTGCCGGTGGATGAACAACCGCAGCAGCGTCAGCGCGTTGGCATTCTCGGCGCTGGTCGCGAACCCGCCTTGATACGCCTCCACATCTGCAACAATCTGCAGCACGTTGGCATAGCGCTCCGCTGGCTGGAATGCCATCGCCCGCATCGTCACCGCCGAGAGCGATGCCGGCACCTTGCCATCAGGACAATGCGGCAGGCCCACGGCCTTGCTCGCGTCCCCCACTTCGCCCCCACTCACCTGCACGCCGCCTCTCCGCGACGCGCTGTAGTGCGTCGGCGGCGTGATGTTCCCGCTCTTCACGTTGTCCAATACCTCCGCCACTTTGCGCCCTTCCACCGGCGGCCGCAGGGTCAGGATCGCGTAGAGGATGCCGCCCAGCGAATAAATGTCCGAGTGGGTTCCAATGTCCGCCAGCCGGCCTTCCGCTTGTTCCGGCGGCATATACTGCGGCGAGCCCATCACCGTGCCGTCCATGGTCAGTCCGCTTTCTCC
>Ga0255093_1001166_pt1 | contig 10326 bp, 7 predicted proteins | sample Colum_Law_RepA_8_2_FD_188437 | JGI IMG/M metagenome (GOLD analysis project Ga0255093, IMG submission 188437) | Freshwater microbial communities from Columbia River, Oregon, United States - Colum_Law_RepA_8d | ecosystem: Environmental > Aquatic > Freshwater > River | place: USA: Oregon | collected...
AATCAGAACTTCCATCACTCGCTCCGTTCCACACGACTTTGCGTAGAGGCGTTACCCGCCTCCACGATGGGCTGTAGACCCTGGCGCGCACGCTCCGCATTGACCAAAACGCGCGGCATTTGCGCGAGGAAACCCATGGTCCATTCCTTGAGCGCAAGGAAGCGCTCGGGGCTTGCTTTGCCGGAGGATTCCAACACCACCAAGGCTTCGCGGCCGCGAGTTTCGATGCGGCACTGCGGGTGTTCCTTCCACCAGCGCATCATCGCCCCATCGAGCAGAGTCCAAGCATCCTTCTTCGCTTCGGCCTGCACCTTGAAGCGCTTGCTGAACTCCGCATCTTCGAAATCAAGGTCATCAAAGCCGAAGACGGCGGCGAGCTTGTCGCCTAGACCTTCGCGCTCCACGGACACATGGCCTACCTGCAGACCCAGATCGACCAGCGCGCCTGTGTTCCAATAGTGGTGTGTGCGCCGGTTCTTGCCGGAGCCGGTCGTGACGGCATAGTGATACTCAAACATCACCATGTGGCCGCCTCCGAGGCCGGGTGTGGCCACCTTCCAGTCGTAACCCAGCACCACTTGTGCGTAGCGCGAATGCCCGCGCTGAAACAACGCGTACGGCCACGGGGGGTTCGGCAGGCGCTCGGCTACCAGCGTCATGGATACTTGACGCCCCCACGCCAGTAAACCGGCAATGCGCTTCTTCTCCTGTTGGTGCGCCCACACCGCCAGCCCTACGGCGGCGAGCACAAGCACCACAATGACCACCACTTCCATGCGTGCCAGCTTACAGATCCATCGCGGGACGTACGCCTGTTTGGCGATCAGCGAAACGTGTGTCGACAAGTACGCGAGCCGTCATGCGCGCGTGCATCGCCGTCGAACCATAGTGGCCACCACGCACCACCGGGCGATCAGGCGTGCCGGTCATCGCCAGAGGCTGCACCCACTCGGCCAAGTTGCCCAACACATCGTGCAAGCCATAGGCATTGGCACGCAGCGTGCCCACGGGCAAGGGCACTTCCACGCCCGACCCACGCAAATTTGCAGCACCAATCAAAGAGCTGGGCTCGGTACCGGTCCACCAACGCGTTTGTGTGCGTCCGCGAGCCGCATGCTCCCACTCCATCTCTGTGGGCAGCCGCAAGCCAGCGCGTGGCAAGAGACTCATGAGGTCGTGCCAACTGACGCTCTCCACGGGTAGGCGCGGTGAGCCCACATGCTGGGCCGGTTCGGTGCCATACAGCGCAGTCCATTGGGCCTGCGTCATCTCGCTCTTGGCGATCAGATAGGCTGTCAATTTTGCTTCACGGCGTGGCCACTCTTCCACTCCCGCATCAGGGTCGGCGCCGGGCCCGCGTCCATACAAGGTGCCGAAGTGCGACACACCGCCCGGGATGAGGACCAAGACCATGGCGGCGTCATCCGGACCCACCAAACGGCCCTGTGCGTTGCGCGCAGGAATGACACCGCTCCCCAGCAAGGCGTACTCTTCCAAGCCGGACACGGGATCAGGGCCCAGAGGCCAGAGTCGGCTCAGGGTTGCATGCGACCATGGCGACAGATGACCTTGGTAGCGCGGCGCAACAGCCAGACGAGCGTGGGTCGCCTCCCAGCGCCGGAGTGCTTGTGTCCGCAGTGCTTCCAACTCCGCCACTTTGTGTTGCGCGCGTACCGCACTCGCAAGCGACGATCGTCCAACCGGATCCTGCAACGCTTGCAGATCGGTCACCAAGCCTGTCAAAAGATCATGACGGAAGGATTGTTGCTCGTCTCGCGTCACGAGTTCTTCCAAACCCGCAAGCTGGGCTTCATGCTGCTTGGCGCGTGTCAAGAGACGTTGACAGCGCAATTGCCACTGCTCCATGTCCGCCAGACGCTCCACTTGCGGAGGCCAGAACAACTCGTCGGCTTGGTCGCGCAGTTCTTGAGCCAAGACCGTATCGGACAGCGACAAGATCTCCTCGGCTGCCTTCGCGCGCCATGCAAATACACCGATCGAAGCCAGCAGGGCCAGCCCCGCAAAGCTGATGAGGACTACACTGACCAGGCGGTTGCGCCGCACCCACTTGGCCACATGCGGCGCGAAGCCCTGTTCATGTGCCGACACCACGCGTCCTTCGAGCCAAGCACGCAGGTCCGCCAACAAGTCCAAGGCACTGGCATAGCGCTCCGCAGCGGTGCGCTGCATCGCTCGCTGGCAAATGGACACCAACTCCGGGGGTGGTGGCACGCTTGCCGTTGGCCGTCCACGCGCGTGGAACTGCCCCGGCGGACCGATACGCACTAGCTCGATGATGCTCGACGCGGAGTCGCCCTCGTACGGCGCACGCCCGTAGAGCATCCGGTACAGGATCGCGCCGAGAGCGTAGATGTCCGTGCGCGCATCCACTTGTTCTTGGCGGCCATACGCCTGTTCGGGGGCCATGTAGGCCGGCGTGCCCAGCAGTGATTCGTTGGCGAGGCCGTGTGCAGCATCGACACCAGACGACCAACCACGGGCCAAACCCCAATCGAGCACCACGACTTGGCCGCGCGCCCCGACCACGATGTTCTGCGGCTTGAGATCGCGGTGCAGGACTTGATGTTCGTGCGCGTACGCGATGGCCTCGGTTACTTCGGCCAGAAGGGCGATGGCCCGGGGCAGATGTGCGTAGGCGCTGGCGTCGAGCTGCGTTTCGTGCTGCTGCAGCCAGTGCTCGAGAGTGCCCCCGCTCACCAAGGGCATGGTGAACCAAGGTGACCCCTCGGCATCAAGGCCCAAGTCATGCACGCCGACGATATTCGGATGGCCCAATTGCGCCACCAAACGGGCTTCCTGCAGGAAGCGCCGCAAGGTTGCCGGGTCCAGACGTAAAGCAGACTTGACAGTCTTCCAAGCCACTTCGCGCTGCAATGTGGAGTCGTAAACACGCCAGACCTCGGCGTGGGCCGTGCGAGCCAGACACTCCAACTTGCGGTAGCGCGTGGACTCCACGGGAAGACCTTCCAACAAGGCCTGCGCACGTTCCCGGTCCGGGACCGGCCGTTCGAGCTCATCCAAAGCCGTTTCCAAGCCTGTCAAACCGGCCAGCAAGTCTTCGGCCGTGCGCCACGCCGCGTGCATACGACGCAACTCTTCGGCGTGCACTGGATGGGCACGCAGCCAATCCTCGACAGGTTCGGCTGTGCCGCGCTCCACGCGCTCGAGCCAGCCACCAAACAGACTCTCCGGTGTGTCGGACATGTAGGACAGAGTTCAACGCCCCAGAGGGGCTGCGCTCCGTTACGATAGCGTGCGCTATGCAGCTCGCCCCCCTACGATTTGCGCTGCTCGCGCTGGCCACCAGCGTGTTGAGCGGATTTGTGCACGCACAGTCGGCAAGTCCGCGCATCAGCTACGACCGCGATGTGCGTCCTATCTTGTCGGACCGCTGCTTTGCCTGTCACGGCATGGATGCAGCCAAGCGCGCTGCCGATCTGCGTCTCGATAGTGGCGAAGAAGCGCACAAAGATCGTGGAGGGTTGCGCGCGATCGCGCCAGGCAGTCTGAAGGACAGCGAAGTCTGGGCGCGCATCACCAGCACCGATCCTGACGATCACATGCCTCCGGCCGAGTCGAACAAGCGTTCGCTCGACGAGCGTGAACGCGAGATCATCCGTCAGTGGATCGAACAAGGTGCCGAGTACGAGCCGCACTGGTCGTTCACAGCACCCAAGCGGCCCTCAATGCCGGCCAATGCCAAGAGCCAGCATCCCGTGGATGCGTTGCTAGCTCTGTCGCCCGCCGCGCAGAAACTGGCTTCAGCGCCGCGCGCCGACGAGACGCGGTTGGTGCGCCGCTTGTACTTGGATCTCACTGGTTTGCCGCCCACTCCGGAAGAGGTGGCACGCTACATGGCTGCGCCGCACGCGGACCGCTGGCAGCGCTTGGCGCAGGAGCTCATGAACGAGGAGCCGTACCGCACGCGCTATGCCGAGCGCATGGCCTTGCCGTGGTTGGATGCCGCGCGCTACGCCGATACGAACGGCATTCACATGGATGCGGGGCGCACGCTGTGGCCGTGGCGCGATTGGGTGCTGCAGGCGTACGAACACAACATGCCCTTCGACCAGTTCGTGGTCGCGCAAGTCGCGGGCGATTTGCTGCCCGAAGCCACGCAAGAGCACAAAGTGGCCAGCGGCTTCCACCGCAACCATGTGATCACGGATGAAGGCGGTGCGATCGATGAGGAGTACCTCGTCGAGTACGCAGCCGATCGCGCCGGCACGACGGCCTCGGTGTTCCTTGGCCTGACAATGAACTGTGCGCGTTGTCACGACCACAAGTTCGATCCGATCTCGCAAGATGAGTACTACTCGTTCTACGCCTACTTCAATTCCAACGAAGAGCCTGGACTGTACTCACAACTTCCTGATCCCAAGCGCGCTTTTGAGCCCTTCATGGAAGTGCTCGGCCCTGAACAGGCAGCGCAACGCACACAACTGAAGGCGCGCATCGCAGAAGCCAGCGCGTTGCTCGCGCAAGACGACCCCACGGAAGCCGAGCAGCGCAACGCGTGGTTGCAGCAAGTGCTGGGAAGTTCGCGCTGGGTGGATGTCGCCACGCTGTCAGCAACCGGCACCAACGGCGTCGAGTTGGCCGTGCAAGTAGACGGCTCGGTCTTGGCACAAGGCGCGAATCCAGCGCGCGCGGACTACCTGATCGAGATGCGCACCGAGGCCACCAACCTGCGCATGGTTGCAATGGAAGTGCTGGCGGATCCCGCGCATGGCAACCGACCCGGCCGTGCCAGCAATGGCAATGCGGTTCTGACTTCCTTCGCAATGGAAGCGGTGTCGGTCGCAGATCCCGCGCGCAGCGAGACAGTCGAGTTCGCATGGGCTTGGGCTGATCACGAGCAAGGCAACGGCGACTATCGCGTCATCAATGTCTTGGCTGATTCACCTGGTGAAGGCTGGGCTTTGCAAGGCCACGAACGCACGGGCTCACGGATGTTGGTGTTGGTCGCCAAGCAACCGTTCGGCTTTGAAGGCGGGACTCTGCTGCGTACGCGTCTGGAGCAACAGTCGATCTACGACCAACACACGCTGCGTCAGGTGCGCCTGCGCGCAGCGGTGGTGGACGAGGCAGTGATCGCGCGCCTGCCTCTGGCACAAAGCGGCTGGTACATCTGCGGGCCCTTTGACGGCAACCGCGAGACGATGTATGCCACGCGCTATGGTCCCGAAGACGCAGCCCGCATTGACACACGTGCGCGCTTTGACGGCAAGGGCTGGGTGTACCGGCCGGAGTTTGCGGATGGTCAAGTAAATGCGACCAGCGACGGGGCCAATGTGGTCTACGCCGCACGGGAGATCTTTGTCACCAGCGAGCGCGTGCTGGACGTTGCTCTGGGCAGCGACGACGGCGTGCAGTTGTACCTCGACGGAAAGTTGGTTCACGAGAATCGCATCGACCGCGGCGCACAACCCAACCAAGATGCCGCCAAACTGACTCTCACACCCGGCCGGCATGTGCTGGCGTTCAAGATCATCAACACCGGTGGTCAAGGCGGCTTCTATTGGCGCTGGTCGCCGCGCAATGACGAGCTGTCAGGTACGCTTGTCGCCGCTTTGCTGCCCGCAGACGCGCGCTGGGCGACGCTGGACAAAGAGATCGCTGATGAGTGGCGCGGCGCCTTCTCTCCCGTTTGGCGCGCACGCAAGGCCACGATTGCTGGCTTGGAAGCGGAACAAGCAGCGCTCGAAGCCAGCGTGCCCAAGACGATGGTGATGCGCGAACGAGCTATGCCGCGCGACACCTACACCTTGACGCGCGGTCGCTATGACATGCCGGACAAGAGCCGTAAGCGCGAGCGCGGCATTCCCGCGGCTTTGGGTTCCTTGCCTGCGAATGCGCCAGCGAACCGCTTGGGTTTGGCCCAGTGGTTGGTTTCGGACTCCAACCCGCTCGTGGCGCGTGTCGCCATGAACCGCTTGTGGGAGCAACTGTTTGCGGTCGGCCTCGTGCGCACCACCGAAGACTTCGGCTTGCAAGGTGAGTACCCGCACCACCCCGAGTTGCTCGATTGGCTGGCTGTCGAGTTCCGCGAGAGTGGTTGGAATGTGCAGCACATGGTGCGGCTGATCGTCAGCTCGCAGGCGTACCAGCGCTCGTCCAACGCATCTGCGGCGCAGCTCCAGCACGATCCGGAGAACCTCAATCTGACATGGTTCCCGCGCAAGCGCTTGCCGGCCGAGGCGATTCGCGACCAAGCGCTGTATGTCGCAGGTCTCTTGGTCGAACAGCAAGGCGGCCCGTCCGTGAAGCCGTACCAACCCGAAGGCTTGTGGCAAGAGGTCGCGATGCCGCCGTCCAACACGCGCGTCTATGAACGCGGCATGGGCGCGGACTTGTGGCGCCGCAGCCTCTACACCTATTGGAAGCGGGCTGCACCGCCGCCGTCGATGCTGACCTTCGATGCACCGACACGCGAGTTCTGCAACATTCGCCGCACCAACACCAACACGCCTCTTCAAGCTTTGGTGCTGTGGAATGATGAGCAATTCGTCGAGGCCGCACGCGTGCTGGCCACGCGCACACTCGACGAGGTCGGCGATGACCGTCAACGCTTGGAGCGCATGTTCCAACGCTGCGCGGTGCGCACACCACAGGCCGCCGAAGTAGCCCGACTGCTGGCGGCTTTGGAGCACTTCCGCGCTCGCTACCGTGCCGCACCTGAAGACGCCGCAGCGTTGATTCAGATCGGCGAGGCCCCGACTTCCGCGACGCATGCCGCGGAAGAGTTGGCTGCATGGACCATGATCGCCAACAGCTTGTTGAACCTCGACGCCACGATTGTGAGGAGCTGACATGCAACCCCTACATGACGATCTGCACCGCACCGCACACGAGCGTCAATTAGATTTGACGCGGCGGCGCTTGTTCGCACTCGGAGGCAAAACTTTGGCCGCCGGCATCGGGACCGCAGCCTTGGGCAGCTTGCTCGGCCGGCAGGCACTGGCCTCTACGAGCGGACCCGAGCGTCATTGGGCGCCCAAAGCCAAGCGTGTCATCTACCTGCACATGGAAGGCGGGCCTTCGCACCTGGATTTGTGGGACTACAAGCCCGACTTGCGCAAGCGCTACAACCAAGACTTGCCGGAGTCCATCCGCAACGGCCAGCGCTTGACGACGATGACCAGCGGCCAAGCGCGTTTTCCCGTGGCGCCGTCGATGTTCCAGTTCACTCGCTACAAGAACCGCCAAGATGGTGTGTGGATCAGCGAACTAATGCCGCACACAGGTTCGGTGGCTGATGAGTTGTGCTTCTTGCATTCGATGCACACCGACGCCATCAACCACGAGCCCGCGATCACTTTCTGCCAGACGGGCCACCAACAACCCGGCCGTCCGAGTTTGGGTGCATGGACGAGCTATGGCCTGGGCAGTGCGAATGCCAACTTGCCCACCTTCTGTGTGTTGATCACGCAAGGCATCGGCAACATGCAAGCCTTGTCGGCGCGCTTCTGGGGCTCGGGCTTCTTGCCCAGTGAGCACCAAGGTTGTCGCATGCGCAGCTCGGGCGATCCGGTGCTGTACCTCAAGGACCCGGCCGGTGTCTCGCGCAGTGATCGTCGCGCCATGCTCGACTTGGTCAAGGAGTTCAACGCCGAAGAATCGGCCGCTTCGCTCGACAGTGAGACACGCACGCGCATTGCCCAAGCCGAAATGGCCTACCGCATGCAGATGAGCGTGCCCGAGCTGTCCGATCTTTCGGACGAAGACGACGAGACCTTTGCCTTGTACGGCGAAGACGCCCGCACACCCGGCACCTTTGCGGCGAACTGTTTGCTGGCACGGCGCTTATCGGAACGCGGTGTGCGCTTTGTGCAGCTGTACATGCGCGGTTGGGACCAGCACAACAACTTGCCCGGCGAGATGCGCGCCCAATCCAAGGCCGTAGACCAAGCCCAAGCCGCGCTGATCAAGGATCTGCGTCGCCGTGGATTGCTGGATGAGACGATTGTGGTCTGGGGCGGCGAGTTTGGCCGCACCGTCTACAGTCAAGGCGACTTGTCAGAGACCAATTACGGTCGCGATCACCACCCGCGCTGCTTCAGCATGTGGGTCGCTGGCGGTGGCTTCCAACCGGGCATCTCGCTCGGCAAGACAGACGACTATGGCTACAACATCGTCGAGCGCCCGATTGAGGTGCACGACTTGCATGCCACGATGCTGCACCTGTTGGGCTTTGATCACGAGAAGCTCGTGTACCCCTTCCAAGGCCGTGACTACCGCTTGACCGATGTGTCAGGCAAAGTTGTCCAAGAGATCGTCAAGGGAAGTGTGGCGTGAAGTTGACCGTCCTATCGTTGCTGGTGTTGGTTGCGAGCTGCGCGACGCCTAGTGGTGACGCGCCCGCGACAACGGTCGAAATGGCTGCACAAGCGCGCGCCGCGCTGGTGCATGTCGAGCAACCAGATCCCGGCTCACCGCTTTTGCAGGTCGACACCGCTGCCATCGCGGACTCCGTGGACGATGTCAAAGCGCGGTCTCTGCTGGCGCCTTTGGCAAGCCAGATCGTTGATCTTTCGCTAGCGCGCACGCACGTGAGCGCTGCTTCTGCGGATTGGTTGCTGCAATGCCAGTCACTCCGACGCTTGGATGTGCGCGCGTGCACCCGCGTCGACGACGCCTTTGTGCGGGCCATCGTTGCTTTGCCGCAACTGGAAGAGTTGGTCCTCGCGCGTACCGCCACCACCGATGCCAGCATCGATGCGCTGTTGGCCTCGTCATCACTCAAGCGCGTCTGGATGTGGAAGTGCGCCGTGACGCCCGCAGGTCTCGCGCGCCTCGCTGCACGCGACGGATTGCTCGTGGATGCAGGGCTGCGCCCCAGCGACAGCAGCGCCGAAGTGGAGCCCAAGCCAGAGTTCGTCAACTTGTTGCCCATGCCAGGCGAACCGGCCTTGGAGGCCGCTCTTGTCCCCATCAATGTGAACTGTCCGGTGACTGGCGCACCCGTGGACGCCAAACGCACACGCACGGTGAACGGTCGTGTGGTGGGCTTCTGTTGCAACAACTGCCCGAAGACTTTCGATGCTGATCCCGCCAAGTACGAGGCGGCCTTGCCAAAGCCGTGACACAGGTTGACTACCGGCCGCTGCTCGAGCGTCACCTAGGCTTGCTGCGCACACACATGCGCGGCCATGCGAATGCCAAGCTCTTGCGTCAAGAACCGGTCAGTGACTTGGTGCAGTCTGTGGTTGTTGAAGTGCTCGCCGATGCCCAAGGCCAGAGCTTCCAGGATGAAGCCGCCTTTCGCCGCTGGTTGTGGCGCGTCGCTACCAACAAGATCCTCGCCAAGAACCGCTATTGGAGTGCGCAACGCCGCGAACGAGGCCGCGTGCGGGAGCTGAATGACGCGGCGCAGGCGGACGACATGGAACTTGCTCCGGCTGCCCAAGCGGAGCGCGCCGAAGACTTGGAACGCTTGTCAAGTGCACTGGACAGCCTTGACGACGAGCTGCGCGAAGTCTTGGTGCTGCGGCGCATCTTCGATGTGCCGCCGGGCGTGGTAGCCCATGAACTGGGGATCGCCGAATCGACCGTGCGTTGGCGCACCGCGCAGGCCTTGGCTCATCTGGCAACACGCTTGCGGGTTGGAACTCCCGACAAAGAACCAGCCTGACCCGCGTGCGGTCGCGGGCCAGGCCAGTAGGGATGCGTAGCAAGAGTCAGTGAGAGGCGGATCAACCGGCTTGCAGGCGGCGGATCAGATCCTCGAGGTCCGTCGTGCGGATCTCTTCTTTCTGGATCGGACGCAGCACGCGGAACTTGCTGCGTTCTTCATCGGAAGCGAACTCCGCAGCGGTGCTCGGGCGCGGACCCGGCTTGGCCGTCGGCAGTTTCATTTCTTGCGCGGTCTCACGCACCACAGCGGCGAGGTTCTCGGGCAAGTTTGCAGGCAGGGCTTCGCGGCGCTCCAGCGCAGCGCGAGCACGCAGGCACACATCCAAGGTGCCGCGCAGGTTCGTTCGAATGCGACCGAGTCGCTCCACATCCGCGCCCGGCCCTTCGATGCTGCGGTCGACCTTCGCCGTCGCCACCTCCAACACCGCGATCAAGCAGTTGAGCTTGCGCATCAGGCGCTCGCGGTATTCGGGTGAGTCGAGGTGTGACTCGCGGAAGGGCTCTTGCTGTTCGTTGCTCATGGGGGATGGTCTCGTGGTGCGGCGTCCTGCGCCAACACCGAAGAGTAGGTGTGGTCGCGGCTTCAGGTCGGCGGCATCCCGCTTAGGAAATGCGGTCAGGGAAAGACTTTCCCACCGGTTGTTTCCAACTGAAGCTGCGCGAAGACCT
>Ga0255093_1001180_pt1 | contig 10240 bp, 9 predicted proteins | sample Colum_Law_RepA_8_2_FD_188437 | JGI IMG/M metagenome (GOLD analysis project Ga0255093, IMG submission 188437) | Freshwater microbial communities from Columbia River, Oregon, United States - Colum_Law_RepA_8d | ecosystem: Environmental > Aquatic > Freshwater > River | place: USA: Oregon | collected...
GCCGTGGACCGATGTGGAATCACTTGCCCAAGCGGCGAAGCACTGCGTCATTCCGTTGCTCCGGCCCCGCCCGATCGAGGAAGCCATTTCCTCGGCCGGCGGGGTGTGCTGGAGCGAAACCGACGCCTCGCTCATGCTGCGAAAGCACCCCGGCATCTTCGTCGCCGGGGAGATGCTCGACTGGGAAGCGCCTACAGGCGGCTATCTGCTGCAAGGCTGCTTCGCCACGGGCACCCGGGCTGCGCAATCAGTAGTGGAGTGGCTCGGCGAACTTCGCGCGTGAACCGGACGGGGTTCCGGTCGATTCCATTCCCCTCAGGCGGGCCGACGTGAAACCGGCGGCGCGGCCTTGGGCTTCTCCTTCTTCGGCTTCTTGGTTTCCTTTTTGTGACTGTTGTTTCCTTTGGCCATAATGATTTCCAGTTTGTTGTTCGGCCTTAGCTACGCTCTTTTCAGCCAGCATTACAATAACAGACCCACAGACCCATCAGGCTCAGAGCAACTTGGCAGAATCACGAACGCTGTGAGGGCTTGCAAGGGCAGGACTGGCAGTCCGCAGCATCTGCTTGCCAAGCAGGGCGGGTTCACCGGAGGCTCGGGAAAACACAACGCCATACGCCAGTCATGAGTGACCGATTCGCCAACTCCCGCCGCCTTTTTGAACGCGCCCAGCGCAGCATCGCCGGGGGCGTGAACAGCGGCATCCGCAAGATGGAGCAGCCGGTGCCGTTGTATTTCACGCACGGGCAGGGCTGCCGGCTCTTCGATGTGGACGGCCACGAATACATTGATTTCCAGATCGGCCAGGGGGCGATTCTCTACGGCCACGCGCCGGCGGGACAGGCGGCGGCCATCGCCGCGCAGGCGAAGCTCGGGGTGCATTGGGCGGCGCAAAGCGAGCTGGAGATCGAGGTGGCGGAACGCTTGCAACGCATGATTCCCGGGGCCGAGCGGGTGCGGTTCAACAACTCCGCGACCGAGGTCGTGCTTTCCGCTTTGCGCCTGGCGCGGGCGCACACGGGACGGCGGCTGGTGCTCAAGTTTGAGGGGCATTACCACGGCTGGGCGGACGAGGGCCTGGTGGGTTTCGCGCCGCCGGCGGACAAGTGGGGCACGGAGGAAGAGCCCACGCGGCTGCATCCCAGCAAGGGCGTGATTCCTGAGGTGCTCGATCAGTTCGTGGTCGCGCGCTGGAACGATCCGGAGCACCTGCGCCGCCGGGTGGAGCAGTATCGCGGCCAGATTGCGGCCATCATCTTCGAGCCCGTGCTGTGCAACACCGGCTGCATGGAGCCGGTGCCGGGCATGGTCGAGACTATCCGCGAGCTGTGTGATCGCGACGGGATGCTGATGATTGCTGACGAGACGATCACAGGCTTCCGCTTCGGCGCGGGCTGCGCGCAGAAGTTTCTGGGCTTCGTGCCCGACCTGACGATCCTGGGCAAGGCCATCGGCGGCGGGCTGCCCTTCGCCGCGCTGGTCGGCAAGGAAAGCGCGTTCCAGAAAATCATCAGCGGCGAGGTCGTTCATGCCGGCACGCTTAATGGCAACCCCCTGTGCCTCGCGGCGGCGAAGTGGTGTCTCGATGAGGTGCTGGCACTCGGCGACCGTCACCCGGCGACGATGATTGCTCACGGGCAGCGGCTAATGGCCGGGCTTGCCGAACTGGCGCGGCGTCACAACATCCCCCTGCAACCACAGGGCCCCGGGCTGGTCTTCCATGCGGCCATGCTGAAACCCGGTGCGGCCACCGGCCCGATTCGCAGCTATCGCGACTACGCGCGCCGGCAGGACGCCCCGCGCTGGGCGCACTTGCGCCGCTGCCTGCTGGAGCAAGGCGTGCGCGCCATCGAGCGGGGGCTGTGGTTCATCAGCCTGGCACATCGCGATGCGGACATCACCGAGGCGCTGCAAAAAGCGGAGGTTGCCTTCGCCCGCCATGCGACCGAGTGGCAGCCCGCCTGAGCTTTTTCTCCACCATCAAATCATGAAAATCATCCGCTACTCCGATTCCTCCGGCGTGATTCGTCACGCCGCCCAGCAACCCAACGGCACCGCCCTGGTGATTGCCGGCGACATCTATGGCAGCTATCGCGTCACCGAAGAGGTGGCGGCGGTGGCGCAGTTGCTCGCGCCTATCCAGCCTACGTCCATTCTTTGCATCGGGCTCAACTATCGGAAGCACGCCGCCGAGAGCGGGGTGGCCGCGCCCCAGCGTCCGGTGCTGTTTGTGAAGGGCAACAACGCGTTGCAGCACCCGGGTGCGCCCATTCAACTGCCGCGCCACATGCGCAGCGACGAGGTGGACTACGAGTGCGAGCTGGCGGTGGTCATCGGCCGCCCCTGCAAGAACGTCTCGCGCGAACGGGCGCTCGACTACGTGCTGGGCTACACCTGTTGCAACGATGTCAGCGCGCGGGACTGGCAGATCCGCCTGGGCGGCGGCCAGTGGTGCCGGGGCAAGTTCTTCGACACCTTTGCCCCGCTCGGGCCCTGCCTGGTGACGACCGATGAGATCCAGAACCCAAACGCGCTCGGCATCAAGACCGTGCTCAACGGCCAGACCATGCAGGACTGGAACACCAACGACATGATCTTCGACGTGCCGGCGCTCATCGAGTTTCTCAGTGGCAGCACCACCTTGCTGCCGGGCACGGTCATCCTCACCGGCACTCCGCACGGCGTGGGCATGGCTCAGAAGCCGCCGCGCTGGCTCCAGCCCGGCGATGTCGTCACGATTGAGATCGAAGGCATCGGGGCGCTTACCAATCCAGTTGTGGAGGAGCCGGTGTGACGCACCCGCGCGTCGCTTATCCCCGGGAGCCCGACACGCCGGTGTCACACCTGCCGTTCAGTCCGGCGGTGGTGGTGGGCGATTTGATTTTCGTCTCGGGGCAGGCGTCGGTGGATGCGACGGGCAAGATTGTCAGCGACACGTTTGAAGGCGAGTTCCGGCGCTCTCTGGAGAACGTGCGGCGCGTGCTCGCGGCGGCGGGCAGCGACCTGGCGCACGTGGTGCAGACGCGCAATTATGTCCGCGACGCGGAGGATCTGCCGCAGTTCAACACGCTCTACCGGCAGTTTTTCACCGCCCCGTTTCCCGCCCGCACGACCATCACGAACTGCCTGCCGCCCTCCCTGCGCTATGAGATCGAAGTGGTGGCGGTCAAACGCATGTTGCCGGCGCAATAGGCTGCCGGACTTCCCGCCAATCCGCTTGCCGCGCGCGGGCCTTCGCTCTTTAATCTGCCGCGTGACCAAATCATCTCTCATCATGAAACGCATTGCGTTCTTCAAGCTCGCCGCTGCCCTCTGCCTCACCGCATCCGTCGTTCAAGCGGCGGATGCTTGGAAACCTGAGCCCGGCTTCATCAGCCTCTACAACGGCAAGGATCTCACCGGCTGGGGCTACCGCGACAAGGACGGCAAGCCGGTCGAGACCTTCGACGGCAAGACCAACGCCAGCGACAGCCGTTACACCGCAAAGGGGGAATCGCTCACCGTTAATCCACTCGATGCGGCCAAAGGCCCGCGCCTGCGCCAGCTCTACACCACCAAGGAGTTTCCCAAGGATTTCATCCTCAAGCTGGAGTTCCGTGCGGCGGTGAATGCGGACAGCGGCATCTTCCTGCGCAAACCCCAGCTCCAGTGCCGCGATTACCTCGTCGCCGGTCCTTACAAGACGCTCCAAAAATACAAGGCGCAGGACTGGAACAAGATTGAAGTCGTGGTCAAAGACGGTGTCGCCCACTGCACCTGCAACGGTGAGGTGCTTGAAGCCGCGCTGAAACTTCCGGCCACCGGCCCCATCGGCCTCGAAGCCGACCGCGACACGATGGAGTATCGCCGCATCCAGCTCAAGGAACTGCCCTGAGGTCAGCGGGGCAGGGGAGTCGTCTGCGGATTCAGCAGCCGACTCGGCCGCCCCATTTCTTCCGCGCCATGCTGAAGACCCAGCTCCTGCACCCGGACATTCTGCGCGTCTGCGCGCAGGCCGGCCATCACGCGAAGATTCTCATCGCGGATGGCAACTACCCGGCCTCGACCAAGAAGGGCCCCAACGCCGAGCTCATCTGCCTCAACCTCGCTCCGGGCTGTGTCACTGTCGCGCAGACGCTCCGCGCGCTGCTGAGCGCGGTGCCCGTGGACTTTGTGAACACCATGGGCATCCCGGCGGATGACTCTTACGCCAAGTTCGGCGAGCCGCCGGCGTGGGCTGAGTTCCGCACCATCGTTCAGGACGCGGGCATTGCCGTGAGCATCGAACCCATCTCCAAGTGGGACTTCTACAAGCACGTCGAGTCACCTGATCATGTGCTCACCATTCAGACTGGCGATCAGGCGCTGTGGGCCAATGTGCTGCTCACGCTGGGCTGCCGGACGAACTGATTGTGAACCACAGAGAACACAGAGAGGGATCTTCGATTTTGCATGACTGCGATGCGGTCCCGCCGGCCTTCTTGGTGCCCTCTGTGCCTCTGTGGTGGAATCGCATTGGTGTTTCATCTGGGTCCATTTGTGGCTAACCAATGATATCCCGTCCCCGCATCGGCACCACGGGTGAGCTGAAGTTCACCGTGGCCCAGGAACACGTCATCGACTTCGCCACCGGGGGCATGCCCGCCGTGTTGAGCACGCCCCGGTTGATTGCGCTCGTTGAACGCACGGCGAGGGAATCGCTCTATCCCTTCCTCAACGAGAATGAACGCACCGTCGGGGCGGAGATTGAAATCCGCCATCTTGCGCCCACCCCGCTCGGGCAGATCGTCACCATCACGACCCGGGTCATCGGTGCGGAGGCCCGCGCGGTGGATTTCCAGTTCGAGGTTCGGGATGAGCACGAGGTCATCGCGCGGGGCCTGCACAAACGCGGCGTGATCACCGTGGAGGGTTTTGCCCGGCGGGTGGCGCGCAAGGCCACTGCCGGCCGCTGACGTCGGCCGCGCCCTCCAATGCAGGTCGAGCATGGTGCGCCGCTCGATCCTTGCCATTCCCTCCGCAGCCCAATTGATCCATGCTGGCGCGCATGAAGAAACTCGAACGATTCTCTTTCGGCGTTGGTGACCGGTTCGCGCACCAGGCCAAGGCTCAACTCCGCGCCTTTCAGAAACTCGCCCAGGATGGAGTCGAGGTGGTCCCGGTCTGGAACAAGTCCAACCGCGAGCACACTTTCATTGGCTCGGAGCCGCAGAGCGTATTCGATGCCGCACAGGCGGCGGTGAAGGAATTTGGCTGGACCAAGGGCTGGCATGTGGACGCCGACCACATCCGCCTCGAAACCGTGGACCGCTTCATGGCGTGCTCGGACTTCTTCACCATTGATGTGGCTGACAGCATCGGCAAGCCGCCCGAAGAGCGCTACGTCGAGCGGTTTTTGGCCAAGCATCCCGAACTGATTGGCAGCCTCGCCATTGCCGGCATCAGCGAGCCTTTCCACACAACGGCTGAGACCGTCGCCACCACCGCCCGGAAATATCTCAGCGCCACCTGGGAAGCCGGTCAGATCTTCAATCACATCAAACGCGCAAAGGGCGTTAAAAAGTTCATCGCCGAGGTCTCCATGGACGAGACCGACGCGCCGCAAACGCCGCCGGAATTGCTCATCATTCTTGCCCTCCTTGCTGACGCCGGGGTTTACCCGCAGACCATCGCACCGAAATTCACCGGGCGCTTCAACAAGGGCGTGGACTACGTGGGCGACCTGGCGCAGTTCGAACGCGAGTTCAACGACGACCTCGCCGTCATCGCCCATGCCGTGAAGCAATACGGCCTCCCCGCCAACTTGAAGCTCAGCGTCCACAGCGGCAGCGACAAGTTCAGCCTCTACCCCATCATCCGCCGCTCGCTTGCGCGCACCGGTGCGGGGCTGCACCTCAAGACCGCCGGCACGACGTGGCTGGAGGAACTCATCGGCCTGGCGGAAGCAGGGGGCGACGGCCTCGCGCTGGCCAAGGAGATTTATGCCTATGCTCTGGCGCATGTGGATGAACTCTGCGCGCCCTACGCGAGCGTCATCGACATCGACCGCGCGAAGCTGCCCAGCGCCGCGACCGTAAATGGCTGGACCGGCCCGCAGCTCGCCAGCGCCATCCGCCACATCCCGACGCATCCGGAGTTCAACGCCCATGTCCGCCAGCTTCTGCACGTCTCCTTCAAACTAGCGGCCAAGGCCGGCGCACGTTACCTCGACCTGCTGAAGGCCAACGAGGACATCGTCGCCAAGCAGGTCACCGAGAACATCTACGAGCGCCACATGCGGCCACTGTTCATCGGGTGAGTGTGTCAGCCGGCTTCAGGACGCCATTCCGCCCGCTCCGCCGCGCAGCGACCACGCTGGTTGCATCAGCGGTCCTCAACTATAGCTACTTCGACCGCACACTCCGCCCATCCACCCAACGCGGAGGAATCATGATCTGCCGTGGCACTTCGGGCACGCCGTGCTCGTGCTGGGAAAGCTGGGTCACCACCAAATCAACCGCCGCAGCCGCCAGATGATCGCGCTGCTGGTAGATGCCGGCGAGGCCGGTCATTTTCGGCGTCCAGTCATGCACGACGAAGCCGATGTCATGCGGAACACGCAGGCCGAGTTGCTTCAGCCAACCGGGCACGTGTGTGTCGAAGGTGATCAGCGCGTCCGGTTGGTGCTCGCGCAGCCACTTCGAGAAGGCGTCAAAGCCTTGGCTGATGTCGTTGCTGGGCATAAGCAGCAGCGGCACGCGATCCGCCTCCGGCAGGCCGTGCTGCCAGTGGAACAGCCCGCCGCTGTAGCCAAACTGCGAGCGGTTCACGATCCACCGCGTCACCGCGACACCGACACGCCGGTAGCCGAGTTCGCGGAGTTGCTCGGCCGCCATCTGGATTCCGAGCGTCATGTTGCCCGCGCACATGTGCAGCGCGGGCGTGCTCATGGCATTCCCAAACGTCACTGCGGCGAAGGGCGAATAGTCGAGCTTGCTGCACGGAAGTTGAATGCTCTGCGGCGAGACGATCACGGCCTCGATGCCACGGGCGTGCAGGATCTGCTGGAGCCGTTTTGGCGTGAGGCCGTCTTTGCCGAGGAAAAACTCCTCCACCGCATACCCATGCGCGTGCGCGCGTCGGCTGATGTCCTCAACGGGCACGTATTGATACGAGGGGCTCAACAGGCCGTCCTGCGGCACATGCTCGCGGAGCACGGCAATAGTGGCTTTGAGGCCGAGTTTCTTCCGGGCGCGCACGGCTTCCATCATCCTCGTCAGGTCGGGATCGGGTTGGTAACCGAGCGCCTCTACCGCCGCCTCGACTCGGGCCCGTGTTTCCAAGGCGACGTTGGGAGCACCGTGCAAAACCCGGGAAACCGTCATCGCCGAGACTCCGGTGGCCCTGGCAATATCCTGAAGGGATGGAGATGGTTTCGACACGCTGTTATCATAACACCCGCCTCGCCGTTGTCATCCGTCCCGGTCGGTTGTCCAATGAGATTTCTATGAGACGAGTTTTCCGTTTGCTCGGCCTGATGGTTGCCTTGCTTGCCGCCGTGACGTCGCTCTCGCTCCGCGCGGCGGTGCCCGCCTACGTCGGTCCCACGCCCGGCACTTTGCGTGCGATCTCGATTCCCACCGTGGACCTGTCCCGCGACTCGAAACGCCAGGTTGTCGTCGCACGCGGCACGGCGGAGGTTTACCACGGGCACTGCGATACCGTGCTGCTGCCGGATGGTAAAACGATGTTCACCGCCTGGACGGTGAATCATGCGCTCACCATCGGTCCGCTGGCCCGCAGCGACGATGCGGGCCTCACTTGGAGCGCACCGCTGGAGGTGCCCGCGAACTGGCACACCACCGCCAACACGCCCGCCATCCATCGCCTGGTCGATCCGCAGGGGAAGGCACGCCTCGTCGTCTTCGCCGATGGCCTCGACTGGCGGCGCAAAGGCGAGCCGCCTTTTCCCATGCATCAGGCCGTGTCAGAAGACGATGGCAAGACCTGGACCCCGATGACGCCCAACGGCATCCAAGGTGAGGTGCCGCCGAAAACCGTGCTCAGCTTCGACGACGGCAGGCGGCTCATCCTGTGGTCCGATCTGCCGGAGTTCGTCGTGCAGAGCGAGTCCACCGACGGCGGCCTCACTTGGAGCAAGGAGCACCGCATCTTGAAGATCCCTGCCCGCTGGGGCCAACCCGCCGTGACTCGCTCAGCCGATGGCAAGACGCTGGTCATGCTCCTGCGCGAAAACAGCCGCAAACATCACTCACTCTACTCGGTCAGTCAGGACGGTGCGCAAACTTGGTCCACCGCGCAGGAACTCCCTGCTTCCCTCACCGGCGACCGCCATGTCATCAAAGCGATGCCCGATGGCCGCCTCGTCATCGCCTTTCGCGACATGGCCAAGACCAGCGCCACCTACGGACATTATGTCGCCTGGGTCGGCACCTTGGATGACATCGTGAAGCGCCGCGAAGGGCAGTATCGCATCAAGCTCCTGCACAACGCCGGCCGCACCGCGGAAGACAAGCCCGGCACCGGCAACTCCGACTGCGGCTACTCCGATCTCGAACTCCTCCCCGATGGCACCGTCGTCGCCACCACCTACATCAAATATGTCGCCGGACCTGAGAAGAACAGTGTCGTCAGCACACGCTTCAAGCTCACTGAGACCGATGCTCTGGCGAAGCAGACCCGAACCTCTGCCGCAAGCCTCCTTCCCGCGAACTGGGACCCTGCGCTCGCGGGCGACATCGTCATGCAGCGGCTCGTCCGCGTCACTGCGCCGCAGGTGAAGGGGGCGCACGATGCAGAGTTCGTCTGTGTCGGCGAGCGTGCTTACATCGTGGAGCACGACAACGATGTGGCTCCGGGTCACGGCGCGGGCGCGGCGATGTATTGCGTGCTGACAGTCGTGAACTTGAAGACGATGAAGGTCGAAAAAGCGCACCTGCTTGCCAAAGCGGGCCAGGCGTTCGCCAACGTCACCCTGCCGGATGCGCAGGTCTTTGTGCCGCGCATCATCCGCAAGGACGAGCACACGCTACGAACCTACTTTTGCAGCAAGTCAGCGAGCGAGCTGACGTGGTATCGGGACTTCGACCTGCGCACGCAGAGCTTCGAGGACAGCATTCACAAAGCGAAACTCAAAACCGCCGCAGGCATCTTCGACATGGAGCCGCGTCATTTTTATGCTGATGCAGCGGCCCAGGGCTTCAAAAGGCCCGCCGTGAACCACGGCCTCTACATTTTTGATTCGTTCAAGGAGTTCGATGGCCGGCGCTACGTCGCTCTTAACAACTTCCCCGGCAAACAAAACGCCCTCGCCGTGCTGCATGACGACTTCACCACCTTCGAAGTCATCGGCCACTACAACGAGCCGCAGTCGCAGCAGCTCAGCGAATCCGCCGTGAACCGCCTGCCCGACGGCACTTGGATGGCCATCGTGCGGAACGACGGCGGCAACTACCACTTCACCACCAGCCAGGACGGCAAAACATGGAGCATCGGAAAGGAGATGCCGCACGTGCCAAATGGCCTGAACTCTAAACCGACCTTCGACCACTTTGGCGGCGTCTATTACCTCGGCTGGCAGGAGAACACCAAGATCCAAAACTGCAATCGCAGCGTCTTCAACGTGGACATCTCCCGCGATGGTAAAATCTGGCAGCGAAAATACCGCTTCGAGTCGCCGCACTCCTTCCAGTATCCGACCTTCCACGAACACGAAGGCTCTATGTGGCTCACCGTCACCCAAAGCGACCACGGCGGCTCCAGCGACCGCATCATGTTTGGCAAGCTGGAGGCCACGGGGCAGTTCGAATCGCTCGCCGGCAAGACCCGCCTGCCGCTCCCGCCTCCGCCCACTGCGGAAGCCGCCGTGCTGAGGCCGGGCGTGAAGCTGTTCACCGACCGCGAGTATGTCGCGGATGAACTGCCGGAAGCCGTGCGTGGACTGCCGTTCTTCCGCACGAGCATCGAGCAGACGGATGTGGCCGTCACCCAGCCAGGCACGCTGTTCGCCCTCACGCCAACAATTCGCCCCAAGGCAGCGAGCCAAGGGGTGGCGCTGCAAAAAGCGGGCTTCACGAAGGTCAATGTCCCCGAGGTGCAGTTGTTCCCCGGCGAAATCAATCGCGTGAGCCTGTATCGCAAGGACGTCCAGGCGGGTGAGCGCCTGCGCTTCAACAAGATGGTGCTGCTGGTGATGGGACCGGGCGTGGAGCTGAAACTGCACCAGCCCGCACCGCCGGGGCCGTGGAGTGAGAACAGCGGT
>Ga0255093_1001184_pt1 | contig 10232 bp, 7 predicted proteins | sample Colum_Law_RepA_8_2_FD_188437 | JGI IMG/M metagenome (GOLD analysis project Ga0255093, IMG submission 188437) | Freshwater microbial communities from Columbia River, Oregon, United States - Colum_Law_RepA_8d | ecosystem: Environmental > Aquatic > Freshwater > River | place: USA: Oregon | collected...
CCGTCCATTCCTGCAAGTTGGCCGTGGATTGCGCCGTCCAGCGCGACTGGAAACCGGCTGCCAGCTGCTCGTTGGGGGCCTCGGTGGTGCGGGCAAAGTTGGCCGCTTCGCAGCCCGTCCACTGCGAAGAGGGATACGGGGCCAGATCGCAGCTGCGATCCAGATTTTGCGGCTGCGTTGGCACCACGCCAACGGCACTGCCGCCAGAACCACCACCGACGACACCGGCGTTGCCGGGCGCACCGGAGTTTCCACAGGCCGAGACCGCCAGCGCCAGCAGAACGGCGGCGGCGGCGGGCGAGAACGAGGCTTTGCGCATGGGTGATCTCCCGGTGATTGCTACTTGCGGGCGCGATGGCCGTCTGAAAACTGGCGGGCCGTGGCCTTGGCCCCTACCAGGTTCTGAATCCACAGATTCAGACCGGGCGAGAAGTGCGCGAGATGCACGCCCAGGCCAATGACCGGGCTGGCCACGTTCACCGAAGCCAGGTTGCGCTCGATGGCGCGGAGGGTGGATTCGGCCACCTCCTGCGCCGTGTTGCTCGGCGTACCTTTGGGCAGGGTGGCCCCACTGTTGGCGAACATCCCCGCGTCCCGAATCATGCCGGGGTAGATGGTGGAAACCCCAACGCCGGTGCCATCCAGATCCATGCGCAGGCAGTCGGCAAAGCCGCGCAGGCCGTATTTGCTGGCGCTATACAGCGACGACAGCGGTGAAGGCACCTTGCCGGCGATGGAGCTGATGAACAGCAGATGCCCCTCGCCACGCTGGGTCATGCCCGGCAGCAGGGCGCGGGCCAGCAGAATCGGCACATGCAGATTGACCTTGAGCAAGGTCTCGATCTCCTCCGGGCTGTAGGCGGTGATCTCATCCGTGCCCGGCAGGCCCGCGTTGGCGATGAGGATGTCCACCTGGCCTGCCGCTGCGATCAGGCGATCCAGTTCGGCGGCGACCGACAAATCGGCGACTGCCACTTCCACCCCGGCAGCCTTGCCACCCAAGTCCTGCGCGAGCTGCTCAAGCACCGCGCGCTGACGGCCCGTGAGCAGCAGCTTCGCCCCGCCTGCCAGTGCCTGCCTTGCGATGGCCATGCCGATACCGCCGGTGGCTCCGGTCAGCAGGATGCGCTTGCCTTGAATGTTCATGTTCGCTCCTCAGCGATTGAATGCTTAATTTTGTAGCAGCATGTTCAGGCATTCAGCAGGTAGTCGCTTGACATATCACGAGTGATCCTCTGCCCCAATGCAAATGGAGGTTTTCGTGATTTGGCGTCTGTGCAGGGCGGTCGCTTCGCTTGAAGTTCGAGCGCGAGAGGCACACCATTTACCGCGAAAATCCAGTCGAGCCGCAAATCGCGCTGACTGGCGATGAAGGCAGCGAGGAGTCCTTGTATGAAGCTCAACCTGGTTCAAATCTGTGACGCTGGCCTGGTGGCAATGGTCGCTGCTGTGGCGGGCGCGATTGGCGGATGGCCTGTTGCATTGATCGCGCTGGCGCTGGGCATCGTCCTGCTACGGCGTGCGGGCAAAGCGCCTCCCGAAAGCCCGGCGGAAGTGGCAGAGGGCCGTCGGCGCACCTACGAGCAATTCCAGAAAGATTTGCATGATCCGACTGGGACGGCGGCAGTTTCGATCTACCGCGACTGACTTCGCACGCGGCCTTAGCGTTTTGCCCCATCCTCGAATAATTTCTTGGGGATGTCGCTGAACTTGTCCACGAAGGGCACGACTTTGCCCGCTCCATCCAGCGCCTCGCCGAGCAAGCCCTGATTCGCCGAATCGGTTTTCTGCGTCACGGTTTCTTGCAGCGGTTTACCTTCTGCGGCGGATGCAGCCTGGCCCTGCACGGCCTGGCCTTCAATCTGCTGGCGACGTGCTTCCACGTCAGAGACCGTATTGCCGCTGCGCTCCAGGATTTCGCTTTTGTTCGTCGTCACGCTGATGTCGCGCGCGGTTTGCACGTTGCGGCGGTTGCCCTGATCGGTGTCGGTGATCGAGCTGCGTGCCTGCCCTGAGACGCTGTCGAGCTGCGACTGTCCGCGCGCTTCAAGCCCCGCCGCCGTTGGCGGCGCGCCCAAGCCTGCAATGTCCGATGCCGAGTCGCGTGCGAAGTCGCGCGCCGCACGCAACACGATTTCCCGGTCGGCTTCGCTGCCCATCTGGGCGCGCTGCAACACACGGTCGGCACCCTGTGGATCGCCACCCGCGACGGACTCTGCGAGGTACTGCCGAAATGGGTTGTTGAGATCGGTTGAAAACGACACGCCGGAGGACTCCAGTCGCTCGCGTGCAGTCGTGAACGTATCCGCCTTCTCAAGGCTCGCTTGCGCCGTGCGACGCAGGTCTTGACTGAACTGGAAGCTCGCCTGCACCTGGTCGAGGCCGGACTGCGCGGCATCACCGCGATAGCTGGCGGTGAGACGATTGCTGGCCTCCTGCGCATCGGAGAACTTCTGGCTGTAGCCGGTTTCCTGCGCAAACTGCTCGGCGCGCTTATACAGCTCGGTATCCGATGCTTGGCTGGTACCGCGAATCTGCGCCTGCGCCGCCAAATCCACCGGGTTGGCGAGCTTGAGAAGGCCCGGTTGCGAGACCGTCAAGGAGGCGGCACCCAGCACCTGCGCGGCCTGTTCCTCCTTGAGGCCATTCTCCTGCGCGAACTGCTTGACCAGCTTCTGCGTCTCGTCGGTTTGCTTGGTGGCACTCGCGGCCAAACCCGAATCGAACTGCTGCGCGAACGATTGATTGTTGGTGATCTGCTCAGAGACGGCAGTCATGTTCTGGTAGGCCGCTGCGGTTGCGGTAGTGAAGGCCGCGACATCGTTGCGAGCCGACTTCACCGACTCGGCCTGCTGCGCCGTGAGGGATTCACGCATCGCTTGGTCGATGCCCACATTCACCGGCAGCTTCGATTCCGGGAAGCTCACATATTCGCCGGAAGGAGTGACGCTGCGGCGGATGCCATCCGCGCCCTGCATCTCCACTGCGCCGGTTGTGGTGCGTGGCGCGGTGTTCTGCGCCCACCATCCCGAATTGCCGAAGCTGGTGTTGCCGAGCGAGAGATTGCCTGACGTGGCCTCGCTTGCGCCTTGGCTTACCGGGCCTTCGTAACTTTGCAGGATGCGCCCGCCAATCCCCGCCGCCACCGAGCCACTGAAGCTCACCAGCATGTAGGCGATCATCGGGATCGACATCGTGAGGTAGCCCGCAAGAATCGCGTGATCGGCCATCACCTGCGCGAGGCCGCTGTAGTTGGCGAGAGAGAGGATGGTTTCGGTGGTGCCAGTGGCGGTGATGTGATGCAGGGTCGCTTCCGCTGGCCAGCGCGAATACACCGTGATGGCCCCGTGCAGCACGGCGTAGAGCGGTGCCCACAGCTGCACCCAGAGAATCATCTTGAGATAGGACGCCGCCACCTTGTGCGCGACCGGCAGCATCAGCAACAGCGCGATGATCGGGAACACGGCGTAGATGAAGGCTTCCATGATGTTGCGGATCAGCGGCAGCATCCGCGCCGCCAGCTCACCCAGCGCGCCATAAGACGTGCGTCGCTCCGCCTCGGCGCGTGCGAGCGCGAAGTCCTGCGCGGCGGCGGGCGCATCCACCTTCGCGGCCCAGGCGGAAACGCCTCGCTTCATCGAGTTGGCCAGCGCGTTCTCGCGGATGATCTGCTCCGACGACATCGAAAGCCCGGTGAGGAACTGGTAGCTCACCGGCATCGAGGCCGCGAACTTGGTGACGGCGGCATCCACCGTCTCGGCTCGCACCAGCTGCGGGCCATAGAAGCGTTGGGCTTTGGCGACGGCGTTCTGCACGTCCAGCGCCAGCGGGCCGGTGCTGGCGTCAACCGCTTCCTTGCAGATGGCAGTGCCGCGTGCGCCGCTCGCTTGCAAGTAGGGGAAGGCGCGAACGGTGGAGGTGCGATCCTGCACGAACAGCCACAGCGAGTCGTAGCCGCTGTGCCAGTAGAGGTCTTCCCAGGTGTAGCGCCCCAGCAAGATGTCGTAGAACACGCACTGCTGCCAGAACTCTGCCAAGTTCTCCTGCGTGCGCACATCGGTCAGCTCAAAGCGTGTCGAGGCTTCCACCAGCTTGGAGCCGAACAGCAGGCCGTTGCCGGAGTAGCCCATCTGATCCGGCAGCGCGAACAACAGCTCGAAACCGCGCGTGAGCCAGTCGCCGAACAAGCTCGACAGCCCCGCCGTCGCGGCCAGACCAATAGGCACATTCGAGACCACCGCCGACTGTGAGGGATCAATGCGGTCGGTGATGATGACGTTGGAGCGCGGCAGGATGACGACGTAGAAAGCCACAATGAAGCCCAGCAACCACTGCATGTTCATGGCCGAGCCTTTGAACGCGGCTTGCACCAGCACCGCCAGCAGTCCGACCGTAGCGGCTGCTTTCAGGGCCGTGAGGTAGTCGCCGTTGTTGAGCATGGCGGCAACGGCGTTGAAGGTGACGCGCAGAAACTCGCCGCCGCCATAGGTGAAGACCTCGAAGTCCACGGCGCGGCCTCAACGCGCGGAAGTCCACATCGCCGACTGCAACACCGTCGGCGACAGGCGACCCACCAGTGCGCGCTCATAGTCGCGGGCCTTGACCACGAAGTTCAGCGCGCGGTCGTAGTCCTCGCTCACCTTCTGCTGGCTCTCGGCGAGCTGCTGGCGGGCATCGCGGATGTCCGCCTGGAACTGCGTGACCGCCTTGCCCTTGGTCTCTTCCAGCCCGCTCGCGCCGTCGCCAATCTTCTTCAACAGATCGAGCAGGTAAGCGTGAACAATGTCCTTGGCAATCAGCTCGGAGAAGGTCGCAATCTCGGAGTCCACATTGCCTGCGAAGTAGGCGGTGGAGACGGTGAGGAACTTGTAGACCGGCAGGCTGGTGGCTTGGATCAGCCCGCGCTCCTCCTCGGTAGGCGGCGCGGCTTCGGTGACGATCTTCTCGGCCAGGCTGGTCAGCAGGCGCTTCACCTTGCCGTCGAGCGCCTGGGTCGATGCAATGGTGAGGTCGCTCTTGTTGCCGCCGAACAGCACGCATTTTCCGGTATCCACCTCGGCATCCTCGCAGCGGTAAATCTGCACGGTGCCGCCGTTGAGCAGCGCGGCAATCAGCGGGTCGCTGCCGCCCTGACCGATGAGCTGCGAGGGGATCACCCGCGTGGTGGTCTGCGGATCAGAACCGCCATCGCGGGTCGTCACCACCGTGCCGGTGATGTTCATCACCAACTGCGCGACTTCAAGATCGCTGCGGAAGAAGCTGTTCTTCATCATCGCCTGCCAGGCGATGTTGCCCTCGTGGAAGTTGATGTCGTCCTCGTCGGCATTGAGCGAGGGCTTGTCGTTGGGGTTGTTGCGGCACTTCACTTTGGCGCTGCCGTAGTCCTCGCCCAGCTTCGACACGCGCCGCGTGATGCACGCCTGTTCTTCCTGCCCCAGCAGTTCCAGCGCACCGCCGACCGCCGCACCTGCGGCTTGGCAGGAGTCCATCGTGAACTGGTTAATCATCTGCGCCTTCTCTTGCAGCCAGGCAATCGTCTGCTCGATCTGCGGGCTGACCACCTTCATCGCCAGCATGAAGGCCAGACCCTTCGCGTTCTGGCCCACCGTGCGCAGGAATTGCACGAACTGATCGGCATTGATGAAGCTGAAGCCGCCGGTGTAAACGTCGATGCCGCCGCACCCGGCGCGGAAGCGCGGCATCTGCACGCCGACGAGCTGGAAGTCGCGCACTGGAGTGCGCGCATAGATGCCGCCGCCGGTGAAGTAGCCCGCCTGCTGACCTTCATACACGCCGGGTCGCGTGACGTTGACGTAGTTCATGTCGTTGAAGAACGTCTCCAGGTCGCCGCCCACGCCGGCAACGGCCTGATGCGTAGCCAGCACGCTGCTGGCGGCGAGGAAGGCGATGGCGATGTGTTTCATGGCGCTGCTCCGTTCAGGGCGAGGCCCTGGGTGTTTTGTTGCTTGGCGATCTCGCCCAGCGCGGAATCGACGCGCTGAGCCAGCTCCGAAAACCCGACATAGCCGAACATCGCCGGTGCCACCGTGCGCGTGCGCGGCTCGATGAGATAGACGGCGGGCACGCTCTCGACCTGGAGGGCGGCGGCGGCATCCACATTGCCCTGCGGCTTCGGAAACTCCGGCAGCGCGCCGCCATCCAGCGTGACCGGCAGGATGTCGAAGCCGTAGCGTTCGGCGAAGGCTTTCAGCACTGGTGCAAAGCGATGGCAATGCGGGCAACTGCCCCGGAAGAAGAACATCAGGCCGAAGCCTTGCGCGGCCTCGGTCAGTCGCTGATCGAGTTCTTCAGACTGCACATCGGCCTGGATGTAGGCCGCATTGCCGGTCGGGGCTTGCAGCGTGTTGTCGTATTCCGGCGTCGTCCACACCACGTTCTGCCAGGCATCGGCGAAGCGTGCGGATTGCTCCATCAAGGCCACATGCTTTTCGAGATAAGCGGCGACATGCGCGCGCGTGGGTTCGAGGATGGCAAGGGCTTGCAGGCGTTCGAGGTCTTCCTTCTGCCGTGCCAGACGTTGCAGCGGGTCGTTGGCGGGCGGTTCGATCTTGCTGGTGGGCGGGACGATTGCGGGCGGAATCGGCACTGGCAGTGGCGGCTTGGCGTCCTCCGCTGGGCTGCGATACCAGAACCAGCCTTCTTCGCGTTCGCGGTAGTAAGGCGGTGCTGCGGGCGCTGGTGCGGCTGGCGACAAGCCCTCGCGCAATTCCGGTGGCACCGGAATGGGGATGCGGATGGCCCCACCGGGGCGGCGCTGCACCTCGGCCTGCGGATCGCGCTGCGCACCGGCGCGACCGGGCCAGATCGTGACCAGTGCCAGACCGGCGCTCATCAGCGCGGCCAGCAACCAGGGCAAAAGCAGTTCGGCGACGCTGCAATCTGCGCGGGCGACAGGGCTATCCACCGCCGCCTCCATTGTTCGCAGGCGTGCCGGACTGGTTCATGCGCTCGATGCGCTCGCGCATCCGCGTTTCGAGCTGCTGGTTGGAGTCGATGTTCTGCGCGGCAGCATCGGCGGCGGCTTGGGCGTCTTGATAGAACTCGCTCAAGTCCATGCGTGACCAGTCGAGACGACCGACCTCGTCGGTGCTCAGGGGGCGGCAATCCGGGTCGCGGGAACTGCCCCAGGCAACGCCCAGCTGCGGGCGACCCTGCTCCTGAATGATGCGGGTCAGCTTGCTGTTGAACACGCAGTAGGTTTTGTAGTCGCGCTCGTCGATTGGCCCGCCGCTGGTGTGGCTGCCGACGTAGTGCGCGCGACCGGCTTCCTTCGCAAAGCCCAGTTGCTCCTCCTCCTGACTGCATTGGTGGAAGCCGATGTCGTTGCCCCAGCCGGAGTCCTTGCAACAGTCAGAGAAACCGAAATTGGTCTTGGCACAGCGCATGGGTGCGCCCTTGAACATCGTGAAATTGTTGGGATCGAAATCGTCAGAGGCGTTCTGCGCAGCGGCGAGCCAGCTCGCGGCCTGCGCCATGTCTTGCGCGCCGGTGTCTTGTGTCACTCGATCTGCCTCGGAGCAGTTGCCACCGGGGCAATAGAGGTCGGCACCGCAGACCGTCGTCGCCGATGCGCTGCCACTACTTGCGGGGCAGCGGAAGTCCTGGCGGAAGCGTTGGCAGCGTCCGGTGTTCGGGTCTTGGGCGACGCAGGTGGAACTGGTCTGCTCGCACTGGCGCGCGCGCAGATCGCGGCAGGCTTGTTCCTCGTTCTGCTGGTCTTCGGGGCAGAAGTAGGTGTCCTCGTAGCGCCAGCACTCGCGGTACACCGGCACGCCGTTGACGGTGCGCCGCTCCGGGCCTTCGAGGCAGCTTGTCGAATGGATACGGCACTGCGGCGCGGCTGCGATAGGGCGCTCGCAACTGGTCTCATAGCTGTCGGTGCCTTGATCCGGGCAATCGCAAAACCGCTTCACTGAAAAGCGCATGTAGCCTTCGCCCTTGCCGGACACCACCACCTTCATGCGGATGGTGTTGCTGCCGATGCGCAGGTAGGGGCGGATGTCCACGTTCACGCCGTAGCGCCAACTGGTTTTGAGTTCGCAGTTGCCGGTCTGGGTCGGGCTGTAGCGCACACGACCGCTTTCCACTTCCAGCCGGTCGCCGCCGTAGGGGCCGACCGCAACGAGGTGGCCGTTGACCTCGATCAACTGCCAGTCGTCGAAGCCCACCTCGAACAGGCGGAACTCCTTGACCATCGCCACATCGTCGATGTTGAAGCGGGTGCTGCGGTCGTAGACGCCGCAGGAGCCACCCCAGTAGTCGTCGGCAATGGTGCCGAGCGTGAGCGTTGGATATTGGTAGTTCCAGGCCATGTCGGAGTTGATGGACTGGACGTCCATCGCCAGCTCGCATTCGGCATTGGCTGGGCAATCGGGTGTGCGGCGGCGCTGGCAGGTGGGCAGCGGATTCACCGCATCGGCATTGCACGAGGCTGCCGAATAGCTCTCGTTGTTCGCGCCGTGGCCGTAGCTCTGGCAACCCGAATAGTTCTGCGTCAACGCGCTGGCACCGGCCTGCGCCTCGCGCTCGCGGGCGAACTCTGGCTCGTCTCTTTCCAGCCGAAAGCGGGGGCGGCTGTAGGCCGCGTCATTCACGCCGCTGCCGACCTCGTGGTTCGGCATCTCCTGACGCGCCTGATCCTCGATGGCGAGGCCAGAGTGGAAGTAGCCTGTCTCCGGCGGATTCGAGCCTTGAAAGCCGGGATAGGACTCCGGCGGCTGCTGGCCCGCAGTGATCGCAGCGGCATTACCGTCCTGGCCGGTCTGCCGTCCCTGTTCGTAGGCATCGGACTGCGCATAAACCAGCAAGACCGGCAGGCCCACCGAAAACAAGCAGGCCCCGATGCCCCAAGCCAGGCCGACCAGCGCGCGGCGGATCTGTGGGCGCGTCATGGGGCCTCCATCTGCTTGCGCAGTGCGGCAGCACGAGTGCGCGCTGCCGGTTCGTGGGCCTTGCGTTCAATCTGGCCCAGCAGGTAATCGAGACTGGCTTCACCCGCGACCTTGACGTGCTCTGGCACCGGGCAATCCTGCTCGGAGCAACTGCGCAGGGCTTGCAGGGGTAGCACCACCGTCGGCACGCGATCCACGTCGAAGCGTGTGAACAAGGTCGGATCAATAGCGAGACTGGTGCCCGCACTCTTGCGCAGGGCGGCGATGCGCTTGGCGGTTTCTTCCATCGAGTCACCCACCAGGCCACGCAGCACCAGCGGCGCGCCGATCTTGCCCGCCTGCTCGGCAAGGGCATTCAGGGTATCGACGGGCATCGAGAACGAAACCAGCACCAGCAGCGGCGGCGCGGCCTGCGCGTTCTCACTCAAAGCCCAGGTTCTGGAAAGGCTGGCGTCGTCGGGCAAGGCCAGCGCCGGACTGCCGAAGTCGGGCAACTCGAAGTTGGGCGAGATTGTGGGCGCGGTGTTCTCCATCGCCTTGCGGGCCTTCCTCAAATCCTCCGCAAACTGGCTGCCTTCCGAACGCCTCTCGGCGTCGCTGATGGCGCGCTGCGCGGCTGCGCCTGCATCCCGTTGCTCGCTGGCCGCAGGCTCGCGCGCCAGAACCCAGCCCGCGAGCGCAAGTGCTGCGCACAGGCTTAGAACGCGCAGCACAGCCTCTTCCTCCACACCAGATGCGAGAAGTCCTCGCCCTCGTAGGGATACTCATGTCCCGCCGCCCAGATCGCGCTGGGTCTGCCAAAAGGCACCGAGCCATTGTTGGTGCGCACCGGATACAGCATGTGCGTCTTGTATTGGTTCTTGCGCAGGATCGGTTGCAACTGCGAGCCGCACATCGCACCCGTGGTGGACGTGTCCTGCCCGATGCCCTGGCGGTGCAGCTTGAAGGCCATGCGGTGCGTCATCAGCAGGCTGGTATCCACGCCACCGACGTGGTGCGCCGAACTGCCGGAGATGGGATACACCGAGCCTTGCGAGCCGGAGCACCAGAACAGCGGATCGAGGCCAAAGCCCACCGTCGCGGCCACGGTGTCGGCGATGCACGCCGCCTGAGCGATTGGGTTGGCAAACAGCACGGCTTCGGGGTTGATGAGAAAGCTCAGCTCGTCGTCGTCCCACAGCGGATCGAGTTCGGTGACGTAGGCCAGATCGAAGCTGTCTTCCACGCCGCAGACCGCAGAGGTGAACGCCGCGCCGATCCACGACAGCAGCGGATAGGTGAACCAATGAACGTGGTAGAAGGCGTGCCGCTCGCCGACGC
>Ga0255093_1001186_pt1 | contig 10231 bp, 10 predicted proteins | sample Colum_Law_RepA_8_2_FD_188437 | JGI IMG/M metagenome (GOLD analysis project Ga0255093, IMG submission 188437) | Freshwater microbial communities from Columbia River, Oregon, United States - Colum_Law_RepA_8d | ecosystem: Environmental > Aquatic > Freshwater > River | place: USA: Oregon...
CCCAGGAGGCGAAGCAGGCGTTCATCACGCTGGCGCAGCGCTTCGACGGCAAGGATCGCGCCTACCTCGACGCCTTGGGGCTCGCCGTGCGCGGTCGTGAAGCTGCGGGCTACGACTTGTTGAAATCCTCGCTGGGCACCACCGATCCGCTGAAGTGGTCGCCCCGCTGGGCGTGGATCGCATGGCGGCTGCACCCACCGCAGGCCATCGCGGACTTCAAGATTCGCGCGCTCGCCGTAAGCCTGCCGGACGCCGAGCGCAAGCGCGCTCTGACCGCCATCGCCTTCAACGGCAGCCGCGAGGCCGCCGAGGCCATGCTCGAAATCGCCGCCGCCACGGACAAGGCCATCAAGGCCGACGCCATCTGGTGGCTGCTGAACCGGAAGGACAACCATTGGAGCGGGCATGGCCTCGCCAACGCGCTCAAGTCGCGCGGCATTTACGACGCGGACAAGATTCAGCTCACCGCCGTCATCGTCGCGGAGCCGCCCAAGGAGTCGAAGCTGCCGCCGCTCGCGGACATCGCGAAGCTCAAGGGCGACGCCAAGCGCGGGGCGCAGTATGCCACCGCGTGTTACACCTGCCATCGCCTTGGCAAGGAAGGCGTGGAGTTCGCCCCGGACCTCACCGGGTGGGCGAGCCGCCAGCCGCTCGAAGTGCTGCTGCGCTCCATCGCCACGCCCAGCGCCGACATCGCGCACGGCTTCAACGGCCACGAGCTGATCTTGAAGGACGGCACCGTCATCCACGGCCTCATCCTCGCGGACGGCGATCCGGTCATCATCATGTCCACCGGCGCGGTGACGCAGACGGTGCCCAAGAACCGCATCAAGGAGAAGCAGCCGCTGAACCGCTCGTTGATGCTCAGCGCCGAGCAGATGGGCATGGACGCGCAGGCGCTGGCGGACGTCGCCGCTTTCCTCCGGACGAAGTGATGCCGTGAGCGGGCACGCCGCAGAAGCGTGGGCAGGGCAGTAGTTGTTCACGCGCACGTTTCCCGCCCGGGAGTTTCTGCGGCATGAACGCGCGCTGCGCTTGCACAGGCAGCTCGCCGTAAGGGGGACACTTGTCCCTCACGAAGCGCGTGCATAGGCAGAAAATGGGACAAGAGTGTCCCCTTCACGGACCGCCAACAGCCACTGTTTCACCCCATTAAATCAAGCGGTTTTTCTTAAAATGAACACGGTTCATCAAAATGATTTGCGACTTCGATTCGGTTCGTGACACGCTCCGGCCCCATTGAATTCCACGCGGTCACAACCGCCAGTTTTACAGCCATGAAGAAAATTGAAGCCATCATCAAGCCGTTCAAACTCGAAGACGTAAAGGATGCCCTCAAGGACCTCGGAGTCACCGGCATGACCCTGACCGAAGTCAAAGGTTTCGGCCGCCAGAAGGGCCATACGGAGATCTATCGCGGCAGCGAATACACGGTGGACTTCCTGCCCAAGAACAAAATCGAGGTGGTGGTGGCGGACAGCCAGGTCAAGACCGTGGTGGATGCCATCGTGAAGGCGGCCCGCACCGGCAAGATCGGCGACGGCAAGGTCTTCGTCTCGCCGTTGGAAGATGCCATCCGCATCCGCACGGACGAACGCGGTGACCAGGCGGTCTGAGCGGATGGTTCAGGGCAGGTGATTTCACGCCGACTTTCTTCACGCATGAAAACGAATCTGACTTGGGCCTGGCTGGGAGTGTTGCTCTGGCTGATGCCCGTCCTGGCACCAGCGGCGGACTCCACCAAGAAGCTGCCCGATCCGACCCTCGACCAACGGGTGGGTGACCTCGAAGCCTACGTGAACAACGGCGCGCGGGTGACGGACGGCAAGGCGGAGTCGAAGGTCGCCGGTGGCGGCCCCGGCCACAGCGCGTGGATGATGACCAGCGCCGCGCTGGTGCTGTTCATGACCCTGCCGGGACTCGCGCTCTTCTACGGCGGACTGGTGCGGCGGAAGAACATTCTCTCCGTGCTGGCGCAGTGTCTCGGCCTGGCCGGAGTGGTGACGATGATTTGGTGGGCGTGCGGCTACAGCCTCGCGTTTGGCAAGGGCGGTGGCTGGCTGGGCGGGTTCCAGCATGCGTTCTTGAACGGCGTCGGCAGCGAGCCCAACGCCGACTACGGCGCGTGGGTGCCGCACAGCCTGTTCATGGTTTACCAGCTCATGTTCGCCATCATCACGCCGGCGCTGACAGTCGGGGCGATCGCGGAGCGCATGAAGTTCTCGGCCATCATGCTCTTCAGCGTGTTGTGGATGTTCGTGGTGTATTTCCCGGTGGCACATTGGGTGTGGGGCATTGATGGCTGGATGAACGGGTTGTGGAACGACCAGGCCAGCATCAAGGCTATTGATTTCGCGGGCGGCATCGTGGTCCACATGACCTCGGGCTGGAGCGCGCTGGCGTTGTGCATCGTGCTGGGCAAGCGCCTCGGCTACGGCAAGGAGCCCATGCCGCCGCACAGTCTCGCGCTGTGCATGGTGGGCACCGGCATGTTGTGGGCGGGCTGGTATGGCTTCAACGCCGGCAGCGCGGTGGCGGCGGACGGCGTGGCGGTGAATGCCTTTGTCACCACGACGCTGTCCGCGGCGGCGGGCTGTTTCACCTGGCCGGCCATCGAATACTTCACGCGCGGCAAGCCCTCGGTCCTCGGCTACTGCTCGGGCGCGGTGGCTGGGCTCGCGACCATCACGCCGGCCAGCGGGTTTGTGACGCCGGGCGTCGCGGTGCTGGTGGGCATCCTCGCCGGCGCGAGCACCTGGTTCGCGTGCAACGTGCTCAAGGCGAAGTTCAAATACGATGACTCGCTCGACACGTTCGGGGTGCATGCCGTGGGCGGGACACTGGGCACCATCCTGGCCGGCATCTTCGCCAGCGTGAGTGCGAATCCGAATCTCGGCGCGGACCGCATCAAGGCCTTCGTCGGCAGCACGCTCTGGCTGGAACAGCTCAAGGCCGGGGCCATCGTGCTGGTCTGGTCGGTCGGGGCCACGCTCATTCTGGCCAAGATCGTCAGCGTGGTATGCGACGGCCTGCGGGTGAGCGAGGAAGTCGAGACCATCGGCCTCGACCTCACGGAACACGGCGAAGAGGGCTACCACGGCTGAACCGAAGTGCGCGATCGGCTTCAAGCCCGCCACTTCAACTCAGTCTTCTTCCCGTGCGCGGGGTGCTGCTCGTTGTGCGCGCGAAGTTCGAGCGTGGCGCTGTCGGATTTGAGCTGGCAATCCACCCAGCCAGTCGGCTGGTCCTTCGCGAAGGCGTAGGCCACGGCGGGCAAGTTCACGAGGTGCAGGCCGTCCTTCTCTTTCAGCTCCCACTTGTGCGAGTGGCCGTAGAAGAGCGCCTTGACCTGCTTGCGCGGGAGCAGCACGTCGAAGAGTTCGTTCGTGTCGAGGAGCGCGCTGTTGGGCTTGGTCGGATCGAGGTGGACGTTGTGGTGGACCATCACAAGCGCTGGCTTGTCCTTGTGCTCGTCGAGCGCCTTGGCCAGCCAGTCGCGCTGGGCCTGCTCCAGCTTGCCGGGCGGCTTGTCCACCACGTCGAGGGAGTCGAGGAGGAACCAGTTCGCGTGCGCGGACTTGATGACGGAGATGTGCTTGCTCTGCACGGGGCGCGCGGCGTCGGTGGCGACGTTGAGGGCCTTCCAGAAGTTGGCGCGGTCGTCGTGGTTGCCGAGGGTCATGTGGACGGGCAGTCCGGCCTCGGTGAGCGGCTTGAGTAGCGGGGTGAAGGTGGCGTATTCGTCCACGAGGCCGGCCTTGAGCGCGCAGTCGCCATTGATGAACACGGCGGCGGGCGCGGTTTTGAGCGCGGTGACTTCCTTCACGACCGCGCGGAGGTGGTCGGCCATGTTGATCTCGCGGGCGATGGACTCGGGCTTCGGCCCGATGTGCGTGTCTGAGAGCAGCGCCCAGCGGGAGGACGCACCGGAATCGGCGGCAAAGAGTTCACGTGAGGCGAGCAGGCCGGCACCGGCAAGCGCGGCGCGGCGAAGGAATTCACGGCGAGGAGTGAGATGAAGGGGCATGGGGAGAAGTGTTTAGTAATTAGTGGTTGGTGTCAGGGCGGGGGTAGCGGCCGAGGACGGCGATGCACAGGAACCCAAGTCCAGCGAGACCGGACAGCAGGATGAACGGCGGTGGCACATCCTCAAGGCCCGAGGCACCGAGCTTGGTCAGATGCCGAGCCACCCAAAAGCTGCCGGCTCCCAATGTCAGGCAGAGCAGTCTTGAAAACACCGTTGCACGCGCCCAGCTCATTCGTTGTTCCTCATTAGCGGTTAGGCGATTCGTAATTCATAAGGCAGCAAGAAAAACCTCAACGTCCGTCTGACCTCTCTCGCGGGCAAAAGACAAGGCATCCATGTCCCGCATCGAACTACCCGTATAACGAATCCGATGGTCAATGCCCGCCTCAACCAGAAACCTGACAATATCAATGTGGCCTCCGTGGATAGCTCCGAACAAGGGGTTGCGCTCGGGCTCGCTCACGTCCAGCTCAGAACCAGCCTGCAACAAAAACCTCACGACCTCTAAATGACCACATGAGGCAGCCAAGTTAATCGCAGAGCCACCGAAAGTCCCGCCGCGCAGGTTTACATCGAGTCCGAGACCAACGAGGGCTTTCACGATTTCGAGATTGCCAATCTTGGCCGCAACATGAAGCCAAGACCCGAATGGAGTCATCATCCGCAAGCGCGACTCATCCTCCGTCAAAAGGGCAAGTGTCTCGGCGGTCTTCCCTTCCTTTATCGCACTGCGTATGGAGCGGTGAGCTTCTTGGGCTTGGCTGTCCATAGCTGCTATCCCTAGCATTGTGACCGAGCGACTGGATTGTCCTTAATCAAGTTTGCCACTGGAAGGTCAAACTTCACACCATCCCTCACGCCCGCAGCCCGAGGCCCAGCACTTCTTTGCAATACTTGATGCTGCGCTCGATGTCGCCGAGCTGGTAGTCCTGCTGCGCCTTGGCTCCGTCCACGCCCGCCGGCGCCTTGAACGGCTCGATGCGCTTGCCCTTCTTGGCGAGGGCGACGAAGCGCGCGAAGTCGCTGGCCTTGGCCTTGGGAAAAGTCTTCCAGAAATCCGGCTTCAATGTGGGGAACTCGCGCGCGAAGCCGGAGATGGTCTCGATGTGGACGGCCACGCCGGGGCAGCGCTTCTCGAAGATGTCGAAGAACGCGGGCAGGTCTAGGCAGCCCTCGCCCATCGCGGTCCACTGCACGGTGATGCCGTTGGCGGACTCCCAGATCATGTCGTCGCGGAGGCTGGTGGTGAGGACGTAGGGCGCGAGCGTTTCTAGGCTGGCGAGCGGGTCTTCGAGGGTCCACGCGGCGTTGCCGGAGTCGAAGTTCACGCCCACGAAGTCCTTGCCGGCAGCCTCGACGAGCTGTTGCAGCTCCCACGCCTGCATGTCGCCGGCGTGGTTTTCCACGGCGATTTTGATGCCCGCGTCCACGGCGCGGCTGCGCTGGGATTTGAGCACCTTCACCGTGTCGGCGATGCGCGCCTCGATGCCGCCCTCGGTGCTGCGGTCCTGCTGGTTGCCGAGGATGACGCGGAAGGCCTTCGAGCCAATCGCCTTGCTCATGCGGATGCCGAGCGCGAGATGCTCCTCCGCCGTGCCCCAGTCCTTTTTGAAGGACTTCGAGGTCGGGCAAATGCTCCACGAGCCGAGCTCGATGCTGATGCCTTTGTCCGCACCGTATTTGCGGACCTCGCCGAGCGAGGCGTCATCGTGCTTGCCCTCGAAGGGGCCGAAGTCGGTGATGAAGAGCGAGTCGCAACGAAGCTTCTCCGAGTGGTCAATGAGCTGCCGCGCATTCCACTTCATGGCGCGCACGGCGAAGTTGTCGAAACCGAGCTTGTGGTTGCGCTTGCGCGGGGCAGCCGCCGTGGCGGGCACGGCCGCGAGCGTGGCCGCTGCGGCAGCGGTGGAAAGAAAGGCCCGGCGGGACAACGATGAAGTGTTCATGCGCGCAGCTTGGCAAAGGCCTGCGCCGGTGCCAAGCGCGGGGTGAGTCACAACGGGGCGTGCGCTACCTGCCTCAGCCGGAACGAAGCAGTTGGGATTGGGGAGCGCGCCCGCCTCGGGCGCAGCCAACCGCGCCCTCGCGGTTGGCGGGAGCCGTCCGAACGACCGCACCGTTCAGGGTGGTCGAACGTGCCCGGATTCGGCGCGAGGGCGCGCCGAACCGCAGCCGGGGCGGCTGCGCTCCCCATTCTTTAACAGAGCCTCGCTCGGGTCAGATGAACTTCGTGCGGCCGGGCATCGCGGTCGGCGGCACGTCCAGCTTGCCGTTCCAGTCGCGGAGGTTTTGCGGCGCGATCTCCTCCTTCGAGTTGAGCGCCATCTCCCAGGTGACCTGCTGGCCGGTGTAGCCGGCCATGCGGCCCATGATGCCGGCCATCGTGCTGGTGACCATGCGGTCGCCGTCGTTGAGGGGCTTGCCCGCGCGGATGGAGGCGAAAAGCTCGTCGTGCTCCACCTGATACATGTCGGGGGTGGGGCCCTCGTATTTCCAGTTCCGCTCGCCGTTCAAATCCGTGGTGAAGGCGCCGCGCGAAATGTAGGCGTTGCCCTTGGTGCCCATCGCGTAGAAGGAATTCTCGCCGTAGCAGCCGGTGATTTGCCGTTGCTGGATGAAGCCCCGCACACCCTTCTCCCACTCGTAGCTCACGGCGATGTGGTCGAAGATGTTGCCGCCATTGGCCGGGATCTGGCGGCCGCCAACAGCGGTGCAGCTCACGGGCGGCCGGTCCTTCATGGCCCACATCATCCAGTCCACGGTGTGGATGGCCTGCTCCACCAGGCCGTCGCCGGAGAGCCAGGTGAAGTTATACCAGTTGCGGGTCATCCACTCGAGGTCGCTCATGCCGGCGGGACGCGTCTCGGCCTTGGGCATGGGCTTCACCGGTCCGGTGAGGTAGGTGCCATAGACGGCGCGCACGTCGCCGATGGAGCCGTCGAGCATCTTCCCGAAGACGGCGCGCTTGGCGTAATCGTAGCGCCAGCAGAAGCCGGCCACGACGGCGAGGTTCTTCTGCTTCGCGATCTTCACGGACTCGATGACCGAGCGGACGCCGGGCGCATCCGTGGCCATCGGCTTCTCGGTGAAGACATGCTTGCCGGCCTCCACCGCCGCGCGCAGATGGCCGGGACGGAAGCCGGGTGGCGACGTGAGGATGACGAGGTCCACCCCGCTCTTGATGACCTTCTCGAAGGCGTCGATGCCCACAAACTTCCGGTCCGAGTTCACGTTGAACTTCTTCTCATCCTTCACCGACGCCTTGAGGGCGTTCAGGCTGCGGTCAATCGGCTCCGGGAAGGCGTCGCCCATGGCCCACAGCTCGACATTGCTGTCCGCCTTGAGCGCCTGAGAGGCCGCGCCCGTGCCGCGCCCGCCGCAGCCAATGAAGCCGATGCGGAGCTTGTCGCTGTTAGGGGCGGCGCTGAGCAGGGAGGGAAAGGCGATTTCCGCCGCCGCCAAACCCGCGGCCGTGCTGGCGGTGGTGGTCTTCAGAAATTCGCGGCGCGTTGCGGAGGGGACGGGGGAGGTTGGATTCATGGGAGGCAACAATGTGCGTTAATGGGCGCCCTCGGCAAGCGTCGGGCTTTGGTTTTCAGGGGAAGCCGACTGGAGCGCGGCGGAGGCTATTCAACGGGAGGGGGTTGCCGACGCAGTTCAGGTATGGCCAAAAGCCATCTTGCGAATCAATTAAGGATGCTTACTGTGTTCCCAAGTTCACTGCCGTAAAATTATGCGCCACACACCTCCGCCCGTCCGACTGGCCGACGCCAAACGCCGGGCCTTCACGCTGATTGAGCTGCTGGTGGTCATTGCCATCATCGCCATATTGGCCGGGATGCTCCTGCCGGTTTTGGGAAAGGCGAAAATCAAGAGTGCCGGCACGCGCTGCACCAACAACCTCAAGCAGATGCTGCTGACGCAGTCTCTGTATGTTCAGGATTACGATGACAAGGTGACTTTTGCCAACTGGGGGAATCCGGTGGGCTCCCCTGGCTGGATGTATACCTACACCGGAGCGGCTTATCCGGGAGGTGTTTTTGACTACACGCTAGGCAATTACTGGACTTACTTGCGTAGCACCAATTCCTACATCTGTGTCATGGATTTCATCAACCCAGCCGATTACATCAATCGCCCGCAACAGATCAGCAGCTACTGCATGAATGGTGCCTTTGGCACGAGTCCTACGGCCCAGCGAAGGGTGGTCGAATACCAAGGCGACGATCTGATACATTGGGAACAAGACGAAAAATTGGGCACCGGCGGTTGGTGGGACGGCGGCAACTATCCGTTTGAAGGCATCAGCAAACGCCATGTGAGCGGTGCCTTGGCGGGCTCCATTGGCGGACAGGCGGAGTGGGTGGACTACCGGTCTGAATGGCCCATCTGGGTTGCGAGCACCAACAGTGCCGGAGCTAACGTCCGCGGGCGCCTCTGGTGTGATCCGCGCAGTGCAGACGGACGCTACTAAGTCCGGGCTGATCGCCTCGAAGAGCAGCAGCCAGTTGGCGAAGCCCCTTTGTTCCTAACCTTCTCAGGTTGGCTAAAGCGGCAGCGGGGGAAATCCTAGCTTTGCATTCTCCGCCTTGAGAGCGGCCAAATCCGCCGGAGGAAGTCCAGCCTTGCGAATCTCCGCCAGCACCCGGGTCTTGGCGGCGGCATCGCCAAACATGAACTGCTGGCACCAGCCGTAATACGCCATTTTCTTCTGGTCAGGCGTTTTGCTGGTCCACGTCACTTCCTGCGACATGAAACGCTGCTGCACGGTGGCCTGGTCCTTGGCTGACATCGCCGGCACAGGCGCGCTTGCAGTAGCGGGAGCCGACGGGGTGGCGGGCGTGGGTGCAGCCGAGGTTTCCGGGGCAGGCGGAGCGGCCTCGCGATTGCGCTTTCTGCAGGCGGTGCCCGTCACCAAGATCCCGACGGAGACGGCCAGAACTAGGACTGGGAATTCGACGCGTTTCATGAGTGTTTCGAGCCGTTGGTAATCAATCCTGACCGGTGTCGCAACAAACAAACCTTCCCGACCCTGCGTTCAAGGCCGGGTGAAGCTGAGCATCGTGGCGAAAAGCAGCCCGCAGGCTAGTTCACAGAGACGCGCCAGACCAGCAGCGCTCCGATGATCACCATGAACCCGCCGACGAGCGCGAACTTGTGCGCGTGGCTCTGGCCTTCCGCCAAGTTTTTCCTCATGACCCGAACCAGCAAATTCGGCCAAAGCAGGTAGAGGGTGCCCTTGAGCGTCAACGCTCAGACCTGGTGGCCGAGGGCGATGACCGTGCCAATGGTCAAGTCGAGCCAGCCGAGGTGGAGCGGGAGGAAACGGTTCTGACGCCAGCCGTCAAAGAGGTCCGCTCTGTGATTGGGCAGATCCCGGCACTGGCGCGGCCTCCTCGGACCGGCCTTTGAAGCAACGGCTCAGGAGGCCTTGCTCCGGGCTGAATACCCACGCCAGAACAAACAGGCCCGTCGCCGCCACGACCATCGCGGCCGCGAGCGAGCAGTCCAGCCAGACACCGAGGTGCAGGCCGAGCACGGAGCTGAGGGCCGCGTGCAGCACGGTAAGGCCGAGCATCATGGGGAAGCGGTGCGAGAGCAGCATCGCTGTCGCGCCGGGGAGGATGAGCATGGCGATGACGAGGATGGCCCCGACCGCCTCGAACGCGCTCACGACCACGACCGAAAGCATCGCCATCAGCGCGTAGTGGACGAAGGTGGAGTTGATGCCCAGCGAGATGGACAGCGCGGGGTCGAACGAGCTGACGAGGAGTTCCTTGTAGAACAGGCCGATGAGCAGCGCGACCACGAGCGTCACCACGGCCATGCGCACGACGGACGGCGGGCCGAGTTTGAAGCCAGCGAGTTCCACCGAACCCTCCAGCGGGATAAAGGCGATTTCCCCGTAGAGCACGCATTCCTGGTCGAGGTCCACCTTCGACGCGAAGAGGCTGATGAGGATGACACCCATCGAGAACAGACTCGTGAACGCGATGCCGATGGCCGCGTCCTGCTTCACGCGCGACTTCTTGTGGATGACTTCGATGAGCACCGTAGTGACCGCGCCCGCCAAGAGCGCGCCGATGAACATCGGCAGCGAGCCGCGGCTGCCGCTGATGAGAAACGCCACCGCGATGCCCGGCAAAATGCTGTGGCTGATGGCGTCGCCGACCAAGGCCATGCGGCGGAGGATGAGGTAATTGC
>Ga0255093_1001190_pt1 | contig 10223 bp, 6 predicted proteins | sample Colum_Law_RepA_8_2_FD_188437 | JGI IMG/M metagenome (GOLD analysis project Ga0255093, IMG submission 188437) | Freshwater microbial communities from Columbia River, Oregon, United States - Colum_Law_RepA_8d | ecosystem: Environmental > Aquatic > Freshwater > River | place: USA: Oregon | collected...
CAGCGACTATCCACCGGCTGAACCGGGCCAAGGTACGAATGGCCGCGGCTTTGCGGTGGCGGCCTATCTGGCGCCGGTGGCGGGCCACTATCGCTTTACCTGCCAGCGCGTCGGCAGGGGCTCTGGCACGGCCACACCCAGTCTCACGATCAATACCGATGGCTCGGCGGAGCTCGATGGCGTGACCGTCAACCCCAGCACGCGAAGCCGCTGGGCGGCGCTCATCAGCCAGCAGCAGCGCGGGGGGCAGGTCGGCTATCAGTTCGATTTCAACAACGGCACCATCACGGGCCAGTTTTCAGCCACCACCGATGCGGATGGCAGCGCGCTGACGGTACAAGGCTTCTCGGGTAGCGATACCACCAGCCCCTACAACAGCTGCACGGTCTCCGCGCAGCCAGCGACGGCCGCGGCGTTCGAAATCCGCCGCGACCTCGTGCCCCGCGCTGGCAGCTACACGGCCAACTGCGTGAAGCGCGGCGGTGCCACCAGCGGCGTGATCGCCGACGGCGAACAGCGCGTGCGTATCAGCCGCGCGGGCGTCATCAAGCTCGGCAGCTTCAAGCTGCCGTATGCCGAGATCATCCGGCGCCAGTACAGCGAATCCCTCGGCGGCACGCCCACCTTCAGCAACAGCGAGCTGCTGCTCTCGACCACAACAGGCAGCACCAAGAATGCGCGCCTGGCCTTCAACGCCTATAGCGGCGCCATCAATACCTTCACGCTGAACGAAACCGACACCCGCGCATCGGTCTGCACCGTCACCAGTTTCAGTGCCGCGGGGGATGAGATCGAGCCGACCGATGACGGCGGCCTGCCCGCGGGCGTTCAGACCCTCGCCGCCGGCATCAGCAGCGGTCTTGCCGGTGACTACGTCTTGAACTGCGATGAAGGCGGCACCCAGGTGATGCGCACCGCCAGCATCGCCGCCAATGGCCGCACGACCTTTGCGGGCAGCCGTATTACGGATGTCGCCGAAGGATCTGGCACGCTCACCTACAGCGCCAACCCGGTCGCTAATGCCTACATCGTGAATTACCTGCGATCCGATGGCCTCAGCGCCTTGCCGGGAGGCACGCCCACCGGGTTCTCTTTGGGCTTCAACCGCAATGGACTGCTGATCTCGGCTCAATATGCCGCCACCGCACGTGGTGGCTTTGCCTGCACCGTCGGCAGCGGCACGGCAGCCAGCGTGCCCGGCGGCGCTACTGCGCTGGGCGCCTCGCTGGCCCGCAGCGAGACACTGAACTGCACACGACGTGGCAGTAACCAGACACTTCCCACGGGCCCCACCGCGTTCAGCATCGGCAGCGACGGTACCTTCACCCTCGGCAGCCTCGTCTACGCCCCGGCCGACTATCAGGGCACGGGCAGCACCGGCGGCATCAACCTAGTCGATGGCTATGCCTACAACACCCGCATCCCCGGCACCTCGCCTGAGATCGTCACCCTGCGCCGCAGCGGGCAGGCAATGGAGTTTCTCGCCACCCGCGACAGCCAGCGCAATACCGACAGCGTGACGGTGAACATTGATAGCGACAACAACACCCGCTGCGTGCGCCCCTGAGCACTACCGAGCTGCACCTTATAAAGGAGAATTCCGTGAAAAACGTACATTGGCTTCTGCTGTTGCTGTACTTCGGCACAGCAGAGGCCGCTGCCACACGCGACGAGATCACGAAGGAGGCACTGGCACGCGGCTACAACACCGCCGAAGCCCAGCGCCGCTACGAGGAATACCAGCGCAATCCGCAGGCGGCGCTCAACGCCGCAACGGGGGCGATGGCGAATACCCTGAGCATGCTGGCGGCCAATGCGCAGCAGCGCATGGATGCCGACCAACGCCTCTATCTGGCGATGTATGACGCAGTGCGAGCGGGCGTGGACTACCCGCTGAAAACGCGCTCGGACGTGGAAGCGATGAAGCGCATGCTGGAGATCAATGCCCGCACCGATGGCGAGGGCTATCGCTACTTCGCCCGCAAGCGGCTCATCGAATACGCGCTGCACCTCCGGCCGCATTCCCAGGAGTTCTTCGCGAAGCCAGACTACGACTTCGCTGCGTCGAACCTGCGCAAGAACGCCTACAGCGACGATGATTTCTTCCCCTGGAGCGCGCTGATGCTGAGTCGTCTGTATCTCACCGGGCGCGGGGTGCCGCAGGACGATGTGGAGGCTTGGCGCCTGATCAATCTCTGCCTCAGCTACCGCAGCGACAAGACCGACTACAACAATAAGCCTGACCACGCGCAGTGTCGTGACACGCAGGCGGTGATGGTGAAGCAAGGATGGGCACAATGAGGCGTTCTCACCGGCAATCGACCCTCTCGCTCTGCGCCTCTGGACTGTTGCTGGCCCTGGCCTGCAATCCCATGACCGTACGTGCGGACACCGTGGTGTTCCGTGATGACTTCAGCCAGCGGCTGGACTGGAGCCAACCAGATCCTGGCGTGACCGTGACGCTGGATCACGGAGTGCTCCTGATGAGCAACCGCGACGCGCGCTTGCAGAATACGTCGATCAAGCACTCGTTTTTGATGACGGGCGCACTCAACTATCGCGTCAGCACAGAGATTGCCTTCACGCAAGTCGATGGCCAAGATGCCTATGCCGGCATCGAACTGATTTCGCCCTCGGGCGATGCCATTGGCTTCTTCATCGCACCCAAGAGCAGGGTGATCGCCAGCAGTCACTGGAGCCATGAGGCCTGGGCTAAGGCACCGCTTGCATCTCAGGGGGTCGAGGCGATCAAGCTCGAGCGAGGCGCGGTCAACAGCTTGGTAGTGGAAAGCAACAACGGCGCGTTCTCGGTGTTCGTCAACGAGGTGTTGGTGGGCAGCACCAAAGCCATCGACTTTGCTCCGTCGGCCATCGCGCTGCGTGGCGGTGATGTATTTGAAGCGCGCTTTGGCGCGCTGCAGGTCACCGAGACGACCCCGGATACGCGTCTCACGCGCTACCAACTCATGGCGCTAGTGCCGGGCCAGATGCAGCTCGCCTTCGATGATTTCACGAGCTATTCGGGCCTGAGCAAGTTGATGTCGCTGACCAAGGACAAGAACGACCGGCCAGAATGGTACGAGACGTTCGATAACGCCATAGGCCGTGTGCAGATCGACGGTGCGCGAAAGCGCATGCTGCTGGAGGCCAAGACCGAATCTCGCGGCGTGAGCAATACGATCAGCTCTTGGGCGCCGCTGGCCTATGCCGGGGTTTCGGTCAACGCACGTCTCAATCTGTTGAAGCTGGCCGAGGCGGATGACTGCGCCGGCATCATGGTGGAAGGCAGGCAGTCCACGGATGGCGAGCGCGATCTGCTCTTTGGCTGCGTCAATCAGACCCAGGCGATGCTGAAGTTCTTCAACAGCAACACCGGTGAATGGGCGCTGCTGCAGGCTGCCACCCTTGTCGTGCCCAGGCCGGCCAGCGTCCATCTGCGGCTCGTCATCAACGACGAGCAGTTGCTGCTCTTCGTCGACGGCCGCCTGCATGCGACTGGCAAGAAACCACAGGGATTTCGCTACCACGCGCCCGGCGTGAAGATCGACCCCGCGCAGGCCGTTGAAGTGCTGGAGTTCCAGGCCACTGAGATCTAGCCCCACCACGAACGTGGGATGGGCGATGCCCGTGCGCTGGGCGACGCTCTGCTCGCGTGACGTCCATCCCCTCCAGAACCTTCCGTGAGCTCCGCCATGAAAACCCGACTCCTCGCCAGCGCACTGCTGCTGACCTCCCACATCGCATCAGCACAAGACCCAGTGGCCACACCCAGCAAGGCCGAAGCCGGCAAGCTGCTCAAGGCCGACAAGGTCAGCAAGGGCGGCAACATCAGCCGCCTCGCCATCACCAGCTGCAATGTGCTGTTCGCCAACGAGACTGGCGCCAATGCCGAAACCCAGCGTGGCTTCGGAGACAGCACGGCACAGCGCGTCGAGGCGCGCATTGATGCCAGCTATACCTTGCAGGGCATGGATCCCGCCGCCCTACAAGCACTGGCAGAGCAGGTCTGCGCCGATGCCAGCACGCAACTGGCAGCCTCTGGCTACACGATGGTGCCTGCGACCGAGGTGGCTGCGCATCCAGAATTCGCCAGGCTGCATGCCAAGGGAAAGCCCGTGCCTTACGCCTATGAGCGTCAGGGCACCCAGTACACCAACTACGCCCCGCCGGGCGAGCAGGTGATCGACCTCAACTATCTCTCGACGCGCGATGTCTTCGGTGCCGCCTTCAGCGCCATGAGTACTACCGAAAACCCGGCTTTCATCGAAGGCAAACTACTGAACGACCTGCAGGCCAGCGGTGCGCACATCAACGTGATGGTTGATTTTGCCAAGCCGAAATCGAACAGCGTGAAAGGATTTTTCGGGAAGATCGCTGGCAATGACACCGCCAAGGTGGAGGCCAAGATGCAGCTCAGCATCTCAGGCCTGATCACCTTGATCCCACTCGAACACATCGACTGCAGCAGTGGCTATTGCCTGGGTGCCAACGACGCCAGCAAGACGCCGCGCTTCACCAGCAAGGAGCCCCTGCTATCGGGTGAGAACGCCGTGCTGGAAGTGGTCGACATTCAAAGCAAGGGCGAAAAAGCGGGTGAACTGGCCGTGAATGCCATGGCCACCGTGATTGCTCTCAGCGGCTACAGCTCCGCCACCACCAGCATCGAACGCAACGGGGTGGTGGTAGACCCCGCCATCTACCAGACCGAGGTCCGGCGCATGGCCCGCGAGTTTGTCGGCATGGCGGCGGTGCTCGCCAAGCCCTGAGGATTCGAGCGGGAAACTGGTGTGGCGCCCCGCCCGGGCTGCGGTGGCGGGCGCTGCTCCCGGGCCGGATTGGCCTCAGCGGTGGAACTGCCGCCAGTGGCGGGGCGCGGCATAGCCGCCTGGGAACACCGCCTCCAGCTCCGACTCGGCCACACCCAGGCGCTTCACCAGAATCTCGCCCAGCACGCTGCGGAAGTCGGTGGTGGGTTCGAGGTCCTCACCCTGATAGAGCTGGCTGGCGGCCATGCCCGGCCACTCGCCATACACCTTGCCGCCCCTCACCTGCCCGCCCATGACGAGCATGGAAGAAGCCGTGCCGTGATCGGTGCCGCCCAGGTTCTCGACGGCCTTGCGGCCGAACTCGGTCATCGTCACGACCGTGACCTTTTCCATCCGCGTGCCCATGTCGTCGTTGAAAGCCTTGAAGGCGCCTGCAAACGCCGGCAGCGCCGCGTTGTGGCGGCTGAGCTGGCTCACGTGGGTATCCCAGTCGTCATCCGAGGTGATGGTGATCACGCGCGGCGCAAGGCCGCCCTTGATGGCCTGTGCGGCGACTTTCAGCCCCTGCCCGAGCGCGTTGGTGGGATAGCTCACGGTGGGTACTGGCAGCGGTTCGGCCGCCAGCGCACCCATGCTGCGCGCAAGTCGGCTCACGGCCGCACCGGGCGCTCCGGCAATCTCGGCCAGGGCCTGCTGCAAGCCGGTGGCCGCATCGGCCATCACCGAGCCGTGGTCGTAGTCGGCGAAGTCCCGCACGGCAATGGCATTGGCAAAGCCCTGCAGGCTGTTGGGTACCGAGGACTCCGCGGCGAGTGCGGCCCAGATCTCGTCCTGATGTGCGGCATCGCGCTGCATCACGCGGCCCAGCCAGCCGCTGGATACCCCGCTGCGCGCGCCCGATTCAGCAATCGACTGCGCGAAGAAGTGCGAGCGGTCGCGACTGTCGGTCGGCACCCAGCCGGTGGCGGCGACGAAGCCCAGGCTGCCGGCGTCGTAGAGGGCTTTCAGATCACCGAGCGCAGGGTGCAGGCCAAAGAAGCCATCGAGCGGCAGCGGGTTGGTGATCTGCAAATTGGGCCTGGCCACGGCATAGCCGGGGTCGGCCATCGGCACCAGCAGATTCATCCAGTCGGCGGCGAATCGCTGGAACACCACCACCAGCGTGCCTTCCACCTGCGGCGTGTTGCTGCCGCCGGATGAACCCGCGGGACCGGTGGCCGGCGGCACGGGGGTACTGCCCGCCGCCGCCGGCAGGCCGGTTACGGTGCCGGGGGAGCGCGCAGTCTGCTGACCGCAAGCCGTGGCGGCAGAAGCAGCGAGCAGCGGCAACAACAGGCGTCGGGTCAGCATGGCCTTATCTCAGCAGGAACCAGGGGGAAGACAACAGCACGAACACCAGGCCCTTGACGCGCTGTTCGAGCAGCCCCGTCTCCATTACGGCATCGGGGTCGGCCTCCTGTGCGACGAAGCGCACGGCGGCGCTGACGGCCGCCTCGGGCAAGGCCGTGAACAGCAGGTTGTCGATGGCGTTGCGCACTGCCGCGCGCGGCGTGGTGGCACGTGTCACCCCGGCAGCCACCGAGTTGCCGTTGCCGAGTGCGGCCTGCGGGTCTGCCAGCACGCGGCCGAAGCCAATGCCCTCCACCATGCCAACCAGGAACTTCTGCTGGTAGAGCAGCGAGTTGCTGTTGCCCCAGTAGCTGGCGACATCCGGGTAGCCATTGGGCGGCACCCAGCCAAAGGGCTCGTGCCCGGCCTTGGTGAGGCCGATGAACAGCGTGCCGCCGGGGCTCGCGACCGGGGTACCGAACAGATTGGTATTGAGCACGGCATCGAAGCCATTGATGCCGCAGGCGCGCATCGCGCCCACCATCGCCTCCAGGGGGCGCTTCTGCTTGGCACCCGCACTGGCGGCGAACTCAGGCGAGGTCAACACCTCGCGCAGCATGGCCTTGATATCGCCGTCGCTGCGGGTGAACACCATCGCGACGCGATCCACCAGCGCCACTGACGGCTCATCCGCTACGAACCGGCGGCAGAGCTTGCTGGCGATGAAGCGTGCGGTGCTGGGGTGTTCGAGCATCAGCTGCAGAGCACGGTCGATCTCCTCCTCGCCGCCTCCGGCGGGAAACTGCACGCCGAGAAAGGTCTTTTCAGTTGCATCGTGCTGCGCGACATTGAACTGCACGGTGCCGTAGCTCACCGGACTCAGCGGCAGGTCGGTGACGAAACCGAGGCCACTCAGGATGCGTGCGAGCGCCTTGAGATCAGCCTCGGTATAGCCGCCGCCCTTGCCGAGCGTGTGCAACTCCAGCAGCTCGCGGCTGTAGTTCTCGTTGATGGCGTCGACGCGGTTCAGCCAGTTATCGAGGTAGTGCAGCATCTCGCCGCTGTGCACCACGGCGCGCAGCAGGGTCTTGAAGTTGCCGAGTGCGTTCGGGCGGATCACCTCGCGGTCGAAATCGAGCTTGAGCGGAATGGGGTTCTTGCGCAGGTAGGTGTTGAAGTGGTCGTTCCAGAAATCGACCATCACCTCCTTGAGCTGTGCAGTGGAGAACAGCGCGCGGTAGAGCATGGCGCTCTGAAGGTGCAACTGGTGCGTGCCCACTGCAAATCCGGCACCGGTGCTGAGGTAGGCATTCGCACCGCTGATGTTGATTAGTGGGTAGAGCGCCGAGGTGAGCAGCTCGGTCTGACCATCGCTCGCCGCCAGCTGCTCCTCGATATAAGCCGCCTGGCCGATGCGCCTGACCCGCGACAGCTCGGCCACCGTGGGGCCAAAACTAATGCGCCGAAGCAGGTGCAGATCCGGGTCGCGACCGGCGATCTCAACCGGCTGCAGGGCCTCGGCAGCGGTGAACACATCCACTGCCAGGCTGCCGTAGAGCGCCGTATAAGCAAACCCTTGCAGGACGGTTCTGCGCTTCATTGCGGTCATGTCTTCCCTTGCTGACGGCGGGGTTCTGTCCGCGCATCTACCCGCAGACTCCCGCAAGGGGTATTCCAAGAACAACTAGCAAAAAGCGCTCATTCCGGTGGCATCAGCCCCGGCAATGCTTGCCGTAGTTGCTGGATACGCTCTTCGGCCAGGCCTTGCATGTACGGCTGCGCCGGGTGCTTGCCCCACACCGGTGCTGGCCATGCGGGGTCGCCGCGAAAACGGGCGATGTGGTGCAGATGCAGCTGCGGCACCATGTTGCCGAGCGCGGCGAGGTTCATCTTGTGGGGTTTGAATTGCTGCTCCATCGCGCGACTCAGCGCCACCGATTCGCGCAGCACCTGCAGCTGATCAGCATCGTCCAGCCGGTGCAGCTCCTTCGCCCCTGCAATCCGCGGCACGAGGATGCACCAGGGATACTGGGCGTCGTTCATCAGCAGCAGGCGGCAGCGCGGAAAATCGCCGACGACCAGCGTGTCTGCAGCGAGTTGGGGATGCAACGTGAAGATGGCAGTCATCGACGAGTTTTACGTTTGAACGGCAGGGCTTGGCCACTGATGCGGTCTGAGCATGAGCGCCGGTTTCCGCCATCTTAGGCCTACCGCAACCATCGCTCATTCGGCACCGGCGTCGATCCAGGCGCCGATCAGGGCGAGGCCATCGGTATCTACGACATGGCTTGCAAGCGGCGGCATGCGGTTGCCGTCGAGCCGGCGCATGCGCTCCCATACGAGGCTCTGCGCCTTGCTGCCGGGGCGGATGCGCTGCGCGCCGGCGATGCCCAGATCGCCGCCGCTCGGAGCCACGCCCACCGTGCGGGTGCTGGCAGTGGCGGTATCGCGGCGCAGGTCCATGTCGACACCGGTGGGACCGCCCGGCCGATGGCATTGGGCGCAGTTCACATCCAGGTACGACCGCGCCCGGGCGGCGAGTGGCGCGGCAGGATCGACGGGGTTGGTCTGCGCCGGATATTGGCTGGCGCTGCCGATGTCGCGGTCGAACAGGCTGACCGCGTTATAGGCCTTCAATTGGTTGTCGACGATGCCGTTGGCAAACTCGTGCGCGCGATTGAGTTGCCCGGTGCGCACGCCCAACACCACACCGGCTGCCTGCGTGTGGCAATTGAGGCAGGCGGCACGGCTGGGGAACTCGTAGTCTTGGCTGCGTATGCTGCCATCGTCGCCGCGTACGGCGATGGTCTCGGTTTCGGCATTGGCGAGCAGATCGGCATCGGTGCCAGCGGCATTCCACTTGTAGGTATAACCCTGCCAGCCTTCGCTGCCGAGCAGGAATACGCGGGTTTCCAACCGCCGCGTGCGGCCATCCGCCAGGGTGATTTCAAAGTGCTTGACGGTGGCTGCGCCCAGCGGCCAGCCGAACGCATCGTTTGCCGAAAAGGCGATGACGCCAGACTGCGGCACGCCAAACCAGCGACGCTTGCGGCTGCCATCGCTGTAGAACGGGGCATTGACCTCGTACTCGACCAGCCCCGGATTCGGCTTGAGTGCGGCGGTGTCGCTGAACAGGCCCGTCTGCGAGAGCTGTTGCGGAAAGGGGCTTTCACCAGCGGCCGGGTTGGCTTCAAGGCGATAGATGAAGCCATCGTAGGCCGTGAGGTAGACCTCGCCAGTCGCGTCCTCCCCAAAGCCTGAGGGGTTGGGCACGCTGCCCAGTACCACGTTGCCGAGTGCGCGCTGGCCTTGCTCGTGTCGCAGAGCCCAGACGCTGCCGCTGCAAAAATCGGCGTAAAGATACTGACCCGCGAGCGCTGGCAGCGCACCACCGCGATAGACCACGCCACCCGTGATGGAGCACTGGCCATTGCCGTGGTCGTATTCAAAGATCGGCTCGATCAGCGCTGCGCTCGGGCGCGGGTCGCTGGTGTTGTAAGCGTGCAGACCCTCGCGCAGACGCCAGCCGTAATTGCCGCCGCGGGTCACCACATCGATTTCCTCGAACTGGTTCTGCCCGACATCACCGGTCCAGAGCTGGCCGGTGGCACGGTCGAAACTTGCCCGGTACGGGTTGCGCAGACCATAGGCCCAGATTTCGCCACGCGCACCCGCAGTGCCGACGAAAGGGTTGTCATCAGGGATGCTGCCATCCGGCTTCAGACGCAGGATCTTGCCCAGCACGCTGCCCAGGTTCTGCGCATGGTTCTGCGGGTCGCCGCCGCTGCCGCCGTCGCCCAGGGCGAGATACAGCATGCCGTCCGGCCCGAACAACAGCGAGCCGCCGTTGTGGTTGTTGAAGGGGTCTGGCTCGTCGAGCAATACCGTGGCACTGGTGCGGTCCGCCGCGCGGCCGTCGGCGCTCACGGTGAAGCGCGCCACGATGGCATTGCCGTTTTCCACGGCCGGATTCGCGTTCTTGGAGTAGTAAGCGTAGACGCTGCGGTTGCTGGCGAAGTCGGGCGGAAATGCCAGCCCCAGCAGACCCTGCTCGCCGTTGGCCCGGGTGCGGTCCGTAAGGTCAAGAAACACCGACTTGGTCGCCACGGTCTGGCTGTAATCGAATAC
>Ga0255093_1001191_pt1 | contig 10219 bp, 10 predicted proteins | sample Colum_Law_RepA_8_2_FD_188437 | JGI IMG/M metagenome (GOLD analysis project Ga0255093, IMG submission 188437) | Freshwater microbial communities from Columbia River, Oregon, United States - Colum_Law_RepA_8d | ecosystem: Environmental > Aquatic > Freshwater > River | place: USA: Oregon...
GTTGGAATACCAGTCACCAACAACCTGCAACGCCGATTAGCGTTGGTCACAGTTTTCGAATTCATTTCAATATCTCTCATAGTCTTTGAGGGCGTTGTTGCACAAAGGCCCGGGCGAACGCAGTAACCCCAACCCCAGACGGACTTAGGCCACGGCCACCGTCACCGGGCGTCCGAGTTGGCTGAACCGGTTGAGCAGGGCCACACGGATGTGCAACTCCGTCACCTGACGCTCAAACGTCCTGGCCATCACCCGCTCGCCCAGCCGCTTGAAGCAGTTCATCTTCGTCTCCACCAGGCTGCGCCGGTGGTAACCAATCCACTTCTTCCAGATTCGTCGTCCCAGCCGTTGGCACGCTCGCAAGGCTTCGTTGCGTGAAGCGGCCCCCGTCTGGTTGTTCTTCCACGCCCGGGCGTTCTTGCGTGGGGGAATGATGGCCTGGGCGTTGCGTCTGGCTATCGCCGCATGACACGCCTTGGTAGGCTCCGTCACCGCCCACGCTGGCAATCGGCTCATCTGCGGGTATCTGGCTGAGCAGTTCAGGCAGCATGGGTGCGTCACCCGTGCCGTTGTCGGTGACTTCGATGGCCCGGATATCCAGTGTGTGGGCATCAATGGCCAGGTGCACCTTGCGCCACTGGCGCCGATAGTCCGCCCCATGCTTCTTGCGCTTCCATTCACCTTCACCCAGGAACTTGATGCCGGTGCTGTCGACCAACAGGTCCAACGCGGTGGTGCTCGGTCGGTAGGGCAGCTTGACGCTCAGGTGCTTCTGACGTCGGCACACGGTGCTGAAGTCCGGCACCTTCCAGTCCAGACCGGCCAGTCGCAGCAGGCTTTCAACCATTCCCAGGCTCTGGCGCAGGGGCAAGCTGAAGAGGCTCTTGATGCTCAGGCAGAACTGGATGGCGGCATCGGAGAAGATGGGTTGGCGACCCCGCTTGCCGGTGGCTGGGGCGTACCACTGCATGCCTTTGTCCAACCAGACCGTCAGTGACCCGCGTGCCTTGAGTGAGGCGTTGTAGCTGGCCCAGTTCGTCGTCTTGTACTTGCCCCTGGGGCGCTTGCTCTCACTCATGCTGCGAGCCTAGCAGCTGATTGGGGTGGATTTGTGCAACAGAGCCGCTGGCACGTCCACCGTGTCGTACCCGGCGCCGCTGGAGGACACGCAGAACAGGCGCGGGCAGCGCGCGATCAGCTCGCCGGTGGCGAACCATTCCTGCGGCAGTTCGTCCTTCGCCGCCGACACGTGGTACACGTGCGCGCCGGCGAGCATGTCCCACGCGGCCGCGGGGTTGCCGCGCACCGGGAACACGCCGAGCGAGATGTCCTGTTCCTGCGCCAGCCGCGCATCGAACACCGGGTTGAGCCAGAGGTCCGAACGGACCACGCGTTTCGCTTGGGTCATCGGCATCAACGCGGTGTCGGGTCGCAGCCGATCGCCTTCAGGCGGGCGTCGACCCAGGAGGTGTCGTGCTTGCCGGCGCGGATGTTGGTAATGGTCTTCTGCTCCAGCGCGACCTTCTCGCGGCAGGCGGCCAGCACCTGTTCGACGTCGTCGTGCGGCACGCACAGCAGGCCGTCGGCGTCGCCGATGACGAGGTCACCGGGCTGGATCACCATGCCGTCGAGCGCGATCGGCACGTTGATCTCGCCCGGGCCGTCCTTGTACGGGCCGCGGTGCGTGACGCCCGCCGCGTAGATCGGGAAGCTGCCCGCGGCGATGATGTCGGCGTCGCGCACCGCGCCGTTCAGGACCACGCCACCGAGCTTGCGCTGCATCGCGTACGACATCATCAGTTCGCCGAACAGCGAGTTGGTGAGGTCGCCGCCGGCATCCACCACGATGATGTCGCCCGGCTCCGCCATGTCCAGCGCCTTGTGGATCATCAGGTTGTCGCCGGGCCGGCACTTCACGGTGAGGGCCGGGCCGCCGAGGCGGCCGCCCTTGTGCATGGGGCGCAGGCGGGGCCCGCCCGCGGTCATGCGGGTCATGCAGTCGCTGACGTTCGCCACCGGGATGTCGGCGAAGGCCTGGACGTAGCGCTCGGCGACCTTGCGGCGGCGCTGGAGGATCTGGAGTCCGACCATGTCGTGGGTTCCTTTGGTTCTGGAGGGAATGTACTGTCCCGGGGGACGGGTTCAGGAGACGGGGTGCGCTGGCAGCAGGTAGCTCGCGTCCAGTTCGGACAGGCCGTTCACGCCCAGCATCGCCATGTTGCGCGAGACCTCCTCGCGCAGCAGGCCGATCGCCTTGCGCACGCCGTCCTCGCCGGCCACGCTCGCCGCGTAGTTGAACGGGCGGCCGACGAACACCAACTTCGCGCCGAGCGCCACTGCCTTGAGCACGTCGGTGCCGCGGCGGAAGCCGCTGTCGATCATGACCGGCACCTCGGGGCAGGCCTGCACGATGCCGGGCAGCACGCGCAGCGGCGGCACCGTGCCATCGAGCTGCCGGCCGCCGTGGTTCGACACGATGATGCCGTCGGCGCCGCTGTCCACCGCGAGGCGGGCATCGCGTACGTCCAGGATGCCCTTGATCACCAGGTGGCCGGGCCACAGGCGTCGGATCATCCGGAAGTGGTTCCAGTTCATGTGGCCGCGGTCGGAGAAATCACGCAGCACGTTCTGCGACAGGATGGGGGCGCCACGCCGCGCGTAGTTGTTCTCGAAGTGCGGCAGGCCGTGCCGGGCGATCGTCTTCAGGAAGGTGCCGAACAGCCAGCGCGGGTGGGTGATGCCTTCCCAGGCCAGCGAGAGGCTGGGGCGCAGCGGCGTGGAGAAGCCGGCGCGGATGTTGTTCTCGCGGTTGGAGGCGATGTTGGCATCCACCGTCACCACCAGCGTGCGGTAGCCCGCAGCCTTCACGCGCTCCACCAGCGCGATCATGCTCGGCTCGTCGCCGGGCAGGTAGGCCTGGAACCAGGCGTCCGGGTTGGCCTGCACGACCTCCTCCAGCCGGATCAGCGAGGAGCCGCTCATGATCATCGGAACGTTCTCGCGCGCCGCCGCCTGTGTCAGCACCAGGTCGCCGCGGTAGGCCGACAGGGCGCAGATGCCCATGGGGGCCATCCCGAAGGGCGCCGACCAGCGCTTGCCGAACAGCGTGGTCGCCGTGCTGCGCGCGGAGGTGCCCACCAGCATGCGCGGCACGAATTCGTAGCGGTCGAAGGCCGCCGCGTTGGCGCGCAGGCTGTAGTTGCGCTCCACCGCGCCCGAGATGTAGGCGAACACCGGCTTCGGCAGGTGGCGGCTGGCCGCCCGTTCGAAGTCGTCGAGACACAGGATGTGCCCCAGCCGCGCCGGCAACTCGCCGGCCTGCGGGGAAGGACGCTCGTCGGACATCGGTCTTGGCTGCGCGGTCGCGGCACCGTCGGATGAGGGATTGATCTGCATTTTCGTTCCTGTTCGTCTGGGGAGCCGGGCGCGGCGCCCCCTTGACCGGGCCTTCACAGTGTCGCGGCGGCCCGGCCACTCGTCCAATACATAATGCGGGCCCGTTCGATGCCGCTGCGGTATCGTGGGCGTGAGGGGCACGGGCCGGCAGCGGCCGGCCGATGCCGGCGTCAGCGCATTGCCAGCTTCGGCAGGAACAGCACCAGTTCCGGCACGTAGGTGATGGTCAGCAGGATCGCCACCAGCGCCAGCAGGAACGGCCACAGCTCGCGGGTGAAGTCGGTGATCGTCACCTTCAGGATGTCGCACACCACGTACATGACCAGTCCGAACGGTGGGGTCACCATTCCGATCATCAGGTTCATGACCACCATCACCCCCATGTGGACGGGGTCGAGGCCGAGCGCGGCGAACACCGGCACCAGCACCGGCACCACGATGATCAGGATCGCGGTGGCGTCCAGGAACATGCCGAGCACGAGCAGCACCACGTTCAGCACCAGCAGGAACAGTATCTTGTTGTCGCCGATGTGGGCGAGCAGCTGCACCACCGCCTGGCCCACCTGTTCGCGGGCCAGCAGCCAGCTGAACGGGGAGGCGGCAGCGATCACGAGCATGATCACGCCCGCCTGCACGCCGGTCTCCAGCAGGATCTTCGGGATGTCCGCGGCGCCCAGCGAGCGATAGAACACCATCGTCAACAGCAATGCGTACACCACGGCCACGGCGCCGGCCTCGGTGGGCGTGAACACGCCGGCCAGGATGCCGCCGAGGATGATCACCGGCAGCATCAGCGGCGGGCCGGAGACGCGCAGCGCGTGGACGATGCCGCGCAGGGTGGGGCGCTCGCCGCGGGGGAAGTTGCGCCGCCGCGCGATCACGTTGACCGCCACCATCAGGTAGACGCCCATCAGGATGCCGGGGATCGCACCGCCCAGGAACAGCTGCCCGATCGAGACGCCCGCGATGGAGCCGTAGATGATGAAGGGGATGCTGGGCGGGATGATCGGGGCGATCACCGCCGTGGCCCCGCTCAGTGCCGCGGCGAAGCGGGCGCTGTAGCCGGACTTCACCATCACCGGCACCAGGATCTTGCAGTCGGACACCGCGTCGGCGATGGCGGAGCCGGTCATGCCCCCCATCACCATGCTGTTGACGACGTTCACTTGCGCCAGGCCGCCGCGGAAGTGGCCCACCATGGCGGTGGCGAACCGGCTCAGCTTGTCGGTGAGGCCGCCGCCGATCATCAGGTTGCCGGCCAGCAGGAACAGCGGGATCGCCATCAGCGGGAAGCTGTCGGCGCCCGTCACGATGCGCTGCGGCAGCACCATCAGCGGCACGTTGCCCAGCGACAGCAAGGCGGCCCCGGCGCTCACCACCATCGCGAACGCGACCGGCATGCCGATGGCGAACAGGAGCAGGGTGCTCCCGAGCAGCAGGTAGGTCATGCCACGCTCCCTTCGCCGGGCTTGCGGGCCAGCGCCAGCCTGCCTTGCGCGCGCAGCAGCGTGCGTTCGACCTGGTAGGCCAGCATGATCGCCGCGCTCACCGGGACCGAGGCGTACACCCACGACATCGGGATCTCCAGCATGGTCGCCTCGACGTTGGAGTTCACTTCGACGATGTTCAGGCCCTGCACGAGCAGCACCACCAGGGCGAGGACCATCAGCGCGTCCACGAGCCAGGCGAGGATCGCCTGCAGCCTGCGCGGGAGCAGCACGACCACCGTCTCCACGACGATGTGCCCGCCATGGCGGTAGGCCACGGCGGCGCCGAGGAAGGTGATCCAGACGAAGGCGTAACGGGCCAGCTCCTCGCTCCAGGAGAGCGGGTTGCCCAGCACGAATCGGCAGAACACCTGCAGCATGATGGTGGCGACCATGACGGCGGTCAGGAGGACGACGGCCGTTTCGGTTCCCCAGCGCCAGAGAAGGCGCACCGCTTTCAAAGGAGGGCCGCCGGTTGCGGCCTTGCCACCCAACGGCGGCTTGGAAGATGCCTCGACATGCATGATTTGGACCTCGTGACGAGATTGAGTTGACCGTGCGAGCACGCTGACGGGCGGCCGAGGGCGGAAGTGCACCGCCGGCCTCGCCGTCAACGGATGCGGGTAGGGATCAGCCGGCAGTCTTCAGGATCTCGTCCAGCAGGCCCGGTTTCCACTTGTCGGCGAACTTGGGCGGCACTTCCTTGAGCACCACGTTCGCGAACGCCTTGAGGTCCGGCTCGATCACCGTCATTCCCTTGTCATGCAGCGTCTTGCGCAGTTCGCCTTCCTGCTTGGCGATCTGCTCGTCGGCGTACTCCACCGAGTCGTTCACGGCCTGCTGCAACAACTTGCGGTCCGCTTCGGCAAGGGATTGCCAGAAGCGCTCGCTGGCGACCATCCAGCCGTTGCCGCGCACGTGCGAGGTCAGCACCAGGTACTTCTGCACGTCGTGGAAGCTGTTCCCGTTGATGGTGCCCAGCGGGTTCTCCTGGCCATCGATGGTGCCCTGCTGCAGCGCGGTGAACACCTCGGGAAAGGCCATGGGGGTGGGGCTGGCGCCCAGCGCGCGCCAGGCGGCGACGTACACCGGGATCTCCGGCACGCGCAGCTTGAGGCCGGCCAGGTCGGCGGGCGTGCGCACCGCGCGGTTCTTGGTGGTGAGCTGGCGGGCGCCGCGGTTCACGATGCCCAGCACGCGCACGCCCTTCTTGGCCAGGAAGTCCTGGTGCATCGCCTGGCCGATCGGGCCCGCCAGCACGTTGCGCAGGTGCTGCTGGCTGCGGAACACGTAGGGCAGCTCCAGCGCCCCGTACTGCGGCGCGGCCACGCTGATGATCAGCGAACCGCTGCGACCCATCTCGATGGAGCCGATCTGCATCGAGTCGTACATGTCCTTCTCCGCGCCGAGCTGGCCGGAGTGGAAGTTCTGCACGACCATGCGGCCGCTGGTGCGCTCGGCCAGCAGGGACTTCAGCTTCTCGGCGAAGTGGAAGGCCTCGCCGCCGGTGCCGTCGGTGTGGTTGAAGCGGATGGTGATCGGCTTGGCCTGGGCCGAGGCCACCATCGGAGCGCCAGCGAGGCCGGCGGCGCCTAGGACGGTGAGCATCTGGCGGCGGTTGGGGCGCAGCTGGGAATTGGCGTTCATCTGTTTTGTCTCCATGTCGTAAGTGTTGGCTGTCACGGGAGGAATGCACCTGGCAGCCCTTGCGGGTCCGGGACACCGGCTTTCCACCGACGTCCCCCAGCCGCTGCCCCGGCTGGCATTGCGCGGGCTCAGCCCTGGAAGTAGGCGGCCTTCACGTTGGTGAAGAACTCCAGGTTGCTGTGGCCGATTGAGTAGGCGCCCAGGCCGGAACCCTTCACGCCGCCGAAGGGCATGTGGGCGTCGCTGTTCGTCCCGTGGTTCACGTGCACCATGCCGCTCTCGCTCTCTCGTACGAAGCGCAGGGCCTCGTCGACGTCGCGGGTGAAGATGGAGGCGGCGAGGCCGTATTCGACGGAGTTCGCGACTTCGATCGCCTGGTTCGCGTCGCGTACGGCGATCAGCGACAGCACGGGTCCGAACACCTCCTGCTTCGCCAGTACGTTCTCTGGCGACACGTTCTCGATCAGCGCGGGTTCCAGGAAGTTACCGCGGGCCAGCTCGCCGTCTTCCAGCACGCGGCCGCCGAAGCGGATGCGCGCGCCCTGGTCGAGGCCCATGGCCAGATTGCGCAGCACCGAGGCGCGATGCTGGTCAGTGACCAGCGGGCCCATCTTGCTGGTGGGGTCCCACGCCGGCCCGACCTTGATCGCCGCGAGTTCACCGACGAGCGCCTCACTCAGTTCAGCCGCCAGGGATTGCAGCACGATCACGCGGCTGACTGCGGTGCAGCGCTGACCGGTGGTGGTGAACGCGGCCTGCGCGATCTGCTTGGCGATGTTGGCGGCGTCGGCGTAGCTCAGAACGACGGCGGGGTTCTTGCCGCCCATCTCGAGCTGTGTGCGCACCATGCGCCGGCCGGCTTGCGCGTTGATGTCGCCGCCGGTCTTAGTGGAGCCGGTGAAGCTGATGGCGCGCACCAGCTGATGCTTGACCAGCGCCTCACCGACGCCGCGGCCGGAACCGAGCACCAGATTGATCACGCCCTTGGGCACGCCGGCTTCCTTGAACAGTTCCACCAGCTTCACCGAGCACCAGGGCGTGAAGTTGGAAGGCTTCATCACCGTGGTGCAACCGTAGGCGAGCGCCGGACCGATTTTGCGCACCGGCGTCAGGACCGGGAAGTTCCACGGCGCGATCGAGGCGATCACGCCGACCGGCTCGCGGAAGGTCATCGCCAGGCCGTTGCGCTTCTCGCTGGGCAGCGTCCAGCCTTCCATGCGGCTGGCCTCGCCGGCGGCAAAGCGCAGTTCCTTCACCGCCCGGCCGACCTCGCCGCGCGATTCGGCCAGGATCTTGCCCTGTTCGGCCGAGACGAGGAAGGCGAACTCCTCGGCCCGCTTCTCCAGCAGTTCGGCCGCGCGGAATAGGATCGCGCCGCGCTCCGGGCCGGGCACCTCGCGCCACGCCTTCCAGGCGCGATGCGAGGAGCTGACGGCGCGATCCGCGTCTTCCGCGGTGCCTTCGGCGAAGTGGCCGAGGACCTGGTCGCGCCGCGCGGGGTTCGTGATGGCCACGGCGTCGGGGCCGGCCTGCTCCCACTCCCCGTCGATGTAGTTGCCGTAGCGGCCGCCGATGTTCTGGCCGAGCCAGGTCTGCATGTCCATGGGTCTGTCTCTCTTGGTGGTGTCGTGTTTACAGCTTGGCGCGCAGCAGCGCCTTCATGTCTTCGAGCGTCGGCTTGCGCGGATTCACCGCGACGTTGCCGGACAGCATGGCTTCGGCGGCCACGTCGTGCAGGTCGGCCTCCGTCATGTGGAAGTCGCCCAGCTTCGCGGTGATGCCGATGTCGGCCTGCAGCTGCTCGATCGCGATCACCGAACGCTCCGCCGCCTCGCGCAGGCTGAGGCCGTCGGTGCGCTCGCCGAAGATCTGCGCGATGCGTGCGAACTTCGCCAGGTTGCCCGGGAGGTTGAAGCGCATCACCGCCGGCAGCATGATCGCGTTCGCCAGGCCGTGCGGGATGTGGAAGCGCGAGCCGAGCGGCATGGCAAAGGCGTGCGCCAGGCCCAGGCGGGTGCTGTTGAACGCCATCGCCGCGATGGTGCTGGCCAGCAGCATGTCGGCGCGGGCCTCCTTGTTGCCCGGCTGGGCGACAGCCAGCCGCAGACTGCGTGCGATCAGCGTCATCGACTGCTCCGACATCGCCTCCGAGATCGGCTGCGTGGCGGTGTTCACGTATGACTCCAGCGCGTGGGTCAGGGCGTCGATGCCGGTGGCGGCGGTGATGGCCGGCGGCAGCGACATCGTCAGCTCCGGGTCGAGCAGTGCGATGCGGGCGCAGTTGAGGACGCTGCCAACGCCGAACTTGGTCTTCTTCTCCTTGTCCGACAGGACGGACCAGATCGTCAGCTCGCTGCCGGTTCCGGAGGTGGTGGGGATCGCGATCACCGGCGCCCCCGGCTGGCCGATCTTGCCCATGCCGTTGTAGTCGCGGATGTTGCCGGGGTTGGTGAGCATCACGCCGATCACCTTGGCCACGTCCATCGCGCTGCCCCCGCCGATACCGATGATGACGTCGCACTCCTTGGCGCGGGCGAGCTGAACGCCGGCGTCGACGGAGCGCGCGTCGGGGTCGCTTTCCACGTCGGTGAAGGTGGTCACGGGCACGGAGCCGCCGAGGGCGGCGAGCACTCGGTCGACCAGCCCCGCCTTGACCACCCCCGGATCGCCGACCACCAGCGCACGACGGCCGCCGACGCTGTTCACGAGTTCCGGCAGGCGCGCGAGCGACCCCCACCCGAACTCGATGGCGGTGGGATTTTGGTAGCTGAAGGAGGTGAGGTTGGAGGTCATTGTTTCTCGCAGTGCACTAAAACGGGGCTTGGTGTGGCGCCTATGAGGAGACGGCAGCTGGCGCAATTGTTTCAGCAAGAGGGAATGCCGTCCAATATATAATGGGTGCTCGATTAATACTTTTTCGGCATCAATATGATTGACATCCGGCACTTCCGCTATTTCCAGGCCGTGGCCCAGGAGCTCCACTTCGGGCGGGCCGCGGCCCGCCTGTGCATCGTGCAGCCGGCGCTGTCGCGCCAGATCCAGCAGCTGGAAGGGGAAATCGGCACGCCCCTGCTGCGGCGAACGCAGCGGCGGGTGGAACTGCTCCCCGCCGGCCAGCTGTTCCTGGAGCGCAGCAACCTCATCCTCGAGGAGGTGGAACGCGCCGCGATCGACGCGCGGCGCACCGGCGCCGGCGAGTGCGGGCGCCTGTCCGTGGGCTTCATCCACTCCGCGACCTACGGGCTGCTGCCCTCCATCATCGAGCGCTTCCGCCACCTGTATCCGGACATCGAGCTGGAACTGCACGAGATGCCGATCACCGAGCAGCACGTGGCGCTGACGCGCGGCGTGATCGACGTCGGCGTGCTGCGGCCGCAGCCGGCGCCCTCCGAAGTCCAGGTGCAGGCGGTGCTGGAGGACCCGTTCCTGGTGGCGGTCCCGCACAAGCACCGGCTGGCGCGGCGCAAGGCCGTGCGCCTGAAGGAGCTCGAGGGCGAACCGATGGTGATGTTCCCGCGCCGCGGCAGCCCGCTGTTCCACTCGCGCATCGTGGCCATGTGCGAGCGCGCCGGCTTCACCCCGCGGGTGGTGCAGCAAGCCACCCAGATCCATACGGTGGCCGGGCTGGTCGGGGCCGGCATCGGGCTGGCGATCATCCCCGGGACGGCGCGCAACCTGCAGCCGAAGGG
>Ga0255093_1001192_pt1 | contig 10218 bp, 8 predicted proteins | sample Colum_Law_RepA_8_2_FD_188437 | JGI IMG/M metagenome (GOLD analysis project Ga0255093, IMG submission 188437) | Freshwater microbial communities from Columbia River, Oregon, United States - Colum_Law_RepA_8d | ecosystem: Environmental > Aquatic > Freshwater > River | place: USA: Oregon | collected...
AAGCTGCCAGGGGTGGTGTTCATTCGCGGCTACATCCGTGCCTATTCCAATTACCTGAAGCTTGATCCGTCGGTGATAGTGAATGTATTCAACGAGTACATTGCGCAGCGCGAAAACAACGCGCAGGAAGCGACATATACGCGCAACAGACACCGCCGCGACCGCAATCTGCCGTGGATTGCCGTTTCTGGCGTTGCCTTTGTCGTGATTGCCGTGGCACTTTGGTATTTTGGAGAAGGCGCCTCGCCGCAGACTGGCGGCGTCGCGACACCGGCTTCAGTCAGCACACCGGCAGTCTCTGCTGCTGCACCAGTCTCGAACGCCGGCACCAGCGCGCCGACACTTGCCACGATATCGACAACCAGGTCGACAGGCCTTGAATTGCAGCCGTCGCCCACTGCCACTCCATCAATGCCGTCAGCTGAACCAGCTGCGCCGACAGTTGCTCAGCCAACCAGTCCAGTGACTGGACTGGCGCCGGCAGTCGACGTGGCCCCCGCCGCGATGCCGGCAGTCGTCCCGGCCACCGTCCCTGTCAGCACTCCAACAGCCCCTGCAACGCTTCCTTTGAATTCGACACCGCCGGCTACTCCCGCTTCTACGCCAGCGTCCACTCCCTCTTCTACTCCTGTGGCAACGTCCCCTGTCCCGGCAGCGGCACAGCCTGCAGCAGCCATACCTGTGCCAGCGAGCGATACCCAGGTGATCAGCGTGGATGCGGGTGGCCCGGACGTGGTGGAGATAGTGTTCTCGGGCGAAAGTCTGGTGCAGATCGACGACGGCAGCGCCCGACAGATTTACCGCGATATCCGGCTGGCCGGCGACCGCCTGCAGGTCAATGGCACGGGTCCCTTCAATGTGCTGCTGGGTGACGCGTCCTCGGCTGAGCTGCATCTGAACGGCAAGAGGATCGAGTTCACGGAGAACATCCGTATCGACAATTCGGCACGACTTACTATTGGGTTATGAGCAGATCATGAGTTCACATACCGTCATTCCACGTCGCAAGACCCGTCAGATCATGGTTGGCAAAGTCCCGGTCGGGGGCGACGCGCCAATCAGCGTGCAAAGCATGACCAACACGGAAACCTGTGATGTCGCGGCGACCGTGGCGCAGATTCAGCGCCTGGAGCGCGCGGGCGCCGACATCGTCCGCGTCTCCGTGCCGACCATGGAAGCCGCCGATGCGTTCCGCGAGATTCGGCGTCAGGTGAATGTGCCACTGGTGGCCGATATCCATTTCGACTACAAGATTGCCTTGAAAGTGGCCGAATACGGTGTTGACTGTCTGCGCATCAATCCGGGCAATATCGGCAGCGAGAAGAAGATCCGTGCTGTCATTGATGCCGCGAAAGACAAAGGTATTCCCCTGCGCATAGGCGTCAATGCCGGCTCGCTGGGCAAGGTGCTGCTGCGCAAGTACGAAGAGCCCAATGCCGATGCCATGGTGGAGTCTGCTCTTACGCAGATCGACATCCTGGACAAGCTGGATTTCCAGAATTTCAAGATCAGCCTCAAGGCGTCCGAGATCTTCATGACCCTGCAGGCCTATCGCAAGCTGGCGGGGCAGATTGACCAGCCGCTGCACCTCGGCATTACGGAAGCCGGCGGCCTGCGCTCCGGCACCGTGAAGTCCGCCATCGGGCTCGGTGCCTTGCTGATGGAAGGCATTGGCGACACCATCCGCATCTCGCTGGCAGCGGACCCTGTGGAAGAGATCAAGGTGGGTTTCGACATCCTCAAGAGTCTGGGCATCCGCAGCAAGGGCGTCAACCTTGTCGCCTGTCCCAGCTGTTCGCGGCAGAATTTCGATGTCATCAGCGTGGTCAACCAGCTGGAAGCTCGTCTCGAAGACATCATTACCCCGGTGGATGTAGCCGTGATCGGCTGCATCGTCAACGGACCGGGTGAAGCCAAGGTGGCCGAAATCGGCCTGACCGGCGCCAGCCCCAGCAACCTCGTGTATGTAGAAGGCAAGCCGCACCACAAGATCGACAACGCGCGCCTGGTGGATGAACTCGAAGTCATGGTCCGTGCCCGCGTGGCGCAGAAGCTCGCCAGTGAAGCGGCTCGGGAAACAGCGCGCCAGAACATCATTGCCGTTGGCTGATACACCCGGCCGGCTGGCACTTCAGACGAATTTCGAACGTAGCAGATTATGAGCAAGATTCAGGCAATCAGGGGGATGAACGACATCCTCCCCGGCGAGACGCCGGTGTGGCAATACCTTGAAAGCACCGTGCAGCGCGTGCTGCAGCGCTATTCCTATCGGGAATTGCGCTTTCCCGTGCTGGAGCAGACGCAGCTGTTCAAACGCTCGATCGGCGAAGTCACGGACATTGTCGAGAAGGAGATGTACAGCTTCGATGACCGCAACGGCGAAAATCTCAGTCTGCGTCCCGAAGGCACTGCTGGCTGCGTGCGTGCTGCCGAAGAACATGGCCTTTTGTACAACCAGCAGCAGCGACTCTGGTACAAGGGACCGATGTTCCGCTACGAACGTCCTCAAAAGGGACGCTACCGCCAGTTCCACCAGATTGGCGTGGAGGCCTATGGCATGGCCGGGCCTGACATCGACGCCGAGGTCATCCTGCTGTCAGCCCGCCTCTGGAAAGAACTGGGCCTGAGTGCCCATGTGCGCCTGGAGATCAACAACATCGGCACTTCGACCGATCGTCGCGAATTTGGCGAGGCCTTGATTGCTTACCTGCGCAGCCATGAAGCCGCTCTCGACGATGACAGCCGGCGCCGCCTTGCCAGCAACCCACTGCGTATTCTCGACAGCAAGGTGCCCTCGACGCAGGCGATTCTGGCCAGCGCGCCAGTGCTGGCGGATTACACCAGCAGCGACACCCGATCGCATTTTGAAGCATTGCAGACTCTGCTGCGGGACGCCGGCATCGTTTTCACGGTCAACCCCCGGCTGGTGCGAGGCCTGGACTACTACAACAACATGGTGTTCGAGTGGATCACCGAGGCGCTTGGTGCGCAGGGCACTGTCTGCGCTGGGGGACGTTACGACGGGCTCGTGTCTCAGCTGGGTGGGCGCGGCACCCCGGCGGTTGGTTTCGCCATGGGCGTTGAACGTCTGGTGCTGCTGTTGCAGGAAACTGCAGCTCTTCCTTCGGGGATTGGTCAGGAGCTGGATGTCTTCATCGCTGTGGGAGACGGTTTCGGCCCGCAGGCGATGGCTTTGGCTGAAACACTTCGTGATCGTCTGCCTTCCCTGCGGATCCAGCTCAATTGCGGCGGCGGCAAAGTCAGCAACCAATTAAAGAAGGCATTCAACGCTGGAGCCGGTCTGGTACTGGTAGTGGAAGCTTCGGAGCAGGGCCTTGCGCAAGTCAAGGTGCGGCGCCTTGCAGACGACTCACCCGCATTGATATTCCGCTGCGAAGACGTGGCAGACGTGCTGCAGAGGCTGATTTCCGGCGCTTGACAGCGCCCGGCGGCTAATTCAGGATGCCCTACCCGGCGGCGCGGCGGCGCTTTCACGCGCAAACAGACACGAAGAACAAGATCAACTGCATGACAGAATCAGGAGCTACACGTGGCACTCAGTACCGAAGAAGAAGAATCCCTGGACTCCCTCAAGCGCTGGTGGAACGAGAGCGGCAAGTCCATCCTGCTCGGTATCGTCATTTTTGCGGTAGGGTATTTCGGCTGGGCGCAGTGGCAGAGCATGCAGGTAGTCGAATCCTCAGAGGCCTCCGACCTTTTTGAGGAACTTGGCACCACCGTGGTGCTCGGACCGGGTGTCGCCCTGACCGACGAGGCGCGTGCGTCAGCTCAGACTCTTATTGAGCAGCTCAAGTCTGGACATGCAGATACTTCCTATGCCTTGTACGGTGCGCTTTTCGGTGCCCGTATTGCCGTAGAGGCGAACGATCTGGAAACAGCGGAAGCCGATCTGCAATGGCTGCTCGACAATACCCGCTCCGGCTTCTTCGGCGCGACTGACGAGTCGCTGATCATCACCGCCCAGCTGCGTCTGGCGCGTGTCATACTGGCAAAAGAAGATGCGGCGCGTGCGCTTGCGCTGCTCGACACTGTAATACCTGGTGCCTTTGAAGCCGAACATGCCGAAATTCGCGGCGATGTTCTGGTGGCCCTTGGGCAGTTGACGGAGGCGCAGGCTTCGTACCAGGCAGCCTTGCAGGCCGGTTCTACCAGCACGACGCTGCAAATGAAAATCGACGATCTCGCTTTGGGCAGTTAAGGAACAAGGGTTTATGAAAGCAGTGGTCTCCCCCGCGACGTTCGCACAGGACGTCTCGGCGTCGTGGTTTCCCTCGGGCAGCCTGCTGCGCCGCGCCGGCCTCGTCGCCTTGCTGTTGGGGCTGAGCGCCTGCAGCGTGCTCGAGCCAATCACCAGCATGTTCGGTGACGACGACGTCGAGCAGCCCGCCGAGCTGGTGGACTTTGATCAGGAGCTGCGGTTGAACCGCCGCTGGAGCGTCAATGTCGGCGATGGGCAGGGCGATTACTACAACACCCTTGCGCCGGCCATAGACCGCGAATTCATCTATGCTGCCGCTGCCAACGGCACCGTGGTGGCTATAGAGCTTGCCACCGGAGACGTGGTCTGGCGCGAGCGAATGGACGATGTCGAAATTTCCGGCGGTGTAGGTGCCGGTTCCGGCATGGTGCTGTTCGGCACACGCGAAGCGGAAGTCGTTGCGCTGGATCAGATATCCGGGCGGCAATTGTGGAAATCCTCTGTAACGAGTGAAGTCGTATCGGCGCCGCAGACCAACGGTGCGATCGTGGTGCTGCAGACAGTCGATGGCAAGCTGATCGGTTTGAACGCGGTGACCGGAGAGCAGGCGTGGATTTATGAGACCACCATTCCTGACCTGACGCTGCGTGGCAGCAGCAAGCCTGTCATTGCAGGAGCTGTCGTGATCGCTGGCTTCGCCAACGGCATGGTGGCAGCGGTGAACGCGAGCAACGGGTTTCTGTTGTGGGAGGAGCGTGTTGCGATTCCACAGGGCCGCTATGACATCGAACGCGTCATCGACGTCGATGGCGATCTGCTGCTGGTGGGCAATACCGTCTATGCAAGCAGCTATCAAGGCAATCTGATGGCTTTCGATGTGCAGTCCGGCCGCATTGTGTGGGGCATTGAGGCGTCAAGCTATCAGGGTCTTGCCCAGGGTTTCGGCAATCTGTATTACACAAACGACGAGAGTCATGTGATCGCCCTTCGCAACAACACCGATGAGGTGGTGTGGGAGAGCAATGCTCTGCGCCTGCGTTCGGTGACGGCGCCCAGAACCCTCGGCAATTACGTCGCCGTCGCAGACTTCGAAGGCTGGCTCCATCTGCTCTCCCAGGTTGACGGCCACTTCGTGAGCCGCGTGAATGTGGATGGCGATGGCGTCCGTGCTCCGCTGGTCACTGACAACGACACGATCTACGTCTTCGGCAATAGCGGTCAACTGACTGCCTACTCTATTCGCTAAGTCCTGCCGGCCCCGACCGGGGCCGCGCCGCGACCACAGCAAGCAATGGTAATTTTATGAGACCTGTCCTGGCCCTCGTTGGCAGACCCAACGTCGGCAAATCCACGCTCTTCAACCGTCTGACCCGCAGCCGGGATGCGCTTGTCGCCGACCTGCCCGGCCTGACCCGGGATCGTCAGTATGGCGAAGGGCGCATTGCTGACCGGCCCTTCATCGTCATCGATACCGGCGGGCTTTCGGGAGAAGAAGAGGGGATCGACTTCGAAATGGCGTCGCAGTCCTTGCTTGCCATTGAGGAAGCCGATTGCGTATTGCTGCTGGTGGATGGCCGCGCTGGCCTGACGCCGGGTGACACCCACATCGTGGAATACTTGCGCAAGCAGCAGAAGAACGTCTGCCTAGTCGTCAACAAAGTCGATGGCATTGACGAAGATGTGGCCATGGGTGACTTCTTCGGCCTGGGCATTCAGCGCGTGTTCCCGGTGACGGCCAGTCAGGGGCGCGGCGTCCGCAAGATGATCGACGACGTGCTGGCGCAGTTTCCCCAGGACGAGCCACTGTCGCCCGCCGCGCAGACCGGCATCAAGATTGCCATCTCCGGCCGACCGAATGTCGGCAAGTCCACGCTTGTGAACCGCATGCTTGGGGAAGAGCGCGTGGTGGTTTTCGACATGCCGGGCACCACCCGCGACAGCGTCTATATTCCCTTCGAGCGGCATGGCGAACACTACACCTTGATAGATACCGCCGGAATTCGACGCCGTGGCAAAACCACCGAAACCGTCGAGAAGTTCTCCGTGGTGAAAGCGTTGCAGGCCATCGAGGATGCCAATGTGGTGATCCTCATCATTGATGCCCGTACCGGCATCGTGGAGCAGGATCTGCATCTTCTGGGGTACGTGCTGGATGCTGGCAGAGCACTCGTGATCGCCATCAACAAGTGGGACGGCATGGACATGGAGCAGAAGGAGAAAGTGAAGTCGGATATCCGCCGTCGCTTTGCCTTCGTTGATTTCGCCAAGATTCACTTCATCTCCGCCCGCCATGGCACAGGGGTGGGCGACTTGTACGAATCCATTCATGGCGCGTACGATGCAGCGCAGAAAATTCTGACTACCAGCATTCTGACTCAGGTACTGGAAGCGGCAGTGGAAGAGCATCAACCGCCTATCGTGGACGGCCGCCGCATCAAGTTGCGTTACGCGCATGCCGGAGGACATAATCCTCCCATCATCGTGATTCATGGCAAGCAGACGGACAAGATTCCTGACAGCTACAGCCGTTATCTGGAGAAGACCTTCCGCAAGATTCTGCGTCTGGAAGGCACGCCCATCCGGATTCAGTACCGCAGTGACGAGAACCCCTTCATCCGCCACGAGAAGGATCTGACCTATCAGCAGGTGGCACAGAAGCGTCGTATCAAGAAGAATCGCAAGGCACCCCGCACCTGACCGGCCCACGCCGGCAGCCCGGTGCAGCGTCGTCGACAAATGAGGGGATGGAGAATGCGGGGAACAGGGAGAAGAGGAGCGCTGCTCGCACTGATGGGTGCGTTGCTGGCCTGCACATCGCCAGGGGATTCTCCGCTGCATGAGGCATCGGGTCGCGAGGCCTGGATTCCCGCACCACAAACACCTTTCTCTGACTACGTCCTTGAAAATGAGTCCCGTATACGGGACGTCCTGTCCACTTACCACTATGTTGACCAGGAAAACCCCTTCGGCTCCGGATATCCGCTGGAGCGAGTCGTCGCCATGCGGGCGCCCTACGAGATGCGCAACCCGGCGACCGCCTGTCCGGAAAGTGCTGCGGGTGGCAACCGCCATGGCTTTCTGCTGATTCATGGCCTCACGGATTCCCCCTATCTGCTGCGCGGCGTGGCCGCCTCCTTGCTGGAAGAGTTTCCTTGTGCGCTGATTCGCGGATTGCTGCTGCCCGGCCATGGCACGCTGCCGGGTGACACCCTGGCGATGCGCCATGCGGACTGGCTGAGCGTCACGCAGTACGGGGTTGACAGCTTTCGCGGCGAAGTCGACGCGCTCTACCTGGTCGGCTTTTCCACTGGCACTTCCTTGTCCGTACGTTATGCCGATGAGCACCGCGATGATGAATTGCTCAAAGGCCTGATCATGCTCTCGCCGGCCCTTGCGGCGCGCAGTGATTCCGCATGGCTCTCCCCGTATGCCCGTTGGTTCAGTGCATGGCTCGGCCGCGAGAGCGAACACGATGCAGCCCGCTATGAGTCGTTTTCCATGAATGCCGGCGCCGAATTCTATCTGCTGACGCGGGGATTGACCGACCCTGATTTCGAACCGCTGCAAGTGCCGGTGTTCATGGCCGGTAGCGGCGATGACACCACGGTCAACATGGAAGCAGCACGGGAATTCTTCTGCAGCAAGGCGCCCGTCGATTCCCGGCAGATGCTGTGGTACCGCACAGAGGCCTCTGACAGTGCCCCTGCAACCACGTGCACCGGTCTTCAGGTCGTGGCTGCAGAAGCGCCGGCACAGCGCGTGGTCAGTCTGTCTCACACCAGCATTTCAGTGCCTCCCGAAGATCTTCATTATGGCCTTGATGGTGCCTACGCAATCTGCCTGCAGTACGGTGATGGCAGTCCCGATTTCCAGACTTGCCGCAATGATCCGACTCAGACTGTCTATGGCGAGCGCAACCTGGGCAGCGAAGGTCGTTATGAAGGCAAGCTCATCCGCCGCGGGTCCTTCAATCCTCACTATGCCGCCATGCTCGATGCGGTGGGGTGTTTCATCAGGGATGACTGCTGATGGAAGCACTGTATTTTTTACCCATGTTGCTGGGGGTCAACCTGATCCTTGCGGTCGCCATTGCTGCTACTGCGTTGTGGGTCGTGGCCAGACCGATTCCCGGACCGGCCTGGTGGATGGCAGGGGCATGGATGCTGGTTGCAGGCGTGCTGGTGTTTTTCCTTTTTGTGGTCACGCGCAGCGCTGCACTGAACATTATTGCCAACGCACTGCAAATGGCCGGAGAGGCGGTGTTGATGCTGGGCGTCTTCCGGTTCGTGGGGCGCCCGCTGCCTTACTGGATTGTGCCGGCCAGCGTCCTGCTGATCATCGCCTTCAACCTGCATTACTGGTACACGGCGGGCAACTCCGATTTCCTGATGATGGTGTATTCCCTGATTGCCGGTCTGTTGCCGGTCCAGGCTGTGCAACTGCTGCTGTACCACAAGGACGAACCGGCCACGCGCCCGGCACGTCTGCTCGTAGGCATCTGTCTCACCATCTATTCGCTGGTAACCCTGCTGCGGGCCTGGTTCGCCGGGGAGGCGTGGCTGAGCGGACTGCCCTATGTGCAGCCCTATGAATCGTTCAGCTACCTGCTGCCTTACAATTTCGCCCTTCCCGCGCTGGTGATGGGCTTCATCGGCATGGTGCTCATGACCATGCAGCGCATTCTGGCCGGCAGCCGCGCCAACGCCGAGCAGGCGCGACAGAACGCACTGCGCTTCGAGCGCCTGCTCAATGTCTCCAGCGCCGGCATTGCGGTACTCAAGGATGGGCGCCTGAGCGATGCCAATCGCCAGCTCGAAGCGCTCACAGGCTGCTCGCGCGAACAGTTGCTTGGTCAGACGTTTGAAGAGCTGTTTCCCAAGCGGTCGAAGTCCATGCTGGCCATGCTGCTGCACAACGCCGACGGGACACTTGTGGATGTCGATGTCAAACGTGGCGATGGCAGCAGTTTTCCCGGCGAAGTGCGCGTCGTCCCGCTGGATGAGGACGGCCCCGGAGATGTGGTGGTGGAGCTGCGGGACATCGCGCACCGCCGGGCCATGGAAGAGGAGCCTGGCCACGGTCGATCCGCTGACCGGTGCGCTGAACCGCCGCTCTTTCAACAGTCTGTTCGAACGCTGCATGAAGCGGGCTGCGCGCTATGAGTCAGCGCTGTGTCTTGCGGTGCTGGATCTGGACCACTTCAAGATCGTGAACGACGTGCAGGGCCATCAGGCGGGGGATGATGCTCTGTGCCAGTTCAGCCAGATGTGCCTTCGCGAAGCGCGTTCTACCGATGTGTTCGCCCGTTTTGGTGGTGAGGAATTTGTGCTGCTGCTGCCCGACACCGAGATCGAAGGTGCCCGCATCATTCTGCAGAGGCTTCTGGATGGCGCCTCACGGCTGTCCATGTGGGGAGCCCGTGGCGCCTTCAGTTTTCAGGTCAGTGCGGGCGTGGCCCAGTTCCGGCAGGGCGACACACTGGACACTCTCATGCAGCGTGCCGATCGAGCGCTGTACATGGCCAAGGACAAGGGCCGCAACCGCGTAGAACTGGCTGACTAATTTTCCCGCAGCACCATATGCGGTTTGCTGGCCACGTAGTTGCGCCGGAACACCTCGAAATAGTCCCCCAGTGCCGTTGCCGCCGGCGCGTCGCCGCCCAGTGCCAGGACCATGGCCGCCACCTCTGCCGTACATAACTGATGCTTGTGAACCGCCTCGCGCAGCTGATAGCGGGAGCCTTCTTCGGGATTGAGGCCCAACACCGGCAGGGGGGCCAGATATGCGCTGCGGAACATCTTCTTGGCCTCGCGCCATGTGCCATCGAGCATCACATACAGCGGTGTTTTGCCGGCCGCGATGGCGGGCAGTTGCGCGGGTGACTCAATGCAGCGTTCCGGCTCGGCGTACTGAGTGGGGAACACCAGAATGGGCGCGTACTGCGGGTCGCTCAGCAGGGCCAGCAGGGCTGGGTCGGGGCGGGTGCGATCCCACAGAAA
>Ga0255093_1001193_pt1 | contig 10216 bp, 6 predicted proteins | sample Colum_Law_RepA_8_2_FD_188437 | JGI IMG/M metagenome (GOLD analysis project Ga0255093, IMG submission 188437) | Freshwater microbial communities from Columbia River, Oregon, United States - Colum_Law_RepA_8d | ecosystem: Environmental > Aquatic > Freshwater > River | place: USA: Oregon | collected...
GGATAGGCCCCTATTCACGTAATTGTGCGGTGTAACGCGATCCCAGGCCATACAGGAGAGACTGGCAGGAAGATCTAGCGACGGATCTACCTGTTCTGGGCGGCGCCCAGGATCGACGCTTCTACCAATCCGGCCTGCTCGCAACGAGTTGGCAAGCCACGTGAGGTGGTTGGCGGAGAGTGCTTGCCAACCAGTCCCGCTTGGCCATCTGCCATTCTTTTCCGTCGACACCGGCGTCGTACCCGGAAGAGGTACGGACACCCTTCTCGGATTTGTGGGTAAGGGTATCGGTTGGCCTTGAAGACGCCAGGCGGACAAGTCCCATTCGGATGCTGCGAGGAATTGGTGGCGGGCTGCCAGTGTGGGCGAACAAACGGGACCGCGGGAGTCATACCGGAGTCTTCGTTAGAATGGACGACGGTGGCCTCTCCAGCGATACGAATGGAGGGTATCCGATGGTGCTTGAATCGCCAATGATCAGGATCTTTCGGCGAGCGCCACGAGCAGCAGAGTCCGAAGAGGACAACTTCAACAACAGACACAAAAAAACCCGCGGCCGGAGCCGCGGGCTGAGAGTATTGCCTATCTTGCAGTCGCGCTTACGGCTGCTGCAAATCCTGTTCCTGAGCGAAGTTCGCCCACTCTTCGGTCCAGTCGTGGTCGCCGAAGCCGCCGATCCACGTGGCCCACTGGTCAAAGAAGCCGTCGTCCGGAGGCTGAATCCAGTTGGCGCGATAGATGGGCGAACCGGTGAGAGGCCGGAAGTCCGGGTCGGAGCGTTCCAGCGGGCGGCGAAGCAGGGTGTCCGCAATGAGGAACTGCGAGCCGGGAGCCGTCAGGAGGGCGCGGAAGTCCGCGACTACTTGACCATCCAGGGTAGCCGGAGCAGGAGGCGTCGTGTTGAGGCCGCTGTTCCAGGACAGGATTCCATTCACTTTGAAGTTCCCGGCAGCGATGTTCGGCTGGATGCTGTCGGCAATGTTGGCGCCGCCGAAGGTACGGGTGACCCAGTTGTAGCAGAGCATGTTGTTGTACGAACCGCCCGCGCCGCGCCGGAAATACAGGCAGGGTGAGTCGGCTTCGTCAAAGCCACGCGCGCCACCGCCGATGAAGGAGATGTTGTACATGGAGGGACTGCCGAGAGGACGCGCGGCAAAGTTCCGCTCGTAGTTGTCCATCTCGATGCCGCGGTTCGAAAGGTCGTCGTTGGCGACCATCACACCGTGCTGCACGCGCCCGGACCAGCCGACCTGGCCATCGAGGAAGTCGTCCGCCGTGTAGGTGCCGACGAGGTACTTCGCGTCGTTGGTGCCACCAAACCATTCAAAGGCATCGTCGAGGCCATAGTGGGCCTGGAGGTATTCGGCCTTAGTACCTTTGCCGCAAGCACCCCAGGTGATGGAGTTGGTTTCTTCGTTGGGCCGCAGGAGGGCGCCGGCAAACTCGACACGAAGATACTTCAGGCTGCCGCAGCTATGATTCGGATCGGTTCCGCCGTAACGGGTTTCCGGCAGTTCCGGGAGGCCTTCGATGGTCAGGAAGCCGGCGGGATCGTTGATCGGGGCCTGGCCGAGCATAACGAGGCCACCCCAGTCGCCGCGTTGACGGCGGCCGATGGGCTGCGACGAGGTCATGATGATCGGGCGGGAGCGCGTGCCTTCGGCGACCAATTTGCCGTTGTTGGCGACGAGCAGCACCGAAGGCGGCTGCGAGCCGGGCTGACCGATGATTACCGTGCCGGGCTCGATGGTGAGCGTGGCGTTGTTGCGGACGGTGACGATGCCGCGGATGCTGTAGGCATTGTCGGAAGTCAGGGTCCGGTTTTCGGTGATGTTGGCCGGCAGGTCGACCGTGGCGCGGACGACACTGAATTTGAAGTAAGCGGTCTTCACCGGGCGCGTACCGGTGTAGTCGCGCAACTGCACAACCAGCGTGTGCATGCCGAACTCTTCGGGAACGGTGACCGTGGCCACAGTGGCCTTGGCCGCTTCTGGGATCCGCACGATGCGGAAGCCCTGTTCCGGGGTGTTGCCGAAGAAGTCGGTGGCGGCGTTGCTGTTGGCTGGCAGATAGAACTTCGCACCGTTCTGGTTGTTCTGCCGGTAGGCCACGATCGTGTACGGATACAGATCGTTATTGGGCTTCACGGTCCAACGAACAGTGAGTTGTTCGCCGGGCCGGTAGACCTGTTTGTCGGCCCACACCCACATCGCTGCGGTCGAGGAAACACTGGTGAATCCACTGATTTCCCGTTCGGCCTGGCTGGCGCTGACGGTCCGGAAAACGGGACCCTCGGCAGCAGCGAGACCAGTGCTGAGCAGTCCCAGCGCCGCGGTGGCGAGAGTAATCTTTCGCATAGCTCGGTATTATTTCCTTTGTTGGAGTTAGAAAAACGTGTAACTGGTGCCGATCGTAAAAGTACGACCAATCTGAAAACGGCGAACCACAAAGTTGGCCTGCGTCTGCCGGTAGACGTTGTTGTTCAGGTTTTCGCCGCTGAAGCGCAGCTTCCACTTTCCGCTTTCTTTCGCACTGTATTCATAAACGAAGTCGAGGAGCACATTCCGTTCCTGGTAGACATCCGGGAGGTCGAAAGTGCCGACGTCGGTGATGCGGCGGGAGACGGAATTGACATAGAAGCGTGCGTTCGACCGCAACGCGGCCCGCTGCCATTCAGCAATCACATTGAAGATGTAGCGGGACTGGCCAACCAGCGGACGGTTAGCCGAGGTGAGCTGGACGAACTGGCCGGTTGGAATCGTAACATTCGAATCGACGACGGTTATATTGGCCTGCAAACCGAAGTCACGGAGAGACTTACTGAAGCGTCCCAGTCCTTGGCGCCATTCGAGTTCCACACCCTGGTTGCGGGCGCTGTCGACGTTCAGGAAGCTCTGCCGGAGCTCGGAAGCCGTGGGCCGGTAGATCTGCTCGATCGGATCCTTGAACTTCTTGAAAAAGTAGCTGGCCGCGACCACTTGATTACCGCCGAGGAACCACTCCCAGCGCGCGTCGAAGTTATCAATCTTCGCGCGGCGGAGGTTCGGATTACCGACCGTCGAGTAACCACCCACGACATTCGTGAATTCGAACGGAGACAGTTCGCGGAAGTCCGGACGATTGACCGTCCGTCCATAACCAAAGCGTAGATTCTGCTTTGCTGTCAATTGATAAATGACATTGACGGCAGGCAGGAAATCCCTGTTATAGAGATTTGCGAAGGAAGGAATGCCACCCGGAACGAGCGGATCAAGCGTGGTGACGTTGATCTGGGCATCTTCAACGCGGACACCGGATATCACGCGCCAGCGGGAGCCGATGGCCAGGTCCACCATGGTGTAGCCGCCATAGATGTCCATGAGCGCTTCATAACGATCCGTTCCGCGGGTGATTTCGCGAACGGCGAACCCATCCGGTCGAATGTTGTTAGCGCCGAGCACGGTATTGGTCGGCTGGGCGAAGTCGATCGTTCCCGCGCGAATCGGGAAGTACCGGAAGCGGCGGCTGTCGAAGTCGCGGCGGCGGATCGTGCCGCGGAAGCCGCTCTTGAACAGGCCGCTGAATTTGCCCTTGAAGAACGGAATCCCCCAATCGGCCTGTGGCTCGTAGATCTTGTCCTTGAGTTCGGAGAAGAAACGGAGGCCGGATTCGGGAAGATTCAGGAAGGCGTAGGGCTGGGTGGAGCCCGGTTCCCGGCCACGGATAGTTTCGCGGAGGTCGGGCTCGGAGCGGTCGGAATTGGAGACCGTGAACTGCCAGTGGAACACGCTGTTTCTTAAGCGCGCAAGGGCATGGTCACCTTCGACTCCGGTCGACATCAGCCCGCGCTCGGTCCAGCGAAGGCGCTCGGAAAGGATGTCCTGGCCGTTGCCGCCGTTGAGGCCGGAGAGGAAACGGGCCTCTTTGTCCGTATCGCGGGTAAGTGTGTTCCGGAAGATGATTTTGTTCGAGCTGTTGAAGCGGTAAGCCGCATTGAGCACCGCACCGATGCGTGCCGACTCGTTTCCAACGTCGAATTTATAATCGGAGAAAATCTGTGGACGCCCGCCGCCGCTGTTCACCAGGAAGCGGCGATCTTCGGGAGTTTGTTGCGGCGAATTGTTGAACGTCACCGCCGCGACTACGCCGAGTTTGCCCCACGTGTTGCCGCCGGAAATCGAGTACGTCTGCGTCGGCCGCGCCGACGAAACGGGCCGAATCTCGTAGTCGGGATTGAAGGAACGTCCGAACTGCTGGAACTGCTGGTCAGAGAAGTTTCCGACGAACAGCCGCCGATCCGCCGGGATCCCGGCCGGCAAGCCGCGGTTCCCGCTGTCGAAGCCGAAAGCGTCGCGGGAGCCGCCACTGTAGCTGCCGAACCGCTTGCCGAAAGTCTGTGAGTTGAAGCCGTAATTGACGGAGACCGTCACGGTTTTCTGAGCCGGAAATTCCGTGGTCTGCATCTGCACGAGGCCGCCGGAGAACTCGCCCGGCAGATCGGCGCTGTAGGTCTTGACGACCTTGATGCTGTCGATCAGCGAGGCGGGGAAGAGATCGAGCGGGACAACGCGACGTTCCGGCTCCGTGGTGGGGACCATGGCGTTGTTGAGCATGGTCGACGAGTACCGTTCTCCCAAACCACGCACAAAAACGAATCCGCCGTCGACGATAGAGATACCCGTTACCTTTTCGAGCGCGCCGGCGGCGTCGGAGGCCGTACTGGCCTTGATATCTTCCTTGGAAATGCTGTCACTGACAGTCGAAGCAAGTTTGCGCTCCACCAGGACCGACTCGGCCGTCGTTTGCAACGAGCCGACCTTCTCGACAACATCCACCGTGGTGACCGTGCCCTTCTGCTGAAGGACCACGCCCGCCTCGGTGATTTCGCCGGCTTTCACCTGGACGTCCTCAACCGTGGTTTCCATATGGTTCGAGCTGGTGAGACGGAGCTTATAGGTACCGGGAGAGAGTGTGATCGTGAATCGACCTTCGGTGTCGGAAGACAACTTGCCATCCGATACACCATTGACTTCGATCTGAACAAGCGGAACGGGGCGACCGGTCGCGGCGTCAAATACGGTGCCGGTGACATTACCCTTTCCGGCGGGTTGTGCGGTAGCTACGGACAGGGTAGCGACCAGTACGAGGCAATTTCTTAGGAACTGTTTCATTGGGAGGATCACGCCAGAGGTTTACTCAGCCACCCAGATCGAAACTGCATTGCTTGCGATTCCGTTGATGGTGACAATCACCGGCACCTGGCCGGAAATGAAGCTGTTGTCGGGGATGACGGCGTTGATCTGACAGATCCCAGGGAACTGCGGATGAGCGCCGGCGAATTGCGGAGTCACTTCAACTACGGACATGGTTACCTTCACGTCGGCTACGGCCCGGGAGAGCGCGGCCGGGGGAACGCCATCGGTGACGCGAGGATTCGTCACTCCGCAGCCGGTAGCGTAAAATTGGATCACTTCACCCCGGCGGGCGCGGGCTTCGCGGCCATTAATGCTGAAGTTTTGATTCTGCGCAATGGCCGGACGCGTGGCGTCCGTACCAGCGGTCGCCAGCGCGGGCCAGAAATCATAAACGTTGACCGTACCGCGGGCGACAGTGGCGCTGCCGTTTACCACTTCGATGGGCGCGGCGCCGATGGCTGTGCCAACGGGTACGACAAAATTGATCTGGTTGGCCGACACAAAATAGAGAGGCGCGTTGACTCCACCCACTGTGAGGCGAACGTTCGCCAACGTGGTCGGCATCGGGTTAAGAGAGGCCAGCGCCGTTGTTGCAACGGTACCGAAGTTGCCGTAAGCGCTCGCAATGGACCCAGGGGCCACGGGCGCCTTGACGTCGAGATTGCTGTAGTTGATTACGGTGACCGGACCAGGCGTCTGTGCGAACAGAATCGCGGCGGAGAGACCCGCCAAAACGAGAAAATGCTGTACAAGGATCTTCATCTGGCCCCAGTCTAGGGCACTAGTTTCAACATCGAGTTAACTTGATGTGACAATCTCGTGAATGTAAACGGGTTGTTAGATCGCACGGAAGCCCCTATCCATGGAGGCCATAGGCCGTGCGTGCGGACGGTGGACGAACATCCCTCCGGTGATCCCTTGAAGTGAAGCCCCGCACGTCCTTCGAGAAGAGACCGAGACGCTCGCGGCGACGCGCACCGGCGGAAGCCGGCGAGCCGCCAGATTCGCCTCCCACGTCCGGTGGCATGGGAGCGGAAACGTTGCGAAGCGCCCCCCATCCCGATGATCCCGGAAACGCGGTACCGTAGGCGTGATGCTGCCTCGCCGATCCATACTCCTGGCGCCTGCCGCGCTCGCCGGGGCAGCCACGCGAACCATGAAGCTAAGCTTGCACCAATTCACCTCCGCCGGGGCGGGGTACACGAAGTCGCTCCAGGGCTGGGCCAAGGCCGGTATCACACTCGTGGAACCGGTGTCCGGACTGCTGGACGAGTTCTTGAAGACCGGCACGCTGGCCGAGGCCAAACGGGTCATCACCGACAACGGCCAGACCGTGGTGTCCGCGGCCCTGGGCGTGACCGGGCTGTGGGAACCCAACCCGAAGTTCAACGAAAACCTGGAGACCTTCAAACGGCGCTGCGAACAGTTTAAAGCGATCGGTGCGCCGGTGGTCTATTCGCCCTGCGTGACCGCGGCCAAGTTCACCGCTGACGACTACGCCCGCGGTATCGAAAACATCCGCAAGGTCGCCGACGTGGCCAAACAGCTCGATTTAAAAGTAGGCGCGGAGTTCGTCAGAAACTCGACGTATCTGGCTTCCCTGCCCACGGCGCTGCGCCTGCACCGGGAGGCCGCGCATCCCAACTTCGGCGTCATCTTCGACTGCTACCACTTCTGGGCCGGCCCCAGCCGGATGGAGGACATGGACGACATCCGCCCCGGCGAGATCCTCCACGCCCACCTGAACGACACGCCGGACATGCCGCGGGAGTTGCTGGATCTACAGTCCCGCGTGGTGCCGGGCGAGGGCGTGGCGCCGCTGGACCGGATCGTCCGGAAACTGGTGGACCGCGGCTACAAAGGCCCGATTTCGGTGGAGCTGTTCTGGCCGAAGTATCAGCAGGCGGACCCGTTCGTGCTGGCCGGAGAAATCAAGCGGAAGTCCGAGGAGATCTTCCAGCGCGCGGGCGTGTAGCATAGCGGGTATGACTCGATTGGCGCTATGCTTCGTGGCCGGGCTGGCGTGGGGACAGGGTTGGACGCAGTGGGGGCAGAACCCGCGGCATACCGGCGCGGTAACCGTAGCCGCGCAACGGCCGGAGGTGATCCAGGGCGAGTTCCTGTACGACCCGCTGGCTGATGCCATGCGCGAGGACAGCAACGGCAATCTGCTGGTGCACTATATGTCCCCGATCGTGGATGGGCAGGACGTGTTCATGATGACCCGCGAGGGCGAGTGGCGCTCGTGCCGGGAGTTCCTGCAACCCTGCGGTACGGCGCTGTGGAGCCGGTTCCAGTGGAACGTAACGCGGCTGCAGTGGGAGGGCGGAAAACTATCGGCAAAGTGGACCACGGATTCCCGCTGGAAGCCCGCGCCCGACACCGGCAGCCGCTGGGAGCCGGTGTTCCATCCGGTGCTGATGGGCCGCTACATTTACGCGCCGTCGAACGCGGGCATGGTGATGAAGATCGACCGGGATTCCGGACGGGTGATGGAGCAGATCAACCCCTTCGGCGAAGAGAACCCCAACATGTACGTGGCGGGGCCGCTGACGGCCGACGACGGCGGCAACATTTACTACAACGCCATCGAACTGGCGCCAACGAACCCGTGGACGACCGAGGTGGCCGGGGCGTGGCTGGTGAAGATCGGCGCCGATGGCGCGGTGGCGCGCGTGTCCTTCGGACGGATGAACCGGGAGGCGCCGGCGACGTGCCGGCAGAGCTTTGCCGAAGCGGGCGCGGCGGCGCCGCTGCCGTGGCCGCCCACGCCAGACGCTGTTCCGCCGAGCGGCCCTTGCGGCCGCCAGCGGCCGGGCCTGAACGTGGCGCCGGCGGTGGGCGCGGATGGCACCATCTACACCGTAAGCCGGGCGCACTTCAACGCCAGCCATGGCTACCTGGTGGCGTTGGACCCGAACCTGCGGGTGAAGTGGATCTCGTCGTTGCGGGACCGTTTGAACGACGGGTGCGACGTGTCGCTGCCGGCCAGCGGGACCCGCGGTGGGTGCCGCGCGGGCGCGACGCGGGGCGTGGACCCGACGACGAACACGCTGCCCGCCGGGCAGGTGATGGACCTGTCGACAGCGTCTCCGGTGGTGGCGCCGGATGGATCGATTCTGTACGGTGCGTTCACGGGCTACAACCACTTCCGCGGGCACCTGATGAAGTTCAGCCCGGCGGGCGACTACCTGGCCGCCTACGACTTCGGTTGGGACACGACACCGGCGGTGTACCCGCATGACGGGACGTATTCGGTGCTGCTGAAGGACAACCACTACGGGGCGACGTCCTACTGCGGGACGGCGGCGTTCTGTCTGCCGGACGAGCAGCGCTACGATCTGGTGAGCCTGAATGCCGACCTGAAGAAGGAGTGGAACTTCCGGAGCACCAACACCCAGGCCTGCGAGCGGCAGCCGGATGGGACGACGCGGTGAGAGACGCAAGCGGAAGGGTTCGAGTGGTGCGTGAACATGGTGGCCGTGGATAAGGACGGCGTGATGTACGCCAACAGCGAGGACGGCAACCTGTACGCCGTGGACAGGAACGGGCGCCTGGTAAGCAACCTGTTCCTGAAGGTGGCAATCGGAGCGGCGTATACGCCGCTCGCGATTGGCGGGGATGGACGGATCTACACGCAGAATGCGGGTAGCCTGTTCGTGGTGGGAGCGCGTTAGCGGATCGCCACCGTTACATTGGACTGGCTGGCAGCGGTGCCTACTGTGATGACCACGGGTTGGTTGCCGACGGGGGCGTTGGCGGGGATGCGGAGATTGGCCTGCATCACGCCGGAGACGATGCCGGGAGCGGCGCCGGCATATTCAACCACGGCCGGCATGCCGCCGATGGTGGCCGTCACCGCAAGCAGCGGGCGCTTGAGCAACGTGCCATCACGCGGGGTGACGCGGCCATCCTGACCGCCGGGTGTCGTCTGGCCTTCGCCGGTCAGATAGACAGTGATGACGGAGTCCCGCGGGGCGGGATTGTTGACGGTGTTGATGGTGCCGTTCTGGTTGACCATCGCACCCTGGGTGCTGCCGCCGATGGCGAAGATGCCGGGGGCGGCGTCGGCGACGCGCAGTTCCAGAATCGAGGAGACCTGGCCGCGGTAGATGACGGTCATGCGGACCGAAATACGGCCGTAGACATCGTAGGGGACGATGACGTTGACCTGAGTCTGGGAGGTGTAGAGGACCGTCCCGGGAAGGTTGTCGAAGAGCACCTGCGTGTCGGAGAGAGTGGGGTCAACCAACCCGACGGCGTTGAGAACGAAGGAGGCCGGGGTGGCCGGGCCGAGGTTGGCTCCGACGATGCTGATAAGCTCTCCGGGGGAGATGGGGCCGGGGAGGAAGCTGGCGCCATTGCCGACGGCGCTGATGGCGGGGAAGGCCAGAGCGGTGACGGTGAGCGAGACGGCGACGGTCTGCGGGCTGTTGCTGGCGCCCGGCGCGGTGATGGTGACCATGCCGTTGTACGTTCCGGCGGTGAGACCGGTTGGGTTGACGGCGAGGGTGAGCGCCATTGGGACGGTGCCGCTGGCGGGCGTGGCGTTGAGCCAGGTGGCGCTGGAGCTGGCGACGAAGGCAACGGCGGTGCCGGTGGAGGAGAGAGCGACGGTCTGCGCGGAGGGCGCGGCGGCGCCCAGTTGGTAGGTGAAGGCGACCGTGGACGGAGCGGCGGCGATGGTCTGCTGGGCCCCGATGGTGAGCGTAACGGGGAGGTTGAGAGGACTATTGGCGGCGCCGGTGGAAGTGACGGTGACGACGCCCATGTAGGTACCGGGGGCGAGGCCTGCGCCATTGACGGCGACGGTGATGGCGCCCGGCGTGGCGGCAGCCGAGGGGCTAACGGTGAGCCAGGAGCCGATGGCGGAGTTGGCTGTGGCGGAGTAGATGAGGCTTGGACCGTTAGAGGCGATGGCGATAGTCTGGGCCGGTGGCGTGTTGCCGCCCTGGGCCTGGAGGAACGTCAGGCTGGCCGGGCTGGCGGTGAGGGTGCCGGCGCTAACGGTGAGCGATACGGGGATGGTGATGGGGCTGTTC
>Ga0255093_1001194_pt1 | contig 10209 bp, 2 predicted proteins | sample Colum_Law_RepA_8_2_FD_188437 | JGI IMG/M metagenome (GOLD analysis project Ga0255093, IMG submission 188437) | Freshwater microbial communities from Columbia River, Oregon, United States - Colum_Law_RepA_8d | ecosystem: Environmental > Aquatic > Freshwater > River | place: USA: Oregon | collected...
CACAGCAGAGGCGGCAACGCCGGGGCCTCTCCTCCGAGGCGAAGCCGCGATGGAGACGCGCCCCACCACCCGCTGGACGCCGGACGCCCCGCGCGAACCCGCCGTGGACCCCGACCTCGCCGCCGCCATCGAGGCCGTGCGCCAAGGGTATCAGCCCGAGGTGGACAAGGAACCGGCGAACCTCAAGCCGTGGGCCGACGTGCTGGCACAAGCCAACGACATCTCCATCCAGGAGTTTGCACAGATGGCTCGGGCCGGAAAGATTAACAAGGCCACGGGCGCGCCGTCAGTGAATCAAGATGGCACCGCCAAGACCGCCCTCAGCATGGGGCATCGCGCTGGTTACGCGCTCGAAGACATTGCGCACTTCTACACCAGTCGCCGGTTTGAGTCACCTGAAGCAATGGCATCGGCCCTCAAAGCTGGCGACCCGGCACACAGCGCGGAGCTGCGCGCGGCTTTCGATGACTTCGCCGCGAACGCGGCCACGGAACTGGCGGCTCTTGAGAGGCTGAATCGGTCGGCGCGGGTCACTGCTAACAAACCCGGTAAAGAGCCGCCATCTCCCCTTTCCCCCGCCGGTCCTGAAACAATCGCACCGGCGGCGGCCCCCTCCGCAACTTCCCCGCCAGACTCCCTCCCGCTTGCAAAGCTCAAGGATAATGTCACTGGCGCGGTCGAGCGCGGGGAGAAGCAACCCATTGCTGGCATACCAGCCCAACCCACACGCGGCGATTGGGTGAGCTACAAGGACAGCTACGGCAAGCCTCACACGGGGATGGTGTCGTCGGTCATGAAAGTGGGTAGAATTATTCCCGGTGTCGGGGCTGAGACTCCCCGGACTGAATACATGGTCCAAGACGGGAATGGTAACTATCTGCCCAGCCCCGGCCAGGGTGAGGCGGTCATAAAGATTGCCCGTCCACTTGACAGTGCGCCGGCAGATAAAGAGATTAAAACCGATGAACGCGGAACTGAACAACCTGGACGAGTTCAAGGGACTGGAGGACAACCGGGACAGCCGGTGGCGGACGCACCTCCAATGGATGTTCGACCACCAGCCGGACCTGTGCCGCCAACTGCACCAGCAGCGGAAGCTGGGCCCGTGGTGCGACCGGAACTACCAGCAAGCCCTGACGCTGGTGGACAAACTCCAGGCCGAGGGCGTGGAAAGGGAAGCGGCGTGGGAAGCGGCGCAGGCGGAGATCCAAGCCCCGCCGCCCCCGGACCAACCTCCGACCAGCCCGCTCTCCCTCCAGGAGCAGCAGCAGATGCGCCGCAGCCTGCGCGCGTAGAGGACCAGAACCACATCCTCCCCGCGACGGAGGATTGGATACCCGCCGGTGCCAAGGCCAAGGCGAATGCCAACCTCGCGGCGGTGCGCCTGCTCCGCAAGCTGGAGGCCGCGCAACGCAACCCGACGCCCGAGGAGAAGGCGGTGCTCGCCAAGTATGTCGGCTGGGGTGGTCTCAAGCAGCTCTTCGACACCGGCAAGGAAGCCTATCGCACGCGGCCGCCGTGGAATGAGGACCAGCGCAAGGAGTATGAGAACTGGGAGAAGCAGTGGGGGAAGCTCTACGACGAGGTGAAGGGCGAGCTGACGGCCGAGGAGTGGGACACGGCCCGCGCCTCCATCCTAAACGCGCACTACACGAGCCGCACGGTCATCAACGGGGTGTGGCAGGTGGTGGAGCGGCTGGGCTTCAAGGGCGGCAGCGTGCTGGAGACGAGCGCGGGCATCGGCCACTTCATCGGACTTCAGCCGGCGTCACTGCGGGCCGGCTCCCGATGGCAGGCGGTGGAGCTGGACCAGGTATCGGGCCGGCTCCTGCAAAAGCTCTATCCCCAGTCGCGGGTGCAGGTGACGGGATTCCAAGACGCGCGCATCCCGGTCAACTCGGTGGACTTGATCGTGGGCAACGTGCCCTTTGCCAAGGATGGGCCGACTGACAAACGCTATCCAAGCCTCTCGTTGCACAACTACTTCTTCGCACGCGGGCTGGACCTGCTGAAGCCGGGCGGCTTGATGGTGGCCATCACGAGCGACAGCACGATGGACGGAGCGGCCAGCCAGAAGGCGCGCGCGCTCTTCGCCGAGAGGGCGGACTTGGTGGGCGCAATTCGCCTGCCCAACAACGCCTTCAAGGAGAACGCCGGCACGGAAGTCACCACGGACATCCTGATATTCCGCAAGCGGGACGGTTCGCCCTTTGCCGGCCAGCCGTTTCTGAACACCACCGAGGCCGCGACCTACAAGGGCGAGCCGGTCGAGATCAACGAATACTTCGCCGCGCACCCGGAGATGATGCTGGGCCGGATGTCGAAGGAAGGGACAATGTATGCGGGCGAGATGAACGCCCTGCTGCCAACGCCGGGCGCGGATCTATCGCAGCAGCTCGCGGAAGCGGCGGCCAAGCTGCCGCCGGATGCCTTCGGCGCGCAGTCCACACCAGAGCAAGTCATGGCTCCCGCCAGTGCGGCGAACTACCGCCCGGGCAGCCTGGTGTTTCAGGATGGCAAGCCGTATCTCTCGAACGCGGACGGTTCACTGGAGGTGCCGGACTGGGCCAGCAGCGCCAACGCGGTGAAGCAGGCGCAGTCATACGTGTCGGTGCGGGATGTGGCGCGGTCGCTGATCCTGAAGCAGCTTGATGCGGATGGGACGCCGGAACAAATCGAGAGCCTGCGAAAGGAACTGAACCGCACCTATGACGCCTACGTGAAGAAGCACGGGGCGCTCAACAAGCGGGGCAGCGCGTTTCTGGATGAGGACGTGGACTTCCCGCTGGCGCTCGCGCTGGAGGATGACAAAACCTCCCTCGTCGAGGGAGTGGTGGAAAAGGGGAGGGACAAAGGAAAGAAGGTTGTCCGCCGGCTGGTGGACTGGCACAAGAGCAAAATCTTCTTCGAGCGCACCATCTTCCCACGGCAGGCACCCACCTCGGCGGCCAGCATCGAGGACGGTTATCAGGTGAGCATGAATTTCCGTGGCCGGGTGGACGTGGGCTACATCGCGGAGCTTACGGGACAGCCGGTGGATGCGGTGAAGGCCGGATTGGTGTCGCGCGGCCTGGCCTTTGAGAACCCCGCCAGCGGACAGCTTGAGCCCCGGTGGCAATACTTGAGCGGGAATGTGAAGCGAAAGCTGCGCGAGGCGCAGTCGGCGGCGGAGAACAACCCCGCCTACGAGATCAACATCGCGGAGCTGGAGAAGGTGCAGCCGCCGGCCATTCCGATGGAGCTGGTCAGTGTTCGGCTTGGCTCGCCGTGGGTGCCGGAGAAGATTATCGAAAGGTTTTTGGAGGAGAAGCTGGGGGTCACGGCCAAGGTGAACTACACGCCGCAGACCGGAAACTGGAGCGTCTCCCCGCAGACCGGCACCCGTGAGGCGGTCAACACCACCACCTACGGCATTCACGGATTCGGCGGGCATGATCTGGTGGGGATCTCGCTCAACCTGAAATCCGCCACCGTCACCCGCCCGGTGACGCGGATCAGTGAAACCACGGGCAAGTCGTATGAGGCCGAGGAGAAAGACCCCGGCAAGACCTTGGAAGCCCAGGAGAAGCAGGACCGGGTGAAGAAGCTGTTCGTGGAGTGGGTGAAGCAGACCCCCGCAGCGGCACGCGAGCTGGAGACGATCTACAACGAGCAATACAACGGCGTGGTGTCTCCGAGCTTTGAGGCTCCGAGCTGGGAGCATTACCCGAACGCCTCCTCGGACATCGCGCTGCGCCACCACCAGAAGCGCGTGGTGACTCGGATGCTCCAGAACTCCACGCTCCTTGCACACGCGGTGGGCACCGGCAAGACCTATGCCATGATCACGGCGGCGATGGAGCAGCGGCGGCTGGGGCTGGCGCGCAAGCCGATGATTGTGGTGCAGAACGCCACGCTGGAGCAGTTTGCCCGCAGCTTCAAGCGGCTCTACCCCACGGCGCGCATACTGGCACCGAACGCCCGCCAGCGGGACGCCAAGAACCGCAACAAAACCATGAGCCGCATCGCCACCGGCGAATGGGATGCGGTGATTGTCCCGCAAAGTTTCATCAATATGCTGCCGGACGACCCGGCGCGGGAGAAGGGGTTCATCCAGAATGAGATTGCGGAAATGGAGGCCGCCAAGATTGAAGCCAACGCCCGCGAAGGCAAGAAATCACCCAAAGCGGCGGATTTGCAGCGGGCGATTGACCGGCTCAAGGAAAAGCTGACCAACCTTGCGGCCCGCAAGGTGGATGATGTGCTCACCTTTGAGCAGCTCGGAGTGGACAGCCTGTTCGTGGACGAGGCGCACGCCTACAAGAAGCTCCAGTTCTCGACCAAGATGGAAAGCATCAAGGGATTGGACGTGTCCGCCAGCCAGCGCGGATTCTCGATGATGATGAAGGCGCGCTGGGTGCAGGAGAAGAACCAGGGGCGCAACGTCACCTTTGCTACGGGAACTCCCGTGAGCAACACCATTGCCGAGGCGTGGACGATGATGCGCTACCTTCGCCCGGACGTGCTGAAGGACTACGCGATGGAGCGGTTCGACAGCTTTGCCGGCACCTTTGGCGAGACGGTCACGCAACTGGAGATGACGGCGGGCGGCACATGGAAGCCGGTGACGCGCTTTGCCAAATACACCAACGGCCCTGAATTGATTGCCGCCTGGCGGACGGTCGCGGACGTGGTGACACCGGAGGAAATCAACCTGCCTGGACTGCCTGCGCTCAAGAATGGCAAGGTGGAGGCGGTGGTGGTGAAGCAGTCGGCGGAAGTGAAACGCTACGTGTTGCAGTTGCGCGCGGAACTGGCCGCGTTCGAGGCGATGAGCGGCAAGGAGAAGCGGGACAACTCCCACATCCCGCTGGTGGTGTTCGGGCGGGCGAAGAAGGCGAGCCTGGACATGCGGATGATTGACCCCAGCCTGCCCGATGAGCCGGGCAGCAAGCTCAACATTGCTGCGGACAACGTGGCGAAGATATGGCGGGACAGCGAGAGTGTGAAGGGCACGCAGATGGTGTTTGCAGACTCCTACCAGGACAACCCGGACGCTCCGAGGTTCAACCTGTATCAGGAACTGAAGCGCAAGCTCGTCGAGCGTGGCATCCCTGAGGAGCAAATTGTCATCATCACGGCGGACATCAAGGACGCGAAGCGTGAGGTGCTCTTCGACAAGTTCAACAACGGGGAGATTCGGGTGGTGATTGGCAGCACGGAGCGCATGGGGGTGGGCGTGAACGCGCAGCGCAAGCTCATCGGCCTGCATCATCTGGACGCCCCGCCCCGCCCCATGGACCTGGAGCAGCGCAACGGGCGCATCATGCGCCAGGGGAATGAGAACCCCGAGGTGCAAATCTTGCAGTATGGGGTGGAGAACACGCTGGACGCGGCGATGTTCCAGAAGCTCGCCACCAAGCAGAAGTTCATCAATCAAATCCTGCGCGGCGACTTGCAGGGCCGGAACTTCGAGGACGCGGCCAACGAAACCAGCCTCACCTTCGAGGAGCAGATGGCGGCCTTCAGCGGCGACCCGCTGGCGCTGGAGCGGGTGTCGCTCGACAACCAGGTGAGGCAGTTGAGCGGCTTGCAGGCGGGCCACTTCGAGCAGGTGCGCAAGGGCCGGGAGGAGCTGGAATCCCTCACCAACCGGAGGATTCCGACGCTCAAGCAGGAATACGTGGCCGCCGCCGGGGCGGCGCAACGGTTCACCAAGGCGTTCAGCAGCGGGGAGTATGCGGCCACCGTGGGGAAGACCCAGGTGGAAGGGCGCAAGGATGTGGTGGCGGCGCTGGACGCGGAGTTTGAACCGATGCTCAAGCGGATGGCGGAACAGGCGGAGTCAGCGATTGCCGGCGGGAAGCACTGGGGAGGCATGGAGTCGCTTGCGCGCAAGCTGGTGCTGAACGGGCAGGAACTCCGCTACAAGGCGACGATTTATATTCAGCACGTCGCCCTGATGGGCGAGAACGGAAAGCCCGTTGTAGATGATAGGGGCCAGCCAGTCTCCACTGGGCGGGCCGAGGCTCCAGTCATTGAGTGGCAGTTCGAGGGGCGCGGGGCGAGCCATCGGGTGACGGGCGGCCAGGGCTTGCTGCAAGGCGTGCCTTCCGAGCTGCTCAACATCACCAAGAGCATCCCCGAGAACATCGCGGCGTCCTTGGCCAAGGCCGAGCGCGACCAGCGGGAGCTGGCGGGCTTCGTGCAGCAGCCCTTCGACCGCACGGTGGAGCTGGAGCAGGCCAAGGCCCGGCTCGCCGAGGTGGATGGGATTCTGGCCAGCCGGGGCAAGGAAGCGGTGGGGGCGACGGACGTGCTGATTGACGTGGTGAAATCGCCCAAGCCGCTGGAGGCCCAGCGCAATCAGATACTCCGCATCCTCGATGAGATGGAGCGCATAGAGCGGGACAGCAAGGAGTGGGCGGCCCCGACCATCAACTACAGCCGGGAGAAGCATGGTGCTTTGCTCAAGAAGCTGAACGAGATTGAAAAGCAACTGCTGGTGCGCGCCAATGACGCAGCCGCCGCGCTGCTGGATGTCACAGCCACCGAGGAAACTAAGGCCGCAGCGGAGGAGAAAGCCGATGCGGCGGACGCCTCGGTGCGTGGCTTCCTCGGTGGCACGTCCGCCAATCCCTTCCTCAACCCGAAGTTTTGGAACGCGGTCGCGGTGTCCGGCGCGCGGATGCTGCGCGACCTCGGGCAGTTCACGGCCACGCAGGCGCAGTGGTCCGCCGCCATGCTCAAGCAGTTCGGGCAGCGCATCCAGCAGGCGCTCGCGGCGACTTGGAACCGGCTCATGCGGCTCCAGACGCAGCAGACCAACGGCGTCAGCGCCATCGGCCAGGGGCATCTCAACCAGATCGAGGTGGCCAGCGTCAACGCGAACATCGCCGAGGAGCAGAAGCCGGTGTATTCGGAGGAAGACTTGGCGAAGGGCGCGCCGGGCCTGGGCATCCGCGTGCAGCCGATGAGCAAGCAGATCGCCTACCTCGGCGGCGCTGCCCTGCTGGCCTCCAAGCAGAAGCTCGACGTGACGGGCGCTCTCCAGGCCGCCGCCGTCAAGAAGCAGTCGGATGCCCTCTGGCAGCAGCTCGTGGAGTCCTCCGCCTCGGGCAACCCGCTCACGAAGTGGAAGCTGCCGGCTTGGCTCATCGGTTCGCCGCGTGCCCGCGCCTTCAAGCAGCGCGTGCTGCACATCGCCGCCCGGCTCAACGCCACGGGGCGCGATGCCGCCGGCAACTTCACCTTCGCGGACTTCACCATGCGCGCCGGCACAATGTCCTTGGCCACGGCCAAGCAAAGCCAGTTGTCCGTGGGCGACCAGTTCACCGTGAACGACCCGCTCACGGGCGTCACGGAGACGCTCACGCTCGGCCCCATCATCACCACGCCGGAGGGCCGGGTGTTCCATCAGCTTGCGCGCCCGGTGGCCGGGGCCACGCAGGCGGAGTTGTATCAGCACTTCGCGCGGGAGTATCCCGAGATGATTTGGTTTCTGGACATGTTCATTGACCCGGCGCTGGCCGGACTGCGCCAGACCATCAACGGCATCGAGGTGCCGGTGTTCAACCGCTTCGCCGCCGCTGCCATGATGGCGGACGGCAACCCGAACTTCTCGCCACTCACCGCCTACACGCCGGACGTGCTGGTCACGCGCTCGCTCATGGGGGCGATCCGCGGGGCGTGGCACAAGGCCGGCGTGCGCTCCCCGGGCCGCAAATACAAGAGCGGCACGAGCCGCGAGGGCGGCCATGTGCGCGACCTGCTCTCCGGCTTCAACGTGCGGACGTGGCAGATGCTCCAGGAGAAGAGCCGGCGCGAATGGATGCAGGTGGTGCTCAAGAGCGCCACTCCCATCCGCCAGAATCAGGTGCCCGCCGGCTGGGTGAAGCTGGAGACGGGCATGGAGGAACTCTGGCAGGCGGTGAAGCGGCTGCGGAATTGGAAGTCGCCCGTGGACCCGGCGACGGGTGCGCCGCTCTTCCCCGAGACCGAGCAGCGCGCGACGGATGACGGCAGCGCGGAATACAATGCGTTCTTCCTCGAAGCCATGAAGCTGCGCGGCAAGCACCTGATGCTTCCGCAGACGCTCGTGGACCAGCTCGTGCGCAAGTATGTGGCCCACGTCGAGCATGGCACGCTCTACCGCCTCGGCTCGTGGCTGGTGCGCAACTCCACGCAGCTCTTCCTCGTGGCCCCGGTCACGGTGATGAACAACGTGCTGACCAACGATATGTTCACCCTGCAAGCCGCCACGCGGCGCATCCTCTCCGGCGTGGCCGGCGGCCAGATGCAGGACTTGCGCTTCGCGCGGGAGCTGTTCACGGCGGAGTTCTTCAAGTGGTTCCCCGGCCTGCGCACCCTCGTGGACCCGCAATGGCGCGCGACCCAGAACGCCGGCGTGCTGCCGGAGAACCTGTTCGCGGACCAGACGATGCTCGCCGACCTCAAGGTGCGGCTGGACGAAGACCCGATGACCTACCTGCGCCAAGGGGAGATCGGCGCGGCGGCGCTGAACTTCATCCGCTACGGCAACATAGACACCCGCGCGAAGACCCGCATGGCCTACGCCTGGCTTCGCGCCCAAGCGGTGACGAACGCGCGCAAGGCGGGACTTCGCGGCGCGGCCCGGCGTGCCTCGGTGGATGCCTACCTCGCCAATCCGCCCGTCGCGGACATGGCGGCGGCGGTCGAGGTGGCGGGCTTCGAGCTGCTCAACTACGCGGACAGTCCGGCTTGGCTCGAAGACATGGCGAGCGGCAAGTTCAGCGCCTTCGGCGGCACGGTGGACGTGGGCGACTTCGGCCGGCTCGTCATGCCCTTCCCTCGCTTCGGCTATCACTTCATCGCCAAGACGGCGCGCGAGGCATCGGCGGTCAAGCTGCTGCTCGGCAAGGTGCCCAAGGGCCAGCGCGCGGACGCCTTCGCGGACCTCATCACCTTCCTCATGTGGCCGGCGGGCGGCCTGGGCATCCTCGCCGCCTACGGTCTCAAGGGCCTCGGCGATGATGACGACGAGGCGCGCAAGCGCGTGGGCACGGCCAGCATCAAGACCGTGGACGCCGACGGCAATGTGTTGAGCAAACCGCTCCCGCGCGAGCTCATCACCAGCAACCGCATCAACCTCTCCGCCTGGGCGCGCGGCCTCGGCCTCGGCACCGACCGCGAAGAGGATTTCTGGCTGCGCGTGCGCTCCTACCCGGTCATTGCCATGGCCGGTGCGGCGCTGCTGGCCGAGGAGGACGCGCGCAAGTTCGGCGCGGACGAAGGCGCAAAGACTTACGCCAGCGCCGTGAAAGACTTGGCCTCGGACTTCTTCAGCGTGGGCATGGCCTTGAAGGCTCCGGCCAAGATTCTTGGCGACCTCGGCAACCAGCGCCGCGAGCGCACGGTGCTCGACCCCTACGCCGCTGGCGTGCCCACCGTGGCCTACCTCGTGGACCAGACCTTGGACAGCTTTGTGCCTGGCACGCGCCAGTTCGACCTCGCCGTGAAGTGGATGGACCCGGTGCAGCGCCGCCGCGCATCGAGCAAGACCCTTGACTTCGAGCCGACCGTGTGGGACGCCGCCCGAGTGGGCCACGTCACCGGCCTCATGGACCGCCTGTTTGCCGGCGCGGACAGCACCACGGGCAGCACGCTGCCCCCAGAAGGCGCGATTGACCGCCGCACCCGCTCCGTGCCCTTGCCGCAGGAATACACCCTTCAGCAGCGCATCGCCGAGCTGGCCGGCTTCAACCTTCGCCCCATAGACCGCCGCCGCTACGAGGACGCGCTGGCCCCCTACGCGACCCGCAACTAGCACCAAACCGCGCACCAAAGCGCAGGGTTGGCGCGAAACGCTGGTGTTTTGCGCGGTGTCCGCTGCCCTCTTAATCAATTGGTCGTAGGTTCGAGTCCTACCCGGGGCACCACTTTCCCTCCCTTCGTATTCCCCCCGGTTTCATTGGCGTTTTCTACTGTTTTCCCAATGTTTGCAGGGGGTTTGTGAGGGGTTTGCCGGGCTGGAATCAAGTCCAGCCGGGGAAATTCGCTTGCCGAACGTCGCTGGTGAGCGGAATGTTTGGAGCCATGAACTCTCACCAAACTTGCACCAACGCCGAAATGCCGATTGCCCAGCATTTCGTGAAATCTGCTCCCAGACCAACACTTGATGAAACGATTGAGTCTCCAAAGTTCGGGAAGGTGAAGTTCCGGGTGGCGGGTCGGGAGTTCACTTTGAGG
>Ga0255093_1001198_pt1 | contig 10191 bp, 7 predicted proteins | sample Colum_Law_RepA_8_2_FD_188437 | JGI IMG/M metagenome (GOLD analysis project Ga0255093, IMG submission 188437) | Freshwater microbial communities from Columbia River, Oregon, United States - Colum_Law_RepA_8d | ecosystem: Environmental > Aquatic > Freshwater > River | place: USA: Oregon | collected...
GTCTGGACCAACTTCCTCGCCGGCGGCCCCATCCGCGGCGGCCGCGTCATCGGCTCCTCGGACAAGATCGGCGCCGCCCCGCACGACCGCCCCGTCACCCCCCCGCAAGTCGTCGCCTCCATCTACCAGGCCATGGGCATAGATTTGGAAACCACGATGCTGCCGGGACCGGGCGGAAGGCCGATACGCTTCATCGAGGCGGAGCCGATTAGGGAGCTGTTTTCGTGAGGTGGTGGAAGCGCTGCGTGAACGCACTGGCTTAATTGTTAGGCAGCATCGTGCCAGCGTAATTCCATGAAGAGCATTCCAGTTACAGAAACCGCACTGATAATCCGCACGGATTTTTCAGACCAAGCTGCTTGGGAAAGCCTCACCGCAGTAGTGCAGGAGCCCGCTGACCCCTTTATATTCGGAATGGAGTTCCTCGATGACCGCGAGAATGGCGGCGCAAGCGTGGAGCAGTTGATGGCGGCGCTTCCTGAGGATTATCCGCACAGCTTCATGGTAGTTGCTGACAACTTGGCAGTCACACGGGCTGACCACCCGCTGTTAGTCGTGGATTTGTTCGAAGAGCGGGGGCGCGAGTTTCGCGCACTCGCCATGCACGTCTCTTCCATAGAAAACAATCTCTCGATTGCAAACATGGGCTTTGAAGAGTTCGCGAATGCCGTTGATGAAAGCGGGGTGTTTCGCGGCTTCCCAGAGATGTGATATGCACGAGGCTGACAAGTGTGATCGCAAGCTACGCCCCATTGAATCCGCCGCTATCCTGAACCAATGAATCTGCCCCGCATCCTCCTCGCCTGCCTGGCCGCCACCCCCGCTCTCTTCGCCGCCGAGCCAGTCAAGTCCGTCAGCCCGGACGCCGCGCTGGCCATCCTTCAGGCCGGCAACCAGCGCTTCGTCACCAGCAAGACTCCCGACGGCAAATCCGAGGCCGTCCGGCGGGCCGAGACCGCCCAGACCCAGCACCCCTTTGCCATCGTCGTCGGCTGTGCGGACTCGCGCACCGCGCCGGAACTGGTCTTCGACCAGCATGTCGGCGATTTGTTTGTCGTCCGCGTCGCCGGCAATCTCGCGGGCGAGCACGCCTTGGGCAGCATCGAATACGCCGTCGCGCACCTGGGCACCCGCCTGATTGTCGTGCTCGGCCACGAACGCTGCGGCGCGGTCCAAGCCGCCCTGACCACCGCCACCGCACCGGGCAGCATCAACTCCCTCGTGCGCGACATCCAGCCCGCCGTCAAAGCCACCAAAGGGAAGCCCGGTGACCGCCTCGCCCTCACCGTCAAGGAGAACGCCCAGCAGGTGGCCGCCAAAATCCGCCGCGAAGCCAAGCTCGGCGAGTTGGCCAAGCACGTCCGCGTCGTGGTCGGTGTTTACGACCTCGACACCGGCAAAGTCACCTGGGCCAAGGAATGATTCACCGCCCCCGCCTCATGATTCTGTGCCCCATGATTTTGTCTCCCGCTTCCCTCCGCCGGAGTGCCCACAGAATCATGGCGCACAAAATCATGGGGAAGCACGGCGCTGGGCATGAGGAACTGTCCTTGCCAATCGGACGCGCTCTCCCTACCGCGCAAAAAAACACCGCACCGCTCCAGTTCCTTTCTATCTTCTCCGCTTTTCTATCCTCTATCTTCTTCCTCTCCGCCGCCCCGCCCACCGTCACTACCATTGATGTCCGCGGCCTCCAGATCGCCCATTCCACCACCCTCGTTCTCACTGGCACCGACCTCCTGCCGAACCCCCGCCTGCTCTCCACCGCGCGCATCGCCAGGCAATCGCTCAAGGACGGCGCGAAGCCCGACCGCATCACCCTCGACATCGAACTGGCCCCCGGCGTGTCGCCCGGCCTGCACAACTGGTGGCTCGTCACCGACCACGGCGTCTCCGCCAAGGGCGTGCTCGCCACCGACCACCTCCCGCAGAAGCCCTTCGCCGACAAAGTGGAGGCGCTCCCCGTCGCCCTGCACGGCACGATCTCCGGCAGCCAGGTGCGTGAAATCACCTTCCCCGGCAAGGCGGGCCAGGAACTCATCTGCGAAGTCGAAGCCCAGCGGCTCGACGGCAAGCTTCGCCCCGTCCTCAAGCTCCACGGCCCCGGCAACACGCTCTTGAAATGGAGCCAGCCGCTGCTCGCCCTGCGCGGCGACACCCGCCTCGAACTCAAGCTCCCCGCCGATGGCGAATATCGCCTGCAGCTGCACGACCTCCAGTTCGCCGCGCCCGGCAACTCGAATTACTTCCGCCTCAAGCTCGGCCAGTGGACCTACGCCGACCTCGCGTTCCCCGCCACCGTCCAGCGCGGCGCGTCTGCTGAGGTGCAGTTGGTCGGGCGCGCGGGCGAGTCGCGCACCGTCAGCCTGCCCGCGCTGGGCAGCGCCGTCGCCGTCCCCGCCCCGTGGGCCGATGCCAAATCCGCCAGCGGCCCGCAAGCCGTCGTATGGTTGAGCGATCTGCCCGAACTGGTCGAGAACCGCACCGGCACCGCGCCCCAGGCCTTGCCCGCGCTGCCCGTCGCCGTGAATGGCCGTCTCAGCCAAGCCGGCGAGGCCGACGCCTACACGCTCACCGTCACGCCGGAAACCGAAGTGGACATCGCGGTCTTCGCCGATTCCCTCGGTTCGCCAATTGATGCCGAACTCGAACTGCGCGACCTCAAGGGCGCTCGTCTCGCGCTCAACGACGACTTCACCAACCGCCCCGACCCGCGCCTGACCTACAAGGTGCCGAAGGACGTGACCAACCTCGTCGCCGTCGTCCGCGACGTGAACGCCAACGGCGGCCCGCGCTGCCTCTACCGCTTGCAGGCCACGCTCAAGTCCACGAACACCGCCGGCTTCACCCTCCTCGCGCTCGAAGACAGCCAGACGCTGCCCACCGGCCGCGCGTCCGTCTTCAAGGTCGAGGCGAAGCGCGACGGCTACGACGGCCCCATCGAACTCGCCTTCGACGCCCTGCCTCCCGGCCTGAAACTCTCTGGCCAGACCATCCCCGCGAAGGCCACCGCCACGCTGCTCACGCTTCTCTCCGGCGACCAGCCGCTGCCCCCGCTCATCACCACCCTGCACGGCAAGGCGAAGAACCACGATGTGCTGGCGCGCAGCGAAAGCGCGAGTCTCGGCAAGTTCCAGCCGTGGCTGGAAAACGACCTCGCGCTCGCCGGCTCGGCGAAGTCCGAAATCGAGTTCTCCGTCGCGTGGGGCAAGGACGCCGCCACCAACGTGATCCCACTCGGCGGCAAGCTGACCTTGCCCGTGACCTGCACCCGCCCGCTCGGCCACGACGGCCCCGTGCGCCTCACGCTGCTCACCAGTCAGGCACGCCTGTTCCTGAACAACGCCGTGGACCCCGCCCGGGTGCTGCGCGAGGAGAAGGCCGTGCTCATCGAGGAAGACAAGAAAGCGCAGGCCGCCTTCGACGCCATCGCCCCAGCGACCAACGCCCTCGCCGCCGCGCAAAAGGAACTAGCCGCTGCCAAGGACGATGCCGCCAAAGCCAACGCCGCCAAGAAAGTCCAGGCCGCCGAAACCGCGCTCGCCACCGCGAAGCAGGCCGCGCTCGACGCGTCGCAGAAGGCGACGAACAGCGTCGAGTTCGCGCTGGTCGTGCCGGGCGAACTGGCGGACCTGCCGCACCAGCTCGCCTTCAAGGCCGAACTGCTCAAGCGCGACCGCCGCACCGTGACCGCCGTGGCCTACACGCCCGTGCGCGACTTCCCGTTGCTGAACGCGCTCGCCCTGAAGCTCGCCGCACTCGCCCCCGTGAAACTCGACGCCAAAACCAGTGCGACGCTGGACTTGGTCGGAAACGTGGAGCGGCTCGGCGGCGCGAAAGGCGAAGTGACCGTGACCCTCACGGGCCTTCCCGCCGGAGTGACTGCCCCCGCGCCGGTCGTGGTGAAGGAAGGCGCGACCGAGTTCAAGTTCGCGCTGAAGTTCCCGGCGGGCTTCAAGGCAGGTGATTTCACCGGCCTCAAATTGTCCGCCACCGGCAAGCCCTTCGCCGCCGCCACCGTGAAGAGCCGTGACTTGGACTTCGCCGTGAAAGTCCTGCCGCCGGAACCGCCGCCGGTGAAGCAAGCGGAGGCGAAGAAGTGAGATGAATCCGATTTTGAACCACAGAAACGCGATGAACACAGAGAGTAACAAGCACCTGCAACCTGCAAGTTGCCCCTCTGTGTTCATCGCGTCTCTGTGGTTAAATTCCCCGTCAAGTCGCATGAAAACTTTCCTTGCTGTCACCTGCGCCTTCCTCGCCGCGCTCCGCCTTTCCGCCGCGCCGGCTCCCGACCCCATCGCCGGCGACCTCACCGTCACGCCGTCCTCCCTCACGCTCGTCCACACCGAACGCCCGCACTCGCTCGTCGTGATGGCGCGGACCAAGGGCGGTTACGATGTGGATTTCACCGGCTCGGCCACCTTCCGCAGCAGCAATGAGAAGGTCGCGCGCGTCACTCCGGCCGGCTGGGTGCAGCCCGTAGCAAACGGATCGGCGACGCTCACCGTGCAGGCGTCCGGCAAGACCGCGAAGGTCAGCGTGACCGTCCAGCTCCCCGCCGAGCCGACGCCTGCGAGTTTCCGCCAGGACGTGATGCCCGTGCTCTCCAAGGGCGGTTGCAACATGGGTGCGTGCCACGGCTATTCGCTCGGCAAGAATGGCTTCAAGCTCACCTTGCGCGGCGCGGACGCGGACAAGGATTACCCCGCGCTCACTGATGAGTTCATGGAGCGTCGCATCAACCGCCACAATCCCGCCGCCAGCCTCGTGCTCCTCAAGGCCCTCGGCGATTTGCCGCATGAGGGCGGCGTGCGCTTCGACCACGGCGGGCTGCTCCACGAGACCATGCGCCGTTGGATTGCCGAGGGTGCGCGGGACGACGCGCCGACACTGCCCACGCTCGTGTCCGTCACCATTTATCCCGAGAAGGTCGTCGCCATGCCGCGCGCGCGGCAGCAGTTCCAACTCGTCGCAAAATACAGCGACGGCTCGCTGCGCGACGTGTCCCGCACCGGCATCTTCACCGTCAACACCGAGCGCGTCGCCCGCGTGGACGAGGTCGGGCTGGTGGTCGCGACCGACCTGGGCGAGACCGCCATCGTCGCGCGCTACGAAGGCATCTTCGCCGTAGCCAACTTCATCGTGCTGCCGCCCAACAAAGGCTTCCAGCCCACACCCGTCCCCACGGACAACCTCGTGGACCGCCACATCATCACGAAGCTCAACGACCTGCGCATCCGCCCGTCGGATCTGGCGGATGACGAGCGGTTCCTGCGCCGCGCCTCGGTGGACCTCATCGGCGTGCAGCCCAAGCCGGAGGAAGTGCTGGCCTTTGTCGCGGACACGAGCACGGACAAGCGCGAGAAGGCCATCGCCGCGTTTATGAAGCGGAACGAGTTCGTGGACTGGTGGTCGCTGAAGTGGGGCGACCTGCTACAGAACTCGCGCAACACACTGAGCGACCCGGCGGTGTATGCCTTCCGCGAGTGGATTCGCGCCGCTGTCGCTCGGAACCTGCCGATGGACGAGTTTGCCCGCGAACTACTGACAGCGCGCGGGAGTTTCGCGGACCATCCGGCCGCCGCCTACTTCGCCGTGAGCAAGGACACGGACGACACCCTGCAGCGCTCCACGCAGGTCTTCGCCGGCGTGCGGATGCTCTGCGCGAAATGCCACCCGCACCCGTTCGAGCAGTGGACGCAGGCGGATTACTATGGCGTCCACAGCTTCTTCAACCAGGTCGCCACGAAGCCCGACCCGCGCCAGACCGGCGTGCAGAACGCCAAGACCGTGCTCGTCAACCTCGCCACCGGTTCCTCGACGAACCCGCGCACCAACAAGCCCCAGCCGCCGCGTTATCTCGGCGGCAGCGAGCCCAAGCTCGAAGCGGGGGTGGACAAGCGCGAGGATTACGCGCGTTGGCTCACCTCGCCGGACAACCCGCACTTCGCCCGCAGCCTCGTGAACCGCGTGTGGAGCTACTTCTTCCATCGCGGCATCATGGACCCGGTGGACGACCTGCGCTCGACCAGTCCGCCCATCAACGCGCCGCTGCTCGACGCGCTCACTAAGGACTTCGTGGAGCACAAGTTCGACCTGCGCCATCTCATGCAGGTCATCGTCTCGTCGCGCGCCTACCAGCGAAGCTCGGTGCCGAACGACACCAACGGACACGATGACGCGAACTTCTCCCACGCCATCCCGCGCCGCCTGCCCGCCGAGGCGATGCTCGATTCGCTCGTGCAGGCGACCGGCGTGAAGGAAAACTTCGGCGGTGCCCCGGCGGGCTTCAACGCCGCGCAGTTGCCGGACGGCAACGTGCAGAGCGACTTCCTCACACTCTTCGGCAAGCCGCAGCGCATGGAGGCGTGCGAGTGCGAGCGCGACCTCGGCGCGAACATGTTGCAGGCGCTGCACTTCATCAATGGCAAGTCCATCCTCGACCGCGTCACGAGCGCGAGCGGCCGGCCCGCGCTGCTGATCCAGCAGAAGCTCGACGACGACAAACTCATCGAGCAGCTCTATCTCTGGTCCCTCGCGCGGAAGCCCGCCGCGAAGGAAGTGGCGCTGGCGAAGAAGTTCATGGCCGCCTACGGCGACAAGCGCGCCGAGGCCGCGCAGGACTTCATGTGGGGCCTCCTCAACAGCCGCGACTTCACGCTGCTGCACTGAAACTTTTTTTAGCCACGGATGAAACACGGATTAAACACGGGGAAGGAACCGATCGGCTGGAGCGTTGGTTGCACCATGCATGGTCTCGGCTACAGAGGCGTTCACCACTTGCAGCCCTCGCCTTTAATCCGTGTTTTGTCCGTGTTTCATCCGTGGCTAAAAGCCGTCTTCGCTCTTCTCCTCTGTGTCTCAACCGCGCGGGCCGCAGACGTGAGCTACCAGCGCGAGGTGTGGCCCATCTTCAAGCGGCACTGCCTTGGTTGCCACACGGAGGGCAAGGCCAAGGGCGGCTTGAGGCTGGATGACATCGCCGCGCTCAAGAAGGGCGGGAAGCACGGCGCGCTGTTCGTCGCGGGCAAGCCGGATAAGAGCCTGCTGATGCAGCAGGTCACCGGCGATCCGCCCGAGATGCCCGAGAACGAGCCGCCCCTCACTGCCGAGAAGGTCAAGATCCTGCGCGACTGGATCGCCCAGGGCGCGAAGATTGACGCCGCGCCCAAGGTCGAGCGCCCGCCCGTGGTCATTCCCGCGACTTACGCGTTCGCCCCTTCCGTCACCAGCGTGAGCCTCAGCCCGGACGGCAAACTCGCCGCCGTTGCGGTGCGCAGCGAGGTGGTGCTCTTCAACGTGGATGACGACGCCCCGCCGCGTCGGCTCGCAACGGACTTCGACCTCATCACGCATGTCGAGTTCAGCCCGGACGGAAAACGCCTCGGCGCCGCCGGTGGTTCGCCGCAGCAGTTTGGCGGCGTGATCTTCTTCGATCCCGCCGATGGCAAACGCCAGTCGTCGCGCCGCGTGGGCAACGACACGTTGTTCAAGGGCAGCTTCTCGCCCGATGGGCAGACCATCGCGCTCGGCGGCTCCGGCGGTGCGATCCATCTCATCCCGGTGGACGCCAAGGCCGAGGTGAAGGCGATTGACCTGCACAGCGACTGGGTGATGGCCGTGGCCTACACGCCCGACGGCAAGCAACTCGTCAGCGGCAGCCGCGACAAGACCACGAAGGTCAGCAGCGTCGAGAGCCTCAAGCTGCTTCGCTCGATTGACCAGTCGCCCGACATCATCAACGCGGTCGCCACGGATGGAACCAACGCGATCTCCGCCGGGAACGCGCGCGCGCTCAACGGCTTTGACTTCAAGCTCGCGCTCGCCGGCGTGGAGGTCACCGGCTCTGGCAACGGCGCGCGCCCCGCGAACAACCGCGACCAATACCTCCGTGCCTACGAAACCCAGCCCGAGGCCGTGATGGCGCTCGCGATGAGCGGCGACCGCAAGCTGCTGGCCGTCACCACCCGCGCCGCGGAGGTGCGCGTCTATCAAACCGACAACCGCCAGCGCAAAGTCGCCATCGCCAAAGCCCCCGCACCGGTGCAGGCCGTCGCGTTGAACCAGGACGGCACACGGCTGCTCCTCGGCAGCAAGACGGGGGAGGTTCAAGTGTATGACACGGCCACCGCTGCGGCGAAACTGCTCAAGACGCTTGTCCCGGTGCCCGTGGCTCCGGCCCGGGCTGCAGCCCGTTGATCACAACGCGGCGGTCAGCACCGCGCGCAGTTCCGCCTCCGACAGCGCCACCGGATTCGCCTTCATGCTGCTGGCCTGCAGCGCCTTCTCCACCACGCCGGGCACATCAGTTTCGGCCAGTCCCCAGGTGCGCAGCGGGGCGATCTGGAGCGCTCTGCACAATTCCTGTGTCCAGGCCACGCCGTCCGCCGCCGTGGCTTGCGGCCGGCCCGTGAGCAGCCGGGCAACCTCGTCGTAACGGCGCAGCGCCTCGCTTTCCGGTGCCCGTTCGCGCAGTGCGTGGACATTGGCGGCCATCACGCCGGGCAGCAGCGCCGCGCACACCGCCCCGTGCGGCGCGGGGAACATGCCGCCAATCGGGGCGGCGAAACCATGCACTGCCCCGAGTCCGGCGTTCGCCAGGGCCATGCCGCCAAACACGCTGGCGAGCGCCATGTCTTCGCGCGCCACCGCATCACCACCGTGCTCAAACGCCCGTCGCAAGGACCGGGCGGCGCGGCGCAGGCCTTCCACGCAAACTGCATCGGTCATCGGGTTGGCGCGCAGGCAAACGTAGGGTTCGATGAGCTGGGTCAACGCGTCCATGCCCGTGCTGGCGGTCAAGTCAGGCGGAAGCGGCAAAGTCAGTTCGGGGTCCACGAGCGCCACACGCGGGAGCAGGTGCGGGCTGCGGAGACTGGCTTTGACGCGATGCTCCGGCGAGGCGAGCACGGCGTTGCGCGTGACTTCCGCCCCGGTGCCGGCCGTGGTGGGAATCGCGATCAACGGAGCGGCCGGTTTCGCCAGCGGCGCTCCGCGACCGATGACTTCCAAGTGATCAAACAATTCCCCGCCATTCGCCAGCAGGCCGGCGATGGCTTTCCCGGCGTCAATCGCGCTGCCGCCGCCGAAGCCGATGACGCAGTCGCTCCCTGCCGCGCGCGCCCGCTCAACTCCGGCACGCACCGCATCGGTGGTCGGCTCGCCGACGATGGAAAATATCTCCCAAGCCAAGCCGGCGGCGGTCAACTGCTCACCGAGCCGCTCAGCACGCGATGCGGACCTGCCCGTCACGACAAACATGCGCCGCCCGAGTTCCTTCGCGATGGGGCCGGCCTGTTTGAACGTCCCGGGACCGAAGATGACCCGGTGGGCGGTGGCAAACTCGAAGGTCATGGCGTGTTGAGACCAGGCTAGGGCGGTGGCTGGCGCAAAGTCACGTCCACCGCACACGGCTCACCAACCGGCCGCGTCGGGAAACACGTTCCCAAACTTCACGCTCGTGCGCGGGACGGCCATCATCGGCGCGACCGTGTCGCGCCAAGTGGCGTAGTGGGCGGTTTCCTTGTGCAGCGCGGGCGCGTCAGCCGTGCGGTAAACTTCCACGAGCACGAAGCGCGTCGGCTCGTCCGCCTGCTGCACGAAATCGAAGCGGGCGATGCCCGGCTCCTGCACACTGGCGCGGGCGTTGGTGACAGTCGCGGCCTTGAAGGCCTCGACGCACTCGGGCTTCACCTGAACGTGGACGTGGACGACAAGCATGACCGGTGGGCGGTTCAGAAACCCAGCTTCTGCAACTCAAGTTGCAGCAGATCCTGAAACTCCATGATGTCGAGCTGGGAAGGACGGTAGCCCTTTTGGGCGGGCACCAGACCGGGGCGGCCCATCTGATCGAGATACCACTCGGCCTTCTGCCCGTCGCTGAAGGTCACCTTGCCGCTGACCACGGTCCCCGGGCGCGCGAGGGCGTCCACGGAAAGCTGCACCGCGCCACCGCCGGCAGGAGCCCCCTCGGGCAGGGGTGCGCCGGAAACGGGGCCAGCCGGGGCCGCAGCTTGCGCGGCGGGGGCCGCGCTCGTGGCCGAGGCGATGGGCGAGCTGGGGGCGGGCTGCTTGGGCGGCTCGGGATCCTTGGGCTTGAGGCGGAGGTCATCCAGCAGGAAGCGGACTTCCATGTAGGTCATGGAGACACCCAGCTCGGCCGAGATTTTCTTCTGCACGTCGGCGACC
>Ga0255093_1001211_pt1 | contig 10129 bp, 12 predicted proteins | sample Colum_Law_RepA_8_2_FD_188437 | JGI IMG/M metagenome (GOLD analysis project Ga0255093, IMG submission 188437) | Freshwater microbial communities from Columbia River, Oregon, United States - Colum_Law_RepA_8d | ecosystem: Environmental > Aquatic > Freshwater > River | place: USA: Oregon...
CCTCACAGCCCTCGATGAAGACACCCTCGAACTGTGCGACCGCGATCACACTGTTTTCAGGTTTCTTGATCGCCTTCTGGATGGCATGTCCGAGTCGACCCAGGCGCTGCTCGAAGGACAAACGGGTCAGAGGGTTGCGGTAGGCATGCTCGTGGCAAATGAATTGTTTGAGCAGTTCATCGGCACGCTGGAGGTGATGCTGAGCCACACGCGGGTCGTCATGGCGATCCAGGTCGGCGATCGCATCGATCGCAACCTTGCCCAGCGTTCGCCCGACGGTTTGGGGAATCGGTTTGTTCGCGTGGTACTGCTCCATCCGAGCCGCCGCAGCATCGAGCGTTGGTTCCTCGCCCGATCCGTAAACCACCAAACAGGTCACGGCCAGTGCTAACGCGTCTGCACCTGCATTGCTCTCGACGAATCGCAGGATCGATTCAGCGGCGTCTCCCAGGTTGTGTACCAGCCGTTTGCGAAGGCTTCCGCAGATCGCCTCACCGGCTTGATTGTATCGCTTCGGTCCCTTCTCCGAAGCTGCCCACAGCAGCAGGGATACGAGGTCCGGCTCACTCTCCCCCATGTCGAACACATGGCGACAGATTGCACGCCAGGCCGTCCCTGCATCAAGGATCCCCGCCGAAACCGGCGGGTAGCCGTCGGCCGGGGCAAAGTCCATCAAGGCTTGGGCAATCGCCGGATCGAGTATCGAGCGATCCAGTTCCTTAGCTTTGAAGAGGGAACTCAAGCTGGCCCAGTGGTCCACGGCAAACAGGCGACTGCGAGCCAACCTCGCGACCACATCCAGCCCAAGGTCCTTCTGCTGAAGCCCGGTCAGGAGCACCAATCGATTCTGTTCCCGTTCCGCATTGAGCAGCGCTTCGCGGACCTGGAAAACAGTGTCGGCACGGACGACTTTGGCTTTGCCAAACTCGAACTCGACTTCGGCCGGGCCCTTCATCGACGGCGACACATGCAGACCGAAGGCCAGCGAGTCGCTGTCGCGCTGCCATTTGTCTTCAACGAGTGAGCGGATTTGATTTTGAGAGAGTGAGGGCATGTTTTGACAACCACGAAAGACACGAAATACACGAAAGAGGACTTTGGGTGTGGGATGATGGGTGTTGGGATGACAGAAACTTGTTACCGTTTTTTTTGTGTATTTACTGTGTTTCGTGGTCTCGTTCAGAAGGTGCGATTTATAACCACGAAAGACACGAAATACACTAAAGAGAACATTGGGTGTTGGGTGTTGGGTGCTGGGTGCTGGGTGCTGGGTGTTGGGACGACAGAAGCCTGTTACCGGAGTTTTTTCGTGTTTTTCGTGTATTTCGTGGTTAAATTAACACGCCCGTTAGGCACCTTTACCCCTCCTCCTCCAGTGTCCAGTGGATGGTCAGCCGAAGTTTGGGGTTCTGTTGGAGCTTTTGAACCAGTTCCTGGGCTTCGGAGAGAGATTCACGATGCCCGAGTCGCGAGCGACTCCCCGTGCCGACCTGTTTCAGTCCCTTCTTTGGCGGCTCCGGTGGCGGTGCGATCGGTGGAGGTGTAATTGGCGGTGTAGGGCCAGGAACGACGGGTGCCTTGGGTGGCGTCAGCAACCGGATCGCTCGGCTCTCCGCTTCGGTGGGAACAGCACGTTCGTTGCCGCCATTTTCAGCAACCTGCTGACCGCCACCGGGGCAGGCGCTCGTTTCCTTCCCCGCGTCTCCTTCAAAAAAATTGACTGCACTGAATTTCCTTCTGCGTTTCCTTCCCTGCTGTTTCCTTTGCGGGACTGTCTGAGCCCGGCGGGGGCGGGGAGCGGGGGCGCAATGGACACGGACTCAGCAGTCTGCGGGGCAAAAAAGCAACCCGCGGCCGGATGTTTGAGCTAAGTTCTCTGGTGGGCGAGGCATCCACGCGTCGGGGGCCTCAATAAAAATGCCCGAGCGGCCTGCGTACAGCCGATCGGGCGGATCCTCGGGGAGCAAACACCTCCCGTGGGATGCAAACAGCATAACACCGATTCGCCAGCTCTGCCGGAAAAATCCAGATTTCCGCGGCGAGTTTGCCTGCGGAAAGGTTGCACGGAGATCTTCATCCCACGCGTTGGCAATCAGCGGTATTGTCAGACCGCACAGTGCTTGCGGGAAGTCCATCGCTGGCAGGCTGCATTACGCCAGCAGAAACATCGGCTGCGTCCTGGTGTTCGCAAGGCAGAAGCAGCGACAGCAAAAGCGAAACGGCTGCGAAAATCCCAATTGAGATCAGGTCCGTCTGTGTCACACTCACCGATTGTGCCGGCGAAGACACCTGAATGCTCCGGCGCGTCGTCACGCAGCAGAAAAATTTCCGGCCCAATTTGTCAGCGTGTCGGCTGTTACGAGCCGCCTGCTGCACTGGACCACAGCTCCGCCCGGTATTGCGGAGGCCACTGCCGTCGGGCCATGCAGCGTGTGCGGGACCGCGAGCGAAAGTGGTTGTGGCGCAACAGTTTGGCCGGTCAGATCAAGTGTCGTATGCTGGCCACGCGGCGGCAGGAAGCGCGGCAGGCAACTGCCGCGGATCGTGTCGTTAACCGCCACCCTCCCGCCGCCACTCACGCCTCCGACGTCGTCCTTGCCTCTCGAACACCGCCAGAGTATGCCGTAACGTGTGGCGACCGAAAGGAGGACATTGCATATGACTGCCAGAATCCAGAAGCGAGTTTTGCTCCCCAAACGCGTCCGCCGCCCCCCCGCTGAGGGGTTTTCGTGGGTGGATCGTCGCTTTCTGCCGGACTATGCCGCGCGGCTCTCGCGTGACGCGATTCTTCTGTATTTCTTTTTCACAGCCGCCAGTGACCAGCACGGGCTGTCGTTTTACAGCGACTCCACCATCGCTGTACGTCTGAAGTTGTCCGAAAAGGCAATTTCGGACGCACGGGCTGAACTGGTCACGCTGGATCTCATCGCCTGGCAGCGACCGCTGACTCAGGTGCTTGCACTGCAACAGCCAGTCCTGCAGCGAAATGGCGGGCTGCAATCGCTGGCTGAACTGCTTCGCCCGAAAAGCAATTCGGGCGAAAACAATTCGACAGGGCGTGACTCATGAAGGTGTCGCAGTGGGCTGAGATACGGCGTTTGGCAGAGGTGGAAAAGCTGTCACAGCGTGCAATTTCCCTGCGACTGGGCTGCTGCCGCAGAACCGTCTCCAAAGCACTTGGTATGGAGCGTCCGCCGGAGGAAAATCGAGGTCCGTTACGGGGCAGCCTGCTCGATCCCTGGAAGCCGAGGATCGACGCTTTGATGCTTCGCTATCCAGAACTCTCCGCAGCGCGGGTCCTGGAGGAAATTCAACGCGGCCCTGACGGATATCAGGGCCAGTTGACACTGGTCAGGAATTATCTCCGCAAAGCTCGACCACGCCGCAGCCGAGTGTATCAGGAAGTGGTGTACGAACCCGGACAGGCCATGCAGGTCGACTGGGGTCACTGTGGCAGCATTCGTATCGGCAATACCCAGCGAAACGTGTCCGTGCTCGTGGCTGTGCTGTGCTACAGTCGCATGGTCTATATCGAATTCTGCCTGTCGCAGCGGAAGGCAGAGTTCTATCGGGCGATCGTCAATTCACTGAAATTCTTCGGAGGCAGTCCAAGGCGGATTATCTTCGACAATCTGAAAGCCGCTGTGCTGAATGGATCGGGCCGTGACGCATGTCTGCACCCGGACTTTCTGGCACTCTGCGGACACTTCTGCATGGAGCCGATTGCCTGCAGGCGAAGAGATCCGGAATCGAAAGGCACGGTCGAAGCGGGCGTCCGTTACGTCAAACGCAATGCGCTCGCTGGTCGCGACCACCAATTGGTGAGTTTGGACGACTATCAGCAACTGGCAGTGACGTGGCGTGATGACGTCGCAAATGTGCGGCAACACCAGGCCACACGGCAGCGCCCGGTAGACCGGTTTGCTCAGGAATTGCCGCTGCTGCGGTCAATGCCTGCGCTCGAATTTGACACGGATGAAGTGGTGCCGACCATCGTGACTTCTCACGCCAGAGTGCACTTCGACGGAAATCGCTATTCGGTTCCACCATCACTGGTGCAGATCCCGGTTATGATTCGAGCTGACAGCACGCAGATTCGCGTGATCGCGAACGGCGTTACGGCAGCCTGCCATGTCCGCAGCTACAGTCGCAATCATCTGATCATCCTGCCCGAACACCGTCTGGCGGCGTTGAAACTCCGGGCTCGCGTGCGGGCGCATGACATCGAAGCCGCCTTCGACGCACTCGGCGAAGACGCACGCAGGTTTCACCTGGAACTGTGTCGACAGCCGGTGAAAACCAGCGTGCACCTGCGACGAGTGCTGAACCTCGTGCACCTGTACGGTCGACGCGACGTCGTATCGGCCATCACTCAAGCCAATCACTACCAGACATTCGATGCCGCGTATGTCGAAACCATCCTGCTGCAGGATCGGCGGCGGCGGGAACTGCCGTCACCCACGCAGGTGCGTCCGCGTCGCGAAGAACTGCTCGAAGAAACGGACCTGCAGGAACCGGATCCCGCAGTCTACGACCGACTGATGCATCATGACGAGGAACCCGACCATGACTGACCGCAACATCAGACTGCATGAACCACTGCTTGAAAATCTGTCAGAACTGAATCTGACACAAATCGCGGCTAGCTATCGCGAAATACTCGATGAGGCTGCTCGCCGAAACACCTCGATGCTGGACGTACTGTCGTCATTGGTGGCGGCCGAAGTGACGGCTCGTCGTCAGCGCGCTTTGCAGCGTCGAATTCTTCAAGCCCGCCTGCCGAAGCTGAAGACACTGGCGGAATATCAGTTCGACTTTCCCAAACGCATTCCGAAGCAGAAGATCATGCGGCTGTTTGACTGCGAATTCATTCAACAGCACCAGTGTGCAATTTTTATCGGACCGACGGGATGCGGGAAAACGCACCTGATGACGGCACTCGGCTACGCCGCCTGTGAACGCGGTATCACAGTGCGGTTTACACGTGCGATTGATATGATCAACCGTCTGACAACTGCTCAGATGAATGGAACCCTGGAGCTGGCGTTAAAAGCGTATCTGAAGCCATCGCTGCTCCTGCTGGATGAACTGGGCTACCTGCCCGTCGACAAACGCGGTGCCGATCTGCTGTTTCAGGTCGTCGCGGCCCGTTACGAGTCCGGATCGATCGTGATCACCACGAATCGTCCTTTCCGCGACTGGGGCCGGATCTTCGACGTTGACAACACGCTGGCAACCGCCATGATCGATCGACTGATGCACCATGGAGAGGCGATGGTCATCCAGGGCAGCAGCTTCCGCACGAAAGGTGAGTGTCCCGACGATTAGTCGGCCCACGTCAGCCCCGGCTCAGACAGCCCTCACAGCGTCCGCGCGTGCCGTCAGGCATTCGCCGGAGACCCTGCTCGCCCTTTGCATCCGCCTTCAGCCTGCCTGACGCAACTGCGAAGCTTCAGCGGCACGCGGTGGAGTCTCAATCCCCGGCCCTCGCACTGACCAGCGTTCTGTGGCAGCAGCCCCCACGGCGGGACGCTCCATCCCCGCATGGCGAATTCGAGTTGAGCTGGCCACCGAGACACACCCCTGCCGTGGACGGCGACTCCGGCCTGCCTTTCCCGCTTGCGTGAAACGCTGTGAATGAGCTGTGCAGCGCGGCGACTGACCACAATCGAATCTGACTGCAGCTCCGCACGCAAAAAAGCCCTGCGCCGAGCCCATGGAAATTGCGCCACCGCCAGGGATGCCCGCGCTGGTGACCTCAAACCTGCTGATTTTGGTAGCAACGAACGTGCTGTTCCCACTTCGGATAATTTCGCGGCCAGTCCTCCCGCCAGGGCCAGCTCATCGGTCGACAATGCCGACCGCACATCCTGTAGCAACAGGTCGGCCTGCATCTTGCGTTCGTCCCCCAGATGCGCGACCCCGTTGAACAGGTCCCACTTGGTGTTGCGCAGGCAATCCAGGATCGACGACGCGGATTTCAAACTCCGCCCCATCGCCGTACCGGAGGTCTCCATCTTCGCGCCTGCGATCACACCGACGAGTGCAGTGGCCTCTTTGCCGGTGCAGTCAACTAGCAATTTGCGTGTGGCTCGCGCCGTCTTCACCCGGTCGGCCTTGTCGATCTCACTTTCGCTGACGCCCAGGTTTTTGAGAACCAACTGCAATCGGTCGGGCAAGCTCTCGCAGTCTCCCTTCAAGCTGCCAACGCTTGAGCCGCAGCGTCTTGTCCTCGACGAACACGCGGCCATCCTGGGTGCGTGCTGCTTCCTGACAGACCTCCAGCACCTGCCTGAGGTCTTTGCCCATCTTGACTTCCTGCCCGAACTTTGGATGTTTCGGGTATTGATGCGCCAGGGCCTGATCCAGCAGGTGCTCCATCGCTTCACCGAGTGTTGCACCCACTGGTCGTTGTAGCAAGAGGGACGGCAGCAGCGACTGGAAATGGACATCGGACATGTCGTAGGCGCTGTCCAGAGAGCCGGGGGTGGGTTCGTTGCGAATCGCGTAGGCGGCTTCCACCACCTGGATCAGCCGGGATTGCAGAGCGCTCTGCTGATTGCGCAGGAGCAGTCTGGCTGTCTCCCGATCCTGCATCGACATGTGTTTGGCGTGCTGATCCAGGTTCCCGCCGCGCAGCAGGTGATCGATAACGCCCGATGCACGATGCGACGGCGATGGGCATAGCGGATCGCGTCGGCAATCTGACGCAGCAGTTTCAGCCGGTACTCGGACGTGAGTTTATGGCTGCGGGTCGCGAGATAGTGGTCGAAGCGAATGGCCTGTGGGTCGAGGTATTTGAAGAGCAGGGCCGGGCCAAGTTCGTGCTCTTTGTAATCCTGAACCGGAAGAATGTTTGGGTGGTTGAGGGACTGGATGATTTGAAATTCGCGGGCGGCGGCTCGTTTGCGTCGCTGGCGTTCTTCCTCGGAATCGGCTTGCGCGACGGTGTACTGCCGGATGCGGCAGAATACGTTGGTGAATGACACATGCTTTGCGAGACGGTCCTGGTAGCCGGGGCCTTCTGCGAGGAGTTCAGTGAGGATATAATCGCCGACTCGCCGTGATTTCTGCGAAGGCCGAATCCCAGCCTGCTCCATGGCTCTGGAGAGGGATTTGGCGACTTTGATGTCGATCAGGCTGCGGCTTTCCGGTTCGATCCCGGGGCCCTGTCGATTGAGCAGTGCGGCAAGGATGCCAGGGCGTTCGGGCCTGGAGTCGGTTGCTGGTTGATCCTGAAGCAGGACTCGATTGAGGGCGTGGCCGGTGAGTTCGCACTGGAGATGATCCGCAGAGAGGAACACGACTGCTTCCAGCCACGGCATGCGAATGGCTCGGGCGGCAGGTTGGGATCGCAGGAGCGAGACGAGGGCTTTGGCTTTGCGGTTGGCCAGCAGCACCGGATTGTCTTCAGTGACAGTTTTGCCGTCGTGAGTGCGAGTCCACGTGGCGACGTCGCCACTGATTTTGCCTCGCCAGCTTTTGATTTCAACGAGCCAGAAACCCTGTTTGGTGAGTACCAGCAGGTCAATCTCGTAGATGGCCCCGTCAGGGGTCTGGAATTCGAAATTGGACCACGCCCGGTAAGGTTCGTGGTCTGGCAACCCGGCACGGATCAAGTCGAGGGCGCGACGTTCCCATTCGTATTGGGACGGCGTGATGGTGTTCCAGAAGGGAGATTCCATGAGTGGGTCAGTTGGAGTTTCGCGGTGGCGTGAAGAAAGGGCCGGCGAATGTTTATTTTTTTGCAGGTAGAGGATCAGGCGAGGTTACGCGGAGTGACCGTCGGCCCCCAGACTGCTGGATACTAACAAAATCCGGTGTTTTCGCATCGCAGGGTGGGGCGTTTTTTGCGAGAACAGGTGAACACTGCAGGTAAAGACCTGAACAGAAGTTCGTAGGGTCGGACAGCGCAGTGTCCGACCGTGAACGGGGCCGAGGAGCCGTTTCACATTGGGGCGCCGCGGGTCATCTTTGTTAGGGACAGGTGCGGGGTGCGTCGGTGGGTGTTAGCGATCGTGTCACGCCCCCTAAGGGCGCGGCAATTAAGGAGACAGTCGCAAAACTCGATGGGATTTGGGACCCTGCTCTCGTTACAAATACTCGCCAGCCAAAGGCAGAGGTTCCCGGTGGCGTGCAATTTGGGGAGTGGGAAACCTCTGGGAGCTGCTGAACCGGGGGTTCGGTCAGTTGTCAGTTGTGTCTGACGGGGTGACATCGGGGGCGGGGGTTGAGTTGCCGTTGGTCTTCGCAGACTTGCGGCGGCTCTTCCTGTTCGCCGGGCTGGGCAGCAGTGAACTGACGCTCCAGCCGGGACCGATTTCACCAGGGTCAGTGCCAGTGATGGCCTGGACCCAGTCCCGTGTGACGGCTGCCGTGTACAGGCCGGTTCGCTTTCGTTGCCGAATGCGATCCTGAGACATCGACAGGCGTTTTGCCAACTGCGGCATCGTGACTCGATTCCTCCGCATCAGCCGGATCAGATCCGGACCGCTCAGCAAAGGAATCTCAGGCACAATCTTCCGACCGCCGTCGCGGTCCTCAATCTTCCACGTTGTCATGGCTGCAGCATGCGAAATGGTCCACCGGTGCTGGACATCGTTTCCGGGCGGCGCCCGTCCGGAAGTCCCGTCACCGGTCCGCGAAAGGTGCGGACCTTCCAGCGCGGTGCCACTCGCAGCCACCGCTCGGTTTTCGGGGAGGGAGTGAGCCAGCGAGGCAGTGAGGCAGTGAGGCAGTGAGGCAGTGAGGCAGTGAGGCAGTGAGGCGGCGGGCAGTGTCTGTTTCCGGGGACTGCCCCCTGTCTCCCTCGTTCCTGTCTCCCTCGTTCCTGTCTCCCTCGTTCCTGTCTCCCTCGTTCCTGTCTCCCTCGTTCCTGTCTCCCTCGTTCCTGTCTCCCCCGTTCCTCACTCCCTTGTTCCTTACTCCCTTGTTCCCTACGGCCATGAAGTGCGACTTACCCGAACCAAAACTGCCGTGCAGGCAGCAGGCGTTGCTGTTGGTGGCGTCGACCGCGCTGCGGATGAACCCGAGTATATCATCGAAGCACGTGACCAACTGCGGCGTGACCACATTATGGGCAAGGGTCTTTACTGGCTCGGTGACACCGATGAAGATGTTGAGGACAAAGTCCCCCTGAGTACCCGCCTTGGCAGATCAGGGATGTCGGCGGTTAACTTATCGTTCATGGTTTTCCGTTTTCGGATTTCGGTTTTCGGCGATTTGCTCGGCAGGAAGCTCGGTCACACGATCATCTTTCCAGACCACAACTGGAGTTCCCGTTTGCCTGGCTCGTTCCAACACTTTCGCGGCCATTCGTTGAAAGGCTGCGTCTGCCAGGTCACCGAGTTTTCTCGGGTAGTCAGGGGGCGAGAGGTTCACCACAACCTCTCGACGCCGTAAGCCGTCAGCTGAGAATCCGCGCTGATGATGGGAATCTGTTCAACGATGGCTTGGGCCACGAGCATTCGGTCGAATGGGTCACGGTGATGAAACGGCAGCCTCGCGACCTCAGCGGCGTGTCTCGGTTCGATCGGCAAAATCTGAAGGGCATTCCTCTCCACCTCACGACCGACGAACGCGTCAATCGACTCATCCATCGTGTACTTGCCCAGCTTCACCTTGATGGCGATTTCCCAATAACTCGCGGGACTGAGAAGTAGCTCATGCTCCAGGTCAGCAATCATCTCGCGAGCCGTTTCACTCAGTTTCGACTCATCCGTCGACATCCACAGGAACGAATGCGTATCCAGAAGTAATTTCACGTCATGTACTCCTTGAAATCCTCCAGATGCTCATCATCTTCCTGCAGGATCGTCAGTTTCCCTTTGCCCAGTCCGAACTGACGCTGCCGCTTTTGGCCGATCAACCTTGCGACGGTTTGATTGCCTTGCGTGATCTCGACTTCCTCACCGGGCCTGAGATTCGCAATCAGTTCCGCCAACCTGGACTGGGCCTCCTGCACACTGATCTCACTCATCATTCACCTCCATCCGTTTCCGCTGAATACCGAAAACCTTATTCATCCTTCAGCCTTCCTCCTTCCTTACTCGCCGGTGGCTCCACGGACTGGCTTTGTTCGAGGGTGAGGCCGAGCAGGGGCGGGAGGCGATTTGCGTTCCGCCGATGG
>Ga0255093_1001230_pt1 | contig 10058 bp, 9 predicted proteins | sample Colum_Law_RepA_8_2_FD_188437 | JGI IMG/M metagenome (GOLD analysis project Ga0255093, IMG submission 188437) | Freshwater microbial communities from Columbia River, Oregon, United States - Colum_Law_RepA_8d | ecosystem: Environmental > Aquatic > Freshwater > River | place: USA: Oregon | collected...
ACAACAACTTCGCCCAGTTTTAATGCGGCCATTGCAACCGGGTTGCCGCACGACAAGCCCATATTGACTTCAGACGGCAACGAAGCCAGTTCTTCGATAGAGTATCCAAAAGCTGCCGCAACTGATTTTACGGCGGTGTCGTTATTGGACAGTCCACTAAGTACCACAGCCGCGTATTTGTCTCGAACTGTTTCTGTGATTGATGACATCCCGATCTCCCCTCCAGCTGGTCTATATTATCGTAAATCGTCGAACGACGATATTGTGGGGTAAAAAAGTCTACAGAGACGCCACCAGTGACTTTAATGCCGCGAGCTTTTCCGAATTGATGCAGTAACACACCTTGGGGCCATCCACTTCGCCCTGCACAAGTCCCGATTCCTTCAGGATTTTCAAATGCTGGGAAACCGTCGACTGAGCCAGCGGCATTTCGTCAACAATCTCACCGCAGACGCAGGTGTTACGGCTGATCAGCAATCGCACAATCCGCACCCGTGCTGGATGCGCAATTGCCCACGCCAGTGCTGCTATCTGTTCGGCGGACTGATCAGCCGGCAAACTGCAGGGACTGGTATCGTCACAGCATGGTATCTTTTTGACAGCCTGTTTTGGCACCGAAGCAACTCCGTTAAATTGATCGTCGATATGCGATAGTCTGGTCTGGTGCTTTTGTCAGGAATAAATGCATGCAGACGACTTCAGTATGTACTTGTGAGGAATCAGATCAACGCCGTAATCGGTGCTCCCTCAACGACTCGCAGAGGGCGACCAGTGCGATCAGGGAAAGTCGCCTCATGGCTGATTCCCAGCAGGTGCAGAATTGTGGCGGTCAGTTCAGGCGGGGTGACTCGATCATGAGCTGGATAAGCACCGTCTCGGTCACTGGCTCCGTAGACCTGTCCTGCGCGGATTCCGGCACCGGCAAGGACGAAGCTAAAGACGTTGCCCCAGTGATCGCGGCCTCCGCTGGCGTTGAACTTTGGTGTTCGCCCCATCTCACCAACAGCGACGATCAGGGTTTCCTCCAGCAGCCCGCGAGCTTCCAGATCTTCAATCAACGCGGTGAAACCCTGGTCGAACTGAGGACATAGCACAGACTTCATGCGGACATCATTGTGAGCATGCGTGTCCCACAGAGGATTTGGAGCACTCAGGTCACCCGGTTCGCGCGGCCAGTTGACGAATACCATGCGGACGTCGGCTTCGATCAAACGGCGAGCCAACAGGACAGACTGTCCCCACTTGCCGCGACCATATCGGTCGCGCACAGTCGCGGATTCCTGATCAATCGCAAACGCTCCTTTGGCAGTTCCCGAGATCAGCAGTCCCATGGCCTCCTGCCGCAGTTGTTCATATTCGTCGATGGCTCGTGCACGGACAGGTTGTAGTGCCGCGAACTCGCTGAGCAGTGCTTTGCGAGATCCCAGTCGGCTCACTGTTATTTGTTCCGGCAGTGTGAGACTGTCGATGTTGAAATCAATCGCAGACGGATCGCAGCGAAGAATCTCCGGATCCCAGCGGCGGCCAAGGAATCCAGCATTCTGTCCTGGAAGAAAAACGTTGGGATTGGCGACGATCGGTTCTGGCAACATCACCGAGCTGAATGGTCCTCCGTCGGTCGGGCGGAGCATTTTCACGATGGAAGCCAGCGTCGGCCAGTCGCTTGGCGCGAGTGCGCGCATGTCGGGGCCGACATACTTATGTCCGGTATTCACCCAGTATCCGCCCGATTCGTGATTTGGGTCATCGGTGGCAAAAGATCGAACGATAGCCAGTCGATCGGCGATGGTAGACGTTCGAGGCAACAGTTCGCATAAGTTGATACCGGGCACATTTGATGAGATCGGTTTGAAGCTTCCTCGGATCTCCGCGGGCGCATCAGGCTTCGGATCGAATGTTTCGTACTGCGAAGGCCCACCGCTCAAATACAGATAGACGATCCTCTTCGCGCGGCCAAAGGAAGCGTTTGAGTCCGATGACTTTGAGACCACAGATCCTGCCGCCTGAGCGTTAGCCGCCCTGCTCTGCAGGATTTGCCCAAGACTGGTAGCTAACCATGCAGATGTTCCCACGTGGATACATTTTCGACGTCCGAAATTCACTTGCTGCGACTTCATCGAGTTTCTCCAGTCCGGAGCCAAATGATGTGCGTGAAACGGCCTGAAAGCAAGTGACGGATCAATAGGCAGAGCCTTAAGGCAGCAGTTTGGTGTGTCGAATTGTTGCTGTGATCGACGTAAATATCCTACGGAACGAAATCCGCCGGCATGATCGTTGAATCTTTCGAGACGCCTGCTTTGTGGAGTCCGTCGATTAAATCAAACTCCGCCGATGCACGCGCGTTTTCACGGCGGAGGATTCGCACTCGAATGCCATTGGAGTCACCTTTGGCCAGTTTGGCCAGTTCGATGACTCGTGGCAACGGAGTTTCAACGTAAACAGGATCGAGATCTCCCGGGAGTTCCATCAGAAAGGTCTTCTCGTCGATCAACACGGTAAACACGTCTCCAGTGAGAGACTTCTTTTCGTCGTCAGTCAGTCCTCCCTGGACTTCATCAGGTGCCGCGAGGGCTTTCTCTGAGGGAGTCTCGGTTCCATTTGTCGTGATCAGCGACTTTTCTGATTCGGGTCCGATTCCTGACCCGGATGAACCAGTTCCTCCGGGGCCCATTCCCTTGAATAGCAGAAACAGGGCCAGGCCAATGAGAATCGCGCCGCCGCCAATACCTGCTCGTGAAGATGAGCGAACGACTCGACCGGGCAGGTTCTGTGGGTGTTCGTTGCGAGACATCTCAGTTCTCCAGGGAGGGGCATTCCTGCCCGTCAATTTGCTGTCGGACAGGATTGTCCAACGTGTTGATCAGAATGTGATGACGTACTGATTCGATGCCGAGAACGACAGCTATTCTGATCTGCCGTTGAAAATCGGACCATTCGCACGAAAACCTACGATCGAGAAATCATACCACCGAATTCCCGCTGCGTCTTTGCGAAGTTGTTCTGCGAGGATTGGCATTCCATTGGTCGCTCGTTGTCGTGCTCCGCCCTGGGCGTCTCCCCACGACAGAAGCATGATGACCAGTGTTCGCGGATCCGCGAATGACTTGCTGTGTTCGAATAACCGAGCCGCAAAGTCCGTTTCAGATTCGTAATCTGCTGTGAATGACTGCTCGCCGTCTGAAATTCGAGCCTTGCCATTTTCCAGAACATGCACTTCCCAGACGCTGACATGCTTTTGCATCTGATCGACTTTAATCAGAAACCGAAATACATCCTCGCCCCGAGCCTGCATCAGTTCTTTGACACGCTCCGTCGCGGCGGAAAGTCGTTCTGCATCTTCAGGAGAATTTGCCGTGCGGAGTTTAAGAATCTCCGTCATGGCCGCACCGGGCAGATTCAGGGATTCTGCCAGCAGAGTACCTGCCTGATGATGCTGCTCCAGAATGCTGCGGAAACGCTCATCGTAAACCGTTCGAAGATCTTCGATCGATTTCTGCTGACGAGCGAATTCCTGCTCTAATGTCTCACGTCTTTCGGCGAGTTCCGCGTCTGCTTTCGATCTTTGCTGAGCGATCTCTTTCTGAGCCTGAAGACTGCGATCGCGGTTCTCAATATATTGCGAAAACATCACGATCAGCAGCAGGTCCAGGAGGGGAGTGAGCTGCAGCGTAAGTCGTCGAAGACTCAGCATCAGGCCGTCTCCCTCGCCATAACTGCAGCAAGCCCCAGTTCACGCTTCGCGCGACCAACCATGTCGCGAACATGAGTACGACTTTCAGCCAGTCGATTGAATCGAACCTCCAGAAAGCTGTTGATGAACATCAGGAGGATTGCGGCAAAGAGTCCGGTGAATGTCGACCAGATCGAATCACCGAACCGTTCCATTACCACGTTGACGGTTGATGACGCGGCGGCCGCTGTTTGAGCGGCAGAATCGGCCTGAAGTGCTGATCCGATGGCGAGGACAGTTCCCAGCACTCCACCAAGCGGATATGCCTCAATCATGGTCTTGGCCATGTTGGTAGATGTTTCGAACGACACGGATTCCAGATAGCGGCGTTTCTCATCAAGAATGTGTATGCGCCGCAGACATTCCGCTCTGTCGTCATGTCGACTGGTATCGGTGATGACGTCATTGACATCCTGCACGAAGGCGTCAATTTGCGTCGTCAGCGGAGCAGAACGACCAAGAATGCTGCGATACTTTAATCCTCGAGTGTAGTCGTCGAGGGTTCCGGCAATAATCCGCAAGTCTCGCTGATACCACTGCCGCAGTATCGCAAAGTACAGAAGATGCAACACCGCACAGCCAGCGATGACAGGTGTGGAAAGACTGGACAGAAATTGCAGCCATTCGCCCACATCATTGGTCTGAGGAATCTTCAATGGCATGGAGACCGAACCCAAAAGCAGTGAAAGTAGTTTTGCCGCCCCGTTTTCAGGGCTCGGGCTTTGAGACTGAGGATTCTTGGGAGGTTACGTTGAATCCGCCTCGCACGTCCAGATCCAACGACGGAGTTCGCGGATGTGATTGGTTGGATTGAGTCAATTTTGGGTGCCTGGGGGAGATTTCAAAAGCTTGTCGAGGTTGATTCGGTCGTAACGAGGTTCCGGAGATGTTGCTTCGAAGTCACTCGGAACGATTTTTCGGCCCAGTTTCGAGGTGGTCAGTAAGGCATCGAACTTCAGGCGATTGAAGGATTGCCGAGGTTATCATACCCGGCTTGATTGCGCAGGTTTGAGACTGCCAGGGAGTGGGCTAAGTGTTCGCTCGAGGTCAGGGTATTCTCGCTCTTTGGTTGTGTGTCTGCCAAACTACGGATTATCCCCCGTGCTGAGGTCCGACTGTACGGGATGCAACTGATGAGCCAGAACTGCGCGGTGCGACGATGCCCCGACCTGTGACACCACTCACAAAACAGATGAATTTCTGCGGAGGCCGCGTCGATCCTGTTGCTGAAGGAGGATCTTATGCTGGTGCTTTCACGTCAGAGCGACGAAACCATAATCATCGGTGACAACATCCGTGTCACCATCGTTGAAGTCCGAGGCGACAAGGTACGCATCGGAATTGATGCCCCTCGAGATGTCACAGTACATCGACAGGAAATTTATGATGCCATTCGCCGTGAGGCAGAACCCGGCGCAAAAACGGTTTAAGACTGTTCATCGCAGACTTTCACCGTATCATTCTGATGCGGAATCTATAGAGCAGACAGCCTTCGGGAATTGATTTCCGAAGGCTGCCTGCGTTTTTGCGTTGATCGTTGCTGAAGTGTCGACGGGTATGACTGCATCTGCAAAGCTCTTTGGTGTCCTGAACCTGCTGAAGCCGGAAGGAATTACGTCGCGTGATCTGGTGAATCGAGTTCAGCGACTTGTGAAGCCGGCAAAAGTTGGTCATGCAGGAACGCTTGACCCAATGGCGACGGGGGTTCTTCTGGTGTGTGTCGGTCCTGCCACGAAGCTGATTTCATTGTTGCAGGAAGGCTCAAAAACGTACCGGACCGAGTTCACCCTGGGCATGAGCAGCGATACCGATGATGCAACAGGTAAGATCAGCGTGCCTGAGACGCCGATAGAGCCGTGTCAACTTGCTGAGATCGTGCAGCATCTGGAAGCGATGACCGGAAACATACTTCAGGTGCCACCGGATTTTTCCGCCGTTCATGTCAACGGCCAGCGTGCCTATGCTTTGGCTCGGCGAGGCGAGTCTGTCGAGTTGAACGCGAAAGCGGTCCGAATTGACGAGATCAAGGTTCTTGACTACTCGTGGCCCAGGCTTGAGCTTGAGATTACCTGCGGCTCCGGTACCTACATTCGTTCGATCGCTCGCGATCTGGGTTTGCAGTTGGGATGCGGAGCGTTGATGAGCCGACTCGAGAGAACTCGTGTAGGCAATTTTTCGGTCACCGAAGGTTTGCCTGACGATCAGATCACTGTGGCGACAATTCAGGAGAGAATTCGCCCCGCCGTGGAGATTGTTGCCGGGTTGCCAGCTTTTGATTGCTCTGCTGACGATGTGGGACATTTAATTTGTGGACGCATGGTCCGGCTCGATCGCAGTAGAATGCGAAATACTAACGTGGCAAGGGATGTCATCGCTGGTGATATCATCGTTTTGACCAGATCAGATTTTTCCGACTTGTTGGCGTTGGCTGTTGTGACGGAGGATTTTCAGCTTCAGCCTCGAACGGTTTTCATCGCCGCCGCGGGTGGCTTAAATTCAGGACGCTGACGCTTGTCCATCATCGCACTCATGATTCGGATTGATAAGTAAGGTGTCACAATGGCTTGAGCGGCAGTGCGACAGAGTTTCGCAATCAAACCTGCATAGCGAGTCCTGCCGCAAGGATCGCACTCATAGCGGCCGTCAACCAGAACCATTTTACAATCTTCGTTTCGGGCACTTTCTTAAACACGAAGTGATTGTGAAGAGGACTGCAGAGCAGAATTCTGCGACCTGTTCGACGAAACCAAAACACCTGCAACATGACGCTAACGGTTTCCGCAACAAACACGGCCCCCGTCAGCAACAGCAGAAGTTCCGTACCACTGATCAACGCAGTTATTGCGACTATTCCCCCAATCGGCAATGAGCCCGCATCTCCCATAAAGACCTGAGCCGGAAAACGATTGAACCAGAGAAATCCGGCCGTCGAACCTGCCAACGCGGCCGAGCTGGTTGCTGCAATCATCATGCTTTCGGAGTCACCGCCAGAAGAAATTCGTGCAAGGAGAATGACGGTTGTTGCCAATGCGGTTATGGTGGTACACCCGGCTGCAAGTCCATCCAGTCCATCCGTGAGATTCACGGCATTCGAAACTGAAATGATGACTAAGGCGGCCCACGGGATATACAGCCAATCGATCGACTCGGGCAGCCATCCGGATAAGGACAACCGCGAGTTGCAGGGACCGATTCGAAAGAAGAAAAGAAAAACAGCGGCCGTGAGAGCAATCAATGTCTGTGCAGATAGCTTTTGTCGAACCGTCAGTCCTTTTTTTGTTGTCGTGGCTTTGATCCAGTCGTCGATCGCTCCGACAAGACACAGTGTCAACGCTGTGAGGCTGATGATGATTGTCGGCTCTGCGGAGACTGCCGTTGTCGTGAACAAACTGGTCATGAAGGCCAGTAAGATAAGAACACCGCCCATTGTGGGCGTCTGCCGCTTTGATGCATGCAGAGCATCAAGCGTGGCTGAATCACTGGCGATTCGTTCGCGTAATCGTAATCTCAGCAGGCGAATGACGAATGGTCCGACGACTACAGAGACGACGATCGCTATGGCCGCGGCGAACAAAGGTTGTTGCAGTAATCCAAAATTGATGGAAGCCTGAGTCACAATAGGGTGCCCCCCAAAAAAAGGGACAGGCCCCCATCACGGTCGCTTTTCCCCGTGATTCCGGGATCTCTGCGGGAGCCGGTCTCGGTTTCTCTGAGCGTTCCAGGATTAATCTCGCGACTCCGCCTTGATCGTAATGATTGCATCACGAGCGATTACATCGATCTGTTTTCGATCCGCACTGTGTACACACCGAAGTGGTCGTGAAGAAGAAATCGATGGCTCAGCGGCAAGGATATTCCCCGTGGCAATATCCACAAGTTGCAGCTTGAGGGTGAGATTGCGTTTCTCGTTAGGCTGCAGTTCATCAACGGGTGGCTGACTCCACATCAACATGACATCGGTTGGCGCACCATGAATTTCGGGGATAGAAGTTTCCTGAAGCGGCATCGTCCATCTGACTGCACCAGTGTTTGGATCGAGGCATAGGAGTGGTCCACCATGCATTCGGGGATCTCTTAGGCGAAAGCTGCCTTCAAGAGAGCGAATTACGAATTCTCTTTGCTCTTCAAGCCCCACAAAAAGCTGCCCGTGACGTTCGAAGGCGGTCAATCCAAATACGATTCCGGTCTTGATGTGAGACGCGGCTGGTGTGCGAAACACGACTTTGCCGGCAATCGTATCTAACAGGACAATTTCAAAATCTGAAGTGACGGTGACAACACGTCCGTCGCTCAATACTTGAAACATACTGTCGGGATTGTGACGTCCAAGAATAATAGGGTCGCTGTTCTGCAATGCATCAAGACCTGTGCCGCCATCAAACAAGTGCAGTTGCGAATTACTATCCGGAAACAGCAGGCAACGTCCCACGGTTACGGCGTCGCTGATTCGTCCGATTGAGAGCCGTCCAGTGCCGAGTGATTTGCCATCCCGCGTGCTGAATCGTTCATAGCTGGAGAGATCAGTTCCCATCACAACCGTCGTATTATGGTCGCCGAAGATTCTATGGACACCCGGGATTGGGCGAGTGGCAGGAGATAGCCGAAGTCGTCTGACCCAAAGGTCCTGTCCGGTCAGAGGATGAGTACAGTGCAGTTCGTCTCGATAGTGCCAGACAAAATGGTCGGCCCCGAGTGGTCCGAATTCAATCATGGAGTTATCAACTTCGGACTTCGCCAGCCGTCGGTTCCACAGGACGGTTGCTTTGTCCGGCACGATGCAGGAGACCATCGTAATTTGTTCGGCACCGGCGAACGGAACAAGCCCCGGAGTTGTTACGCCATTCGACAAGGCGCGATATCCAATGGTGTTGCGGTGGAAAGCAAACGGCAGCGGAACTCGGTCACGCAAACTGCCATCATTCATGTCAACAGAGACCAGTTCAGGCATATTTCCCGGGCCGTCAACAAGAAAGAACTTCGGCCGAATCCAGGTCGGTAAATTGCTGATCCACAGTCCCTTCTCGACACGCTGCATATCCCAATCGGTGACGCACAGGCTCTGCGTCGACTCGAAGGCGACATTACGTGCATTCTCTGAAGTCAGGCCCGGTAGAGTTGTCAACTTTACGACGGGCTCTGCCAGTGCTGATGCAGCCTTTCCCGGATCGTCTACTAGTCCTGCGATTACGTCACGCTGCCGAAGTTCGGTCAGTATCTTTTTGGGCAGCGGGGAATTGGAGATGCTCTGCCAACTGATGGCTACCGTCTCGGCTGAAGAAAAATCTCCGGTCCTGATCAATTGTTCGATGAGTTCACTGCGTCGCTGATCTGAGCTGATCTGATTTGGAAACAATGTTAAGTTTGCTGCCAGTTGGCGGCGTTTCGGGATTGAAAGTGAAGCGGTATCGCCACTATCAGCGAAAGGCAGCGATCCGGATTCTTCCAGCAACAGTTCCGGTCTGACACTCCAGCCATCGGTAATCGTGACCGCTTTGTGCCACTCTGGAAATTCAGAAAGCTGCTGAATGTCATCCGCACTCAGTGAATTCTCGGGATTATTGAGAACTGTCAGGACGGCTGCACGAACCTGCTGCTCAGAACTCAGGTTCAACAGAGGAAGCAGCTCTGCTCGTTCCGGACTGATCAATGTCTGAGGACTTGTGTTGTTACCCGACTCCATCGACTGAACGATTCTGGCGGCCCAATCCTGAAGAATGAGTTCTCCCAGATATCTCTCAAATGGTTCTCTGAGTTCTTCGTCGTCTGCGTCTGTTGTATTGCCTGTTCCGCTGGTCGCAATGTTGGCGGCTGACTTCAGAGTTTCGATAGCAAGTTGATCGTCGCCGTTGATCAGCAGCGCCTGGATCTTGGTCAATACCTTAGCAGATGTTTCACGGGTTATAGGGTCCTGCAACGGGATTGTTTTTGGCAGCGAGTCCGATCGAGGGAACACAGCCAGCGAAACGGGAGTTGATGCGTAAACATACTCATCATCACTTGTAATCGCCCCGAATTGCAGTGACGCATCGGATGGCAGGAAAGTTGGTCGCTGCCGAACGATCGTGCCGTCGTCCGTGTTAACGGAAAGCACATGACCATCAGCCTGCGGAATCAGACAGCGACGACCGCGACATTCCGCGCGGCCGGATGTTCGCATAATTGCCACGACCCAGTTCTGATCTCCTGTTTTCAGGCTGACGCTTCGGCAGTGACGTTCACCAACCAGAATCGCCTGACCATTGGCAATTCCAGCGACGTAATAGTCCGGGCTGCCACCAGTATCACCCGGCCCGAATGCTCTTCGAGAAACACTCCAGATAATTTCGCC
>Ga0255093_1001249_pt1 | contig 9951 bp, 8 predicted proteins | sample Colum_Law_RepA_8_2_FD_188437 | JGI IMG/M metagenome (GOLD analysis project Ga0255093, IMG submission 188437) | Freshwater microbial communities from Columbia River, Oregon, United States - Colum_Law_RepA_8d | ecosystem: Environmental > Aquatic > Freshwater > River | place: USA: Oregon | collected...
CCCATCGTCGAGCCAGGCCTGGAGGAGTTGTTGAAGTCGGCCAAGGCCAGTGGATTGCTGCGCGCCACGCGCGACTGCGCCGACGCCATCGCCGACACCGAGTTGTCCATCATCTGCGTGGGCACGCCGTCGAACGCGGCGGGCGGGCTGGACCTCAACTTCGTGCGCGGCGTTGCCCGCGAGATTGGTGACTCGCTCCGCAAGTCGCCCAAGCCGCACACGCTCGTCTTCCGCAGCACGATGCTCCCAGGCAGCACGGCGAAGCTCGTCAGCGAACTGCTCGGCGACTTGGAGAAGTCCGGCACGCTGCGGGTGTTCTATTACCCCGAGTTCCTACGCGAGAGCACGGCGGTCGCGGACTTTGAGACGCCTTCGCTCGCGGTCGTCGGTTCACGCGATGGCTCCGCGCCCCCGGCGGACTTGATGAAGAACCTCTTTGGCGAGAAGGCCGCCGTGGTCAACTGGCCCACCGCCGAGATGGTCAAATACGCCTGCAACGCCTTCCACGCTGCGAAGATCACCTTCGCCAACGAGGTTGGCCGCGTCGGCAAGGCCGTGGAAGTGGACGCCCGCGCCGTCATGTCGCTGCTCTGCCAGGACACGCGACTGAACATCTCCAGCTACTACATGAAGCCGGGCAACCCCTTCGGCGGCTCCTGCCTGCCCAAGGACGTGCGCGCGCTCACGAACCTCGCGCGCACCAACGGCCTGAGCCTCCCGATGCTGGAAAACCTCCTCGCCAGCAACGAACGGCACCTGTCCAGCCTCCTGCACCTCATCACCGAGACCGAGCATCGCGAAGTCGTCATCCTCGGCCTCTCGTTCAAGTCCAACACCGACGACCTGCGCGAAAGCCCGATGGTGGACGTGGCACAGGCGCTCCTCGGCCGCGGCTACAAGCTGCGCATCTACGACCCCGCGCTGAACCTCGCCGCACTGGTCGGCGCGAACAAGCGGGTAATTGACACCAAGATGCCGCACCTCGCCAGCCTCCTGCACACCGACCTCGCCACCGCCATCGGCCAGCGCGGCCTCATCGTCGCTGCGCAGAAGTGCGCTCCGCTGGCCGAGTTGAAGAAGCTCGTGACCGCGAACCACCATGTTCTCGACGTGAATGGCTGGGCCGACCTGAAGGAACTCCCGGCGAAGTATGAAGGGTTCTGCTGGTGAGGGGCAGAAGGCTATCGTTTGCCTTTCAAAAGTGAGCTGATTTTGACAACAGCAAAGAAGCCAAGCAGCAGGACAACACCCACGTAGAAAATCACGACCAAAGTCTTCCGCAGCTTCTCATCGTCACGACGCTCTGCATCAGGGTTTCCTCCGTCGTCCCGCATCTCCTTGAGAAATGCGTCCACCCAAGCCGACAATGTTTCAGCTTCTGTGCTTAACGACTGCAAGTTCCCGTGGTCAGCAGAGAAAACCGGCGAAGGCGACTTGGTGAGGTCCACGAAATAGGGCACGCAGTCCGTCTCGCCGACAATGAAGTAGTGCGCTGGCCATGGCGGAAGCCCGCTGAAGCCGTTGCGATACTCCCGATTCATTTTCACCAGTGCCACGGCATTGTCGTAGAGCCAGGAATCCGAAGTTCCCCGGTCGGCGCGGATGGGATAGTTGAGAACCGCTTTGCGGTAGTCGTCGGGTAAGTGGATGCCCAACTCCCGCTCGATTCGCATCAAGTCCTGTTCGGTCATCGGCTCTACAAAATCATCGCACCAGACCTTTCACAAGGCTCCCGTGAGCGAAAGCACACTTTACATTTAGACGTCTAAACGGAAAGCCTGTGGCCGATGACTGAGCGGGAACTTCCAGTCCAACCGTCGCTCTTCCCTCGCGTGAACGTCCTCGGCGTCAGCGTCAGCGTGCTGAATCTGACGACGGCGCTGGTGGCCATCGCGCGCGCAGTGGCGGAGCGGCGCAAGGGCTACGTGTGCGTCACCGGCGTCCACGGCGTGAGCGAGGCGCAGGACGACCCGGAGTTCCGCCGCATCCTGAACCGCGCCTTCCTCAACACGCCGGACGGGATGCCGATGGTCTGGCTGGGCCGGCTGGCCGGGCATCGTGCGATGAGCCGCGTGTATGGGCCGGACTTGATGACGCTGGTGATGCGCGAGTCCGTGGCGCGCGGCTGGCGGCACTTCTTCTACGGCGGCGCGAACGGCACGGCGGAGCGGTTGCGCGCGGTGCTCACGGAGAAATTCCCCGGTCTGCAAGTCACCGGCACCTACGAGCCGCCGTTTCGTCCGCTGAACGATGTGGAGCAGGCCGTGCTCACCGCGCAGGTTGCTGCTGCGAAGCCGGACATGATTTGGGTCGGCCTCAGCACGCCAAAACAGGAGCGCTTCATGGCGGCGAACCTCGCGCGGCTCGACACGACGCTGATGCTCGGTGTCGGTGCCGCGTTCGACATGCTGGCGGGCACAAAGTCGCAAGCCCCGCGCTGGATGCAGCGCAGCGGGCTGGAGTGGTTTTACCGGCTTTGTCAGGAACCCCGCCGGCTCGGGCCGCGTTACCTGAAGAACAACCCGCTCTTTGCGCTGCGCGTGCTGGGGCAACTGTGCGGACTGCGACGATACGAGTTGGAGCAGTGATTAAGGCTCGCCCTTACCATATCGGCAGTTGGCGCGGAACAACTGCTCGTGCTCGGCCTTCGCAGCTCGCGCGCGCTGCTATTTGTCACACATTTTCCATGTTCATTTCCGGCAGATGTGTGGTTAAGCTCCGCGCTCTTTTATGGCATTACCGCCACAGTTGCACAAAGAGTTCGTCGCCGAGTTCAAGCGCGAGCCACATATCGTCCTGCGGGCCACTTGTGACATCACCGGTGAAGCGGGACTGACGTGGCTGGCGTGCGATGGCTCGGTGCTGGCCTGCTTCTCCAAGCCCGGCGGCGGCGAGTTCATGCGCTTTGACTACCAGATCTCCGAGGCCACGGCGTTGGAGGCGGATTCGGACGGGGATAATTTGCTGCTGCTGCGCGCCCGGTTTCCGGAGGTGGAATTTGTGTTGCGTCTGCCGCCCTCAGAAGACGTGGCGTTGCACAAACTCGTCGCGCTGCAGCCCGGCATGGACTCTGTCAACCTGCTGCGTCCGCCGGCAGCGCTCACGCCGCACTTGGTGTGCGCGGGGGCGGCGTATGCGCTGGCGCAGTCAGACGGCGACTTCGCGAAGGAGGAGCTGGACTGGGTGGTGGCGCAGTTTGGGAACCAGAATTCCTTCCGTCGCGCGGGAGCCTGGGTGAACCAGCACGGCTTTGCGAAGCTGCTGATTGAGGCGGAGCGGTTGCTGACCCTGGCGGAGCGGGAATGCGTGCTGGTTAACCTCATTGAGCTGGGCTTCAGCGACAACAAACTGTCCAAGCATGAAATGTCCATGATCGAGGAGTGGCGGCGGGTGGCTGGCCTGTCCGAGGAACGTTACCAACGCTGCTATGACACCATCCTGGCCGCCGCCTCGCTCGGCCTGCTGGTCACCGAGACGCCGGCGGGCCAGGACTGGACGCCCCTCAACCTGCTTTGTGCCGCCGTGCTCGGTGTGATCCAGCACCGGCCTGGAACCGCCGAACGCCGCCTGAAGGCGTTGGAACGCCGCATCCAGTCCACCGACGCCATCAACTCCGGTCAGACCTACCTTGAGCAACTGGGCGTGGACGGGCTCGTGACCGTGCTTCAGGAAATGCTCCAGCCCGCGCAACGCCGTTGCGTGCTGGCGAACGTGCTGCGCGAGGCTCATCTGGATGGCGATCCGTCGCCGGAGGTGGCCGCCTACTTGCAGCAGTTGCACGTTGGTCTTGGCGTAGCCCCCGCCGACTTTGAGGCGGACATGCAGCTTTTTCGGCGGCTGGGTGACAGCTCGCTGTTCCAGGAATCGCCGGGCCAGAAGTAGCCCGGCGCGCTGCGAAAGCGTTGCCAAACTTCCGATGCTCCCCTTATTGTCCGCCAGCCCGCGAACGAAAGCGCGCGGCGCATTTGATGTCCGAATTCAAAGTCCAATTTGAGATTTTCGAGGGGCCGCTCGATCTGCTTCTTTACCTCGTCAAGAAGGAGGAGGTGGACATCTATGAGGTCAACCTCACCAAGCTCGCCACCGAGTTCATCGCCTACGTGGATCTGATGCGGCAGCTCGACCTGGACATTGCCGGCGAGTTCCTCGTGATGGCCTCCACGCTCATGTATATCAAGAGCCGCGAGCTGCTGCCCAAGGACCAGCAGGTCGTTGTCGAGGGTGAGGAGGAAGGCGAGGATCCGCGCTGGGAGCTCATCCGCCAGCTCGTCGAATACAAGAAGTTCAAGGACGCCGCCGGTCGCCTTCAAGAGATGGAGGCGACGCAGGAAAACGTCTATCGCCGCACCGCGCCCAAGCTGGAGTTCGAGGCCCCAGCGCAGCGCATGCAGGTCTCCATTTTCGACCTGGTCAACGCGGTCAACGTCATCCTCAAGCGCTTTGTCGCGGCCGACACGCGCGACATCTTCGAGGACAAGTGGACTGTCAGCGAGAAGATCGAGACCATCGTCAACCTCATCCGCGAACGGCCCGCCGTGAAGTTCTCCGAGCTGTTCGCCGCTGCCACCAGCCGCACCGAGGTGGTGGTGACCTTCCTCGCGATGCTCGAGTTGATCCGCCTCAAGCAGATCGTCATCGCCCAGCCGGAGGCGTTTGCGGAAATCGAGATTGCCCAGGCCCCGCCGCAGCCCGTTGCGCCGCCGCCGGAGCCAACCCCTGAAGCCGCTCCCGCTCCCGCACCGGAGCTGAACCTGCGGATGAATTAGCATGGAACTCAAAGCCATCATCGAGGCCATCCTCTTCAACTCCCAGAAGCCGCTGAGTCCGAAAGAACTCCGCGACGTGCTCTCCCAGACCGCCGACAACTCCGAGGAGCCGCTCGCCAAGTCGTTCAAGAAGACGAAGGACGAGGAGATCATCGCCCTGTTGGAGGAACTGGCCAAGGACCACGAGGCCGCCGCGCGCACCTTCCGCCTCGTGTGCGTTGCGGGTGCCTGGCAGTTCGTCAGCCAGCCGGAGTTCGCGCCGTGGATAAAGACCCTCGTCGGCGAGAAGAGCCGTCCGGGCAGACTTTCGCAGCCTGCGCTGGAGACGCTGGCCATCATTGCCTACCGCCAGCCGCTCACCCGCGCGGAGATTGAGCAGATTCGCGGTGTGGCCGTGGACGGCGTGATGCAGACCCTGTTGGAACGCGGCATCGTGGAGCAAACCGGCCGCGCGGAAGTCGTGGGTCGTCCCGCGCTTTACGGAACCACCCCGGCGTTCCTCGAATACTTCGGCCTGCGCGGTCTCGAAGACCTCCCCGCCGCCGACGAGTTGCGCAAGATTCCTGTCAAAAAGCCCGACGCACTGCTCACCGTTGAGCCAGGACTCGCCACCGCGCCGCCGGAGCAACTGGCGATGCAGGAAGTGACCGGACGCGAAACCGCCCCGCCTGAAACACCGGTGTCCGAGCCCCGCTCAACTTCGCCCACGGAGCCCCCATCCGAATCATCCCCCCGCGCGTGAGCACCTCGCCCTTGACCATCCCTGAGCACCGCAAGGCCATCGACGCCCTCGATGCCAAACTTGTCGCGCTACTGAACGAGCGCACCAAGCACGTCCTCGGCATCGGCGAGATCAAGCGCAAGGCTGGCGAGGAAATCTACGTCCCGTCCCGCGAGCGCCAGGTCTTTCAGCGCATCATCAAGAACAACGCCGGTCCCATCACCGACGCCTCGCTCCGCGCCATCTACCGCGAAATCATGTCCAGCGCGCTCGCGTTGGAGAAATCCATGACCATCGCCTACCTCGGCCCGGAGGCGACCTTCACGCATCAAGCGGCCATCCAGCGCTTTGGATCCAGCCTGCTCTACGCGGCGCAGAAGACCATCGCCGACGTCTTCAACGAGGTCGCCAAGGGCCGCGCCGACTACGGCGTCGTGCCGGTCGAGAACTCCACCGAAGGTGTCGTCACGCACACGCTCGACATGTTCGTGGACAGCGACCTGAAGATTGTTTCCCAGATCGTCCTGCCCATCTCGCACTGCCTCGTCAGCAAGTCTCGCCGCGAACGCATCAAGAAACTCTACGTCCACCCGCAGTCCCTCGCGCAATGCCGCGCGTGGGTTCACAAAAACCTCGCCAGTGCGGAAATCGTCGAGACCTCCTCCAACGCCCGGAGCGCCGAGCTCGCCGCGCAGGAGAAGCACGCCGCCGCCATCGCCGGCCTGCTCGCGGCCGAGAAATACGGCGTGCCCGTGCTGGAGCACGACATCCAGGACAACGCCGCCAACGCCACGCGCTTCCTCGTGCTGGGCCGCAAATGCAGCCCGCCCACCGGCCACGACCGCACCAGCCTCATGTTCAGCATCGCGGACGAGGTCGGCGCGCTCCACCGTGCGCTCGCGCCCTTCCGCAAGTATCGCCTGAACATGACGAAGATTGAGAGCCGCCCCAGCAAGCGCCGCGTCTGGGAGTATTTCTTCTTCGTGGACTGCGACGGCCATTCCAGCGAAGGCAAGGTGGCCAAGGCCATTGCGCAGCTCGCCACGCAATGCAGCTTCGTGAAGGTGCTCGGCTCCTACCCGAACGCGGAGTAGCTGGGCGGAAATCCCGCCCGCGGACAACTCAAGCTGGGGTGAACGCCAGCGACATCACCGCCTCCGGCCCCACCCAGCTCCAGCAACGGAACTGCGGATGATGCAGGAAAATCCCGGACCAACCTCCTTCGCTGACTTGTTCGATTCGCTGCAAGGCCAGCGTCTCCCATTTGCACGCCAGCCCGCAGCCGAGCGCCTTGCCCAACGACTCCCGCGCCGTCCAAAGCAACAGCAGCGCCGTCGCCTCTGGCAGCAATGGGGTCTTCAACCAGTCTTCCTCCTCGGCCGAGAGCGGCACGCCCTTCCGCACCGTCTCTGCTCTCCGCGCGTCAATCAGTTCCAAGTCCAGCCCGACCCGTTCGCGAGCCGGAAACGCCACTGCGACTCCCAGCCCGTTGACATGACTGAGGCTGACTGCATGTGCCGGCGACTTCAAGTCGCCGGCACGGACCACCGGCTCGCCGCGCTCACCGTTTTCGATTTTAAAGGACCGCAGCCTCCGCACCCGCTCTTCTCCCTCTCCGCCACCGGGCGACAGGGCTGGGGAGCGGGGGGCGCTTGCGCTGGCAGCCGCCGCCAATGACAGCTTCCCTGCGAGCCTCCCCAAAGTGAAATTCTCCCGAGGCTGCCCAAACTTGAACGCGCTTGCCCGCGCGCTCTCTACGGAAGTCAGAAACGAATCCGCTGGCAGTTCCGTCAAGTCAGCGGAATTCGCGCTGGCAAACCAGACCGGCCCTACCAATTCCGGCAATGTCAACCCCATCGCCCGCGAACCCAGCGGTCGCAGAGCGAAGAGCGTTTGCCAGTCGGGCATCATCCGCCGCCTCGCTTCAAATGCTCCGCCAGCCGACGCAGCCCTTCCTCCGTGGACACGCGCGGCACGTAGCCGAAGTCCCGCTTCGCCGCCGAGATGTCGAACCAGTGCGCCGTGCTCATCTCGCCCACCACAAACCGAGTGAGACGCGGCTCCTGCTCGCTGCCGGTCAAACGCGTGAAAGTCTCGAAGCCCCACGCCAGTGCCTTCGCGAGCGGCAGCGGCACGCTGCGCGTCACCGGCGGCAGGCCTGCGGCGGCGAGCATCCGATTTACCATGTCCCACAGTTCAACCGGCTCGCCGTTGGAGATGAAGTAAGCCTTGCCTGCGCACGCCGCACCGGGCGCGAGCGCGTCCGCCGCCAGCAGGTGCGCCTCGGCTGCGTTCTCGATGAACACGGTGTCCACGAGCTTGCGCTGTGTGCCGATGCGGCGGAGTTGTCCTGCCTTCGCCCGAGCGATGAGGCGCGGCAGCAGATGGTTATCGCCCGGCCCCCAGATGAGGTGCGGTCGCAGCGCGACGGTTGCGAGCGTCGGCGAGTTGGCCTTGAGCACGAGCTGCTCCGCCAGCGCCTTTGTGTGCGGGTAGTGCGCCTCGAAGTGCGCCGGGTAAGGCACGGATTCATCCACGCCCTCCATGTCGTGCCCATTGAAGACGACGCTCGGTGAGCTGGTGTGGACGAGCTTGCGAATCCCGTGCTGCCGGCACGCGGTGATGACATTCTCCGTGCCATGCACGTTCGCCCGGTGATAGTTCTCGTAAGCCCCCCAGATGCCCGCCTTAGCCGCGACGTGGAAGACGATGTCGCAACCGCGCGCTACCTCGGTGACCACCGCCGCATCCGCCACATCACCGCGCATGAGCTCTGCGCCGAGTGTGCGGAGCGCCGGATGCTCCTGTCGCGATAGGCTTCGCACCGTGTCGCCACGTGCCCGCAGCGCGCGCACAATAGCGAGTCCGAGAAAACCGCCGCCGCCGGTGACGAGGGCGTTCATCCGAGCTGCTCCTTAGCCCACACGGCGAGTTTCTCCCGGAAGATTTTGGCGTTGTGCCGGATGTCCACCGGGAAGGCGGGATGGAACAGCACGATGCGAATGCTCTGCGTGTGCGGGAACTTCGCGCCGAGCGCCAGCAACTCCGTGCGCAGCTTGGCTTCGTCCTGCCCGCGCGCGGCGGCTTCAAGCTCGACGCACAACACCGGTTCCGTGTCGCCGCCGCGCAGCACACCGACCAGTGCCGAGCGGAAGACCATTGAGTGCGTGTTGAAGATGGCTTCGCACGGAATCGTGAACATCGTGTCGCTGCTGGTGACGACACGGTGTGACTTGCGGCCACAAAACCAGATGCGCCCGCGCTCGTCGAGATAGCCCACGTCGCCCATGCGATGGAAGAACTTGCCGTCAGCAGCCGGAATCTTCGCTCGCGCAGTGGGGCCGGGCCGGTTGAAGTATCTGCGCGTCGCGTGCGGGGCTTGCACGGCGATTTCCCCAATCTCGCCGCGCGGCAGTTCAAGGTCGTCGCTCCAAGCGGGAATGGCTTCGTCGGTGATGCGGATGATTTTGACCGTGAGGCCGGGCACGGGATGGCCGACGCAGACGCCTTTGCCGAGGTCGGTTTGTGCGCGTGTCTCGCCAAGGATTTCGTCACTGCCGATGCTGGCGACGGGCAGGCACTCGGTCGCACCGTAGGGCGTGAAGACTTGCGCGCCGGGCGGGAGCATCGCAGCGAAGCGCGCGAGCGCCTTCGCCGGCACGGGCGCGCCGGCGGAGATGGCGCGGCGGAGCTTGGGCAGCTTCACGCCATGCGTTTCGCCGTGGCGGCCGAGGCGGTTGATGACCGCTGGCGAGCCGAACATGTTGGTCACGCCGAACCGCTCGATGGCGGCCGTGATATTAAGGGGGTCCACCTGCGCGGGGCGGGTGAAATCCATCGCGGGCAGCACCTCGGTCATGCCCAGCGCCGGGCCGAACAGCGCGAACAGCGGAAAGGTGGGCAGGTCCACCTCGCCCGGTTGGATGCCGTAGAGCGCGCGGATGTGTTCGACCTGCGCAGTGAAAATCTCATGGGTGTAAACCACGCCCTTCGGCAGGCCGGTGCTGCCGCTGGTGAAGAGGATGGCGGCGGTCTCATCCGGCGTGGGAATGGCGGGGGAGAAAGTTTCTTCCGTGGCTCCGAGCTTTCGAACTTGGGTAAGGGTATGTCCACCCCAGAACCATCTCGTTCCCACCGTGACGGGAATTGAGACCGACGGTGCCCAGCCCAGCAGCACGCGCGCGGCCTGGGCCTTGGAAATGCCGACGAAGGCCTGCGGTTCGGCATCTGCAAGGCAGTTCGCGAAGTTGCTCAGGCCGATGCCGGGGTCAATCAGCACTGGCACCGCGCCGACCTTGAACAGCGCGAAGGTCAGTGCGAAGAAGTCGAGGCTCGGCGGCACGAGCAGCGCCGTGCGGGTTCCGCGCCGGATGCCGATGCGTTCGAAGCCGCGCGCCATCTGGCTGCTCACGGTGTCCAGTTCACGGAAGGTGAATTGCGTGTAGTGGACGCCCTGCGCGTCAC
>Ga0255093_1001266_pt1 | contig 9899 bp, 5 predicted proteins | sample Colum_Law_RepA_8_2_FD_188437 | JGI IMG/M metagenome (GOLD analysis project Ga0255093, IMG submission 188437) | Freshwater microbial communities from Columbia River, Oregon, United States - Colum_Law_RepA_8d | ecosystem: Environmental > Aquatic > Freshwater > River | place: USA: Oregon | collected...
GAGTAGCACAGTCACATCCGGCGGCGGCAATGTGGTGATCAATGGCACGGGCGGCGGCATTAATGCCACTAATGCTCATGGTGTCTTTGTGACGGTGGGTGCGCAGATCATCGCGCCTGGCACAGCGTCGGTTACCGTGACGGGCCGGGGCGGCAATGCCAACGGGACCACTGGCCAACAAAATTATGGTGTTGCTGTGACAACGGCTTGCAGCACCAATCGGGCTCGAGCAAGAATCACGTCCAACAATGGGACGGTCTCGGTCACGGGTTATGGCGGCAGCACCAACACCACCCTGACGAATGCCTGCGGTTCGAATTACGGTGTTTATATGGCAACTGGCGGCGAGATCTCCGCCGGCGGTACAGCCCCGGTGACAGTCATCGGCTATGGCGGAGGCCTGACACAGGGTGCCACCAACGACAATACGGGTGTCTGCTTGACAACTTTGGGCACAGCCAATTTAGCGACTCAAATCACGTCCAGCGGTGGGGCGGTGACAGTCTCCGGCTACGGTGGTGGCACGAATAGTGACAGCGCATCGGGCTTGAACTTTGGCTTGAATATCGCGGGCGGTGCCCAGATCAGCACCACAGGCAGCGGCACAAGTATAAACATCACGGGCACGGGCGGCGGTGGCGGCTCGGCCTCCACAAATTACGGCATGCAAATTTTGGGTTGCTCGACACTCAGCAATGTTACGATCACCACAAATGGAGGGCCGATTACCCTGAACGCCACGGAGGGGATTGGCAGTTCGACCCGGGGCATCGTCACATCCAGCAGTGCCGTGATCGGCAATGCCACGAACCCCGGAAATATCACGATTTTGACGGACAGTGCCGCGTTCTCATCGGCAACCGGTGCGGCGATTAATGCGGCCGGAAGGTTTTCGATAGCTCCAATCACGCCGGGTACATCTGTGATCCTGGGCTGTACCACCGACATTCGGGGAGAGCTGAGACTTTCCGCTGCCGAACTGAACACCCTCAGTGCGGGTACGATTCAGATTGGCAACAGCTCGACCGGCAACTTTACTGTGGCTGCCAATGTGACGATCCCGGCGGCTGCGAACTTGACACTGGTGTCAAACAGCACGTCTTCCACCGGGATTGGTTCCGCCCTTCGCACGACCACCACGATGGGTGCTGGCAGAACGCTGGATGTGTCGGCGCTGCCATCGTTGAATACATCGATCGCCTCAGCGACGAATTACTCGCAACTCAACGTAGTGGGTGATCTTTCGATCGCGGGCAAGTCGCTAAACCTTTCGGGCAGCTATACGCCAGCGGCTGGCGATGTGTTTGTCGTCGCCAACGCCACCAACCTGAGCGGCACATTCACCGGTTTGGCCAATGGGTCGATAACGACCTTCAACGGCCGGACGTTGCTCGTCAATTACACGTCAACCAGTGTCACGTTGACGGAACCTAGCCCGGTGGTCACGACCAACCCGACCAATTCCACCGTTGCCGCGGGCTCCACCGCCACCTTCACCGCCGCAGCTTCCGGCATCCCGACACCGACGCTGCAGTGGCAGGTGAGCACCAACGTCGGCTCCAGCTGGACAGACATCGCTGGGGCAACCAACACCACCTACAGCTTCACCGCCGCCGCCGTCGATAACGGAAAACTCTATCGCGCGGTCTTCACCAACACTTACGGTACCGCGACATCGACCTCCGCGGCACTCACCGTCGAATTCGCTCCGTCGGTGACGACGAACCCGTCCAATCAAACGGTCAGCCCCGGCGATACCGTGACCTTCACCTCCACCGCGACGGGGAACCCGACGCCGACGGTAAAGTGGCAATCGAGCGGTGATGGCGGAACGAATTGGTCGGATATTTCTGGCGAGACCAGTGCGAGTTACAGTTTCACGGCCGCATCGGGTGACAGCGGCATCCGATACCGCGCCGTCTTTAGCAACACGATCGGCTCGGCCCAAAGCAACGCCGCGACGTTGACGGTGAATTCCGGCAGCAGTAGTCCGTTGGTGACGACTCAGCCGACCAGTCAGACGGTCACGGCCGGCAACACCGCCACATTTACAGCAGCGGCTTCGGGATCACCGACGCCAACGGTGCAGTGGCAGGTGAGCACGGATGGAAACAATTGGAATGCGGTTTCCGACGGCACCGGCGGCACGACCGGAACATATACCACGGCCACTTTGGCTGCGGGTGATAACGGCAAGCAATATCGAGCCATATTTAGCAACGGCGTCGGTTCAGCCGCCACCACAAATACGGCCACACTGACTGTGCAGTTTGCACCGTCGATCAGTACCCAGCCGACCAATACGACGATTAACGATGGCCAAACCGCGACATTCACAGCCGCGGCCACGGGCAGCCCGGCTCCGACAGTTCAGTGGCAGGTGAACACAGGCTCCGGCTGGGCCAATGTAGCGGACGGCACAGGCGGGACGACGAACAGCTATACTACGGTGGCGTTGACTTCGGCTCAAACCGGCTATCAATACCGCGCCCTGTACACGAACAGCGTGACAGCGAATGTGGCGACCAGCGCGGCCACGGTGACGGTGAATTCCAGCAGCAGTAGTCCGTTAGTGACGACTAACCCGACAAGTCAGACGGTCACGGCCGGGGCGACAGTGACATTGAGTGCGGCGGCCAGCGGTAATCCGGCGCCCACGGTGAAGTGGCAGGTCAATAGCGGCAGTGGCTGGTCGGATATCGCCGGGGCGACCAGCCCGACGTATTCGTTCACATCAGCGGCAGGAGACAACGGACGGCAGTATCGAGCTGTGTTCACAAATGGGGTCGGCAGCGATGCCACGACCACTGCGGCGACGGTTCTTGTCCCTGCACTAACCACGTTTACAGTTTCGAAGGGTCAGGTACAGCGATCGTTTTTGCGGTATCTGGACGTGGGCACCAATAGCAGTGCGACGGCGAGTGCTCTGGCTGCTTCCGGACGCGTGCGTCTGCTGAAAGCGGATCTCAACGGGAATGGTGCTGCTGTTGTGTCGCTGACGGGATTTGTGTCGGCCTCTGGCAGCACGCTGGCCATTGACTTCGGTGCTGCGGGTCTGGGGGCGAGTCGCAACACGAATCTGGCAGATGGATATTACACCCTGGAGTTGGACCTGAACGGCGACGGAACATTCGAAACATCGCGTCGATTCTATCGTCTGTTGGGAGATGTGAACGGAGACCGTGAGGTGAATGACAGCGATGTGTCGCTGGTCAGGGCTGGCACAACCTCGGCCTACAGTTCGGTGCTGGACACCAACGGTGACGGCATCGTGAATACATCGGACCTGCTGTATACGACCCGTGCGAAGGGACGCAAACTGAAAGTCGAATTGCTGCTGGACTGAGTTTGACCGTTAGCGTGGGGCACTGTTCCACGCAGAGTGCGGGGCACCACGGGGCAGGAACCGGATGCTGCGCGTGTTGAGTATGAGTTTGTGGTGCTCAAATAGAAATTTACTAATAAGGCGTAACGTAAGGCGTAACGTAAGGCGTAACGTAATGAGGAACGTGATGAGAACAGTATTTTTGGGGCTGGCGATCGCCATGATTGGCCCAGCCACGGTGGACGCTGGGGTGATCATTTCGATCGCCAATCAGACGGTGAATGCCAACAGTACATTCAGTGTGGATGTGTTCGCGTCGGGAACAGGGGCGACGACGGGCACAAACTACTTCAATCTGGAACTGCAGGTGGTTTCTGCGTCGACAGCCACGCCGGGTGTCGCGGGACAACTTGCCTACACAACACCGGCCGGTGTTCCGGCGTTCAGCAACACCAACTACCTGTTCTACGGGGACAGTTTTGCGGAAACCACATGGAATAGTGGAGCAGGGTCTTCCAGCTGGTCCGTGAGCGCACTCGGTTGGTCGAATGATACCTACAATTTCACGGATGCGAGCAATTCGATGATGGATCTTTCTCTGACGACACCTCGTTACCTTGCCACGTTGTATTTCACGGTGGGTGCATCAGCATCGGGCGACTATCAGGTGGTACTGGGTAGTTCCGAATTTGATGTGGATGCAACCGACCCCCCCGGCGAATTACCGGAAATCCCGGTCATGAACACAGGCATAAACTCCGGCTTGTTTACGGTGAATGGTGGCGTAGCGGCAGTGCCGGAGCCATCGTCGGCCCTTTTGGGCGGTTTGCTGCTGGCGGGGTCCGTAATCCGGAGTCGACGTCGGGCGGCGCGTAAGAGTACTCAGGTTTGAGCAGGGAAGCTCAAATGCTTCGCGTGTGGCTTCGTCGCCGGGGCAAGTGGTGACTTGAGATTGCGGTCTTGTTTTTCCGTTGAAATTTGTCGGCTCCCCACGTTGTATGCGGCGTATACCGACTGTTGTCCGATGAGTTGTTTTCAGTGGGTGTCATTGATTCGGCGACGAGGTCGGTGACCGCTGAGCGTTGCTGAATCCCCGTTTATTTCTGTGCCTGAATGGAATCCTGATCACATGTCAGTTGTGGATCCTGAATTTGACTTTCCATTCGACCAGATGACTCCGCTGCCGCCTGTCGATCCGCTGCAGGAGTTGCAGACAGCGACGCGACAGGTCTTTGTCGAGTATGCGACCGGGGATCACGCCCGGACTTCAGCGGCGATTCTGAGAGTCCTTCAACTGCTGCATGGATTGCCAATCGTGGGCGTGGATGAGGTCGAGCGTCTCGCGATGGGGCGGGCTGTGGAGGCCGTGCTGAGCGTCTTCTGCCAGCCGGATTACCTGGTGCCGGAGGAGTACGGATATCCCCTGCTGATTTTTAACGTGCTGATTGCCAACATCATGGAAGGCTGTCTGCTGACCACGACGGATTCGCATATTTTGCTGGTGCGTGGCCAGAGTCAGATGGTTTTCAAATCTCTGCTGCTGTACTCGGCACGAAACAACTGTGAATTGGATATCTCCGGACTCCTGGTGCTGAATCCGGACCTGACCAGTCGTTGGCTGTATCAGACATGGAAAGTCGTCTTCAGCGGCAACTGCAGCGAAAAGGTGACAGCCAACCTGTCGCGTTTTCTGTCTTTCATGGATCATCGCCTTCTTCCTGCGGCGGACATGCAGGAGTTGTATTTTGGCTGCACGTACCCGGGGTTTCCCGAAGAACGCAGGGCCAAGGAACTGATCAATCATTCGATTCAGAAGTATGTGAGCGTTTCGGTAAAAAGTCGTCCCAATCCGCGGAAGGTGGCTGTATTCAGCGAATACTGGTCGCGTGGGCACAGCGTGCATCGGACGCTGGGGAAATACATTGAGGCGTTGAGGCCGCATTTTCATGTGACGCTGCTGCATTGCCTGCGAGATGTGGCGGATCTTGACACATCGATGTTTGATGCAACGCTGCGGATTCCCTTTGACGGTTCTGCGCTGGACCTTTCTGCACTGACAGACCATGAGTTTTCCGCGGTGATCTTTCCGGATGTCGGCATGACGCTGCCATCGATTATGATGGTCAACCAGCGGATTGCGCCAGTGCAGATGATGATGACGGGACACCCGGTCAGCACCTTTGGATCGCAGCTCGACTATTTCATCAGTGGCCAGAAGGTCGATGTGCCAATGCTGGCCCGGCAGAACTATTCGGAGCGACTGGTCTTGCTGCCGGGGTATGGTGCGGTACATGAATTGCCGTCTTATCGCCCACAGGGACGTACGAAGACCTCCAGCGAAATACTGATTAACTGCTCATGGTATGGTCAGAAGATCCACTGGAGATGCCTGCAAACGGTGAATGAGGCACTGCGACAATGTTCGCAGCGCGTGAAGCTGCGGATTTTTGCCGGGAACGCCCCAGTTCTGCATAAAGGGTATCCCGCGTTCCTGAATGAGATTTCACGCCAGATGACCAGTTGTTGGGTCGAGCTCGTGCCCCACGTGGCTTACGACGAGTACATGGGGATGATGGAAGAGGGCGACTTTGCGATCGATGTGTTTCCGTATGCCGGATCGAATACGGTGGCGGATAACCTGCATCTCCGGAAGCCGACGCTGGTGCGAGAGGGTTATCGCTGGTTTAATCGGATTGGTCCGGCGATGCTCCGCTCCGCGGGTCTGGAAGATTGGATTGCCACAAGTGATGGGGAGTATCAACGTAAGCTGATTCGTCTGGTGAATGATCCGGACTATGTGCAGGAGTACTGTGTACGATTGCAGCAGGCAGATCTCGAGACGCTGGTATTCCATTCTGAAGGTGCGCCTGAGTTTGCTCAGTTCGTGAAGAATGTAGTGTCAGACAATCGGTTCTACCCCGGTGATGAGCCGATCATCCTGTGAGGTCGTTGGAACCGTCGCTGATAAATTCGAAAGGCATCCCGGCGACATGGAGAGGAACAAAAAGGGGACATTGTCACTGCTGTTGCTGCACGGCGCATGATAGGAAGCGATTCCTTTGGTTTCGACCGTCAGGGGACTGAGCACGGTGAAGTCGATGCGTGAGTGACATCATGGCAGCGGATCGGATTGTTATCCGCGCTGCGTGAAACTGGGCTCGCGACGCGACTGGAATGCCCCGCGAATCAGAGGATAAGTCTTTGAGGCTCAGACGGCTTGTGGAGCTTGGCCAGATGGGCCAGCAGTTCTTCCTGGTCGGCCATGCCGCAGAAGCACCAGCAGATCATCTCGTGGAGCCATCATTCACTATCAGCAATACCTTCAAATGCAGCCTCCTCGAGTCCAAGTGCTTCTGTCGCTGGCAGGCGTTCATGCGGATCCGGGAGAACAGGACTTAGCTCGGGCGCTTACGCTTCAGGCGGCGGCACGTGAGCCAGAAAACACGGCGGTTGCAATTGCCCGTGGCAACGTGGCCACCGCAACCGGAGATGTTGTCGAGGCCCGGCAAAGCAACCGCAATCCATTTTCTCACGAACTAAACACGGATACCCAGCCGACATTTCTGTTGCCAGATTGTCGCGATTTCAGGAACTTCTCATGCGAAGAAACTGCCCTGCCGGCACGCCCTAAAGCATACAACTGTAGATGTTGCTTCTGCGTGGTAATAACTACGCACCTATAAGGCTTCTTTGCTCCTGCAGTGGTATGAGTTTTTTTGAATCACTAATTCACCGGCCACGACACCGTGTGTGTAGTTGCGGTTGGAACTGCTTATCCGGATCTCAGACGCTGCTTCTCAGTTTGCAGCGACGCGCAGGACTGCTTCGTGGATTCCAGAGGAGGCTGCAAAGTGCCGGTTGCAAGCGGTTGCCTTAGGCGTTGTGCTTCTCCTTGCAGTCCGCTGCAGGAACTGAGGTACCGGGTTTACGATCCACAGTCACTCAAAGCTGATCAGACGAATGGCCCTCGGGTTGGTTGCTGCCTTGGCATCGCTGTGAACTGCGAATGAATCCAGCGTCATCTTCAGCTACTGCCGAATAAAGACAAGAAATCGGCTTGAAGACATAAACAGCCTTGCCACGATTTTGTTGAGTGACCGTGTTAGAAATAGGCTGAATCCCCTTGTCTCCCGAGTAGATCTCTCCAAACAATCCGCTTCTGGTGGATAGAGACCGATGAATCAGGATTAGATTCGCAGGTGTTGCCCTGCCGTTGTTTCGTTTTTTTGGGGCAAGATTTTCTACGTGCTTGTGATCGCTTATCGAGACGATGATGAAGACACTCTGTTTGGCAATTCTGGCGTCCAGCGCACTCACTTCTGAAGCTTGTGCAGGACTGATTTTTAACTTCACGGACATAGCCGGTGCTGCGCCCACTTCACAGGCCCGTGCAGGATTCCAGGCCGCTGCAGACTTCTGGTCAACGAAGTTTACTGACAACATCACCGTGAATCTTGACATCGGCTTCACGAATCTGGGGGCCGGAATTCTGGGATCGGCTGAATCTTTTGATGAGCTACACAGTTACGCTCAGTTTCGTAACGCAATAGCGTCCGACATCACTTCCGCGGACGATGCCACATTCTCTGCCGGGCTGCCGTCTGGGTCGTCATTTAACCCTTACATTAACCGAACGTCCAACAACCCAAACGGTTCAGGCAGTGCCACAGCCTACGTTGATAATGATGGTGATGCGAACAACACTCAGGTGCGTTTGCATCGTGCCACTGCGAAAGCCCTTGGGATATTGACGGGAAGCACGTCTCTTGCCGATGCGTCGATCACGTTTAGTAGTGCATTCAGTTTCGACTTTGATCGGTCTAATGGAATCACAAGCGGAACATTTGATTTTGTCGGCGTGGCCATCCACGAGATTGGACATGCTCTCGGTTTCGTGAGCGGAGTTGACATCCTTGATATCAATTCGCCGCCCGTGAATGGGCCTTTCCCTGACAACCTCTTTACGTATGTGAGTCCGTTGGATTTTACCCGATTTTCCACGGCCAGCCAAACCGCCGGTGCTGACCTGGACTGGACGGCCGACAACCGTTCAAAGTATTTCTCACTGGACGGCGGAACGACAATCCTGCTGAATGATGCCTGGTCAACAGGGAGGAACTTCTGAAATGGGCAGCAAGCCAGCCATTGGAAAGACAATCGGGGGATTGGCATCATGGACCCCACGTTTGCTCCCGGAGAATTGGGAGTTGTTTCAAACCTGGATCTTCGTGCTCTTGATGCGATTGGATTCAATCTTGCATCTGTCACTGCTGTTCCTGAGCCTGCGTCCGTCGGATTGCTGGCTTTGGGTTCTCTGTCATTGGGCCTCATTCACCGAAAGAAACGTCGTGCTGGACGAAGGAATCCGAGTGCTTCCGGTACCGGTGAAGAGAACGCCTAATTGAAACTTCAGCCCCTGTTGCTGATGCCAACATCTTACTTGCCCGCCAATTGCTGAAAAGTGGACTGGTGCTTCTTTCATGTCTTCGCGAATGATCGATCTTTTGCGGAAAAAACTGCTGCTGGCAGTTCTTCTCGCAGTGCATGTTCCTTTCCTGATCGCCTATCTCAGCGGACTTTGGCGGCAGACACATTATCAATTTTTCCCGTTCGCGATTGGAGCTTTCGTCTGGCTGTTCGTCACGCGACGTGATCGGCAGCCGGAACGATGGTCGTGGCTCACGTGGATTCTGTTGGCCGTTGACATGGCCTGTCTTGCTGCGCAGTTCTACAGCTATTCGCCATGGCTGGCGGTTGTTGGCCTGGCATGTACTCTGACGGCCTGGTGTTATGCGAATCGAGATACCGGCTATGATCGTCGCCTGACCTATCTTGCCCTATTGCCTGTCATCGTGCTGCGACTGCCGTTGAATTATGACGAACAGGTGATTCACGGACTTCAACGCCTGACAACTACTGTCGCCAGCAAGATATTGCATCGCTTTGGGTTGTTGCATTTTCGTGAAGGAAATGTCCTGCAGTTTCCCGGCAAGAGCTTTATGGTGGAGGAAGCCTGCAGCGGCGTGCAATCATTGTTCACGATATTGTTTATTGCGGCTCTTGTGGTCTGTCTGAAGCGACGTTCCTTTGTTCATGGAATACTGCTTCTGGCCTCCGGCGTTCTCATGGCCGGGATCATGAACACCATGCGTGTGGTGACAATTACGGTGGCATGGGACAAGTACGCATACGATCTGTCGGCGGGGTTCGCTCACGATTTAGTTGGCTACTTTTGTCTGGCGGTTGCCGCCATGATGCTGATGAGTGCCGATGCGTTTCTTGGTTTTCTTTCGGATCCCGTGCCGGACACTCAAACGTCCGGTAAAGTGGGAATGTTTCTCAATCCCCTCACGTTCCTCTGGAATCGTCTTGTCGCTGTGATTCCTGATGAACTCGCTGAACGCAAAGCGGTGACTGCGGCACAGCCGAGGGCAACTTCGGCTGCCGCAACGCGAATTCATAAAAACTTGGATAATCGTGTGCTCCCGACGGTTCGCGAGGGATTGATACCATCGAATACGTTTGACTTCCTGCTCGGGTGGTCCAAGTCCTGGCGGTCTTCTCGCAACCATCG
>Ga0255093_1001273_pt1 | contig 9866 bp, 8 predicted proteins | sample Colum_Law_RepA_8_2_FD_188437 | JGI IMG/M metagenome (GOLD analysis project Ga0255093, IMG submission 188437) | Freshwater microbial communities from Columbia River, Oregon, United States - Colum_Law_RepA_8d | ecosystem: Environmental > Aquatic > Freshwater > River | place: USA: Oregon | collected...
TTGCAATCCCGCCTGTTCACAGGCCGCATACATCGCACGCTCCACGTCGCTGCAAGCGTTCAACCTTCCATCCTCAAGCGGATCCGCATCAAGCAGCAACTCTTTTCGAAGCGATTCTGGTAACCACGGAAAGGTCGGTTGAGATACCCATTGCTGCAGATAACTGCGAAGACTTTTCAGACCTGGCAGGTCGTCGCCCCGACCAAGCCCACTGTCCAGCTCGACGGCAGCTTTGGCGGCCACATACGGTAGATCTGCATCTCTGACAAATGATCCCATAACGGCGACTTCGGTCGATGCTTCAGATTCAGGACTGCCAATGTTCTTCGCCGGACACAATATCCGGGAGTGGTGATTTCCGTTTCGCAAACTCGAAAACTTACCCAAATATCGTGATTATTGCCATTCAATGGCGATCAGGAAAAGGGAATTCCGCCCCAGTTTCTCGCATAGGTGGGACTTGTCGGAAGGAAAATTCTCAGAAGTTGGGTGCTCCAGCGATTTTCGCCGCAGTGTCGCCGGCATAATCGATACCCCGCGCACTTCGGCGTGCGCTGTTCGGACTGTTACCGGTTTCAATAAAGGCGGTACGGCGCAAGCCGTCCGGTACCGCATCCCTCGCACCCATAGTTTCCAATCAACGACACAACCGGAGGGCTCGCGCCCTGCCGCTCAAATCCCACATCCATGGCCCCGCCCAATTTGCCTCTCAGGCTGATTTGGAAGGAACGACACACTGCAGAACTAATCCAAAAAACCTCAGCATCTGCCCGCGCTACACCCCGCGAGCTCCCGGATCGCCCTTCAGTCGCAGCGATTTGGCACCACCCCTCAGAACCAGATCCGCAAGCTGCTCCCACGTGCCGTGCTGTGTCTCATCAAACCGTCTCGGCAGCTTCCCCACGTGGCGAGGATATGTTTCCTGCAGGGCGGCGACGTCACCCAGATACCAACTCTCCAATTCCCTGACCGCTATGCAAAAGCGGGTGGCCGGAGCAGGACGACACTGATCAAGCACCGCATCCAATTCCTGGCGAAAGGCCTTCAAACATCGGTCGTCAAGGTCACAGACGACGACAACACCCAACTGCTCGTTTGAATTGTGACACTGTTTGCCGTAGCCCCCCAATATTCGCGGCAGCTGATTAAGCAGTGCTCGTGCGGCAGGATCTGAGTTCGGCTTCAGACCCTTTGGTAGTCGCCCAATACCAGAATTTCAAGATGCATCGTCCGCCCCCCTGTTCGGGTTGTCGAGGTATTCGCTGTACCACAGACTGCCCAAAGGCAAACCCTGTTCGACAAGCGAGACGACCACGGGGTCATCACTCGCTCGGCGCACCTGAGCAAAGCCATCGGCACCCTTTTCCAGGATCCAGACTTCATTGGGCTGCAGAGCATCGACAAGGTAAGGCTGGTGCGTTGTAACAAAGACCTGACAACCACCCTTGCGGGTCACCGCATGCCGCCGAAACTCCATCGCCAGTTGTTCCAGCAACCGATGATAAAGTCCATTTTCCGGCTCCTCGATACATAGAAAGGGCGGCGGAGTTGGATCTTCAAGCAACAGCAGATAAGCGAACATTTTCAGCGTGCCATCAGACATCTGCTGTGCATAAAACGGGTCCTGAAATCCGCGATCATTAAACCGCAGCAGCAATCGTCCGTCGGGAGTCCGCTCTGTGTCGATCTGCTGAATACCCGGAATGCGAGCCGCGATTTTCTTCAGAATGCGGCGGAAGGCCGCCGGATGTTCGCGCTCCATGAACTGTACGACGTTGCCAAGGTTATCCCCGTGGACACTCAGACGCTTTTGCGGCCCGGCCATCGGCAGGCTGCGCGCAGCGTCCGGCGTGAAGTAGCTTAAATACCAGCCTTCGATAAAGCGACGAAAGGCAGCTATGCGTGGGTGTTGTTTGAGAGCCCCGAGTGTCGCGATGCCTAAACGGCGATTGTCGTCGAGCTCGATCTTTTCGGTATCGGCACTCTCGGAAACACGAAACTCCAACTGCATTTGCTGCCACATGTCTGCGATGTCATCACCGGAGGCCTCATGCGGTTGCAGCCCGGAAGCATCGCCCTTCCAAACAACACCGCGGCCCTCCTGCAGCGACAGAAACGAAAACGGCCAACCTGTTTTCTGTCCTTCGCGCCGCTGCCGCAATCGCTCGGCCCGCACAAAGGGGCGACCGTGTCGATCCAGATCGATCGCCAGTTCATACGTAATCGGGCGCGATTTCTGATCCTGTTTGTAGTAGATCTCAAACGCAATTGGTTCTGTGATGCCCTGAGAACGAATCCGCTGAAATCCTCCCCGCCCTCGCTGATCACAAGCCTCCTCCACACCCAGTTGCAGACAGTCCGCCAGAAACCCAAACACATCGAACAGCGAGCTTTTCCCGACACCGTTCTGACCAATGACCGCCGTCATGGGGGTGAGCGGTTTGGACTGCTGGGAATTCCAGAGCTTTCCCAGTGTCACGTCCCGCAACGCACGAAAATTGCGAATGCGAATGCCTTCAATCTTAGCCATTCGGAAATTCCACGTTGAAGATCCTCAGCGAGGGCGAAATACCTGCCCGATGGCACCCGGAAGAGTGTGGATTGGATAGCAGGGAAACTCACTGGCCGCCCCAATTCGGTTGACATGCTCAACCGGAAGCCAATGCAGGCGGTACGGCGCAAGCCGTCCGGTGATGGATGCTGAGTTTTCCTGTCGTTACCCGACGGCTCGCGCCGTTCCGCTTCTATTTGAATCCGAAAGCAGGTGGTATTGGGCTCGCGCCTGCCGCTCAAACCCCCGCAGCAAAGATCGTCAGCACAAGCTCACTTTCGTCGATCAATTCATACACAGGGCGCTTTCCGGACAACTGCTCGCTGCGGTCAAGAATCAGCCCCACTCCCTCGCCGCGTTTGTCCATCATGAAACTGCGTTCAATCTGAACGCCATCCACCGGAACATCGACCGGCGTTCGCGCCAGCAGACTGGTAATGGCTTCGTTTCTGGTCGCCTGCCGGAGGGGCAAAGAGGCGACTTCCATCGAGTTCGACAGGGCACCAGGCACGCAGAGTCTCAGACAGTCGCGATAAAGCCGAAGGCGGATCTTCGATGCCGCTATTGCATAATCCCGGTGCGCCACGGCATTCACCAGCGCTTCAAACACTGCAGTCAGATCGAATTGCGGCACGTCCGTTCTGCCAAGACTCTTCGTGCCACCGATTTGCATATTTCTGGCCACAAACTGCAGAGCACTGCGGACCTGCGCATCGAGCGGACCAGTAATGTCCTGATGATCCAGCTGGTAAGCCTGCAAATGGTCATGCGCCGCCCGATAATCCGAGCGATACGCCACCGCCTGAATGAATGCATGTGTCAGATACTCCCGTGGATCATGCATCCCCATCAGCACCCCGCAGACCGTTGGCCGCAGCACACCCTCCTGATCTTCTCCGATCATCGAGATTTTGCGAAGGAACACCAGACGGTCTGCACCCGAACGCCCCGTACGGAAACGATCTGTCAGCTCACTTGAAAGCGAATCCACCCTCGCATTGGAAACGATCTGCTCATCAAATCGAATCAAGCGCGCCTGGCTCCTTTGCTGCATCAGCCGCGAAAGGTATTCCGGGGACATGGGACGACTACTGCTGCCAACTCGACAAAAATACCGACCTTTCGCAGCGTGCACAAACAGACTGCGGTCAATGTCCAGCCGCAGCACCGCTCTGAGTTCCCCCAGCGTGTCAGGCAGCTCAATTCGACGGATATCGAGGCTCAAAGTCGGATCAATGCTGTCGTGAGCCACCTCACGCACCAGCAACTCCACTTCCTCAAGCCTTGCCACCGGGATGCCAGTGACCTCACGCGACTTGTCATCGACGCCAAGAATGATCACGCCACCCTTCGCATTGGCAAACGCAGCCATCACTTCAGCGAGGTTATCCCGCTCCGGACCTTTGATTTTGCCTCCGCTGAAAACAACTTCCTTGAGCTCCAGCGAGCTGTCTTCGCCGAGTCGAATAGCACGGAGCAGTTCTTCTATCGTTGGATACATCAGCGTTCCTGTGGGGCTTGCAGGGAGTCTGGTTGAACAATGCGGCGATAGCGCTTCAGAAATGCGTCACGACCACCCTCCATCACATTGCACACTTCGCGGCGAACGGCAGTTTCCTGGAGGGCACCACTGGAAGATTGATCAACGACACACTGACCTCCCCTTGAAGTCATCGCAATCACCATCTCAGCATCACCATTCACAACGATATTCGCATTGTGCGTGGCCACAATAATCTGTCTTCGCTGCTTCGACTCGCGGAGCTGGTTCACTATCAGGTCGTAGATCAGGTGATTATCCAGATCATCCTCGGGCTGATCCAGAATCAGCGGCTCACGGCCGTGAGACATCAGGAACGCAAGGATTGCTGCTGTCTTTTGTCCCGGCGAACCCTGTTCGATGGGCACCCAGTCCCGGCCACGCCGGTATTGCACCTCCAGCGAATCCTCGGGATACCACAACAGGATCCTGTCCAGATCTTCCGCAGACAGTTTTTGCAAATGGTTGTTAAACCGCTGTGTAAATCCTTCCGTGGCGTTGTTTTGAGCAGCTGCGATCAATCGCCGCTTCAAAGCTTCAATACGTGCGGACAGCGCTGCAGATCGCTCGGGTGTGCTTTCAGGCAGTTCAGCGTAGAGTTCAGCGAGCACACCTGAGCAGCCGTCTTCGCTGAGAATGTCGCGATTAAACGAGTCACTTCGCCCAATCGCTTCCCGGAATGAAGTCTCACATTGTCGCGCACTGTCGCCCCAGGGAATGACTGAAACTCGAACAAAATCGTTGCCCGCCAGCACCTCAGCCAAAAAAGCTGATCGATTTGCAGTGAGCTGCTGTCGATGAGCATCGATTTGTCCCAGACTGCACTGGATCTCTTCGCTGAGACGCAGGATTTCCTGCTCTGCCGCCGCGATACTCGACAACTTCTGTTCAATTTGCTGCCGTTTCTGCAGCAATGGAGCGTATTCCCCTGCATTTGCCACACCGCGATCCGCCAATTCCCGAACCAGCGTTTCAAAAGCCGTCGTGACGGCCATTCCATGCCGCTGCCAGAGCGATTCCGCTTTGCTCTCTCGCCAGGCAGTCCGAAACTGTCCCAACTGGTCGATCAGTCCGCCCAACGCCAGCACGACCGCTTGATATGCTTCGCGGGATTCGTCGAGTAATCTCACGGCATCTGCATGCTCTGGACGGCTGGAATCAAACAATCCGTCGTCAGGATCGGACAGCCGCGATTCCATCTGAGCACGTTGCAGAATCGAGATCAGCTGATCCAGTTCCTCGAATCTCCGATCGAAAACACGCTCCTGCCTGCGGTGAATCTGAAAGTCCTGTAATGTCTGCCGATTATCCCCCTGCTCGAAAATTGCAATCGCCGCACGCACGTCCTCAAGTTCACCCAGTAAGTTGGACTTTACTGCCGTCTTCGCCGTTAACTCCCGCTGCTGTCCCACCAGTCTTCTGTACTGTGCCGCCAACAGATTATAATGCTCACGCCACGCACTCATCCCGAACTCAGGAGATGTATCCACCATGTTAATCAGTGACTGCGGATCGCCTGCGATTTCAAACATCTCCTTCTGACTCAGAATTCGCACGGGAAACCTGTCCCGGACAGCCCCGTCCGAACGTCGCCAGGATCCGTCCGATTCTTCCGTTTCAATAACCGTCTGCTGAGCTGACCGCGTCCACGTTAATCGAAATCGCGTCGTCGCCTTGCGAAGATGGATCACGATTCGGGACTCAGCAAGCATCGCTCCGCGACTGCGGCGATCAACAGCGATCTTATCAAACTCCCGAAACTCGGACTTCAATGCATCGGTCAGATCGACAACACGATCGAAAACAATCCGCAGGCAGTCGATAATCGTTGACTTTCCGGTGCCACGACCGCCAATGATCGAGTTCAGCCACGGACTAAAGCCCGTCCGCGCCGGATCCGGTCGGCCCATGCGCTGCAGACTTGCAATACTGACGTCCTCAATCACCAACTCCGGACTGGGATTCCGATCAGCAGAGGCACACGAATCCCGGCACACCGACAATGGACTGCCATCTATCAATGCCAGCCTGAGCCCCTCGAAAGACGGCCTGCCCATCTTAATCCACGTGAACGCTGAACCGGGTCCCTGTGCTCCACGAAAACTATGGCAGTCAGTACCCACAATCTGCGGCAGAATACAGCCAGCTTCCCTCAGAATCCGGTGCTCCTGCCAGTCGTGCCCCGTCACCTCAATGGCATCACAATGCTCTCCCTGCAGCAACTGCAGTACTGTTTGATGGTCGAAGTGCAGTCGCCCATCGCCGGAGGTATGAAACAGGCCGTTTTGTTTATCGACATGAGCCGGGATGCAGATTCCGTCAAGCTCGTGAATGATTCGAGCCACTTCAACCGGGGATTTCTCTGTCCGCGTTTCCGGATCACCCTCTGCACCTTTGTAGCCCACAAGAGCCAGCAGACGATTGATGGTCTCAGTCGATTTTTCAGGCGCAAGAATTGCCAGCAGATGCAGTCCCGAATTCACAGACAGTTCGACACCCGGAAAGATCCGAAAGTGCTCCCTGTACCACACTGGACGCTCAACCACAGGGAGCCGAAATAAACGATCAAGCTCGTTTTTCAGAAGATCAATCCACTCCCCGCCGTTATGGTCCGTCACGGCTACACAGTCAATGCCGGCCTCCATGAACTTCTGCAGCCAGGCGACAGGTGTCAACTCCCCGGATGTCCCGACGAGCTCGGCCCACGGGGTATCTATGGAATGCGGCGTGTGGGTGTGAAAATCAAATTTCCACCACCGGCTGCCACGGTTGATATCAGACATGCACCAAATCCCGAGAACGATCGCTGGTCCAGTCCGGAGCATCGGGGGGATGCCCTCAGAAATGCCTGGTGCCAGCAGTTGCCGGATGGTATCGAGTCAGGAACGCGGAGTGAAGACAAAGCAGCACAAACCGGACACTACCGCCTTCCGAATGATTGTCTCAACACCGGTTACCCACCGGCCGGAGGCGTTGAGCCTCCGTTCGACAGTTTCATAGCTATCTCGTCCAGCATTGGCACGCGGAGCACCGGGCGACGATTGCCGATGAATTGACTGATCCGCGGCCGATCGGCTTCAGATGATTCCTGTGCTGAAGACTCCACGCGGTGGAAGAACAGTTGGCAAATCGCCATTCCCGGCGTCACTTCCATCGGTACGGCCCCCAGATTGGTCAGTTCCATCGTCAGACAGCCAGTGAAGTGCGGGTGCACACCTGTGGCCGTCGCAAGCATCAGACCGTGTCGTGACAAAGACGATCGCACGCTCACGTACGCACAAAGATCATGCGGCATTCGCAGCCATTCCAGTGTGACACCAAGAGCAAATTGCCCAGGATGCAGCACAAATGGCGAACCGAATGGCACGTACTGAGCCTTCTCTGAATCCGTAGCCGCTGCCGCGAAAACTGGAGAATTCGCTTCGCGCGCAGGTGCCGAGACTTTGAAGTGCGACGACTGTGTTGAACGAAATGTGCTGAACCAGCAGCCCAGCCGCAGGTCCAGAGAAGATGACGCAGACTGACGCAGCATGGTGAGATCAGGAGTCGGGACAATCTGCAGGTCGCAGCTCCCGCTGGCTGACTGCTGCAACCTGTCCGCCATGGTGGCTGATGTCAGGATCATGAATCCAGTCTCTCGTGATATTCAGTGACCTCGCAGGTCTTCAATGCCATCTGGTTCACCAGTTCTCGCCAGCGCTCTGGTTCAAGTTTCAGACTCCGCGCTGTTTCAAGGTCATCGCTGACCTGCCATGCCGCGTTAATAATGTCGGTTAGCGTCTGTTTTCCCCCAACTGGAACGAGATTTCGAAATTGCCTGGAAATCTGGTCGACTCGGTTGCGATTTCGAAGCGGCATTCTGCGGTCAGTGGCAAGGCGCCTCGCACATCGCTGAACAGCAGGGGCAAGTGTGTCAACCAGAAGTCGCACCAGCCTTCCTCGGACCGTAGACCGCTCGATGCCGATAGTGCACGCTAATTCACTGACGCACCAGTCGACTCTGATCTCACGCGCGAATTGTTGAAGGTGCCGAAGTCGATCAGTCAGCGGAGGGTAGCGATCATCACGCCCCTGAGGCCCCGGCACGCAGAGATAGCAGAGCGCTTTAAGGTATGATTCTGCAAACAAACGCAGTGCCAGCGCATCGCAGAAGTGTTCCTCAAGCTGGGCGGATACGACCGAGGTCAGTGTACTCACAAACGATTTCACCTCAAGGCTGTCCCAACGGGGCTGGCCGTTTGCTTCAAGGTGCGATTTCCCCAGCATTTCGGTCAGAAGTCCACCTGCCTCATCACGCTGGCAGACCTGACGAAGAGCTTCATTTACACGGCTGTCGAACTCGCTTGAAAGACCTTGATCATCCCATAAATTATGCCCAAACTCATGGCCCGCAAGTGGCACAATCAACGCGTTGGATGAATCAATCGCTGGCAGACCAATTATGACCAGCGGAAAAGTGTGACCAACGTGCGTATCAGGGTAGTAATTCCAGTTTGACGCCAGCAGCAACGCTGTCTTTTCACCGAACAAAGCCCACGTCATTCGCCTCAGTGGATAATACAATTCAAACGCCAACCGAAGATTCGATGCACGGACGATCATTCCCAGCATCGGAATCAGGATCGACCGCAGAGAATTAACAGCATCGGTACAGGCAACCAGCAAGGCCGTGTCATGCTCTGCTGCTGAGACCGTGTGGATACTCCTCTCACAAACACCCTTAAGACTTTCAATTGCAACCTCGAGATTAACAGGGTGAGAGTTAACCAGTGCTGCTCGGTTGATATCCCGATAAACCGTTTCCAGCTTTTGCAGCGTCTGCCTGCGCAAAACGTGACTGTCCGGTCCTGGGATCAGCGGCGTCTTCATCAGGAGTTCACCACGCAGAAACCGGCTGCCGAAATCCAGCGGCATGGGTCGACAACGCCAGAAAGAAATCTCTCAACCGCTCAAGTTTTGCTCCATCCATTTGCGCAGGAACCGCCTCCGCGTACTCATGAATTTGACTTATGAGGCCGGGTAGCTGCTGGAACACATCGTCTCTCGGGCCGTCCAATTCAGTAAATACCAATGCGAGGATCGTTTCCGTAGATGGGTCGAGGAATTTGCGATTTCGTGGTGACCTGCCGTTGCCCTCGGCCGAATCCCCACATTGCAGCGAACAACGATACATCGCGTCCACAAGCCGCTTAGCCGTTCCCCATGGTACCGCGGTATGAACACCGGAAGCATTGCGCTGCAACTGCTCAATCTCCACCGCCGCTACTACGGCATCACTGGCCAAACCCCGGTCGTGAATGCTGAATGACACTGCATATACCTCCGCTTACGGATCCAGGCGACTGCCTGTCTCATTTTTCGTATTCATCTGAAATTCGCCCAGATCTGTTTTTACCGCCATCCTCGATAGGTTTTTTCTCCACCCCAGAAGATTTTCCGTAAGCATTGAAAATCGGCGATTTTTGCCGCTCTGCCGCCCTGAAAATTGCTTTATCCCGGAAAACCGCCGTAACCGCTATTTTTGTTCCCACTCCCCCCCCCACACACCTACCCCTGATCATTCCTCAACCGACCAGCCAGTAATCGGCACGATTCACTGTCCGACGCCCAGTCGGTCATGTCCGGTGTCGCGGACAATGCCGCCAGCCAGTCCAGCAGCTGCACAAAGGTTTCTCGCAACGACCAGTAACTGCCGCCAAACGTGTCCCGCAGATACTGACGGCCGGGTTCCGGGTCGTGACTGGCAACCGTCGTTTCCCGAACGGCAAACAACAG
>Ga0255093_1001274_pt1 | contig 9865 bp, 3 predicted proteins | sample Colum_Law_RepA_8_2_FD_188437 | JGI IMG/M metagenome (GOLD analysis project Ga0255093, IMG submission 188437) | Freshwater microbial communities from Columbia River, Oregon, United States - Colum_Law_RepA_8d | ecosystem: Environmental > Aquatic > Freshwater > River | place: USA: Oregon | collected...
CCGAGGCCATCGGCCTCGCCGTCGAGATCGGCGATCACCGCGCTGCCGAGCAGGCCGCGCTTGGGGTGGTCGCGGTCGTTGCGCTTATCCGGCGTGGAATTGGCGGGGTCGATGCCGAGCGTGAGACGCACCGTGCCGTTGGCGCGCAGCACGTAGACGCGGCCATCGCCGGCAGCGAGCACGACATCCGGCTCGAAGTCGCCATCGAGATCGGCCACGGCCGGCGTGCGCAGCCCCCCATTCACCGGCGGCACCGCGCCGCTCTTGAAACCCGGCGCGTCAGGATGCGCATAGAAAGTCGGCGGCAGCTGCCAGCACTGCCCGCCGTTGAAGCTCGGCAGCAGCGTGCCGTCGTGGCGGTAGGCGCAGAGCGCGCCGCCCGAGGTGGCGTCGAGGTATTCCAGCGTGCCGTCGCCATCGAGGTCTACCAGCGTCGGCGAGGTCTCGCCGCCCACGTCCACGAACTTGGGCCAGCCGGGCGTCCAGGTCGGATCGTGGTGCGCGAAGTAGACCTTGCGGTCTTCGCCGCGGTTGCCGAAGTTGTCGGTGACCACCAGTCGCACGGTGAAGGTGTGCTGGTTGGGGTTGGCGCGCTGCGCGGCACTCTGCGTGAAGGTGCCGGTGCGGCTGCCGGTGATGCGGTCGGCAATGGCATCCAGCGGCAAGGCACCCAGGGTGGCGTCGTTGCCGCTCGGGCAGTCGCCGCTGGCGAACGATGTGTAGCTGCCTTCGGCGGGCTCGATGCCCAGACCGTATTCGAGCGTGTAGCTGCAGCCTGTAGCGCGCCGGGCGCGGGCGAAGCCGGTGACGGGCACGGTCTTGCTGGTGTTGGCGGTGCCGGGGTCGAGCAGATGCCACCAGGCGGGGCTTTCGATCAGCGCCTCCGGCGGAATCTTTTCCGGCGCGATGCGGCGGATGGCGTCACCCAGATGTGCGCGGCCGTAGCCGAAGTGTTCGTCGAAGCCTTCCTGCGCGGCATCCGGTGTGCCCACGCCGACGGTGTTGCCGGGCAATACATCCTCGGCGGTCATGGTCAGCAGCTGCTTGATCTCATTGGTGGACAGCCGCCCACCGATTTGTGCCGCCACCTCGAAGCCCCGCGCCTGCAGCAGCGCCGCCGCCCCTCCCGCCTGACCGGTGTCGATGGAGCCGGTCACGCCGACGAAGCACACCGTCGCCTTCGCGCCGAATTGGGTGAGGCCGGAGTTGCGGAACCAGGTGCCCACCGGCACGCCGAAGCTGCCGGAGCCGCCGAAGTCGAAGAACTCCGACGAGAGCCCATGCACGTCCGCCACGCAGCCGTTGATGTAGATCGAGTCGTTGTAGTTGGTCGGGTAGTTGTGGTTGGCGGTGTTGAGGTCGCTCGACACCTGCATCAGCGCCACGTTCTTGCTCGCCGCGTAATCGTTGGCGGCCTTGGCACTCGGCGTGTTCTGCAACATGCCGATGGCAGAGACGGTGGCGGCCACGCCGCGATCCGCCGCATAGGTGATGGCCGTGGCCCAGGTGTCGCCGGGCGTGACGAAGGTGTCCCAGATGCGCAGTGGCAGCAGCGAGCAGCGCGGGCACATGCCGATGCCGCCCTCGCCATCGTCACCCTCTTCCACCGCATCTGCGGCGCGGCCGGAGCCGTGACCGCCCGCCGCCGAGTAGCTGGTGGTGTCCGAGGGGTCGTTGTCGTTCTCGAAGAAATCCCAGCCGGCGATGTCGTCGACATAGCCGTTGCCGTCGGCATCGGTGCCGTCGCTGAAGGTGCGGATGAGGTCCTGCCCGTCGAGCAGATCGGCATTGCCATCGGGGCCGGCATCCTTGCGCACGCGCGGATCGTCGGCGTAGTCGTTGACGTTGAAGGCACCGTCGCCGTTCACGTCGTAGCCGTTGAACGTGACGTCGGAAGGATTGTTGAGCTCGGTGCCGGCCGCATTGCGCGGGCGCGGCAGCTCGCCTTCGTTGAGGCGCACGCGCTGGCGGATGCCGGTGTTGTTCCAGCGGATGCCGGTGTCGGTGACGGCCACGGTCGCATCGAAGCGACCGACGGAGACCTTCCACGCCGAATCCGCCGACACGCCGGAGATCTGCCCCTCGCCCTGCTTCGGCCCTTCGAGATAGGTGGCGACATTGGTGGGCGGCAGACCCGCCTGCGGGCCGTAGCTGGGCGCGAAGCCGAACTGGTTCACCGATTGCTGGAACAGGTTGCCCGCGCAGGTCTGGCCGTCTTCGTCGTCCGCCTCGGCGCAGTCGTAGTCAGGGTCGTTCGGCGTTCCAACCCGCAGGTCGGGGTCGGCCGAAGGGAAGCGGCCTGATGCAGCACCGACGGCCAGCGCGATGGTGATCAGCGAGAGTGCAGCGAGGAGCGTCTTGTTCATCGGGTCTTTTCCAATCAGGGCATGGCGGCGCAGAAGGCGACGGGCATCAGCGCTTTAGAGAGCTTGCATGGGCTGTCTCCGCTCATGGCACGAACCCCCGCGATGCGCAGGGCTTGCCCTCGCAGACATCGACATAGCGGCCGACGGGCTTCAGCCATTCGCTCTTCTGCGTTCGCGCCAGCACCTCGTTGCGCGGGTCGCCATGCGGATCGCCGCCGTAGCCGAGCTCCGGTCGCGGCGGCGTGTTGTCGGTGGGCGGCGGCACCACGCCGTCGTCGCGTGCCGCAGTGCGGGGGCCGCGATCCCAGACCACCAGCGCGTTGCCCTCATGGCCGGGTGCCAGGCAGGGCATGCCAACGTACGGCTCATCGTCCGGGTGGCGACTCAGAGGGTGCGGCGTGCGCAGCATCGCGCCGATGCCGGTGAGGTAGTCGGCCTCGCCCTGCACGTCGGGATGCACGCTGGCCGCAACCGCAGGCCCGCGCTGCGCGCGCGGGCCGCGCACCACGGCCGGGCAATGCACACCGGCCTCGATGGTCCGGGCCATCACCTCGGCCGTCCACATCGTGACCTGGTGATCGCCGAAACCGGGATGCAGCATCACGCGCTTGGGCGGCACTCCGGGCAGGTTGTTGCCCGGCGCGAGCGTCTCGGCGTAGCCATTGTTCTCGGCGCGGTCCCAGAGCATCTGGATGAGCGAGAGGATGAACTGCTGATCCATCGCCGCCGGGTAGGCGTTGTAGAAAACCTGCGCATAGGTGTCGAAATCGACCGAGCGCTGCAAGAGCGTGGAGTAGTTCATGCCGGGCACGCCGAGCGTGCCGCTCTTGAGGTCCGGGCTCACTGCCATCAGGGCACCACCGATGATGCCGCCCTGCGAGTTGCCGTCGTAGAACAGTTCCGTGGTGTCGAGCACGCACTGCCCACCGACCTGGAAGGCCGCGTTGGTGCACAGGCCTGCCGGGTGGATCATCGCGCGGCCCAGGAACATGAAGTTGAGCAAACCCTGCTGCACGCGATCGCCGAGCTTGCTGAACTGGCCCATCTCGGCGAGCAGTGTGGCCACCGTCGTCAAGTCCTGGCCCGCAGCATCCCAGGCCGGGTCGTACTTCATCGGGTCGTTCTCTGGATCGTCCGGCAGGTTGCCGGTCGCCATGCCCGCCCAGTCGACCATGCAGAACACGAGGTTGTGTTCCTCCGCCATGCGACGGACATTGAAGTCGTAGGTGTTGCCCTCGTCACGCGTACCGAGCAAGCCATGCCCGTAAAGGCCGGGTCTGGCGGCGGTAAAGGTGGTGGCCGCAGCCGGGTCGGCAGCACCGTGGAAGGTCTTGCGCGGAATCGAGCAAATGAAGGGCACGCTGGCGGTGGCGGCCAGCGGCGTACCGCTGCCGATGCGATCCGGCAGGCCATCGCCGAACTGGCCCTCGAGCCCCGGCGTGTAGTTGAGCGTGCCGCCGCTGATGCAGTTCGGCGTGTTGAGGTAGCAGGGCACGGTGACGTGCCCCCGGATGCGCCGCGCGGTGATGTCCGAGACGTCGCCGTTGACCGGATTGTCGATGACCGCGTCGATGGTGAATGCGGGCGAGGCCGGGCCGATGCTGGCAAAGGCATCGTCGCGCATGTGCACGATGCGCTCGGTGAGATTGCGGCGGCTCGCGACGGTGAAATCCCAGGCGAGATAGAGCTCACTGCGCTTGATGCCGGCCTTGCCGAGCTGCTGGAACAGCGACTCGAATCCCACGCGGCGGTCGTTGACCATGGGGATGCTGCTGGCGTGGTTGTCGCGGTAGATACGGAAGGCTGCCGGGGCTTCGAGCAGCGCACCGCTGGCGTCCTTCAAGTTGCGCAGCACGACGGCGTAGCGGTGGCCGTAGCGAAAGTTCTTCGCCGGGCGGATGCTCAGTGTCGGGCCTGCATCGATGAGCGGACTGGCGGTGGCCTGGTCCGTGAGCGTGGTGTCGAGTTCGGCGTGCACCAGATGCGGCATCGGCAAGGCATCGGTATCAGCTCCGAGGTCATAGACGGCGATCGGGGCGTCGCTGAAAAGGCTGGCGCCGACGTCGGTGATCGGTGCGGCGCCGGTCTTGACGAGATCGATATTCGGCACGCGGGCGAGGATCGCCTGGCCGGGCGAAAAGCCGTCGTTGCGGTTCCAGTCCGCGGGGTTGACGGCCACGCCGCCGATGTTCTTCGGCATCACCGCCGCATTGAGATTGACTCGCAGCCCGGTATCGGTCGTGGCGTCCGGCACCGTGAAGAAATTGCTCGGCCAGGGGAACTGGCAGTACTCGCGGTTGAGGAAATCGCACAGCGTCATCGTCGGCACGTCCTGCAATACCTCGGTGTCGAGCGAGGCCGCTTCGGCCGGCGGGCTGTTGTCCACAGGCGGAGCCGGTGCGGGGCCGGTATTTGGGCTTGGGGTCGACACCGGTGGCGTGTTGCCGGCCAGGTCGGCAGGACCGCTGTTGCCGCATCCCGCAAGCAGCAGACCGACGGCGAGGAGCAATGCGTGATGTCTTGTCGTCATGAATGTCTTCCGGTGTTCAAGGGGTCGCTGCGCTGCGGTTGCCGAAGGCATCGCGGGCGCTGGCCGTGGGCAGCGCACTGCCCGGTAGCGAAGCGGTGTACGTCGCGAGCACACGGCCGTCTTCCAGTGTGCTGAGCACGGGCGTCCGCGCTTCGGCCAGTGCATTGCCGAGTGCGAAGCGCACGACCCCCAGATGCACCGGTGCGGGTGTCGCGGAGTCGCCGACGGCCTCAACGAGGCGGTAGTTGCCAGGGACCGGGGTGTAGCTGAGGGTCGCGCTCACCCGGTCTCCGTCGCGCCGGATGTCGCTGATCAGCAGCGTCTCACTCTCACCGACCGTGAAGGCTTCGCTGATCGCCTCGTAGTCGCCGGTGCCGGGAGCCATCATCGCGACGCCGTTGGCGCGAAAACGATAGCGACCCACGGGAAAATCCTTGGCCGGCTCGAAGCGGATGGTGTAGCTGTGCGCGCCGTTGCTGAGCAGGTATTCGATCCAGAATTCGAAGTAGCGATCGAGCGGCCGGGCGTTGAAGCGACGCATCGGTTGCCAGGTGCCGTCGACGTCTTCTTCGAGTGTCACCGTCGGCAGGTCGATGACGGGATCGCCGCCCTCAAAGACGAACCGCGTCTGTTCGAAGCGCGTGAGGTCGCCCGGTTGAACCGCAATGCGGCCGGGCGAGAGCGAGGTCGTGGTTACCGCAGGCAGGGCCGGCAAGGCCGTGTAAGCGATCTGGAATTCGTCCGGCGATGCAGGCGTGCCGGCCTTCAGCGCTTCCATCAGGCCCTTGCTCAGTTCGAGAATGCGGCCGCCCTGCTTCCAGCCCCAGAACGTGGTGGTGCCCTCGGTGCCGCCCAGGTCCCAGTCGGCCTTCAGGTCCGGCAGGATGTAGCCGATGTGGTCGAGGGTGTAGCCCCAGATGAAGGTGTCGTCGCGCTTGAAGGGGCTCGCTTCGAGCAGGCGCAGCCCCTGTTCGGTGAGCGGTTCGCCGGGCTGCGTCACGATCACTGCGCTGCCGATCTGGATGACCGCGATGCGGCTGTCCTGCGGGACGAACGAATCGTTTTCTGCCACGCCGTTGTCGGCCAGATCGGCCGCGCCATTCGGCGGCGAGGGCACGCACACCGGCACGCCCTCCATCGGATTGCACTGCACGGCGCCGAAGGGATAGGGATATTCGTCGGCGGCGTAGCCGAGCTTTTCGCGCGAGAGGATGAAGCGCTGGGTCAGCATCTTCAGCGCCGGAGCTGCATTGAAATTGTCGATGCGATCCCAGAGGACGAGCACCTGCGGCGCCAGGAGCTCGCCGAAACGCTCGATGCGCTGGCGCTTGGGGTCGCCATCGGCACGAGGTGAGACGTCACCGTCGGCCGCCTGCACTTGCATGACCACCACGGGGGTGTCGAAGCGCGCTTCCACCGCGCGCTCCATTCCAGCCAGTGCGTCGCCGGAATAGAACAGGTTCTCGACGTCGAAGACGATGCCGTGCGCCGCGTAGTTGACCATGATCGCCAAGGGGCGCATCGCTGCACCGGCAGAGTCGATCTGGTCGATGCGGAACACGCCGAGCCGGCGGCGCACCAGATCCTGCTCGGCAACCCGCTCGGCGGTGTAAGGCGCGCGCGAGCGCCGGAAAGAATTGAGCTGTTTTTCAGCGGTGCCCTCGAGCCCGACCGCATAGCCGAAGCGCGCGGGCACGCGGTTGGCCAGCGCCTGCACGACGACCTTGGCGATGCTGTCGACCGCCTGGTCGAAGAGGTCCTGGTGGAAGAGATCGAGAGCCGCCCAGAAATACTTGACCGAGGTGTTGCCGATCGCGCCGGGGCCGTCGTGCGTGTGGGTGGCGTTGAGCACCAAGCCGTCGCCCAGATCGATGCCGGTAGCCGCCAGGACTTTGGCGCGGATGCCGTCGTTGAGCTCGTCGACAATGCCGACCGTGTCGAGCTTGACGAAGACCACCGTCCTGCCGCCCTGCGTCAGCGCCACCGCCTTTGTCGTCAGCGTGTCGTAGTAGCCACGCGAGGAGGGCGAGAGCGTCGAGTACTGCGAGCGGCGTGCCTCGTTGGGCGGTGTGACATTGCTGCCGCCGCCTTCGCTCACGCCGGGGACGAAGCCCAGGAAGGCGGTGAAGAACGGCACCGCATCGCCCTCCCCCAGCGCTTCGAGTTGCGGCACGTATTCGCCGCCCACCGGTGGACGCAGATAACCACCGAGCGGCGCGCCGATGGGGATGCGCAGTGCGCCCTCGGCCGCGCCGGCGCAGAGGCCTCGCGCCGGCGGCGGATTGCAGCCCGGGGCGAGATCGTCGTCGACGATGTGGCCGGCAGCGCTGGCGATTTCCAGCCGAGCGTTCTGGGGGGCGCTCAGTTCGAGTGTGAAGCGCTCGTCGCGCTCAACACGCGCGTCGTCCTGCAGCCGCACCGGCACGAACACACGCCGCTCGCCGGCCGGGATGGTCACCGTTTGCGCGAGGGCCAGATAATCCTCCCCCGCGGTCGCAGTGTCGTCCCGGCTCGTCACCACGACGGACACTGCCTTGGTGCTGGGCTCCGACAGCCGCAGCTCGAAGCGCAGCAGGGCCTTGCTCCCCGCCACGCTGTGCGGGCTCGCGCGCTCACGGGAGGCTGGGGGGGCGACAAGTGTGAGCGCTGGAAGAGAGAGATCGCCGAGCCCCCCAGAGGTTGTCCCGGGGGGCGTCGTGGGAATGCCGCCCGGCGTCTGCCCACTGCCGCTGCCACTACTCAAAGGCAGGCTGCTATCACCGCAGGCCACCAAGCACACGGCCAGCAGTAGGCACAGGCCACGAAGGCACTGGAACATGAAACTCTCCTCCGGCGGAGCACACCGCCTTGCAACGAAATGGATCGCACCTGCGTGGGTACGGCCCTTGGTCTCAGCGCTCTGGTCTAGAGCCTGCGGGGCGCATTATCGTGATGAAGTCCGCCACCCGATTGCGAAATCACGCCATTGCCCTCCACAAGACGCCATAGAGTCACTTCTACCAACTCTTCACCGAAGAAAGCGTTGATCGCCGCGTTCTACGCGCGTGGACTCATCGACTACCTGCACGCGCGGGGTGTCGAGCCCGAGGAGCTACTTTCTGCCGACAAGGTCGTGGCCCTCGACTCTGCAAAGGGGAACGCCGAGGTGTCGATGGCCGACTGGGTGGCCATGCTCAACGCTGCCATCGAGGCGCTCGGCGAGCCCGCGCTGCCTGCTCAAGCCGGTGCCAGCCTGCACCTCAAGCACCTCGGCATGCTCGGACACGTTCTGATGAATTGCACGACCATCGGCGAGGTGCAGTCGCAGCTGGCGCGCTACATCCGACTCTTGGGCCAGATCGGCCTGCCGGTGCTGACACTGCATGGCAAGAAAGCGCATTTGCTCTGGCAATGGCCTTACGACACCCCGGCCCCAGGGGTGGTGGCACAGTTCATGCTCGCCGCCCGCGCCACTTTCATGCGCTGGTTCTCTGGCCGCAACGACCTGATGTTCGACGTCCATTTCCATTTCACGGCACCCAGCGATCTTGCGCCGCACCAGCGTCTGTTCGGTGGCGCTATTCACTATGGACAGGCCGACAGCAAACTCGTGTTCGACCGCGGATACCTGGACCTGCCCGTCGTGGCAGCCGACCAGGAGCTGCGCCGGCAGGTGGAGGAGCGAGCAGAAGCCTTGCTGGCTGCACTCTCCGAAGAGCCCCTGCTGCTGCGCCAGCTCAAGGCCGCGCTCGGCACGCGCCTCGCACATGGCCACGCCACGCTCGCCCATGCCGCCGCCGCACTCGACACCACCGCGCGAACGCTGCAGCGCCGACTCTCGGCCGAAAGGCTGAGCTTTCAGGCCTCACTCGACGCCGTCCGGCGCGCGCGCGCGGAGCACCTGCTGAGCGAGAGTACGGCCTCGCTGAGCCAGATCGCCTTTCTGCTGGGCTATACCGAACAAAGCACGTTCCAGAACGCCTTTAGACGCTGGACGGGACTTTCACCGGGTGAGTTTCGCCGCAGGCGTCCTGTAGTGACTCATGCTGGCTGAAGCCCAAGCAGCCGCAACTGCGGACCTCATTTCGATACTAGTGCTCGATGCTTCGAGTGTTCTAAAGCTCGCGACCCCGGAAACACATGGCCTTCGGCGGAGTGGGACAACGTTGTTGCCATGGGTGATGGGCGTTTCAGCCTCGACGAGGGCAGCCCGATGGATCCCACGAAAGTCGCACTGCTTTGGGCTCAGCATCCGATCCGAATGGTCGAATGGTCGAATGACCACTTCCTGGCGCGTCCCAAGAGCGCTGGGACGGCAACCAAAAGTGCGCTAATTGATTGATTTGGTGCGCCCAACAGGATTCGAACCTGTGACCCCTTCGGAGGGCACACCTTCTGAACATACATAGAGCGCCCTCAAGAGGCCTTTCTCGGCGCAAAGTGTTGTCCCGATTCAGGTAGTTCACGGAACGCTCGGCACCTAGCTGTTGCCGAATAAGACCAGAAAAAGGCCATTTTTGCCCCTAAATACGTCCCTGGTGCCGTCTTGGCGGGCATTTTGCCCCTGACCACTTCCCTGCTAAGACACCGTGAAGGCAGTATCCGTTGCATGTCCGAAAAGGCCTCAACTACTTTTATAGCCGACCGGCATACGGTACGGCTGTCTCAGCACGCCAAAGTCGGCCGGATGGAGCTGGGCCAGCGGGCTATGAGTTTCGTGACTCTCCCCAATCCCTTGGAGAGCGTGTCGGTTCGGACCTACAGGGCGAACCGCTCCCGGAGGATGGCGTTGACCCGGGTCTGCCACCCTGCCCCGGTTGCCCTCAATACCGCGAGGACGTCTGGGTCCAGTCGCAGCTTCACTGCCTGCTTGGCGTCGGCCTTGGTGCTGCCCACCGGCCGGCCACGCTTGCGGGCTGCAATGGCCTCGGGCGTGTGGACCGCGGCGAATTCCCCCCGCTTGGCTTGGCGCAAGGAAGTGCGGAGCCCT
>Ga0255093_1001279_pt1 | contig 9835 bp, 6 predicted proteins | sample Colum_Law_RepA_8_2_FD_188437 | JGI IMG/M metagenome (GOLD analysis project Ga0255093, IMG submission 188437) | Freshwater microbial communities from Columbia River, Oregon, United States - Colum_Law_RepA_8d | ecosystem: Environmental > Aquatic > Freshwater > River | place: USA: Oregon | collected...
GTATACAATGCGTGGCTCAGTCGTGTTGTTTTCTCGGTGTCGGGCCAGAGTCGTTCATGAAACGTGTGTTGTGTATTCGGTTTCCCAGCTGGTCCATCCAGTGCCTGCGGCGTGAACTGCGGGAGCAGATGCCGTCCGCGACAGCGCTGGCGCTGCATACGCCTTTTGCGCCGCAGACGGACAGCACAGCGAAGCCGAGTGATGTTGACGAGGACACTCGATACGTTCGAGCGGTGTTCCCATCAGCTCGCGGTGGGCCGGCGATTGTGGCGGTTTCGATGGACGCGTGGAGTCAGGGAGTTCGCCCCGGGATGCCACTGGCGGAAGCTCGCAGTATGGCTCAGCCTGTCGTGCCGAAACAGGATGCTCGACGAGGAGCCCGAAGCAAGCAGCCTCCGCAGGCGATTGTTCCCGTTGAATTTCGCGAATGGCAGCCGTTGCGTGATCGAGCGATGTTGCGAACTGTGGCCGAGTTGACTCGACGCTACGCTCCGGTCGTGGGGCTGGATGAAGTTCCACTGCCGGATAGTCTTCTGCTGGATGTGACCGGCTGTGCTCCGCTTTTTGGTGGTGAAGCGGGGTTGGCGGAGTCCCTGCTGAGGGATCTTCGCAAAGCAGGCTGGAGTTGTCGGATCGCCATTACCAGTTCCGTGGCCATTGGTTGGGCTTTGACTCACGCGGAACTTTCCGCGCGGCAGGACCAGCAGCGTCAACAATCACAATGTCCGATTGTCGGCAGTGCAGATTTTCGGCGATCAAGACAAGGGGCCAGCGCTGAGTCGATCGTTCACGATCTTCCGATCACGATTGTTCCGGACGGCTATGAGCTTCAGGAGCTTGCTCGACTTCCTGTCTCAACATCGCGGCTGGATCTGAGCGATCTGGAGATTCTTTCGCACCTGGGAATTCGTACGCTGGGGCAGTTGTTAAGCCTGCCGCGAGAAGATCTGCCATCACGATTTTCGGAAGCCGGTGTTCTGCGAGTTCAGCAACTGGCCGGTGCCGTGGATGAGCCAATTGTTCCTATCCCCGAAGCCAATCCGATCACTGCACTGTGGAGTTCAGATGATCCAGCGCTGGGGCTCAATGATATTCGTTTTGTCTTGCAGATTCTGACCACTCAGATTGCTGAACAACTGGAACGTCGTCGAGTCGCCTGTAGCAGTGTGACCTGTCACTTTCGGTTTCCGGATCGAACGCAGATGGCGGTGACGGCTGGCATTGTGAAGCCGACGCAGTCTGCGGAGTTACTGCATGAGGTTTTATGTCTTCGCGTGGAAACTCAAGCGACGTTGTCGGCCATGGAAGCGTCAGCTTTGGATGCGAAAAAGGCTGGGAATTCGACGGCCGCAGAACTGGATTCGGTGCCCGCAGTTGCATTGACTGATGGCGACGCGAATCCTGAACGTTCGATGGAGTTTTTGCTGTCTCAGCCGTTTCATGCCGTCAGAATGAATGTCGTTGTTACATCGCTGCCCGTTGCTCGTCAGAAGGATCTCTTCAGTCCTGAAGAGCATGTGGTGCCTCAGGAGGAACTGGCTGCTCTGATTTCTCGGCTCAGCGGACGACTTGGGACCGATGCGGTACGAACACTGCGCACCCAGCCGGATGCTCGCCCGGAGTTTGAAGTTGTCTCCGAATCGATCCTTGGGAAAGATCCGGCAATGATTCGTCAATCCGTGCTTGATGAGAAGCTTGGAAAGCTCACTGGGCCACTTCAAGCGTCAGAACTTCTGGTCGGTGAAGAGAACATCGGGCCTCGGATTGTTTCGCGTCCACTGCGTTTGCTTCCGGTTCCAATACCCATCTCGACGGGTGAGAAACGAAGAAATTTTCCGACGCAGTTACTGATCTCTGGCCGAACATTTCAGCTCCGGCAGTTTTCTGCTCCTGAGAGAATTCAGACGGCTTGGTGGACCGATGAGCCTTGTCACCGCGATTATTACCAGGTGATAACTGACGCCGGTTCGCGAATGTGGCTGTATCGAGACCTACATACCAGCCAATGGTTTCTGCACGGCGTTTTTGATTGAACAGTACTGAGCGATACCGCGGAGGCCGTTGGCCAACGCCACTCTTTTTGGCTCTGCGCGAAATCCGGTGCGCAGGTTAGAAACTCCGCGTGCTTGGTACTCACGTCGTTCGCGGAAAGTCCAAAACAAAAGAGAGTCGTATAGATCCTCACGTTGAGTCTGAAAGCTTTGTGATTCGGCCCAACGGGCCATCAACATGTCAGCCCAGGGCAACGCCCTGGGAATGAGATCCACGGGAATGATTGCGCCCTGAAAGGGCGGAACAAATGGTGTTTATGGTCACATTCGTCCGTCTATCGTGAATTTGTACCGCCCCGTTGGGGCTTGGCGTATTCTTTGATTTCCTACCTGGGGCGTTGCCCCAGGCTGAGTTGTGGTTGCCCCATTCGGGGCGGGATCACAGGTTTCGTATGGTGAAATCATTGCTGGATTTACAGGTGATTCGGCCTCGGCCGACAACGATGGGTAAACAACTCAATTTCGCGTAGAGCCCTTAATACAAGATCATAATCAGCGTACTCAGTGCGGCGAGATTCATTTACAATCCTGATGATGTTGTTGATTGCATCGTCCACGGTCCCATATGAACTAAGGTACTCCGGTGAGAGCTGTTGTTTTTGATCAGAGTCTGCGATTCGAAGCGAATGCCGAGCTGCGTGCCGCGAAGTCGGGCGAAATCATTGTCGACGTGACTAAAGCTGGAATCTGCGAAACGGATCTGCAGCTCTGTCAGGGGTATATGGGATTCCGTGGAATTCTGGGGCATGAGTTTGTCGGGATTGCTCGTAGTGGCAAGTTCGCCGGGCAACGCGTGGTCGGTGAGATTAATTGTTCCTGTGGCGTCTGTCCTCTGTGTCAACAACGCCTGGGCAACCATTGTCCCAATCGAACCGTCGTCGGAATTGTGGCTCACGACGGTGCGTTTGCTGACAGCGTTCTGATTCCGGAAGCGAACTTGCATAGTGTGCCTGATCAAATCTCCGACGAAGCGGCCGTCTTTGTGGAACCGGTCGCGGCGGCTTGTCGAATTCCTGAGCAGTTACCTCTCAGCGGCAATGAGCGAGTGACTGTTCTGGGCGATGGTCGGCTGGGAAATCTGTGTGCTCAGGTTTTGAAACATCATGGTTGCCAAGTGCGAGTTGTCGGGAAGCATGAATTCAAATTGAAGATTCTCGCCGACCTTGGCATCGAAGCTCTGAAACTGGAACAACTCATTCTGGATCGCGCCAGCGATATTGTGGTTGATTGCACGGGTTCGCCGACAGGTCTGGAGACTGCTCTACGCCTTATTCGGCCGTGTGGCACGATCGTGCTGAAGACAACCGTAGCGGCCGACCAGAAGATTCACATGGCCCCGTTTGTGATCGACGAGATTACTCTGCTGGGTTCTCGCTGTGGTCCCTTCGACAAGGCTCTGAATTTACTGAGTCAGGGCGCGGTCGAAGTGGGGCCATTGCTCTCGGCCAGATATCCGCTGGAGGATGCAGAGAAGGCGTTTGCTCATGCGATTCGGAAAGATTCACTGAAGGTTCTGTTTGAGGTTCGATAGAAAATCGCTGTTCATGATGGAAATGTGAATGCCGGCCAATAATCGTTTTGCTCATCAGAATTATCCCACGCGTCCGGTGCTCTCACCGCGACTGATTACGCTGCGCAGCGTGGAGCCAGTGGCGGGAGCGGCGGCTGAATTGCATACGCGAGTCCGGATTGGTCGAGTCATCGTGGTGCATGGTACGTTCGTCGGGAATGATCCGTTTGCCGTCGCAGAAACGTTGAAGTCGCTTGGCAGTGGTGTGCCGCTGATTGGTGAGCAGTTGGAAAAGATGGCCGAGATGATTCAGGAGAATACTCAGCCTGCCACAAACTCCGTCATTCAGGATATGGGGACCTATACGGAGGCCTTTCGCGACCAGTTTCAGACGCTCGTCGGAGATGACCCGGTCGTTGAACTATTGAATCCGACATGGTCCAGCCAGAACCATCATTTTGCTCGCGCGGATCTGGCGGTGCGGCTGATTCATCAGATGCTGATGCGACCGCCCATGCCTGGGCAGCGAATATTGCTCTGGGGACATTCTCATGCGGGTAACGCGTTTGCGATGCTGACTAATCTGTTGGCCAATGAACGCAACTCGGTCGACCAATTCTTTGCCGCTGCTGGAGAACAGAAGGAGCCGCACTGGAAAGCCGTGCAGAATGCGTTACGAAGTGTCGGAGGGCCGCATCCTCTATCGCAGAGCGTTGTGATTGTCGCCTTTGGAACTCCCGTCAGATATGGCTGGGACGTCCATGGCTGTGCTCAACTGATTCATGTTCTGCATCATCGACCGCATGATCCCGCGACGCCATTTTTTACGAAGCCACTCTTTCCGCCGCAGACTCCTCCCGATGTCATGAGTGCAACATGGGGTGACTGGATTCAGGCTTTTGCTGTGGCTGGCACAGATGTTGTTTCAGCGGCGACGCTGGACGAGAATGACAGGCTCACGAATCTGCTGGAAAGAAATCTGGCGGAGCCGGTACACGAACTGGACACTCGATTTATCCCCACAGCCCGGCTACGGAATACCTGTTACCGCTGGAAACAGGGAACTCGCTGTCATACGGACGGACTCAATCTGCTGCTCAATTATCAACCCAGTGGAGAATCCGTCCTTGGGTTGCCATTGGAGTCGACTGTTTTTGGGCACGGAGTGGCAACCACAGTTAAGTGGCTGCCCGCTCATCTCAAACTCGTTCTGGATTCACTCCATTGAATGAACCTAGGGAGCGGCGCAGGGCTGCCAAAAGCCAGCAGTGAGGGCCGTGGTTTAGCGAGGTGCACGCCAGAGGGCTTTGCTGTCTGAGATCAGGCGATCTGCAGCGGCTGGTCCCCATGTTCCGGCAGGATAAAACTCAGGAGCCGATGAGCTTCCTTCCCATGCTTCCAGAATCGGCGTGACAAATCGCCAGGCAGCTTCCAGCTCATCGCTGCGCGTGAACAGCGTCGAGTCACCTCGCATCACATCCAGCAGCAGACGCTCATAAGCTTCCGGCAACTGCGCATCGAAGTGTTCGTCGTACGCGAAATCCATAGACACGGGCTGAACCTGATAATTCATGCCGGGCCGCTTTGTGGAGAAACGCAGCGAGATCGCTTCCTGCGGTTGAATGCGAAGAATCAACTGATTGGGACGAGTCTCCACAAGATCACACAAATCACCATCACATTCGACGGTTGAAAACAAATTCAGTGGCGGATTTTTGAACTGAATGGCCACTTCCGTCAATTGTTTCGGCAATCGCTTTCCGGTCCGCAAATAAAACGGAACACCGGCCCAGCGCCAGTTATCGAGAGCCACGCGCATCGCGACATAGGTTTCTCGATTGGATGTCGGGCTGACTCGCTGCTCTTCCCTGTAGGCCAGTGCGGGCTGGCGATTTACCAGGCCGGCGGAGTATTGGCCGCGAATGGCCCAGTTGCCGATCGGACCGCTGGTCCCGGGACGCAGAGCCTGAAGAACCTTCATTTTTTCGTCGCGAATTTCGCGAGCCTGAAACAGCGACGGCGGATCCATCGCAATCAGACACAGGAGTTGCAGTACGTGATTCTGCAACACGTCGCGCATCGCGCCGGACGTGTCGTAGTAACCTCCGCGAGCACCTTCCATGCCCTGGGATTCCGCCACCGTGATCTGGATATGATCAACATGATTTCGATTCAGGAGCGGCTCAAAAATCGCATTACCGAAGCGGAACAACAAAATGTTCTGTACGGTCTCTTTGCCCAGATAATGGTCGATACGATAAATCTGGCTTTCCTGCAGACGACGAGCCAACTGGACGGTCAACTCCTGAGCCGATTTAAGATCCCGGCCGAATGGTTTTTCAACGACGACTCGCAGGCGCGAATCCTCCTCGCGCGGAGGAATCATGCCGGCTTCGTACAATCCTTCCACGGCTGATGCGAACAGATCAGGAGTTGTTGCCATGTAAACGACACGAGTGGAATGTCCGCTGCCGCCCAATGAGGCTTCGATCTCGGACGTTGACTTATTCAGCCCGGCGTATTCGGTACTATTGCTGATATCGAGTTGTTGATAGAACAACTGCTTCGCAAAGATCTCCCAGGCAGCGTCGTCGAATTTATCGGCACCGACGCGAGCCCGAACAGTTTCTTTCATCTCAGTACGGAACTCATCGTGGCTTTTCGGGCGACGGGCAACTCCGATGATCGGACATTTTTCCGACAGGTACTGCTGCTGCGACAGGCGGAACAATGCCGGAATCAATTTGCGTGACGTCAGGTCTCCGGAAGCTCCAAAGATCAGGATCGTCGTGTCATTTACAGTCGCCATGAGCCAAGTCCTTCCGTATACCGTCAATTACTCTTGAATCCGTTCTGATCGTCATCTGCGACGCGACGGCCGTTGGCTGATCAGGAGCCCACAATCCGTTTCAGTAGTTCTGGTGTCACCTGCCGGAGATCATCCATCACACGCTCATGGGCGCGATTGAGGTCGTCCCATTGATGACCACGTGAAACAATCCCAAGGCATTTTGCGCCAGCCGCCAGTGCGGCCTCAATGCCAGGTGGAGCATCTTCCAGGACAATACATCGGGAAGGATCGATCCCCATTCCCTGCGCGCCTTTGAGAAACACGTCCGGATGCGGCTTTCCCTTCACGACATCGCGGCCGGTGATGATCGTGCGAATGATGTCTTTGGCTTCGAGCTTCTCCACGGCCAGTTCCACGTTTCTCGGAGGACCGCTGGAGCCGATTGCCATCGGGATTCCTTGCGCGTGCAGAGCCTTGATGAGTTCTCTGGCCCCGGGCATGTGAGGAAAATCATTTGCGACGAGTTCTCGATAGAGGATTTCTTTTTCCTCATCGAACGCCGCGATTTCTGCGTCGCTGGGGGGATTGGGCCAGGTATCGCGAATCACTTCTCGACTGGTACGACCGAACCCGGCTGCAAATTGAGCTTCCGTGCATTCACGCCCGTGACGCTGACAGCAAATCTGCCATGTCTTCAAATGAGCCCCGTACGAGTCGATCAGGACACCATCGACGTCAAAAACTACGCCAAATTCTGGCTGCGGCATGAGTCCAACACAGTTTCTTCGAGAGAAAACAAATTCTTCAAAACTGTGTGAAGTCTAATGACTTCAGACGGCACGTCCAGGGCAGCGCAATGGGCTGCTAGTGCCGCGGCTGATTCAAAAACCCGACCGTACGACGCAAACAATCAAACGAGCAATGTTGGCGCAGGAATCGGACCTGGAAACGAGTCTACCCATCACGTTGCGGACGATTGCCCGGGGATCGCAGAATCATAACAACAGGGAACCGGTCATGGTCCTGTTACGTTTTTGTGTTAGAGCCTGTACGTTTAACCCGTGGCCGACATGCCATGTTTTTCTGCTCATGGCCTCTCGGCCACGGGTTAAACCCTGGAGATTCCGAGACGGTAGATTACGTCGATGGTCGCCCCGGTGGTCTCACTGGCGCTGGACAGCAATCGACAGGACAGACGTCATGGTTGGCTGGAAACAGACCGGTGCATTCTTTGTCGCAACCGCTCAGGCGTTCCTGAATCAGTTTGCGAATCATGCCGATGAATCGAGGATGAGAGCCGGGCGTGCCAGCTCGATGCATAGTGATCCCGCGTTCCTCACAGGCATGTTTTGCGGCATCATCAAGATCGTAAAGCACTTCCATATGATCGGAAAGAAATCCAACCGGTGAAATCACGACAGAAGTGTCGCCGCGATCCTTAAGTTCCTGCAGGTAATCCAGAATGTCGGGTTCCAGCCATGGATCTTCCGGACGTCCGCTGCGACTCTGGTAAACCAACCGCCATTGCGAAGGCGGCAAATGCAGTGACTCTGCCACCAGGCGACAGGATTCTCGAAGCTGCTTTTCGTAGTCCGAAGTGCGGGCCATGCTTATGGGAATACTGTGAGCCGTAAATGCGATCTGAACGTTGTTCCGCTCGGACTCCGGGAATTTCTGCAATGCGAGTCCCACTTGTTCGCTCAGCACATGAATAAAATCCGGGTGGTTGTAGAAGACTCGCAACTTATCGACATGGAGTCCTCTCATCTCAGGCTGCTGCAAGGCCGCCGCGATGTTTTCCCGATACTGCCGACATCCGGAATAACAACTGAAACCCGAAGTGACATAGGTGATCGCTCTCTGCACACCATCGCGTTTCATCTGAAGCATCGTGTCGTTCAGAAACGGCTCCCAGTTTCGGTTTCCCCAATAGATGGGCAGGGAAATCTGGTGAGCATCCAGTTCTGTTCGCAGGAGCTTAATGAGATCTCGACATTGCTCATTGATCGGGCTGATACCGCCAAAGTGGTAGTAATGCTCGGCAACTTCCAGCAGGCGTTCGCGAGGAACGGGTTTGCCACGGAGTACATTTTCGAGGAACGGAATGACGTCGTCCGGCTTTTCGGGACCACCGAAGGAAAGAACCAGAATCGCATCGTACGGAGTTGTTGACTGGGTCACAGAATTTCTCTGAATCTCTGGCAGGGTTAAGGACAACGTGCTGGCAGATCACTATCGATTGCCGCTGAAATAATTGAAGAGGAACGGACCGCAGTTCCTGCGGCTGGAAGCTTCCTGCCGTTCAGACCGCTGCACCGCCAGGAAATAAACTGATAAACCTGCAAATCGACCGAATTTTCGGTTAATCATGAATTCATCAGTAGTCTGCAGTGGCGTTCACTTTTGCTCAGCCGCTTGCTTCGCGGGCGTTTGGAGATTATCGAAGTAGTTTTTGATTCCGTCCACATAGCCCGGCGGAATCTGTTCGTTCTCGATTGCCGCCTGAACACCGGCTTTGATTTCGGTGACAGAGCTTTCGTACTTCTTCAGCTCTTCCGGATCGAAGTCTTTCTCCGTGGCGGCTTCTTTGGTTTTGATGGACAAAAGAACCTTGCCGGCCTGGATCTGGGTCTTTGACTTCTCATCCTTGTAGCCTTCCGGATCGCTGTTATCTTCATCCTGAATGGCTCCGGGAGTGTCTCGCTCCGCCTGACCATTCGTGCCACGGCCATTCATCATCTGGTTGTACATTTCTGCATAGTCCGACAACGAATTGCAGTTCTCGCACTGTTCGCCATCCAACTGACCTTCCTTGTTAAGCTTCTCGGCCTGCTGCAGAGTCTTTAGAGCTTCTTCCAGTTGCTTCATGTCTTTGGCGGAACGAGCAATTTCCTGAAGCTCCTTCTTTGACAGCTCCAATGATTCTTTCAGAGCCTGCTGAGCTTCCTGTGACATTTCGTTCTCGCCCAGTTCGCCTTCGCTTTCACTGCCTTCGCTTTCACCGTTTTTCTTCTGCGAGGCCACTGCTTCCAGAGACTTCAACGCCTGGCTCAGAGCATTCTCAAGATCTTTTGAGCCTGCTTTCTCTGAGGAAAACTTCTTCAGATCCTGCAGTTGTTTTCGCAACTGAGAGGCCAGCTTCTGTCGTTCTTCAGGAGTCTTGGCCTCAAGCATCGACTCCATCGTTTCCTGAGCCTGATCCAGCTGTTGCTGCAATTGCTCGGCATTGCCTTCCTGCAGTTGCTTCAACCACTCATTCATCTTCTGAGCCCGCGAACCACCAAACTGCTGGTCAGAAATCGACTGACTGAGCATCTCTCTCAACTCTTCGTTGGACACGTTCTTCCAGAGCTCATTGAGAGACTGCCGGTTGTTCTGCAGCACCTGTGAGTTTGGCTTCGTTTCTGCCGGTTTCATCTTTCGCAGAGCCCCCATCAGCTCCTGCATCTTGTCTGAGATTTTTGATTCTCGTTCTTCTGCAAC
>Ga0255093_1001283_pt1 | contig 9806 bp, 10 predicted proteins | sample Colum_Law_RepA_8_2_FD_188437 | JGI IMG/M metagenome (GOLD analysis project Ga0255093, IMG submission 188437) | Freshwater microbial communities from Columbia River, Oregon, United States - Colum_Law_RepA_8d | ecosystem: Environmental > Aquatic > Freshwater > River | place: USA: Oregon | collected...
TCGGCACACCGGCGGACAAGGACTTCGAGTTCATCTACACCGGGCACCATGTCACGCGGCGCTGCAATGCCCACACGGACAAGGGGCTGGGCTTTGGCGGCGCGCCGATCTTCTACGGTAACTTCGCCAAGGCTTTCCACGAGTCGAAGGATCACGAAGGCAACCCCTTCTGGTATCAGGGGTTGATCTTCAACGAGTTCGTCAAGGCGCTGGATGGCAAACAGCAGGAGCAGATCCTCGTCGGCCGCGAGCCACGGGGTGAAAGCCCCGCGAAGGTCATCGAGAAGCGCAAGACCGACCTGCCCGGCCTCGGTTGCGCGGACTTGAGCAAGGACCAGCAGGCCAAGCTCCTCGAAACGATGCGCCGCATGCTGGTGTGCTTCCGCGACGACGACGTCGCCGCTACGATGAAAACCATCGAGGACAAGAAGGTGGTCGAGCGGCTGTTTGTCTCCTGCTACGGCGGAGACCATGACATCGGCAGCGACCGGGTCTGGGACACCTGGCAGATCGAAGGGCCAGACATGGTCTGGTATTTCCGAGGTGACCCACACATCCACGGCTATTTCCATCTGGCGGCATAAGCGGTTCCCTCGGAGTGGGCAACCAGCAAACTGATGCCGTTTCGCCGCCCCATGCCCTGATCGTCCTGCCGCTGCCCATAAACCTCCCCCGTAATTTCCAAGGAGTTACAGCCGGGAGGTTCAGGGGCCGAAATCGCGGGAGTCGGCGGGCCGACGAGTCTCCCCCTTGAGGCAAGGCCGACCGATGGGCGATGAAAAACAAGGTGGATGCCCTGCAACAGGCCGGCAGGCCGAGCAGGTGATGCGGTTCCTGCGGCGCTACATGCGCTCCGTGACGATCCGGAAGGTGCGGCCAACCCGTGGGTCGGCGAACTGCATCTGCACGGCGGATTTCTGGTCGGCGCAGATGCGGCGGCTGGTGGAGATTCGTCCGCCTACTTGAAAAGGTGAACCTCGGCGAGTCCCGCGAGTCCGGCGAGTTCCGCCTGGGCAACATCGCAGGTGATGAACACCTCGGCGCGGGCATGCTGCGCGGCGGCGACGTGGACGAAATCCCAAGTGCCAGCGGACGCGGCCTGCGCGTGGCGGGCGCTCAACTCGTCACCCCATTCCAAGAGATCGGGCAAGCGATGGATGCCCAGCTTGAGCCGCTGGGAGGTTTCGCTCGTGCGGTAGGCGTGCCACGCGGCGGCGGCGTAGGTGCCGGAGAGACGGCGGAGGTTGTGGCGCAGCTCAACGCGCAGCAGGGGATTCCAGCAGAAGTCCGGCGAGCGCTCGCGACACCATGAAGTCACCGCCAGGGCGAACTCGTCCGCCGGATGAAACCACGCAATCAGAGCGGAGGTGTCGGCGTAGATTCTCACCGGCGGCGGCGTTGACGCTCCTGCAAGACGGGATTGGGCACGCGGTCGGCGGCCTTGACGCTCTTCTGAGCCCGCCACACCTCGCCCATGATGTCACTCCAGCCGGGCTGCTCGGCGGCAGTCATCGGTTCGATGCGCCCGATGGCGCGGCCATTGCGGGTGATGACGAGAGATTCGCCCTGCTCAAGCTGGTTGAGGACGGCCTTCGTCTCCTGGTGCAACTGCTTTGCCGTGATGGTGCTCACGGACGAAAAGTAACACCTTGAAAGTGTCACCGCAAGTTTTCCCCGGTCTGGCGGCGAAGGCGCATGGCCTCAAACTCGCCACCCTCGACGCGCAGCTCTGCGGCAAGGCTCGGGCCAAGGGAATTGCCGTGAAACCGCTCTAATTGAGCCGAGAAGCTCTCCGAAGGCTGAGTCGTTGCGTCCGGCAGTGCGCAGCGCAGCGGAGTGGTGACGGCGTTACGTCTCAGCCCGGCGACGGTCACGAGGCCCAGGGGGTGACGGTCGCAAACTCCAGCCGTGACGAGCCAAGCTGACGAGCCGGAGCGTGTCCGCAGGAGCCTTGCCGTGTCGGGGGCTGTCGCAACCGTGAAGCCGGGAGGAACTGACGCAACCGGTTGAACTGGACGCAATTAGTCGCGTCTTGTCGCAAGGGGTCGCAGGTAGAGAATTGGAGCGAGCGAAGGGATTCGAACCCTTCGCCGAAAAGTCGCAACCTCCTGAGCCGCAAGGTCATTCTTCATCCGGTTCTCCCCCCTGTGCACAAATACGCGCACAAAATTTAGGCGCTGTCTGTCGCGACCTGTCGCGGGTGGTCGCAAGCTGGGCGGAACTGAGCGCGCCGATTCGGGCAGCGGTCCTTGCGCTCGTTGACACCGCGCTGGCGCAGAAAGGCGGTGCGCAGTGAACGCCCCCGCTTCAGCTCCTGGCCGTGACTACGTCCTGCACCGCCTCGCCTCTGGGAAACCCGTCGAAGAACGTGAAAGCCTCGGAGGTGGGGGTGGCAGCCGTCCCGAGTCACCGCAGGGTAACGAATCCGCCAGCGGCCCGTGCCGGCGTGCGCGCAGCGCACCCGGCACGGACCGCGGGGGCTTGTTAACTGGTCATATCTCGTCGCAGGACCCGCACAACCCCTACGATGAGGGCCAAATCGAATGGTGGGCCGGGGCTTCCCTGGTGAAAGTCATCAAGCAGGGCCGGCACGAAATCAAACCCGAGGCGGAGGACAAACAAGACCAAGGCAAGCGGGGCCGCATTGCCACCTTCAGCCGGGCCTCGCGCCGGCGCATGATGCTATTCCTCGCCAAGGTTCGTCTGGCAGAGGACAACCTGCCGCTGTTCGGGACGACGACGTATCCCGACCTCTTCCCGGAAGAGACGGCGAAGTTTAAGCGCGACCTCCAGGCCTTCCTGCATCGGCTCAAGCGGCGCTTCCCGGAGGCCGGCATTCTGTGGCGACTGGAATTCAAGCAGCGCAAGAGCGGGGAGAACATCGGCAAGCTGGCCCCGCACTTTCACTGGCTGCTGTGGAATGTGCCCTGGAAGTTTCCGTTCAAGAGCGAGCGCGGGAAATGGTGTGCGATCCGGCTGGAGGCCGACGGGGGTGCAACGATGGTGCTGCGCTCCAAGGAGGGGGACACGGTTTGCACCGGGAGCATCGCGCTCAATGGTGGGGCGGACGAAATCACGCATTGGTTCACCCGGAACTGGTATGACGTGGCGGGGACGGGCGACGTCCGGCATTACCGGGCGGGAACGAATGTAAAGGCCCTGCCCTCGGCGCATCTGGTGTTCTGCTACGTGTCGAAATACCTCAGCAAGGTGGACCGGGAGGCGTTGTGCCAGTATCCGGGGCGGTTCTGGGGCGTGGTGAATCCGAAGAACATCCCGTTGGGTCAGCGGGTGGTGCTGCCCTGCACGGGGCGGCAGGCCGCGCAAGTCATGCGGTTCCTGCGGCGTTACATGCGCTCCGTGACGAACCGGAAAGCGCAGGCCAACCCATGGTCGGCCAACTGCATCTGCTCGGCGGACTTCTGGGCCGCACGGATGCGGGAGCTTGTCGAGATTCGTGCGCCGGATGCCACCGGACTACTGGCAAAACTCCGCCACGAAGCGCCCGACAGAAATCATCTGCACCTTGCCGATGCCAGCCGCCTCCTCGAAATCCCGGTCGCCGGTTAAAAGGTAATCCGCTTCGGCGGCCAGTGCGCAGGCGAGGAATTTTGCATCCTTCTGGTCGCGTGGAAAATCCACCGGCACCGTTACCGGCCAGATGGCGATGGCACTGCTAAAGCGGTCGTCCCAGCGTGCGAGGAGGTCGGCTGAAAGGCCAAAGCGCGGGCGGCGCAGGACTTCGCGGTATTCGGCAAGGATTTCTTCCGAAGCCACCCATTCGCATTTGGGATTCGCCACCAGATGCAGGATGGCTTTCTCGGGGTTGCGGTCGCGGAGAATCGCGGACACCACGACGTTCGTGTCCACCACCACCCTCATGCGTGGGTGCGGACGGCGGCGACTTCACGGGCGATGTCGTCGTCGGTGAGGCGGGCGACACCGGGGGCGCTCTGTGTCTCACGGAGCAATCTGCGCCATTCGGCAGCCTCGGCCTCGGCGGAACGGCGGGCCAGCAGGAAATCCACGAAGCGCAACGCCTCGTTCTGTTTGTCGCTCGACAGGCTGCGTGCGCGCTCGAAAATGAGTTCCGCTGTGCTCATGGCACCAGCTATGTAACTCAAGCTGCGGGGAAACGCCAGCCCAGGCTGGCCGGATGATTCCGCCCTTGCCCGGCGTGGTAAGACGGGTAAGATGTGAGCCATGGAAACCGCGACGCTCTCGACGAAAGGCCAGTTGGTCATCCCCAGCCGCTACCGGAACGCGCTTCACCTCCAACCCGGCGACAAGGTCGCCTTCTCGCTGGAAGGGGAAAAGCTCGTCATCGCGCCGACGAAGGCCGCTCAGGCCCGGCTCGTGAAGGGGCGGGGCGGGCGCAAGGTGCTCGTGGCTCCGGCTGACGCCCCGCCGATGACGACCGACGCCGTGAAAGCCATCCTCGCCGATTTCCCGTGAGCCATCTTCTCGACGTGAACTTCCTCCTCGCGTGCGCGTGGCAATCCCACGCCAACCACGCGAAGGCGCGGGCGTGGCTGGAAGCGCAGACGAGTTTCGCCACCTGCCCGATTTCGCAGCTCGGCTTTCTTCGCGTGAGCCTGAGCCCCGGCTATCGGGCGGGCTTTGCGGATGCGTTGGCGGCACTGGAAGACATCACCACCCGCAAAGGCGCGCAGTTTATCGCCGATGACCTGCCGGGGGCGAAGGTGCCACCGGTCACGAGTTATTCCGACATGACCGACGCCTACTTGGTCGCGCTGGCAAAGGCGCATGGCCTCAAACTTGCCACCCTCGACGGAATCCTCTGCGGCAAGGCTTGGGCTAAGGGCATTGCCGAGAACCCGCTAGGCTGATTTCCCCTCGCCCCCACTTCCCAACTCACACCCAATCCGCGCACAGCAGCTCCGCCTGTGCGAGCACCGTCTTCACCGCTTCCTCCTGCAAGTCCGGCGGGTAGCCGTGTTTGTTCAGGATGCGCTTCACCATCACTTTGATCCGGGCGCGCGCGCTTTCGCGGAGTGTCCAGTCGATGGTCACACTCTTCTTCACTTGGGTGATTAACTCGGCGGCGATGAGCTTCAGCTTGTCGTCGCCCATCGCTTGCACGGCGCTGTCGTTGGAGGCGAGGGCGTCGTAGAAGGCGATCTCGTCATCCGTCAGGCCCATGTCTTCGCCGCGCTTGGTGGCGGCGTCGAGGTCCTTGGCCAGTTTGATCAACTCTTCGATGACCTGCATCGTGCTGATGGCGCGGTTGTGGTAGGCGTTCAGGGTCTTCTTGAGCTTCTCGCTGAAGACCTGGCTCTGCACGAGGTTGCGCTTGGAGCGGACTTTGAGTTCGTCCTTGAGCAGTTTTTCCAGCAGCTCGGCGGCGACGTTCTTGTGCTTGAGCCCGCGCACTTCGGCGAGGAATTGGTCGCTCAGGATGCTAATGTCCGGCTTGGGCAAGCCCGCGGCGGTGAAGACGTCGATCACCTGGCCTTCGGTGGTGATGGCCTTGCTCACGAGCTGGCGGATGGCGGCGTCGATCTGCTCGGGCGTTTTCCGGTTGGTGCTGCTTTGCTTGTTCAGCGCGGCTTGCAGGGCTTGGAAAAAGCTGACGTCGTCGCGGATCTCCGTCGCTTCATCGCTGGCGGCGCAGAGGGCAAAGGCACGGGAGAGTTCCGTCACCACCTGCACCCAGCGCTTCTTGCCGTCCGCCTGTTCGAGGATGTGCTCCTGTCCGGCGGGGATGAGCGCGAGGCGTTCGGCGGGTTTGCCGGTGGTCCACTTGTCCCAATTGAAACCATGCATCATGTCGCAGGCGATGCCGTGTTTCTCCAGCATCACGGCGATGGCCTGCGCGGTGTCGAAGGTCGGGTTCCCCTGGCCACCGCTCTCGGTGTAGGTGATGAGCGCCTTCTTGAGCTGATCGGCGAGGCCGAGATAATCCACCACCAAACCGCCGGGCTTGTCGCGGAAGACGCGGTTCACGCGGGCGATCGCCTGCATGAGGCCGTGGCCCTGCATCGGCTTGTCGGCATACATCGTGTGCAGGCACGGCGCGTCGAAGCCGGTCAGCCACATGTCGCGCACGATCACGATCTTGAAGGGGTTCTTGGCGTCCTTGAACTGGTTCGCTAAATCCCGCCGCTGCTTCTTGTTGCCGATGTGCTTCTGCCACTCGGGTCCGTCCTCGGCGCTGCCAGTCATCACTACCTTCAGTGTCTCCGCTTCCCATTCAGGCCGCAGCTTGATCAGTGCGTTGTAAAGATCGACGCAGATGCGGCGGCTCATGCAGACGATCATCGCCTTGCCGTCCATCGCCTCCACGCGCTTCTCGAAATGCGTTACCAGATCGGCAGCGACCAGCGCGATGCGTTTCGGATCGCCCACCAGCGCCTCCAGCGCGGCCCACTTCGTCTTGAGCTTCTCCTTCTTCGTCAGTTCCTCGCCTTCGGTGATCTCTTCAAACTCCGCGTCGATCTTCGGCAGCTCGGCGGCGTTCAGGCTCAGCTTGGAAATGCGGCTCTCGTAATAGATCGGCACCGTGGCCTTATCGGCGACGGCGCGCTGGATGTCGTAGATGGAAATGTAATCGCCAAAGACCGCCCGCGTGTTCGCGTCCGTCTTTTCGATGGGCGTGCCGGTGAAGCCGATGAACGAAGCATTCGGCAAGGCATCGCGCAGGTTGCTGGCGAAGCCGTAGGACATCTCGCCGGTCTTTTCATTCACCTTGCCGCCGAAACCATACTGGCTGCGGTGCGCTTCATCCGCGATGACGACAATGTTCTGCCGCGCGCTCAGCTCGGGCATCGCCTCGCCCTTTTCCGGCATGAACTTGTGAATGGTCGTGAACACCACGCCGCCGCTCGCCCGGTTCAGCAGCTCGCGCAGATGCTCGCGCCCGCTGGCCTGCACCGGCGTCTGGCCGAGGATGTCCGCGCAGCGTTGGAACTGGCCGAAAAGCTGGTCGTCGAGATCGTTGCGGTCGGTCAGCACCACCAGCGTCGGGTTCTGCATCGCCGGATGCCGCACCACGCGCGCGGCGAAGAAGAGCATGGAAAAACTTTTGCCGCTGCCCTGCGTGTGCCAGACCACGCCCGCACGACGGTCGCCCGGCTTGCCGCCGCGTTGACGCCCGGACCAGTAAGTGCCCGCCTCCTCGCGCAGCACGCTGCCGGTCTCGGTCATGCCGCTGGCGCGCACCGTTTCCTCCACCGCCGCATTCACCGCGTGGAATTGATGGTAGCCCGCGATGATCTTGTGCAGCGCGCCCGAGTCCGGGTCTTCCTCGAAGACGATGAAATGGTGCAGCAGATCGAGAAATCGCTGCCGCTCGAACACCCCGCGCACCAGCACCTCCAGTTCCAGCGCCGTCTTCGGCGCGTCGCCCTCCCCGTCGATCGTGCGCCAGACCTTGAACCACTCCTGGTTCGCCGTCACGGAACCCATACGCGCCTGCAAGCCATCTGATACCACCAGCGCCGCGTTGTAATGCAGCAGCGAGGCAATCTCCGCCTTGTAGGTTTGAAGCTGCGCGTAGGCGCTCCAGATCGTCGCGTCCTCATCCGCCGCATTCTTCAGCTCGATCAGGCCCAGCGGCAGTCCGTTGACGAAAACCACGATGTCCGGCCGCCGGTTGTGCTGCCCCTCGATCACCGTGAACTGGTTCACCGCCAGCCAATCGTTCGCCCGCACCTCGCCGAAATCCACCAGCCGCACATGATCGCCCGCGATGCTGCCATCGGGCCGGGGATACTCCACCGGCACGCCATCGCGCAGCATCCGGTGAAAGGCGCGGTTCGTCTGCGTGAGCGAAGGCGTCCCCACCCGCAGCACCTTGCGCAACGCCTCCTCCCGCGCCTCCTCGGGAATGGCCGGGTTCAGCCGCCGGATGGCCTCGCGCAAGCGCCCCACCAGCACCACCTCGCCAAAAGATTGCCTCTCCGCCGCCGGTTCACCGGGCGCGAGATGCGGCCCGTGCCCGACCGCATAGCCCAGCTCCCCGAACCATTCGAGGGCGGCGTCTTCGACCATGGATTCGGTGAGGCTCATGCACCTGCTTCCTTCTCCAGCTTCAGCAGTCTTGCCGACAAGTCCGCAGGAGCGACAAAGACCATTTGCTTGCCCTTCTTGCGCTTCTCCAAGACACCGCGCTCGCCGAGATCGAGCAGATCCGTGCGCGCGGTTTGATACACCACGTTGTGGCTCTTTTGGTGGCTGGCGAAGGTGTAGCGCTGTCCGGGATGCTTGAGCGCGTTGCGAATAATTTCCACCTGCCGATGATTGAACAAATCCAGCGCCCGCATGTGCGATTCCACGTCCTTCAATTCAGCCGTTTTGCGCTCGATGTAAGTATGCAGTTCGCGGATGGCCCGGCGAATCACCTGCGTCTGGGCGATGATGAAATACGTCAGATCGTTCTCGTCCGTCTCCGTGTAGAGGAATGACCGGCCATACTTGATCGGCGCTTTCCGCAGGATGCTGGAGATCGAGATGAACTCGAACAGCCAGTAGCCGCTGTGCAGCATCGCCCAGTAAAACAGCGCCCGCGCCGTGCGCCCGTTGCCGTCCACAAAGGGATGATCGTAGGCCAGCCAGAAATGGAGGATGATCGCCCGCACCGCTGGATGCACGAAGTAGCCCGGCGTCTCGCCATTGGCGAAAGCGCACATCGCTGCCATCCGTGCTTCGAGCTCCTCCGCAGGCGGCGGATCGTGATACACCTGTCCGTAGTCATCACCCACCACACGCTTCTCATCCGCTCGACGAAAGCGTCCCGCCGCTGTCGGATCATCCAGCGTTTTCTCCGTCACAAGCCGGTGAATCTGGAACACCAGCTCCGGCGACAGCACCGATGCTTTCAGCGCCCGGATGCGCTGCATCGTCACGTAGTTGTTCAGGATCATCTGCTCGCTGTTGTCGCGCGGCTTGCGGCCCGAGCGGATCATCTCCTTTGCCACCGCTCGCGTCGTCACCGCGCCCTCGAGCTGGCTGGACGTGATCGCCTCCTCCATCAGCGAACTCACCAGATAACGGTCGCGCGTCTGCGGGTTCGTGATCGGCTCAGGGACGCTCACCAGTCCGCCCGCACCGAGATCGATTTGGTGCAGTTCCTCCAGCACCAACTCCGGCACGGCGAACTGAAACGCCCCCTGCGCCGTGTCCTTCAGTGGGATCGGTTTCAGGGCGTCCATCCGCGATAGCTTCTGCACCATCCACCACTCCCGGTGGCTGGCTCCCGGCGGTGGCGTGTAACGCCGCAGCTTGTCCCAATGCAAATAGTGCCGTTGCGTCTTTGCTTCCCGCATCAGCGAAAAGAGCTCCACCAACCGCCCTGGCGGCTTCATTTCAGCCATCAGATCGTTCAGTTTTGGAGGTGTCTGCGGGATGCGCATCGGTTTCCTGTTAATATTATACTAACTCGTTTCAAATTAGTAGTTCATGGCGAGTAGGCAACTGAATACTAAAACGTTTCACTTTAGTAGTTCAAGGCTCGCCACGCTTAACTCCCCGCTCAGCAGCTTCGGCAGCAACGTGTCGCGCAGGGTGGCGAGGGTGCGGGATTGGTCGGTATTGGCGCGGATTTGCGCGAACAGGGGCTCGATGGTCTTGGCGAATGCTTGGCCGATTTCTGGCGGAGGGAGCATGAAAGGAATGCGGTTCATGTTTCCCTGATTCAGCTTTGGCTGAACGGCTCCGTTCACGAATGGCGCGATGTTGCAGCCTTTGAGATGAAGTAGAAGGTGCTCGGTGCTGATGCCATTTTTTCCGCGAAGAACATGCGCGTGGTTGTTCACCCAAAACTTGCCCCAGACGTATTGGAGGAC
>Ga0255093_1001284_pt1 | contig 9805 bp, 7 predicted proteins | sample Colum_Law_RepA_8_2_FD_188437 | JGI IMG/M metagenome (GOLD analysis project Ga0255093, IMG submission 188437) | Freshwater microbial communities from Columbia River, Oregon, United States - Colum_Law_RepA_8d | ecosystem: Environmental > Aquatic > Freshwater > River | place: USA: Oregon | collected...
CGATAATGCTTCCGTCAGACGATTCTGTTTCCGCAATGCGGTGCCCAGATGCTTGAGAGCGGCGGCGTGTTTCGGTTGTTGTTTCAGAATCCGGCGACAGATCAATTCCGCCTCTGCAGCCTGATTCTGGGCGAGCAGTACGGCAACCAGATTGGCCTGATAGACAACATTTCCTGGCGATGCATCCAATGCGTGACGGATGAACTCAGCTGCGTCGTCAAACTGTTTCCGCTGGAAGGCAATCAGCCCGGACAAATGCCAGGCTTCGGCATTCGTTGGGTCTTCCTGAAGGATCTCCAGGTACGCGGCCGCGGCAGCGTTCGTGTCACCGGCAACATGGCGCTCGTACCCATTTCTGAGCCGGCGCTGAATGCTTGTGGTCGCCACGGTTCGTCCCTGAAACAGCCTGGAGGCAATTCCTGCCGCTATCGAACGGCAAGACTCATTCGCGCACCCTCCTGGCGCACGCCTCCTGTTCACATCGACGAACCAGACCCCCAGGTTGGTCCTTTTTTTGTTTTTACGGGAAAACACCCAGCTCTAGTCTTCCCAATGATCAGGGCCTTATTGGCCAGCTTCTGACCATTCTCTGGCCGCTTCAACAATGCGGGTCATGTCGCTCAGATCGAAGTCATCCGCTACCGGAATCGACAGGACATGACTCTCAAGCCACGCAGCATCCTCGCTGTCAGCATTCGCTGAGTTCCGCAGCACTGAATGCAATGGCCAATGGATTGAACAAAAGATTCCGCGCGAGGCCAGAAACGATCGCAAGGAATCTCGCTGCTCCATATCTGGCATCAGAATATTGTGGAGTAACGGCACTTCGTCTTCGCGAAAACTGACCAGTGGCTCCCCGACAGCAAGATGAGCCTGAAGAAAACGCTGATTCGAACACCGTTGCTCAGCCATCTTTACGGGATCGCTGGCCAGCATCTGAGCGAGCGACTGACTGGACATATCTGAAACTCGCCAGCCTCGATCCATCATGTTTTCTGCTTCGCGCAGGTCACGCCAGTCTCGTGAGCAGCCTCGCAACCACGTCGAAAGTCCATCATCCGATTCATAAACCGGCGAATGAAGGCCATGCACAACACCTCCATCAGTGATACGAAATGTTTTGCGAAGACTTCCGAATCTCCAGGAACTGGCAGCATTAACTCTTGGAATCAATTGATGAGAGACATCTTCCAGCAGAACACACTCTGAAGAAACCTGGGGCGCTTCACTGACATGGCCAAAATAATTGATGTAGACCAATGCATCCCCGGGTTCAGCATCCTGTGGCCACTGAAACTGCAGCTTTCGATTCACGGAATAGAACAGCAACGGTGTCTGCGGAAAACGTTGTTGCATGGCCTGGATCAAAGACCAGCAGACAAAGGTTGGTAACCAGACTCGCTTTGGACAAACCGCATCTCGAATCAGCCACGTGAACGCAGCTCGACCAGAACTAAAATAAGTTTGCTGCTGTCGCAATGGGACCAGTCGACTCGCAATGAGGCGTTTGTCCGCTGCCGAATTCATTGCATCAACAGCCTTGGCTTCGCTGTTCGTGGCAGCGATGGCGCCTTGCGCCTCCAACTGCCCGACCAGGGCTCGAGCGGCGGACAACAGCGTTTGCGGAACAAGAGTTCGAAAGTCTCCACGAAACTCACGCAGCAGCTTTTCACCGTCATACACGCGATAGCAAAACTTGTGTTCGGAGTAATAACTCGCATCGGGCTCAGCAACGACGCGGTATCTCGGCTCCAGTCTCATCCGCAGCCAGCAAAACGTCTGACGCTCATCGGTGATTTCAAAAGTCACGACATGTGCCTGCGAGAAGATTAATAGACTCCCGGATTCCGAAGGCGTCAGTCTACTTCAACGCACTTCTCCCGGTCAGCCCAACTCATCCGGCGAGGCCAAGTCACGTTACCAGCCAGAATTGCATCTGTCGACGTGTCGTCGATTCTTCCCGTGTCTCGGGGCGCGGCGTCGGCAGATCCGTATTTCAACTTAAACAAAAACTCCGTTTGGTTACGCGCTTTGTCAAAATGACAATTCCGTCGACGCGTGAAAAACAGGGATTTGAAAGGCTTGCCAGTGAAAGTTTTCCAAAACTCGTCAATCGGCAAATACTGCCACACTGTGTTTGAGTCATAAAGCCATTGTGTATAGAGCTTTGTGTGAATATTAAGGGGCCAGTAATAATCTGAATCACAATTGGCACACTTCTCGCATTATCAAATTCAACATGACAACAACAGATTCTGCTCGATGTCGACAGAACTGGAAGATTGGAAGATTGGGAAACACAGGAGGTAGTGAGCCATGTTAGTACTGACACGAAAACCGGCAGAAATCATCCGAATCGGCGAAGACATTGTTATCAAAGTGATTAAGACCGGAAAAGGCACCGTGAAGATTGGAATCGAAGCTCCCGCCAATGTCCGCGTGATGCGAGGCGAGCTGGTGGAAGACGAAGCACCAGCCCCTGTCATCCCGGCCTCTTTCAGTGTGGCTATGCGAGCTGTCTCAGACCAGTACCCGCATGTGGCCTGATCTAAAGCTCTGAAATCCAAAACAACGCAAATTCAAATCACCCTTTTTACATTCATCAGTCCTGACAAAAAATCGAACGGATTCAATCAAGGAGAATAGAAACATGAACGCTTCAACACGACTCACGATGACTCTGGCCGTCCTGACGATGGCAACAACTTCTTCAGTCTTCGGCCAGTTTCCTGAGGAAGACAATTACTCAGGCCGCCAGCGATCTGCTCGCCCAGTCGCTCGCTCGACCTCGGAGGACTTCCCCGAGCTTCCAGCCAGCCTTTCAGAATTCTCAAGCCGTCGTATTTCGACGTTGACACCATCTGATCCATTTCGCCGTATGAATCGCGAAGGTCGAGACCTTCGCTCTCGTGACGGAGAACAGGTGCGCTATCGAGTTCCACTTGAAAACAATTACAGCATCATGCCTGTGGATCGATTTGATTCACGAAGTACGGATCGTCCGATGTCGGACGATGGTTACCCGATCGACGACTTCCGTCGAGAAACCAGCTACGATCGCACCTATGATCCTCGATCAGAAGCAGATCTTGATCAGAGATACGAACGATTGCCTGCTCGACGCACAAACAATGATCGCTTCAGCCCTCTTGATGAGCGAGATCCTTTCGTTCCCGCTCCTCTGCCAGAAAGCCGACAGGATGACGAAGCTTCAAAGATCGACGAGTTATTGACAATCCGCTATCAGAACCCGGTCACGGTCCGTGCGATCCGGGCGATGTCAAACAATCAGGCTCTGTCATTGTTCGCTGAAGTGTCTCAGAAGATTGACGAACGATCACTGGAACCTTCCAGCTACGATGTGCGAGTTCGACGTGCTCTGCGAAATCTGACGATTGCTTTGGACAACCCTGCCTTTGTGAACGGCCTTGGACTGTCAACAGATTCTTTCCAGATGGACGGTTTCCGGAATACTCTGGCTCGTCTGGCCAGTGCTGATCAGGTTCGAAGCTACACGGATGCATCAAATGTGATGAAGACTGTGATGAGTCAGGCGTCAGCTTTAAAAGGACTGACTCCAAGCGTGGTGGGTTTTGAGTTTGCTAACGCCAGTATCGATACTCTCGACAAGTTCTCCGGTCTGGAACCTGCCGATCCTGCTTCACGAAATGGTGCAGAGTTGTCCGGGATGAAGAGTGCCGCTCTGGAAGAAGAGATCGTGGGTGTGGGTGTTGAAGTTCGCGAACATGCTGACGGTCTGGTGGTTGTAAAGCCGCTGCGAGGTGGTCCAGCTGCCGAAGCAGGTCTGCAGACAGGTGACATTATCCTGAGCATCAACAATCAGGAGATCGCCGGAATGAAGATGGCTACAAGTGTTGACCTGATGAAGGGAACGAATGGCAGCCAGATGAAGATCCGGATCTATCGTGAAGACAAAGGAGAGCGTGACTTTGTGCTGACTCGCCGCAAGGTTCGAGTCTGGACGGTGAATGATACGAAGATTCTTAATGGCACAGATGTTGGTTACTTCAGCCTCAGCCGATTCTCACAGAGTTCTACCGCTGAACTGGATCAGGCCCTGAACAGTCTGCACAAAAGTGGTATGAAGTCTTTGATCATCGACCTGCGTGGAAATCCTGGTGGTTTGCTGACCACGTGTGTTGAAATCAGCGACCGATTTCTGGCCTGCGGAACGATCGTGACAACGAAAGGACGACTGAGTGGCGACAATATGGTGGAACAGGCAACTTATGCCAAGACATGGAGTGTACCGCTGGTGGTTCTGGTTGACGGTGACAGTGCTTCAGCCAGTGAAATCTTTGCCGCTGCGGTTCAGGACAATAAACGCGGAGTTGTCGTCGGAACAAAATCTTACGGTAAAGGATCTGTTCAGACGCACTTCCCAATGAGTGCTATCGGTGGCGACCTGCGACTGACGACGGCTCTGTTCTACTCCCCGAACGGACGCAAAATGGCTGGCGAAGGTGTCACACCAGACATCGAGATCAATGACCGAGACGGAGTTGTGAATGGTGACGAAGTGCTGATCGAAGCGGTCCGAGTGGCTCGCAGCCAGACTCTGAAAGATATGGCCAAAGCGTCCGGAACCTGCCGACCTCAGAATCCTTCAGCCGCTCGAAGTTCCTCTCTGAACAATATTGTGGACCCAAACCATATCGCGACGACAGTTCGCTAAGTCTCTATGACCGGCCGCTGTCTCGATAAGTCGACCAAAGCCTGAGCCATGATGGTTCAGTGGTCGAACGGTTTGATTCCTCACTGTTCAGAAGGACCCTGATCATGCAGCAGAACAAAAGCTCAAAAACCTGAAACCGGCTGACTGAATTTTATCGGTCATCCGGTTTTATGCTTTTGGGCTCTGATGTTTCTGCAGGCAAGCTTGGTTTAAGCCCCGTCAGGGTTGCACGACATACCCATCTACTGCTTCTTTGAGGCACAGTCTTAAACAAAATTCCCGATGTTTCCAAGGCTTAACATCCCAACCCAAAGCGTGAGCGAGGGATTTTTGGGGAAGTACTGTTCGAACGCGAAATCGCAATTCCTCACTGACGTTTCGGGTTGGGATAGTCGCAAATGCGCAACTTCAAAACTGACGCTTCGGGTTGTGATAAAGGGACTTACTTCGAGACTGCTCCTAAATCGTAACTTTGGCGTAGGATGGGCATTCTTGCCCGTCGCAGGTTTGTCGGACAAGAATGTCCAACCTACGTTTTATGTCTCACAAAACGCCAGTCCTCTTGTGGAGTTCTCGCAGGTCTCCAGCGTAAGCAGACTCAACGGCGTTGAGATCTCTAAGTAGTTCTGAACTCAGGCTGGTCTCTTGAATATCGCCCAACTGTAGACGAAGTTCTCGCGTCACGCTTTCCAGCTGAGTTCGAAAGCCCCGGCGATTTGGCTCTGTTGGACGTTTCCAGAAGAACAAGTTCACAACAATCGTCTCCAGTCCTGTCGTTCGTTCTGCTGTCGCTCAGCATGGCCGAGCCCGCTTTCTGATCCGCGGAACCAAAACTCGCGCGAACGACGATGGGCGCCGAACTGTTCTACGGACAGCTCGGAACCCGACGCAACGGCCAATCTTGAGTGCGATCAATCCTTGCCAATAAGCTTAGAGAGCAACGACCGCTTCTGAGTCCGATGCGAACTTTCCAGAAATGTTGCATAACGACAACAGCAGCCTTCCCGTGCGACTACTGGAACCCATAAAAATCGACCAAACCCGGGCAATCTGAGCCTGCATCGCAAGCCCAGGATGTTTCATCATCCAGGCCAGCGTCTTCGTCTCGGGAGCAATATTGAATCTGATCCAAAGACCGTAACCAATGAAAATGAAACCCGTACTCAAAGCTGTTGTCTTACTATTCGCCTTGAGTTCGAGTCCGTTCAGCGGTTCTCGATCTCTCTGCGCTGATGAACTAAAGACTGTCGCCCACCTGCCGGCGCCGCTTGAGAACGCTCATGCTCACAACGACTATCTGCACAAACGCCCGTTGCTTGATGCACTTGATCACGGCTTTACCAGCATTGAAGCGGATGTCTTTCCGGTCGATGGGCAACTGTTGGTTGCTCATACATTTCTGGAGTTGTCAAAAGACAAGACTCTGGAAGGTCTTTACCTCAAGCCTCTGCGAGACATCGCCAAACGAAACAGCGGCAGTATCTACGGCAATGGAAAGCCACTAATTTTGCTCGTTGACATCAAGACCAAAGGTGTGGAGGCGTACGCCATTCTTGATTCTTTGCTGAAATCATACGACGACATTGTATCGAGCCATCTCGATGGAAAGTTCCTGGAGAAAGCTGTCACGATCATTATCAGCGGTGATCGACCGCGAGCAGAGATCGAAAAGTCTAATCCGCGTTATGCCGCCATTGATGGAAGGCTCGGTGATCTTGAATCGGCACCGCCGGCGTCTCTTATCCCCCTGATCAGTGACAACTGGGGCAATCACTTTAAGTATCGCGGTCAGGGCGAGATGCCAGCAGCCGAACGCGAAAAGCTGGCGACCATCGTAAAAGAATGTCACGAGCAAGGCCGTCGACTTCGTTTCTGGGCCACACCTGAGAGCTCAACTCTCTGGACAGAACTACAGAACGCTGGGGTAGATCTGATCGGCACTGATGATCTGGAGGCTCTGCAAAAGCACCTTCAGAAGTGAAACAGGATCGCCAATTCCCAGTCCGTATGCCTCAGCGTTGTGGAAGCTGCTTTACATCGATCCCCGGCATTACGGGCGTCAACTTGGGGCCTTCAAAATCAAGCAGCGCTGAAGATGACCATTCCGATGTCTCGTTGCTCGTGCCGTCGGTTGACGAAGGCTGTTCATCGAAAATCAATTCCGCCAGCAATACGCTGTTATCCGTGAGTTGTGGCTCCGGAAGACTGACGGGCTGACGCAACCGAGGATCAATATACACAACCGGCGTAACGGTCGGTGGCACAATCGCCGGATTCCCGGTCTCACCTGCCTGCAGCTGAACACGAATCGCGTCAGGGCTCCACGCATCTGGAATTCGTAATCGCAGAATGGCCATTTGCGGTGAGTACACTGATTCGGACGAAGCCAGGTTCAATTCAAGGCTGCGAATACCGTTATCATGGATCATCGCGTCGAGCAGGCTGAAGCCGAATCGCTGAGTCACATTTCGGGCTGTTACGCTCCAATTGGTCGCATCGCCCTTTTGGAATTCACAAAGAATGCCGCTTCCTCGATTCGCCAGCAGAACATTCTGGAGTTCAAATCGTCGCGGCGGATGATTTAACGAAAGACCATACCCGCCACCAGCGAATACCGAGTTTCGCACCAACACAACGCCTTCGGCATCCGCCAGCTTTAGCCACGCAAGGCCTTCAAAATCATCGGTTTGAGCAGGCGATTGAATGACGCAACCTTCAATTGTCAACGAAGCACTTTGAATCTCGATAAGCTGTCGAAGAGTCCTGGAAGCTGGACGTGATGCTGAGTCTGCTTCCGAGTCGACCTGTCGACTGACACTTACGCCACGAAGTTCGACCGAGCGGGCTCGCAACTGCCAGCGAGCATTCTCTGGCACGATGATTTGAGCCAACGGCGACTGTTCGCACAGTATTCGAAGTGCCCCCGGAAACTGGCAAGGGGCGGCCAGATATTGTTTCCCCGACTCCAGCCGAATTACGCCCTCTGCGTCTACCTTCGGCAGCATCAGAGGACCGGAAGAGATCGTCTCCGCATCAGTTTGCCCGGAAGTCCGTTCAGCAGTAACTAAGACTGGAACAGCATTCTCCAGCCGCAAACCAAGTCGCAGAGTTTTCGGAAGAACCCCGGATCGCGCTGTCAGAAAAACAAGAACGCCCAGCACCGCAGTCGCCGTTAGCGGCCAGCGCCAGGATCCGGATTTACTCCGACGACGAACAACAGGGCGCGATTTGGATCTGAGTGAATGATCGGGCATCGAGCGAGCGATCGTACGGCAGTTGCGCAGGCCACCACCAGAATGTGATCGCCACGATTTCAGCACTTCGGCCGCGCTGGCAGGCCGCAGCTCAGGCGAACGACGAGTCATCGACATGATGATGCGAGACATCCACTCCGGACAATCCGGCACCGGGCCTCGGACATCAACAATGTCATGGTCCTTCTGCTTCATGACTCGAGTGATCGGATCAGCGGATAGAACCACTGGGCGGCTTGTGAGCAAATGCCACAACAGACAACCCAGCGAATAAAGTTCACTGCGAGTATCGGCCAGGCGTCCGGTTCCGACTTGTTCCGGAGCAACACCGTCGCAATCACGCAGTGTGAGCCGATCAGACAGAGCAAACTGAGGCTGCAGGAATCGGCGCACAAATGGATCGACCAGATGAACTCGTCCCGCAGGATCCAGTCGCACATTTCGAGCCACGATGTCTCCGTGCAGCAGTCGCACCGACTCCAGCCATGCCAGCATCGTCAGAAGTTCGCGACCAATCTCGGCGACAACCGGCCACGGCAGTCGACCACCACGAATTAACAGTTCTTCCATGGACCAGCCGCGAAGATGCGGGGACACCAGAAACGATGCAACGGCGGATTCCAGACCGGCGGCATTTAGGGAGTCGGAAGAATTCTGAGTAACAAGTTCGATCGGCAGTGCCAGACCCGCAGGAGCCGAACTTCGGCAGCGATCGATTGATGTCAGCAGGTCGGCAGTGCGAGACTCAGAACCTTGCCCTGTCCGCGAATCATGAGGCATCAATGATCGCAGAATCACGCTTGATTTATGACGTGAGTCGCTGGCCAGGAAGGTGGCTCGCCCGAGCGGTTCTTTGCAGAAATAGCGGCCGACGACGATCTTCTCGAGGTCATCGCCCAGGATCTGGTCGGCCTGCCACGGGGTCAGAAGTTTGCGTTCTACCAGGGCATCCAGCCATACCGAATCAAAGTCGGGCAGGTCATGACTGAGTCGCCGAACTAAAGGCTCACACGAATCCAGCTCGGCTCGATGACAGAGGCCACTGGATGTGAGCAGGTTCAGGAGTTTTTCTGAAGGAGATCGCATCCGTGCGTATCGACACTCAGGAAAGAAAAATCACTAGGTCAAAAGCCAGTCGATCAATCGCCAGTCCATCCATCGTCGATCCGGATCTACGCCACTACGTCCGATGAAGCCCAGGTGACCACCATGCTTTGTCAGGCACAGACTGACATTGGTGGGCAGCTTCAGGTCGAGGAATGGCTTTGAGCAAACCACGGGGTCATCTTCGGCCGCCAGAATCGTTGTGTGAACTCGAATCTGGTCAATCACTCGCGCCGATGACGCCTGATTGTAATAATCGTCAGCCGATTCAAAACCCGACGCCGGGGCTGTGTAGAGTTCGTCGAAATCATACAGTCGACGTGGCAGTTGTCGCACCATTGCCAACGGCAGATGATCCTTCCAGAGCGGACTATTGGCGATCTGACTGATCAGCAGTCTCGTAAAGTACCAGTCATAACGCTGGCCCATGGAGGATGAATTCAGACGAGCCGCACAGCGATGCAGGTCGATTGGAGGACATACCGCGACAGCTCGAAACAGGCAGAGAGGTAACTCATCCGGATTCTCTCCCAGATATCTCAGCAACAGGTTGCCACTCAGTGAAAACCCGGCGATAGAAACCGGAGACCCTGGACAGAGTCGCTCAAGCATCTGCACTGCTGAAGCGACATCTTCCGTTCGCCCCGCATGGTAAGGATTCTTTGCCAACAACGCTCCCGCGCCGCAGCCTCGATGATCCAATCGAAATACACGAATGCCCTGAGACATCAGGCGGCTTGTAAGACGCACC
>Ga0255093_1001293_pt1 | contig 9777 bp, 5 predicted proteins | sample Colum_Law_RepA_8_2_FD_188437 | JGI IMG/M metagenome (GOLD analysis project Ga0255093, IMG submission 188437) | Freshwater microbial communities from Columbia River, Oregon, United States - Colum_Law_RepA_8d | ecosystem: Environmental > Aquatic > Freshwater > River | place: USA: Oregon | collected...
GTGCTCGCCACCGGCGGTGCCCGCGGCATCACCGCCGGCATTCTCGAAGCCATGGCCCTGCCCGGCATGCGTCTGATATTGCTGGGCCGCACGGCAGTGCCAGCGCCCGAGAGCGCAGAGACCGCCGCATTCCAGGATGCCGCCGCCCTCAAAAGGGCGCTGCTCGCCGCCCGGGTCGCGCAGGGCGAAAAGCCCCGGCCGGTCGAGATCGACCGTGAAGTCAGCCGGCTGATGGTGAACCGCGAAGTCCGCCACAACCTGGCGAGGCTGGCCGCCACCGGTGCGGTGGTGGACTACCGCGCCTGCGATGTGCGGGACGAATCGAGCTTTGCAGGGCTCATCGACGCGATCTACGCGAGCTACGGCCGGATCGACGCGGTGCTGCATGCCGCCGGCGTGATCGAAGACAGGCTGCTGGCCGACAAGAGTGCCGAGTCTTTTGAACGCGTGCTGGGGACGAAGCTCGATGCCGCCTTCGTGCTCTCGCAAAAGCTCAAGCCCGAGACGCTCAAGACACTCACGTTCTTCACCTCGGTGGCGGGTCGCTACGGCAACCGCGGCCAGAGCGACTACGCGGCCGGCAATGAGACGCTCAATCGCCTGGCCTGGCAGCTGCATCGCCAATGGCCGGGGGTGCTGGTGCGTGCCATCAACTGGGGCCCCTGGGATGCCGGCATGGCCAGCGAGGGCGTGAAAGCGGCGCTGCGCGAACGTGGCATGGAGCCGATTCCGCTGGCCGAGGGCTGCCGCTTCTTTCTCGATGAACTCGCTCACGCCGCACCCGGCCAGGTCGAGGTCGTCGCAGGCATCGGGCCCTGGGGCGATGACGCCATCACCCTGACAGACCGCGATCCCGCCGGGGTCGCCAACCCGGCGCGCATCACGCAAGCCCTGCGGGTCGGGCGCGGCGGTGCTGTCGTGGCCGAGGCGCTGTTCGACCCCGCAGAAGACGGCCTCGATGCCCGGCAACTCGCCTCGGCGCTGCTGGCCGAGTTCGTGGGCCTGGGCTGGCCGCAGTGGCAACTCAGCGAGCTGCTGGATCTGCGGGTCGAGGGCCTGTCGGAGGCGAGTGGCCCCGTGCAGTTGCGGGCACGCGCCGCCACTCACTCCGAGCCTGGCGTGCAGTCGGTGACGGTGGAACTGCTGGCCGTGGGTGGCAAGACCGCACTGGCGCGGGCCACCGCGGTGCTGCGGCCGTCCGCAGATGGCCAGAACGCCAAGGCCGCCTGACCCGCCATGACGTCCACCGCACCACAGCCGCTGGATATCGCCATCGTCGGCCTGTCGGCCTGCTTCCCGGGTGCCAAGGATGTGCAGGCCTATTGGCGCAACATCCTCGGCAAGGTGGATTCGGTAGCCGATGCAGACCCGGAATGGGTGGGCCCCTACTTCGAGGCCTCGGTCAACGGGTCGGAGACGCCGGACGATCGCATCTACACCACCAAGGGGGGGTTTCTGCGCGAGCTGGCACAGGTGGACCCGCAGAGTTTCGGCGTGACGCCCCATGTCGCTGCCGGCAGCGATCCGGATCACCTGCTGGCGCTGCAATTCGCACGGGATGCGCTGGCGGATTCCGGCTACCTGGACAAGCCCTTCAACCGTGAGCGCGCCGGCGTGATCCTGGGTCGCGGCACCTACGGCAACAAGGCGCTGGGCAGCTCGATGAGCCGCAGCCTGTTTCTCGACCAGGCCATGGATTTCGTGCGCGCCCTGCGCCCCGACTTTGCCGAGAGCGAGGTCAAGGCGCTGCAGGCGGCACTCAAGACTCAGTTGATGCCGTTTCAGGCCGAGCACATCGGTGTGCTCACGCCGAACGTGATTGCAGGCCTGATCGCGAATCGCCTCAACCTGATGGGTCCGAGCTGTATTGTCGATGCCGCTTGCGCCTCCACGCTCATCGCCGTGGAGCAGGCGGTGCGAGAGCTGGAGTCCGGTCGCTGCGACCTGATGATCACCGGCGGCATCCATGCCCACACGCCGCCGCAGATCTTCATCCAGTTTTGCCGCATCAATGCACTCTCGCGCGACAAGATCAGGCCGTTCCAGAAAGGCAGCGAGGGCACCTTGCTGGGCGAGGGGCTGGGCTTGATGGTGCTCAAGCGCCGCGAGGATGCCGAGCGTGATGGTGATCGCATCTACGCTCTGATCCGCGGCATCGGTACTGCCAGCGACGGCAGGGCCAAGGGTCTGCTGGCACCGCGCCTCGAAGGCGAGGTGATGGCCGTGCGCCGCGCCTACGAAACCAGCGGCATCGACCCCTCGACCATCGACCTCATCGAGGCGCACGGTACCGGGACCACGATTGGTGACCGCACCGAGATCGAGTCGCTGAACACGGTCTTTGGCGGCCGAGGGCCGGGCCCGCAAATCGGGATCACCGCCGTCAAGTCCATGATCGGTCACTGCATGCCGGCGAGCGGCGCTGCGGCCCTCATCAAGACGGCACTGGCGCTGCACCACAAGGTGCTGCCGCCGATGCTCTGCGACGAGCCCGACCCCAGCCTGGGGCTGGAGCAGACGCCGTTTTACCTCAACACCGAGACCCGCCCCTGGGTGCACGGCAAGGCGCATCCGCGCCGGGCGGGGGTGAATGCCTTTGGCTTCGGTGGCATCAACAGCCACTTCATTCTCGAAGAATATGCGGGCAACAGCGCCCAGCCCCTGGCGGCACTGCACGGCCCGGCAGGCGCTGAGCTGGTGCTGCTGGCAGCCGAGAATCCCATCGTGCTGGCCAGCAAGGCGCAGCACGCGCTGGCACATCTGCGCGGGCCGGTGCCGGCAGCGCTGGATGAGATTGCCCTGGCGGCCAGCCGGGAGGCGGATGGCGTGCACCGGCTGGCCATCATCGCCAGCGATGCGGCGGACCTGGCGAAAAAGCTCGAACAGGCCATCGAAAAACTGGTGGATGTCGACCTCAAGCCCTTCAAGACCCGCAACGGAATCCAGTACGGTACCGGGGCCGCGCCGGGCAAGCTCTGTCTGCTGTTTCCGGGCGAGGGCTCGCAATATCCAAACCTGCTGGGCGACCTCGCCACGCAGTTTCCCTGCGTGCGCGACTGGTTCGATTTCATTGAGCACAACGCGCTCGCGCGGGGTTCATCCTCCCGGGTGCCAGCACTGTTCCCGGCACCCACAGGCCTGGATGCCGCGCGCCGCCGCGAACTCGAAGACCGGCTCTACGAGATGGATATCGCCGCCGAGAGCGTGTTTGCCGCCAATATGGGTTTGCACGCCCTGTTTTCTGAACTCGGGTTCGTGCCGGACGCCCTGCTGGGACACTCCACCGGCGAAAACTCGGCGCTCACCGCGGCGGCGGTCAACCAGGTGCAGTCGCGCAGCGAGATTGCCCGCATCGTCACCGACCTCAATGCGATCTATCGACGGCTTGAGGCGGCAGGGCAGATCACCGAAGGCTCGCTGCTGACCGTGGGCGGGCTCCATGTCGAGTCGCGCCGTGCGCTGCTGCAACGACTGCAAGCGCCTGGCAGTGCGGTGCAACTGGCGATGGATAACTGCCCGAACCAGGTGGTGCTGTTTGGCAGCAGCGAGGCGACGGCGGCGCTGAAGGAAGAACTTTCCGCAGCGGGTGCCCTCTGCGCCCTGCTGCCATTCGGCCGCGCCTATCACACGCCCCTGTTCAAGCCGTTGGCGGATGCCTTTCGGCTCTACTTTGCGGCGCTCGACATCGGTCCCGCCCGCACCACGCTCTACAGCGCCTGCAGCGCAGCACCCTTCCCCACCGACCCGGAAGGTATCCGCGAACTGTGCTGCCAGCAGTGGCAGAGCCCAGTGCGCTTCACCGAGACCATCGAGCGGTTGTATGCCGACGGCGTGCGGGTGTTTCTTGAAGTCGGGCCGAGCGGCAATCTCACCGCCTTCGTCGGCGACATCCTCAAAGGCCGTGACGACGTGCTCGCACTCGCCAGCAACAGCCGCCGCAAAGCCGGTGTGGCACAGTTGCAGGCCACGCTGGCACAGCTCTTTGTTGCCGGGGTGCGCTTCACGCCGAGGGCGCTGTTCCAGCACCGCGCCATCGCATCGCTGGACTTGATGAGCACGCCGCGTACCGCTGCCAGGCCACGCCTGCAACTCAAGCTCATCACGCCGACGCTGACGCTGCCCGAAGCCTTTCGCAAACCGCTACCGATGCGGGTGGAACCGGTGGTCGAAGCCGTGCCGGTCAATGCCACCTCCGCACTTACACCGTCTTCCGCCCCCGTGGTGGCACCGGCCCCCGCGGCATCGAGCGATCCACGGCTGGCGGCCTTGAACGCGCACTTCAGCCTCATGCAGGATTTTCTGGATAGCCAGGCCCGGGTGCTGGGGTTGGCCACGGCAGCAGTACCGCCGCTGGTATCGAGCCCGCCACCCGCCACGCTGCCCAGATTCCCGCTGCTCGGCACCGTGACCGAGTCGAGCGCAAGCCGCCTGGTGGTCGAGCGCACCTTTGATATCCAGCAGGATCTGTTCCTGCGCGACCACGCCATCGGCGGTGTGCCGAGCCGGTGTGACCCCACGCTGTTGCCGCTGCCGGTGATCCCCTTCACCTTCAGTATGGAAATGGTGGCCGAGGCCGCTGCGAAGTTGCTGGATCGACCCGGCTGGGTGGTGACCGCCATCGAAAACGCGCGCGGCAGCCGCTGGCTGTCTCTCGACCAGGGACAGATCCCCCTGCGCCTCGTCGCCGAGCAGCAGGGGCCACTCGGTGACGAGGCGCGCATCGCCTGCCGCGTGTTCCTGCGCGGCGAAGGCAGCACGCCGGGTGGCCTGCTGGTGTTCGAGGCCACGGTGGTGCTGGCGGGTTTCTACCCGGCTGCACCCACACCCATGCCCTGGTCTGCGAGCGATGGCCAACCGCCGCGCCTGCACACCGCCGGGCAGGTGTATCGACACGGCATGTTCCACGGGCCGCGCTTGCAGGGCTGCACCGCGGTATTGCGATGGGGGCATGGCGGCATGGAGGCCGAGATCACGGCAATGCCGACCCAAGATTACTTTGCCGGTGAAGCAATGCCAGCCTCACTCGCCGCGCCCTCACCGTTTCAGTTTGATGCCGCCATGCTCGATGCAGCCGGGCAGATCGCCGGTTTCTGGCTACGCGAGCGATATGCCGAGGTACGCAACTGCTTTCCGTTTCGCGTACGGAACTTGCGCTTGTTTGCAGCACCACCAGCTGCCGGTACCAAGCTCACCTGCCGCGGCGCCATTGCCATGCAGGGTGAGACGCAGCTGGAAGCCCGCTGGGACCTGTTCGGAGCAGACGGCCAGCTCGTGATGCAGGCCGAGGGCTGGGAAGACCGCGTGTTCGCCGTGCCAGACCGCTTCCATCACTTCCGCATGCACCCCGATACCGCGCCCCTGTCGACACCGGCTCTGGCTGATCGCCTGCCGGCCGAGCTGTGCGTGCGCCGGCTCGAACCGCTGCCAGAGGGCCTGCTCGATGAAGGGGGAATGATCTGGAAGCGCGTGCTCGCGCACATGATCCTCTCTCGCGCCGAGCGCGAAGCCTTCTACCGGCTGCCGGTGGCGGGCGAGCGCCGCGAGGAATGGCTGATGGGCCGTCTGGCGGCCAAGGATGCAGTGCGCGACTACCTGCAAAAGCACGGTGCGCCAGCGCTCTCCGCCGCCGATGTCGAGATTCTCGAAGGCCCGCGTGGCAAGCCTGTGGTCCGCATCGCCGGCCTGCCCGACCTCGCCCCGCCTTCTCTCTCCCTGAGCCACAGCCAACGTGGGGCCGTCGCGGTCGCGAGTGATGCCAGTGTCTCGCTGGGCATCGACTACCAGCGGCCCGACCGCATCAAGGGCGAGCACCTCATCAGCGGCGGCTTCAGCGCCGCCGAACAGGGTCTGCTGGGCGCGCAGGAGCCGGCACGCAGCCAGCAGGCCATCGCGCTCTGGTGCGCCAAGGAGGCCGCTGCCAAAGCCGCGGGTAGCGGGCTCGAAGGCCGCCCACTCGACTGGCAGGTGGTCGCAGCACACCTCGATGTACGCAGCGGTACCCCCGCCATGGCGCGCGTGCGCCGCGGTGGCAGCGACTACGACTGTGCCTTGCACGTCGAGCCGGACGGCGCGGTCGTCGCGCTCTGCGTCACTGCCATCACCACCGCACAGCCATTCGCGGTCCACTAAACCCTCACTCACGAGACCCAGATGACCACCACTCTCTTCATTGGCCTCGACGGCTGCACCTACACGGTGCTGGACCAGATGACCCGCGACCTGCCGGGCGAGGGCGTGACCATGCCCTTCATGAAGTCGCTGATGGCGCGCGGCGTGCGCGCCAAGCTGCGCTCGACACCCAATCCGCTCACCCCGCCCGCGTGGGCCTCGATCATGACGGGCAAGGGGCCGGGCGAGCACGGCGTGTTCGATTTCATCCGCGCCGAGGACAACGGCGGAGAGGTCTATTGGACGCTCTACGACGCTCGCGACATCGACAGCGAAACCATCTGGTCGATTGCCTCGCGAAAGAACAAGTCGGTGGCCGCGCTCAATTTTCCGCTCACCGCGCCGGCACCCGAAGACCTCAAGGGTTCGATCGTGCCGGGCTTCATCCCGGCCAAGCACCTGCGCCGCAATACCCACCCGCGTGAACTGTTCGAGCGCATCAAGCAGCAGATTCCGGGCTTTGATCCCAAGGAGCTGGCCTGGGACTTCGACAAGGAAAAGCAGGCGATGGAATCGCTCAGCGCCGACGAAACCGCGAAGTGGGTGCGCTACCACCTGCCGCGCGAGGAGCAGTGGTTCAAGGTGGCCGAGTTCATCCTCAAGAACGACAGGCCCGACATCATGGCGGTGATGTTCGACGGCACCGACAAGATTCAGCACCAGGCCTGGCCCTGGCTTGATCTCACGCTCATGCCAAAGAATCCGCAGCCGCACGACCTCGAAATGCGCAAGGTCTGCCTCGAATACTTCAGCAATCTCGATGGCTACATCGAAAAGCTCGTGACGCTCGCCGGGCCGGAGGCGCAGGTGTTCTTTGCCAGCGACCATGGCTTCACCGCCTCCACCTTCGTGCTGCGCATCAACACCTTTCTGGGTGAAAAGGGCTATCTGCACTGGGCGAGCAACGACGGCAGCGAGCAGGCCATCCGCCGCGAGGCTAGCGACTTTGCCAACCTCGACTGGAGCCGCACCACGGCGTACTGCCGCACGCCGTCGAGCAATGGCATCCACATCCGCGTGGCGGCCAAGCCGGGCGATCCGGGTATCGACCCCAAGGACTACATCCCATTTCGCGACCAGCTCATCGCCGACCTGCTTTCCATCCGCGACCCGGATACCGGCGAGCCGGTGGTGGTGGATGTGCTGAAACGCGAAGAGTGGTTTCCAGGCCAGCACATGAAGCGCGCCTGCGACCTCACGCTGGTGCTGCGCGACCACGGCTTCGTGTCGATCCGCAACTACACGCCGGCCGTGGTGCAGCGTCCGCTGGCGGTGGGCACGCACCATCCGGATGGCATCTTCATGGCCGTTGGCCCCGGTATCCCGGCGGCGGGCATGGTGGAGCCGCGCCAGATCGTCGACGTGGCACCGACGCTGCTCTATAGCGCCGGGCTGCCCGTGCCTTCAGATTTCGAGGGTGTGGCGGTGTCCGAGTTCTTCACCCCCGAGCAGTTGGCCGACAAGCCCATCAAGAAAGGCGCGCGCACCAGGATCACCGAGCGCCGGGCGCTCGGGCAGGAGATGGATGCGGGCGAAAAGCAGCAAATCATCGAGCAGCTGCAGATGCTCGGATACATGGAGTAGCGGCGCGCGTGTCGACCACTCCTGAAAATCTCGAAGCCAACGGCCTGATGCTCGGGGCGCCGCCCGGAGCGCTGCGCGACACCACGCATGGCATCGACGGCACGCTGGATTTCGAGCGGCCGGCCTATCCGTTCGGGCATCGCCTCAAGAACTGCTCCATCGGTGCTTTCTGCTACTTCAATGCGGCGGGGCGTACCAGCGCCTATCGCGTGCGTTTCGGGCGGTACGCGCAGATCGGCGAATCCTCGATCATCGCGCCGCCGGAGCATCTGCAGACCGGCTTTTCCAACCATCCATTTGCTTTCACACGGCCGTCGCTGATGCCGAACATGTATCGGCTGCCCGACTTCGCCGCCCTGGCACCGGAGGACTCGGATGCACCGTCCTACGTCGACACCGTCAACAACGAAACCGTGGTCGGCCACGAGGTGTATCTGGGTGCCGGCAGCTTCGTGAGACGGGGCGTGACCATTGGTGACGGCGCGCTCATCGGGGCGCGCAGCGTGGTCACTCGCGACATACCGCCCTATGCGGTGGCCGTTGGCAGCCCGGCGCGCATCTTGCGCTTGCGCTTTGCCGAACACCTCGTCGAACGCCTGCTCGCGCTGCAGTGGTGGCGCTACGATCTGGCCCGCTTCAAGCACACGCTGGATTTCACCCGGATGGAACCGACGCTCGAAGCGCTGGAGCAGCTTCTGGCCGAGGGCCAACTACCGCTCCTGAAGCCCGACAGCTTCAGATTGACCCGCGCCGCCGGTGGCGAGCTGAGTCTCCGGGCCTTGCCAAAACCTCTCTTTTTCTCGTGACCTCACACACCATGTCCACCGCCAGCGACGCGCTTGTTCAACCGCTCATCTCCCTGCTCAAGGATTTCACGCAGGACTGGGATCACAGCTTCGAGGGCACGATGACTCGCAGCACCCGCTTGTTTGCTGACCTGGGCTTCGAGTCCATCGACATCATCCAGCTCGCCGTCGCGATCCAGGAAGAAGTGGTGAAAAGGCGCGTGGCCTTCGACAAGCTGCTGATGAAGGATGGCCGGTATGTCGATGACCTCTCCATCGGCCAGATCGCCGACTTTCTCGCGGAATAGGCCTCGCCGTGGCGTATGCCGAGGTGCGCGGTACCCGCCTCGCCTGGCAGCAGATCGGCTCTGGGCCTGATCTGATCTTTCTGCATGGCGTGGCTGCCAACCGGGCGTTCTGGTTTCCGATGGCCATGCCGTTTGCGGCCCACTTCAGGGTGACGCTGTTCGACCTGCGCGGGCATGGCTACAGCGACCGCGCCCCCAGCGGTTATGCCAGCGCCGACCTGGGTCGCGATCTGCTGGCGCTGATGGATGCCTTGGAGATTGACCAGGCTATCGCCGTGGGCCACAGCTACGGCGGTGGCGCGGCACTGGAGGCTGCGGCACTGGCACCGCATCGCTTCCCGCGGCTGGTGCTGGCCGATGTGCGCGTACAGCGCCTGCAGCCAGAGATGCGGCTTTCTGACTTTGAAGCGCGCTCCGGTTTCGAACAGGCACTGGTCGACAGGGCCGGTGGTGCCCAAGCCCTGTCGCAGGAGACGCAGATCGGCTTCCGGTTTCTGGAGGCTTCGGCGCGACTCAAGGTGTCGGGTGCCGCACCGGGTGGCAGTGATGAGTTCATCCCCTTTGGCGAGGGCAGCGGCGCGCTACGCGCTGCCAGGAGCTGGCTGGCGCTGCTGGACGAAACCGAAGCGCGGCAGGAGTTTCCGCAAGCCGGTGCCACGACCGAGCAATTGCGCGGCGTCGACATGCCCGTGCTGCTGCTATACGGCGAGCGCTCGCGCTGCTGGCCCTCTGCCACCGCACTCGCGCAGCTGCTGCCGCACCGCCAGACCCGGAGCGTGCCGGGGGGCGGGCACTTTTTCCCCATCAGCCAGCCTGCTTTTACATTGGCGGCACTTCAGGAGTTTCTCGGGGTCCGTATTTCGCCGTGATGGCTGGAGTGCAACCCCGCAAGGCCGAGCCCTCCAATGGCTGGGAACACCCCAACCCTCCAC
>Ga0255093_1001294_pt1 | contig 9763 bp, 7 predicted proteins | sample Colum_Law_RepA_8_2_FD_188437 | JGI IMG/M metagenome (GOLD analysis project Ga0255093, IMG submission 188437) | Freshwater microbial communities from Columbia River, Oregon, United States - Colum_Law_RepA_8d | ecosystem: Environmental > Aquatic > Freshwater > River | place: USA: Oregon | collected...
TGCCACATATCCATGCAGACTGCCTTGACCTCGCTCCGCTTCTCATCGGACACGGTTTTCCACAATTGATCGGCAGCCTCCGTCGTACGATCCGGCGTCGCTTCCAGAACACGAGATTGATCGATGCCTGTCATCACACTCAAGGAATCCTGACCTGCGCCGAAGCTCTTTTGATCGATCAGCGCGAAGGCCTGAAACAACAGAGTGAAGCGACTGTGCTTCTTCGCCCACGGAACTGAGATTGTTTTGACGCCACACCGGTCGCATGAGCAGCGAGGAACCCGGGCGGTCAGCGTCGACTGAAACTGCATCGCATCCACGTGACGCCACATTCTCTCAGCTGCATGATCCTTCATGGAACACTCAGCCCCACATTCCGGGCACACCACACGAGTGCCAACGAACTCCAGAGACAACGTCAGCGTCTGCCTCTGCACATCCAACTGCACATGAGAGATGGCCCAGTCCGAATTCAAACCCGCCAACTGATGACAGTGACGAGACGACACGTCCATAGATCCGACTCCCAAAGCACGGATCGTTGCATTTTGAACAAAGCAGTCAAATCGGCGTGTTGCTACGAAGTTGCCGGAGGAACCCTTTTTCGCATCCCTTTTTGCACTTCTCTACCGATTCCACTCCCTAATAGTCCTCACCAAATCCACGAGCTTTGCGGCGAACTCGCTATTGTGGCTTAGTAGTTCAACGGTCAACAGCGGGATGGCAGTTGCTGCGAACTTGCATTTATCAAAATACCTAACACGACAGTGTGTTGCCACAAAGCAATCGTCCTGCAGACTCCCGGCCGGAAACTTGTCGAACGTGCCTGGATCAGGAATGTCGGGAATCTCGTAAACTGAACTCCAGACAGAACCAGGGATATAGTTCTCGATTTCTTTCGATTCCGTCGCCCAGAAAAAGTGCTTTGGAATAGAAGCCACCTCTTGTGCAATACGCTGCACTCGACCCTTCAGTTGTGCACCTTCTCCGTCCGCTGCGGTTCGATCTCCGTCACACACAACGGCGATGTTGTTGTTCAGTCGCAACAAATTCACCAGCTTTTCATCTGCATCTTCAGGTGCGCTGAACTCAGTCTTCGCCAGAACAGATCCGCCATAATAAGCGCACTGGTAGTCGCGTCCTTCTTCGAGCGATCCACCTGAAAATAGTTGAATGAATCGATTGAAGTAGATTCGGTCGCTTGGCCCTTCAAGCCAAAGAACACCATTCGACTGTAGCAGGTCCGATGGGCGTGAGCCTAGCTCTGCCAGCAGGCCAACTCGATCAAAATGAGCCATCACTGTTCGAGTAGTAGCCGACTCACCATCGTGACTCACTTGGATGATTTGCGAGTCAGTACGCATTCCGAAGAAATCCAACGCGACATTCGAATGAGTGGTGAGAAACAACGTGCAGCCATTCTCGGCTACATGTTCAGCGAGATATCTAAATAGACGGCGCAACAAGGCTGGGTGGAGGTTGTTTTCGAGTTCCTCGAACCCAAACACGTATCGAGATGCCAACTGATTGTCCAGAACAGGCATCACTAAAAGATTCAGCAACACCAAAATGATCGTCTTCAATCCACTGCCAGAGCGGCTCAGGGCATTCAGTCCCTTGCTTGGTTCACGCAGGAATACCTCCCAAAGGGCTACGTCTTCAGACGCGTCAATATTACCTCTCTGCCGGATTTCAATTCGCGAAAAATTGCCATCGGACCCGAAGATAGTGTTGAGAGCGGACAGCAGTTTGTCCTGAATGAGATCCGCATCAAATGTCTCATTGGTTAAGAAACGTTGGATCAGGTGGGTTGCACCGACCCCGTCCGGACCGAGTCCAAGTGTAGTGGCCGTCTTTTCTGCTCGGATATCACGGTCTGCCGCGATGCGCCGGAAAAATCTTCCACTTAGATGACATTTGATGGACGATAGGTGCTCTTGGATCGCATTATGCCGAGCATTGGCAACGGTGATCTGTCCTCGTTGTGCCGGTATGAAATCCGCTGTTTGGTAGAGCTGGACCGATGAGCCCGTTGCCTCCCACACGATTTCCGAGTCAACGAAATGCCGACCATGATCCCGCCAGTGGTAGCCTGCTCCTAAGCTTCCGCCCGATCTGTTCTCAGGAAACGCCAATTTCAAAAACTGTTCCGAGAGTCTTGCACGAAACTGAAGTTGTGCATTCAGCCTCGTGGATTCGTTCTTTACCAGCATTTCCACAACATCAAGCAACTGTCACTTGCCCGTGTTGTTACGCCCAACAATCACGTTTATCGCTTTAAACTCGTAAAACCCTGCCCAATGATCCCTAAAGCAGCGGTATCCTTTGAACTTGACCGAGGACGGAATCATGCAACCTCCGGTTCAACTAGTCGACGCACATCTATCCTACCCGTGACGGCTGCGGAGGGCAGAGCGGCGCGAAGTTCTTTTGGGTTTTCGATCGCTCTTTCCGCTTCGGTTGTCAGCGTGTCGAGCTTCATGGTTTCAGTTTGAATGAAGTCAAGGATTCTCAGTTGCTCTTCTGTTGGTGGTCGGAGCGTATACATTTTTTCAAGCTCTGAACCCGAATCCGTGGGTAAAAAGTGCGGTGTGAAAGCTCCTCTCTGGCTCGGCGAACGGGGCTCGGGCCGTTCATGGGCGGTCCAGCACTATGGCCTCCCCTTGTTCCGGAAGGACAATGTCTCGCAGGTCTGTCTTGATCCAGCTGCAAACAAAAGTCCATGACGCCAGGCCCACGAGTTGCAACTGCAAAGGATCCTGAGCAAGGTCCAGAGATTCAAGGGTTACGTGTACAAAAATGTGAGGTTGTGTCAGGAAGGCCAGTGTTTTGACGTCCACCGTTGTCCTGAAGAGGGTTCCTCTCCAATGAGTGGGAACTGCGGCCGGAAAGGCGCCGTGTGTGAGCATTCTTTTAAATCGCGGCTGTTTGATTTTGTTCCGTGGTCGGGAATTCCGTGGTCGCGAATTCCGTGGTCGCTGCCTGCGTCATGCGGCGTTTCGACTGGCGACCCTGCAGACGGATTGTGGTTGAGCGATCCCGTGGAGCGATGGGAATCATCACTTCACACTGACGTGTTGCAGGTTTTTGGCCGAGTGGGGGCAGCGGTTGAGCTGGCCGGGAGCGGCGGCCGAATGTGACACGTCATGTCAAACAGTGCTTCGATGTGTTCGAACTGCTGAGATGTGGGGAAGCACAACCTGAAGACGGTGCAAGCATGGCTGTCACGGGATGATTTTCGCGGATTCCGGGAATACAGCTTTCCGGCATGGGCGGGAAAGTTCCTCGATACGTGGACAGATCGCACCATGCGTTCGGGGCTGCAATCATAGTGGTTCACATTGGCGGAAGTCGCACCGCTGCATACAGCTTGAGAAACTGCCGACTCCAGTAGTCACCCACAGATTCTGGTGAACAGGCTTTTTACGATTTGGGTGCGGCCATCATGTATTTGCGGAGTCAAGTGGCTTTGCCCCGCAATCAAGCAGGTAGGTGTATGTCGCGTTGAATCCATCGGGGGATCGTGTGGGGTCCTCGAGCGATCCAGTGGGCACGAATATCACCATGCCCTTGCGAAAGCGGGTCATCAGTACTCGGTATTTGTTGAGTATGCGCGTGCGGGGGTTGTCCGCTGAGGACTGAGGATCACCTGTGCCACTGACCGCGTTCCATTTCTGACCAGCAAGTCTCCTCGTGACAACTTGCCCGTCAATGAACAACAGGTCTCCGCCCCAAAGGAGACCAACCAAGTCCAATTCGAGGCCCTGCAGTTCAAATTCGCTGAGTGCAACCTCGAGTTGATTCGATGACCGATGGTCACCGTCAGGTTCGAGAAACCACTTCGGATAATCAATGCCACCGAGAAAACTGAACGTTGGGGGCTCCACTCCTTCAGCGCGTAGTCGCGCAGCCCCCGAACTGGCCACTAGACCGGTTCTGCGATGCCCATGCGATTCTTTTCGCAGCCACGATCTGGCGGCGTTCAGGTCACGAGTCAGGTAGATTGGTAGTTGGTCAGAATCGGCTAGGCTCGATGCATCCTCCTGTCGTCCATCTAACACTGCGTTTACCCATGCGGCAGTGATTTCGGTCTCAAAAGATCGTTTTGAGATGGCTAAATGAAGTTGAGGGTTTTCTTCAATGCGTGCCATGTGCGAGCATGGCGAACGAAAGAGCCTCGATCCAGCGACTGAGTGCCCACCGTGCAGCGCCTCAGGCGATGTAGCCACCTCCCAGTCGTTGTGCCTGGCGATTGCATCACCCCAGGCCGCGAGGCCTGCTTCGCCACCGTGAATTTCCTGCCCTCCGCCAACCAGAGCCACAACGACAGCCCAGTTCGTGTGACGCCCCATGATCTCCAGCACCATCTCTGGTTCGGCAATATCACGGCCGAATTTCTTCCTGTTTTTCTCTGCTGTCCACGCACGCTGAGCTTCATCGAAGACAATCAATTTGTCGACCGGTGGACGGGCATCATCGTAACTGTCGCGTACGAACCTGTGCATTTCTCGTATTCTTGACTGAACCGATCGAGCGACACCCTTCTTTCGCCGTCCAACGCTTCGTTTAAGCGCCTCACGGAGGACCTCCACGAGGGGGCCATTCCCGGAAAGAAACGACGCCTGCTCATCCTTCAGATTCAGCTCTTTTTGAAGAAGTTGCACGGCATTCAGGCCAGCAAGTGTCTTGCCAGAACCTGGCACACCAGTAACCACGATCAGTTTTTTGACGTTTCTTGTGCGGGCATCTCGAACGCATTCGGCAATGGCATTCTGCGTTGCCTCAAGGTTGTCGATTCCAGAACGTGAGTACGCTAAATCCTTTACATCATGGTCGAGATAGACCGCTGAAGCCGCTTCAATAATCGATGGCACGGGGAAATAGCGAGATCTGTTCCATGCATCCGGATCGATGCGTGTGTTGAGATTTGCCCACCTGCGATGTGCCCGCGCAATAATAGACGCCAAATCATTTGGCGAAACCGATGTGCCTTGCATGGGGACGGCATTTTCGTCAAAGGCAATGGCTGTTTTAAATGCCCCGACAGCGATTGGAACAATAATCTGATTCCTCGATTCCTCATGGAAATCGCGAAGGTTGAGCGCATACTCTTTCGCTTGATGAAGGGCTGCACGTGAGTTGGAAGAACATCCTCCCTTGTACTCGATCACGAAAATCATGTTATTGATCAACAGGACGCAGTCCAGTCGTTGTCCGATGATCGGCAGGACATATTCAAGCAGGATGTAAATATCGCAGTTGGAAGAAATCAGTTGAGGTAACGGCCGCAGAGATTCGTGAAGTTCGGAAATCTCCTGTTGCCACGATGCTGCGGTGAGCTTGGTTGTATCGAAGCCCTGGTCTGCGAGACCGGACACCAGAAGACCCAGTAAGTGGTTCGGATCAGCCTCGATAAAGCTGTTCAGCCTGTTGTAATACAGTCCCGCCATTCTCGAATACTCTCTATCGTTTTTTCCGAACGCGCAGCATCAGCGGTGGTGCACATCGCCGTCCGCGGCATGCTGCTGTTAGATGGTCCGACCTGAATTATTGTGGGAGTGATCTGTTCTGCCAAGTATCTGCCGCAGCCGGTGCAGGCAGCAGTCGGGGGTGTGATGGAGCATGCGGTGGCAGTTGGCGCAGACGATGGCGAGGTCATTGAGTGCGCTGATCGTTTCCCGTTGCTGCGTGTGCAGGGGCTGGGAAAGGTGGCATTCGCATAAGCCAACGCCGGCCGATCCATAGTTGGTGGCGAAGTCAAATCCGCAGCATTCGCAGGCCTGTCGGCCTGTATGCTGAAGCTCGACCGCTTTCTTGCGTTGGACCAACTGGTGGCTGCGTTCGATGCGGTGATGCAGAATAGGTGTGACCGTACAGCAGGGACATACGGGTCGTAGGTGCCGGGGCAACCCAAGTGAGTGAATCGCAGCGGCGTTTGGGATGCCGCTGGTGGGGTTTCAGGAACCAGCTCTGCGGCGTTATCGAGACAATGCCTGACTCGTATTAGGGTGACTGTGGCTCGCCACAGCGCAACGCTCCTCGGTGCCGTCGGTGCGCACTCAATGGAGTTGTGGGATTCTGGCTCAGCACGGTCATCTCCAAGGCTTCGGTGACGTGAATACCGCCACCGGGGCGGGGTTCCGTGTCGTGATCCGGTTTGTTCGCGCTCCGAGCTGGAGCCGCTTGAGAAGCGATCACATTGGTCGTGTGCCGGTCAGTCGGCAGGGCGATCAACGTATCCAGCGCGTCGAGGCCAGACGCCGAGCACAAAAGGTAGCCCGAGCATTCCTGCTCGGCCCCATCCCCCGAAAAACACCGAAAATCTCAAGGATGCCGAGAAGTTCGTGCCCGGGCTAAAGCCCAGACTACGGCTATCGAGACGACCCCGCAAACAGGGTTTCCGACGTCAGGGGTTGCTTCCTTTGCGAGGGCGAAGCTCCGGCTGAGCCAGAAACCTGACAGGCCGCTGGATCCCGCGGCTCGGCAGGAGCCTCGCCCTCCCAAGGGTGAATCCGCCGAGCATCCGTTCGGTGCCACCCCCTTCAAGACAACACCCTTTGGCTTCCGCCAACGCCTCGCCTTAGGATGCTTCTACAATTGGTTCTTTTCGTGTCTTTCGTGCTTAAAAGACTTCCTCACACCGCGCAGTGCATGTCGCCAAGAGCTCTCTTTCGCGAATTGGACAGCGAAATAATCTGAAAAAACGTTGTTTTTTCCCTCACTGCCGGAATCCATTCGGATTTTTGTTGCTATTCGCATCAGGGCTGTTCTCACGGTGGCGTCGGTCCAGAAAATACGGATCAACGCGAAATCCTGCGCGCGGCTGCGATTGCCTTGCCACGGGTGTTGACCCCTGCGTGAAGGCGAAGCTCCTGCAGAGCCGAATCCCTGTCAGTCCGCTGGATCGTCCGGCTCGGCAGGTGCCTCGCCCTCCCAAGGGGGTGGCGGCGGTGTGGGGAGGTTCTTGCGGCTCGGCCGGAACGAACAGTCGCCCCCGGCAGCTCCTGCCATCCCGGTCCAGACCAACTGTCACGGTCGCTGGCATTTGCCCCGCCAAACGTCACGGCAATTCGTCACAGCCCCCGCCCCCCGCCGCCGTCAGCGTGCGTCATCGCCCTCATCGCCCCGGGGCACTGCTCCTGCCCTCGGTCTCAAGCCGCTCACAAAACTGCCGCAAAAACAGCTCGGAATCCTGCCGATTCAGCATCGTGCCGTCCGTTCGCAGACTGACCGTCATGCGACCGCCATACTCCGCAACGCCAATCGCAGCCAATGTGTTCGGACGAACCGGGGACACTCCGCAGATGCGATCCACCACCACCGATCCTGCCTGCCAACTACCGTCCTGCTGCGGAAACCGCGCCCGAGTACGACGGCGAATGTCACCCACGTTCGCCAGAACCAGCGTCCCGGCACACGACCACCACGACATCATAAACCGCAAACCACCCGGAATTCGCCGCAATGCTCGAAACAGCTTCCACGCGATCACACCCTCACGACCACTCATCAATCCCGACGTTTTTTCATGGATCCGATTCAACAGCGCCCGCGAATCACCACACTCGCTCATACGATGAGTCACCAGCGCGTAACTCACCCGATTGCAGGCCGGCAATCCGGAATGACGACCGCTCCGCATACTGATCGGTACGGCAATCCGTATCCACTGCCGCCCCGCCGCAGTCCCAGCCGCCGTATTCCACGCTCGAATCTGCTGGAAACACTCCAGCAACAGCAGGTCGTTGACCGTGACGCCGCAGGCGATGGCCTGCGCCCGCAGATGCGCCGTGCTGGATTCGCTCAGTGTCTGCAGCAGAATGGCCGGATGATGCTCACTGTCCGTGCGACTGCCGGTCGCCTGCTCCTGACTGCTCGCCAGTCGCACCGGACGTCGCAGAAACAAACGACACAGTTTGGCAATCAGAGTCCCAGCCGAACGGCGGGGAACACCGCCAGAAGTGCTGGGTGCAGTTGACGGTTCCGCAGCCGGCAACGTACTGCGGCCGCGCAACAGCTCAGGACGAGGTGGTTCGAATTCCGGTTGCCGTCCACGCTGGGCGCTGTCCGCAGGACCATTGACATCAGGTTGCAGACGACCATAACGCGCCAGCAGCTCGGCAATCAGTTGGACAGCAGCAATTCCGTCAGCACAGGCATGGTGCACCTCCAGCGCCACACGCCAGCGTTCACTGCCGGCGGAAGATCCGGTCCAGACCTGCAGTCGCAGACATTCGCCGGCATGCAGATTCAGCGGGCGAGCCAGCGGGAGCTGACTTTGAGGGTCGGCATGGTCAGCAGCATGCCATTCAATGCTGACGCTCGCAGGAGTACCATCAGGGCGCAAAGCAGCAGCCACCCACCGCAGCTCACCGCCACAGTTTTGAATACGCGCATGCAGCAGGGGATGAGCATCAACCAGTTGGTGCACCGCCACGCGAAACAGAGATTCGTCCAGCCGGCCGTGTCCATCGACCAGCATGACAATCACCATCGGATGCGACGGCCGATCGTCTGTCAGCATGTAGTGTTCGAATTCGGACAACGGCAGTGGAAACACCGAAGACGATGCAATGGTTGCGGCGCAGTGGTCCCCCAGAGCACCAGCGGTGGCCGCAGGCTCGGCAGGTTCAGCAGCGGAAGTCTGAGCAATATCGGCGGTACTGACGTTCATGATCCGAATCCATTCGGGGACGGCAACGCCGTCCGTTCCCGCCGGAGTCTACAGGGAAGGCCGGCCCAACCCCACCGCCAGCACAATGGATTTTCCCAGCTTCCAATGATCTTTCTGCAAAAATGACTCGCCCCCCAAAACCGCAGCCCGGGCTTTCCTGACGAGGGGGACATAAACCGTAGCGTGGGCTTCAGCCCGGGCACGAACTTCTTGTTATCCTTGAAATCCCCAGTGTTTTTCAGGGTATGGGGCCGAGCAGGAATGACGCGAGGGACAAAAACCGTAGCCTGGGCTTTAGCCCGGGCAACCTACGCCCGCCTTCACCCCAACAACACCGCGTTTTTCAACCGGAGGAAGTCGGGCTCACACCCCCAGCCGACTTTTGTCCCCCGCATCAGGAATGCTCGGGCGACCTTTTGTCCTCAGCGTCATTCCTGCCCGGCATGGACAAAAACCGTAGCGTGGGCTTCAGCCCGGGCAACTGACTTACCCCTCCAGCCCGAAAACACTGCGGACCACTCAGTTCACAACACTCCCGGGCTTCTGTGTTCAGCCGCGATTGAAACTGCCACAGCGAGCATTGCTTTCGGTGTGTTTTGTGGTGGTAACTTGCCCGGGCTAAAGCCCACGCTACGGGTGGGGGTCGACCACAGCGTCAGCAATGCCCAGGCAAACCAATGGCGATTCCTTCCGTGTTTTTCCGTGTTCTTCCGTGGCCCAAAAAACCGCGGACAACACCGTTCGAGACACTCCCGGGCTTCCGTGTTCAGCCGCGATTGAAACTGCCACAGCCAAGATTCTCCTGGATCAACGCGAAATCCAGTGCGCGGCGGCAGATTGCATTGCCCGGGTGTTCACCCTCCTCGGCACGCCAATGTATCCCACGCTCCGCGAGAACCTCCCTCCATTCAAACGGGGGGAGTTTGCGATTATTGAACACTGACGTCCGGCTCGGCAGGAGCCTCGCCCTCCCAAGGGCTTGACCGGCTCGGCGGGAGCCCTTGATCTTACGTTGAGCCATTCTCTTTCGAGTCGTTCGTCGTGGTAACTTGCCCGGGCTAAAGCCCACGCTACGGGTGTGGGTGGGGG
>Ga0255093_1001301_pt1 | contig 9728 bp, 7 predicted proteins | sample Colum_Law_RepA_8_2_FD_188437 | JGI IMG/M metagenome (GOLD analysis project Ga0255093, IMG submission 188437) | Freshwater microbial communities from Columbia River, Oregon, United States - Colum_Law_RepA_8d | ecosystem: Environmental > Aquatic > Freshwater > River | place: USA: Oregon | collected...
GGTCTTCATGCCGCCGCCAGCGACGAGCGCGAAGTTCGCGCGTGGCCAGTGGTCGCGGCTGTTCATGTTGTTGATCTTGGGCGTCCGCCCAAACTCGCCCCACATCACCACGGCCACATCACGATCCAGCCCGCGCTCCTTCAAGTCCGTGAGCAGCGCGGAGAGGCCTTGATCCAGCAGCGGGAACTCCTCGCGCGAGCTGGGGAAGTTCATGCCGTCGCCGCCGTGCCAGTCCCAGCGGCTGTAGTTGAGCGACACCACGCGCGCTCCCGCCTCCACGAGCCGCCGGGCGACAAGGAAGTTGCGGATCATGCGCGGCGCGCCATCGCGCTGATAGCGATCGTCATTCACCCCGTAACGCTCGGCCACCTTGGGATGCTCTTTGGAAAGGTCCAACGCGGCGGTGAGCTTGGAATCAGAGAGGATGCCCAGCGCCTGCTGGTTGTAGCTGTCGAGGCCGTCCATCTGGCCGGCGGCGTCGGCATCGCGGCGGAACTGGTCCACCGAGGCCCGCAGCCGCTCGCGATCCTGCAGGCGGTCGAGAGTGATGCCCTGCAAGGTGAGGTTCTGCACGCGGCTGTTGGGATCCTTCGCGACGAGCTGCATCGGGGAATGTGCGTGGCCGAGGAAACCGCCTTCGCCCGGCTCACCCCAAGTGCGGTTGCCGGTGGGATACATGATGGAAAGGTGCGCAGGCGTGCCAGCCGCGGAGCCTTGCACCTTCGAGACGCTGGCACCAAAGCTCGGCCAGCCACCGGCCGGGGCAGTGCGCTTTTCCTTCTGCGTGCGGCCGGTCATGCACTGGTAGCAATCGTGGGCACCGTCGGAGTCAGCGAGCGAGCGGATGAGCGCGAACTGGTCGCCCATCTTGGCCAGACGCGGGAACAACTCGCAGATCTCCATGCCGGGGACATTCGTGGCGATGGGCCGGAACTCGCCGCGAATCTCGCGCGGGGAGTTGGGCTTGAGGTCGAACATGTCAATGTGCGACGGCCCGCCGGGGAGATAGATGTTGATGACAGCCTTGTGCGACCGACCCGTGCCAGCCTGCGCCTCCAACTTCAGCAACTGCGCGAGCGACAGCCCGCCGGCTGCCATGCCGCCGATCTTGAGAAATTCCCGCCGTGCGATTCCATCGCAGTGAGTGTTACCAGCGATTCGTTGGCCGAAGAAGTTGAGCATGGCGGCAGTTAAGTTGGGGAGTCAGACGATGGGGCGGAAAAAGGTATTCTGGCACGCTTGGGGTTTCGGAGCGCCTGTCTCCGAGGCGGCGCTCCGGCGCATCAGGCAAGTATTCCCTTCACCAGTTCGCCATGGATGTCCGTGAGACGGTAGTCGCGCCCCTCGTGGCGATGGGTGAGCTTGAGATGGTCGACACCGAGGAGGTGCAACAGCGTCGCGTGGAAGTCGTGCACGCTCACGGGATCCTTGGTGATGTTGTAGCCGAAGTCGTCGGTCGCGCCGTGGACCGCGCCCGCCTTGAAGCCGCCGCCCGCCGCCCAGATGGAGAAACAGCGCGGATGATGGTCACGCCCAAAGCTCTCCGGCTTGATCTCGCCCTGGCTGTAGGCGGTCCGTCCGAACTCGCCACCCCAGATGACGATGGTGTCCTTGAGCAGGCCGCGTTGCTTCAGATCCTTCACCAGCGCGGCCGCGCCCTGATCCACTTCCTTCGCCTTGTTGGGCATGGCTTTGGGCAGCCCGCCGTGATGATCCCAGTCGCGGTGGTTCAACTGGATGAAGCGCGCGCCGCGCTCGGCGAGGCGGCGGGCGATGATGCAGTTGGCGGCAAAGCTGGCCGCGCCCTTCTTAGCGCCGTAAAGCTCGAAGGTGGAATCCGGCTCCTGTGAGAGGTCCATCAGCTCCGGCACGCTGGTCTGCATGCGGAAGGCCAGCTCGTAGTTCTCAATTTGCGCGGCGATGGCAGGGTCGCCCAACGCGCCGAGCTGAAGCCGGTTCAGCTCGTTCATCGCGTCAATCGTCGAGCGACGCGCGGCGGAGCTGAGGCCGGGAGGATTCGACAAGTAGAGCACCGCGTCGCCCGCCGCGCGGAACGTGACCGCGCCGTGCTGCGCAGGGAGGAAGCCCGGGCCCCAGTAGCGGGATTGCAGCGGCTGGCCGCCACCGCCGGAGTTAAGGCAGATGTAGGCGGGCAGGTCGGCGTTCTCGCTGCCGAGACCGTAGCTGGCCCACGCGCCCATCGTTGGGCGGCCCGGCTGCTGGTGGCCGGTGCCGAAGAAAGTGACGGCGGGATCGTGGTTGATGGCCTCGGTGAACATCGAGCGGATGCAGGTCATCTCGTCCGCGATGCTGGCGATGTTCGGAATCACCTCGCTGAACTCCGTGCCGCTCTGGCCGTGCTTGGTGAACTTGAAGGGCGAGCCGACGCAGAAAAGATTCTTCTGTCCGCTGGTCATGCCGGTGATGCGCTGGCCCTGGCGGATGGAGTCGGGCAAGTCCTTGCCGGTCATCTCGACGAGCTTGGGCTTGGGATCGTAGAGGTCGAGGTGCGACGGCGCGCCGGACATGAAGAGGTAGATGACGCGCTTGGCCTTGGGCTCGTGGTGCAGGCGCTTGAGCAGGCCGGGCACGGCGGGGCCGTTGCCGGGGATGGCCGCGAAGGCGGAGGGCTTCAGCAGCGACGCGAGCGCGAGCGCGCCGAGGCCGGTGGAGTTGCGCTGGAGGAACGCGCGGCGAGTGAGTTGGGCGGGGTCAATCATGGGGTGCATGGGAGATTGAAGAGGAGTGGGTGGGCGACGGGCATCGCAGCGAGGATAGAGGATAGAAGATAGAAGAGAGAGCTGTGCCCGTGGCCTGCCCTTGCCCTCCTCTATCCTCTATCTTCTCTGCTCTATCTTCTCGGTGGCTCATGCTGGTTCAGTGTCTGCCGACGTGTCCGTCATCACTGGCTGATGGTTTCATTCAAGTTGAGGATGACGTTCGCCACGGCGGTCCAGGCGGCGAGTTCGGTGGGGTTCGCGCCGTCGGGGTTTTTGAAGTCGCCGACTTTCAGGAGGGATTCGGCGGCGGGCTTCTCGGCGGTGAAGAGTTCGCGTTGCTTCGCCAAGGTCTTTTCCATGATGGCGCGCTCGACGGAGCTGGGGTTCCGGGCGAGCGCGAGCCGCCAGGCGTAGGAAAGCTTCGAGGCGTCATCGGCTCCGCCTTCCTTCTGGATGCGGACGGCGAAGGCGCGGGCGGCCTCGACGTAAACCGGGTCGTTCATCAGCACGAGCGATTGAAGCGGGGTGCTGGTGCGGGCGCGACCGGCGGCGCAAACCTCGCGGTTCGGCGCGTCGAAGGTGAGCAGGCTCGGATACGGCGTGCTGCGGCGGTGGTAGATGTAGAGGGCGCGGCGGTATTGGCCGTCATCGCGCTGGTGCTTCCAGCCGCCACCGGCCATCTCGTTCACTTCCCAAATGCCGGGTGGCTGATATGGGAAGACGGGCTTGCCGCCGAGCTTCGGGTTCAGCAGGCCGGCGATGGCAAGGGCGTTGTCGCGGACGAATTCGGCGTCCAGGCGACCGCGCGGGCCACGAGCAAGGAGGCGGTTCTCGCTGTCTTTGGCGAGCAGCGCGGGCGTGACGGCGGCGCTCTGGCGGAACGCGTGGCTCATCACTATCTGCTTGAGCGTGCGCTTCACATCCCAGTCGCGCGCGAAGTCGGCGGCGAGCCAGTTCAGCAACTCGGGATGGCTCGGCCATTCGCCCTGCGAGCCGAAGTCGTTCACGGTCTTCACGAGGCCAGTGCCGAACATCATGGCCCAGAAACGGTTCACGGCTACGCGCGCGGTGAGCGGGTGCTGCGGCGAGGCGAGCCAGTTGGCGAGGTCGAGGCGCGTGAGGCGGTTGGTCGAGGCGGTCGCGGGCTTGGGCAGAAACGCGGGGAACGCGGCCTCTACCTTGTCGCCGTTCTTGTCATACGCACCGCGCACCTTGATGAACGTGTCGCGCGGCTTCTCCATCTCGGCCATGACCATCACGCTCGGGATGAGCTTGTCGAAGTCGGTCTTGGCCTTGCGCGCGTCCTCGGCGGACTTCTTCGCGGCGAGGTAATCGGTGGCCTGTGTTTCGCGGAAGAACTTCCGCAGCTTGTCGGTTTGCTCCTTCGTGCGCTTGGCTTTCTCGATGGTCGCGAGCGCGATGGTCGGCCCGCCGGCGAGCGTGGCGACTTCCTTCTCCGTGAGCGCGCGCGGGAAGATGTGCAGTTCATCCACGCGACCCGTGAAGGGCGAGCCGCCGCCGCCGCGCCGACCGATGGCAAACGGTGCGGTGGTCTTGATGGTGCCGGGGAGTTTGTCCTTGAGCGTCTTGGTCGCGACGGGCTGGCCATTGACGAAGACCTTCACGCCCGCCGCCTTGCCCGAGCCGTCGTAGGTGAACGCGAGGTGCTGGAAGGTGTCGGCGGCCAATTCCTTCTCCGTCTGAACATGGATGACTTCCTCAGGCCACTTGTGGATGAGGTGAACGCTCGCTTTCCCGGCCGCGAACTCGATGTCCCAGCCACGGTAATTCGGGGCGTTCTCCATCTTGCCCAGCGGCGCGCCGGTGGTCTTCGCGCTGGTGCGGACCCAGAGGCCGGCGCTGAACTTGTCGCCCTTGTCGAAGTCGTAGCGCGTGCCGAGGTCGGCGTGGCCCTTGCCGTTGAGGAGCAGCGCATTGCCCTCCACGCCGTCAGCGAAACCCGTCTCGCCCTTCAACTCGGCCTCGATTTCCTTGCCGTCGTGGGTGACGCCGTGGGCGTTGGTGTTGAGCGGGAAGTGGTCGTAAGGGCCGGCGACGCTGCGGGCATTCGGGTCGGTGGTGATTTTGGTCTCCCAAGCGAGCTGCGCGGCATCGAGCTTGCCTTCGAGCTCTTTCACCTGCTGGTCGGCGGAGGTGATTTGCGAGGCGAGCTTCGCCAGTTCCTTCTCCTGCTCGGGCGACGGCACGGCCATGCGCGGCTCGGGGTTGAGCGTGCGGGTGCCATCCTTGCCCTTTTCCGGGACGTTATGGAAGAAGGCGTAAAGGCTGTAAAAGTCGCGCGTGGTGACGGGGTCGTATTTGTGGTCGTGGCACTGCGCGCAGGCAATGGACATGCCAAACCAGGTCGTGCCCAGCGTGCTCACGCGGTCCACGAGGTAGATGTTGAGATACTCGGCGTCGATGATGCCGCCCTCGTCGGAGGTCATCACGTTGCGCATGAAGCCGCTGGCAATCTTCTGGTCCACCGTGGCATTGGGCAGAAGATCGCCGGCGAGCTGCTCGATGGTGAAGCGGTTGAAGGGCTTGTTGTCGTTGAAGGCGCGCACAACCCAGTCACGCCAGAGCCAGGTCTCGCGCAGGGAATCGTTGTGGTAGCCTGCGGAGTCCGAGTGGCGGGCGAGATCGAGCCAGGGGACCGCAAGCCGCTCGCCGTAGTGCGGGGAGGCGAGCAGGCGGTCCACCACGTTCTCATAGGCCCGCGGCGACTTGTCGGCGAGGAAGGCGTCCACTTCAGCGGGCTTGGGCGGGAGGCCCGTGAGGGCGAGGGTGACGCGGCGGAGGAGCGCTTCGCGCGGGGCTTCGGGCTGGAACTTGAGCTTCTCGGCTTCGAGCTTGTCGGCGAGGAAGGCGTCGATGGGATTGCCGATTGCCGATTGCCGATTGCCGCTTTTTGGAACGGCGGGTGGCACCGCCGGCTCAAACGCCCAGTGCCCCGCATACTTCGCACCCTCGGCCACCCAGCGGCGGAACAGCTCCTTCTGCGCAGGCGTGATCTCCTTGTGGGCGGCCGACGGCGGCATGAGATCATCGGCGTCCTTGGTGAAGAGCCGCGCGATGATTTCGGACTGTTCCGGTTTGCCGGGGACGATGGCGGGCTTGCCGGAGGTGCCGGCCTTGAGCGCCTCCTCGCGCACATCGAGCCGGAGCTTGCCCTTGCGCGCCTTGTCGTCGAAGCCGTGACACTTGAAGCACGTGTCCGACATGAGGGGCCGGATGTCGCGGTTAAAGTCCACCGGAGCCGGCTTGGCGCTGGAAACCGCGCCTCCGACAGGCCCGGCCACGAGGCTCAGAAACGTCAGTGCGACGGCGATGCGAAAACTATTCACAGGCATAAGCACGGCGTTTGACCCGCAGATTTAAGGCCTTATTCGCAAGGCTTTGCTGACTGAAACCGCCGCCGAATCTGGCACCCGTCAATCTCCCGGGAGGGAATCATCCGTGGGCCGGTCACCGTGCCTCAACCATACAGCGGCTGCGGCGTGAAGGTGTCGTATTCTAGGTTGCGCATGTGCTGGTTCACCCAGAAGCCCGCCAGCACGTTGCCCAGCCCCGCCGCCACAAGGAAGCCCACGCCAAACCACCGCTCCCCCGCCATGATGCTGCCGTAGGTGACAATCAGGTTGGTCGCGGCGAACACCGCGCAGGCGATCATCGCGTCCCGGCGCTTGTCGAGATAGTGCAGCACCATCAACAACGACATGAACACGACGAGCAGGAAGGTGCCGAGCAGGGCGATTTGGAAGATGCCGGCCTGCACCGCCCCCAGGCCGATGATGGGCAGGATGCGCTCGGCCCCCAAGATGAGCACCACGGTGAAGAGCCCCTGCACCTTGAGCAGCAGGCCGAAGCCGTCCTGCAACGCGGTGATCATGGCCTGCTTGCGCTCGGTGACCTGGGCCAGCGTGCCCTTCTTCAGCACATGCTGGAAGAACTGGTGGTTGGCATCCGCAAACTCGGTCTCGAGCTTGAGCAGAAACACCGCCATGCCCGGCACGATGGTCAGGAAGGCGAAATAGACCACCCGGTCATACACCGGCGCGGAATGCAGCAGGCCGGCCACCTTTTCGGCGGCCGGGTCCAGCCACCAGAAGAGGAATTTGTCGATCCAGATGCCAAGGTTGTAGAAGAGCCCGCAGAGCGCCAACTGCCAATACTTGCGGAAGCAGCGGAGGAAGTCCGGGTCGCCAATGGCCCGGTTCCCCACTTCCTTGTAGATGGCCCGGAAGAGCAGCAGCACCAGCACGCCTTGCCCCAGGGTGAATCCGACCATCGCCCCCGTCACCCCATGCCACCGGCCGCAAATCCACGCGCCCACGAAACTGGCGATGCTCCCGAAGAAGAAGCCCCACAGCACCTGCGCGTAATCCTTGATGGCGGTGAGGAAGATGCTGGCCACCCAGGTGCCGCCCACAAAGGTCATCAGCATCGCCGCCGCCAGCCGGAACAGCAGCGGCCCGGGCACGCAGCCCACAAAAATGACCAGCCCCACCACGGAGAACATCAGCATGCTCCACGCGATCGAAAAGACGAACGTGGGGTAAATCCGCTCCGGTTGCCGGGAATACTCGTGGTCCGCCGCGTGACGGGTGAGCACCATCTGGATGGGCCCGCTCAACACCAGCGTGATGGCATAGACCAGCGAGATGCTGACAAAGAAGGGTTGCAGTTCATCCGCGTCACTCACCGCAGTGAGCACGGCCCCGAGCATCCCGAGGGAAATCACCGATACCAGCCAGGGCCCACTGCCGATGAGTGCGGCGTAGCCATAAGCCTGCAGCAGCCCGGTGTAACCCTGCTTGGCCAACAGCTTGTTAAGTTCAAAACCGACGCCTGCCATGCCTGTGCGCGCTAGCTTGCTGAGGCGGCGGGCGAAGCCAAGTCCTCATTTCATGGAGTCAGCCCGTCGGCAAATGCACGCCCTTGAGGGTCGTCGCCAGCAGCAGCGCCAGCTTGTAGCCCAGCGCGATCGCCGCGATCAACAGCATCGCCCCGGCTCCGCGCGACATGTTCAGCATCGCCTTGTCAGAGAGATGCCGGTGCCCTATCGAGACCACGTAGCTCAGGAGGGTGAACCACGCCAGCCCGCCCGTGGCCACCCCGGTGATGCAGAAGGACTTGCTCGTCCAGTTCGGGTCCACCCACTCATGGGACAGGAAGGTGGCGGACAGGGCCACCCACAGCAGCAGCACGCCGGGATTGCCCAGCGTCCGCACAAAGCCCGTCATGAACGCCGTGTGGGGATGCAGCCGGACCTCGATGCGCTCCGCACTGCGGGAAGTCGTCTTCACCTCCTTCGCGAACATGTATTTGAAGCCCAGGTAGCTCATCAATGCGAAGCTGGCGAGCTGCAGGATTGCCTTGGCGACGTTGGTGGTGAACAGCTCCGAGAAGCCCGCAAACCCGATCGCGCAGTAGATCGCCTCCATCAACACCGACCCGGCCCCGATGAAGAACGCCCAGCGGAACCCGCGCTCCGCCCCCTCGTGAATGATGGTCACGTTGATGGGCCCCACCGGGATGGACACCAGGAAGCCGCTGATCAACCCCGTCAAGAAGGCCTCAAAAAAAGGAAAGTCGGCAAACATGACTCAGGAACCCGGCTGCTCCGAATCCTCCTCGTCATCCTCCTCGATGTCGTGCCGCATCTGCCGGGAAATGTGCGGGCGCACGAAGCCGTAAATCAGATACAGCGTGAAGACCAGCGGGGCCACCACCGGCAGGATGCGTTCCCACAGCACAAAGAAGCACGCCAGCACCAGGAGGATGGTGAGCATTTTGTGGAACGGCTTGGCCCCCCGCCAGTTCAGCTTCTTAAACGATGGGTATCTGATCTCGCTGACCATCAGGTAGGAGAGGAAGAGCAGCAGCACGGGCAGCACGTAACGCCAAGTGCCCACGGCGAAGTTCTTCTCATCCCACCACATCAGGAAGAGCGTGAGCGACGCGACCATCCCGGCCGCGGCCGGGATGGGGACGCCTGTGAACTCCCCGCTGTTGTTGTTCTGGGTCTTCGGCAGCAGGGCCAGGCAGTTGAACCGGGCTAGCCGGAACGCCCCGCAAATCAGATAGACCGCCGCGATGAGCCACCCCAGCTCCTGCACATCTTGAAACACATCCCGCAGCACGATGCGATGCACGAGGAAGGCCGGGGCCACGCCAAAGGAAACCACGTCGGCCAGCGAGTCGAACTCCCGGCCAAAGGGGCTTTCCTTGCCCACCATCCGCGCCACGCGGCCATCAAGCAGGTCAAATATGCAGGCCAGCAGGATGTAGAGCAGCGCCGCGCGGATGTTGGGATACGGTGCCTCCAGCTTCGACTCGACGATCTTGGTGATGGCCAGAAAGCCGCAGAAGAGGTTGCCGGCCGTCATCAAGTTCGGCAGGAAGTAAATCTTCAGCTTCGCGTCCTCCTCGGAGCCGTGCGTGGGAATGGGCTGCGGTGCCTCCATGGGAATTCAGGCGCTCAAGGTTTTGCGTGCTGCACGGGGCAGGATGTTAGTCACAGCCCCCCGCTTGGGAAGCCAAACCTTCCCGCGGCGGCGGTGAACGGCGGTTCTGCGCCGATTTCGCCGTTGACGCTTGGGTTGAGCGGCCCGTAGGCTTTTCGCATAACTGCTCGGCTGCGTGTCGCACGTCCGGCGGAAAGTTCTCATGGCCGAAGGTTATTGCGTCAAATGCAAGGCGAAGAAGGAAATCACCGACGGCGTTGAAGAGGTGATGAAGAACGGGCGCAAGGCCATCAAGGGTCGGTGCCCCGCCTGCGGCACGGTGATGTTCAAGATTTTGGGCGGCAAGGCTGCGGCCGTTCCGCCGTCGGCTCCGGAGCCGCCCGCTGCCTGATCGGTCGGTTATTTCTCCCCCATTCTCATGGCCCAGCAACTCGCCTACGTCATCGTCACGCCTTATACCCTGGCTAAATCCCGCACTGGCGGCATTCTGGCCCGGCTGATCAGCCGCACGGGTTTGGAACTCGTCGCCGCCCGCCTC
>Ga0255093_1001309_pt1 | contig 9694 bp, 5 predicted proteins | sample Colum_Law_RepA_8_2_FD_188437 | JGI IMG/M metagenome (GOLD analysis project Ga0255093, IMG submission 188437) | Freshwater microbial communities from Columbia River, Oregon, United States - Colum_Law_RepA_8d | ecosystem: Environmental > Aquatic > Freshwater > River | place: USA: Oregon | collected...
GCATTGGGGTCCGGTGCCGGAGCATTCGGGTCCGGTGCCGGAGCATTCGGGTCCGGTGTCGGAGCATTCGGGTCTGGTGTCGGAGCATTCGGGTCTGGTGTCGGAGCATTCGGGTCTGGTGCCGGAGCGTTCGGATCCGGTGCCGGAGCGTTCGGGTCCGGTGCCGGAGCATTCGGGTCCGGTGCCGGAGCGTTCGGATCTGGTGCCGGAGCGTTTGGGTCCGGTGCCGGAGCATTCGGATCCGGTGCCGAAGCGTTCGGGTCGGTGGAAGGCGTCGTCACGGGGGCGGCGGTCGCCCGTTCTTCAACACTGGCCGCCTCGGTTGCCTCAGCAGCATTTGCTTCCTGGGCAGACTGGTACAAAGTCATCAGGCCACCGATTTTGACAGTAATCAGCAGTTGGTCTGACATTGCGAGGCTGAGCATCTGCTGGGCTCGCTGAGTCGGGGAACTGGCGAAGCCCTGCATACCCGGACCTCCGGACATGCCGCCTGCACCACTCAGGCCCCCACCCAGTTCTCCTGGCATACCACCTCCGGGGCCGCCTTTGCCCGGCATTCCCGCACCGCCCATCATCGGCATACCCGCGCCCTGGCCCATACCCATGCCAGCGCCCATACCCATTCCGGGAGCCATGCCCATACCCGCACCCATGCCAGGTGCCATACCCATCCCAGCACCCATACCCGGTGGCATTCCACCACCACCAGCGAGGTCATCAGAGCCGCCGAAACCACCGCCGGCGCCACCGACCGAGGCTGCCGAGCCAGACACGGTTTGAATTTCAACGCGAACAATTTCCACGGGGAAATCCGAGTCTGTCAGCGAGGCCAGCAGTTCGGGCAATTTGTCATCTCGAACTCGCACGTCCAGCAGGAACGCTCGAGTCTTGTAGGAGTCAGCAACTTCATCAACGTACCTTTTCTCTTCAGTTGCTGCGGCACCCCCGCCACCCCCGGCATCTCCGCCTCCGGCGCCCATGCCGGCGGACATTTCGGACATGCCCATGCTGCCCATGCCTCCTTTGCCGGGCATGCCACCCATCATTCCGCCACCACCCCCGGCAGCCGCGGAAGCATCAGCTCCAAACTCTTCTCCAAGAATGTCGCTGCCAGCGTTGCCCTCGAAATCCTTGCCTGGGTAGGAGCCAATTGCGGCACCACCGCCACCTCCCATGATCCCACCGTCTCCACCGCCAGCGGATGCCGCACCACTGGTTTCCATCATGCCACCCATACCGCCCATGCCACCCATCCCACCTGCTCCGGCCCCGGGGGCGGACGGAGTCGCGTTGCGATCACCACCTCGCAGAGTCAGTCGATAGATTTCCCGAACGGGTGCTTCGGTGATGCGTTCGGCGTTGCCATTGACATTGTTGATGGAATTCAGCAATGAGCGGAGCAACCAGATGTCTTCCTGAGCATCCCAGATTTCCTTGGATTCAGGGGGGCGTGTCGTCCATCCGTTGTAGGGGCGGTGCGTGATGCGGTTGGAGTCCACGACGACCAGCCCTTCGCCTGTTTCAATCTGAAACGGGCGAACGATTTTCAGCATTTCTTCAATCTCGGAGCCATAGATGGATGCCCAGAGTTCTCGTGTCAGCTGGTCTTTGATCTGATCCTGGAAGTTGATGCCTTTCATTTTCTCAGCGACTTTGGCGGGCCACTGTCGAGCACTTTTCTGGCGTTCGCGAAGCTGGGTCGACGCTGTTTTGAATGATGCTGCGTCTGCCTCATTCTTCAGTTTTGCAGCATCCACCCAGCGGCTATTCGGGGCGTCGGCGTTGGACTTCGCCTCGGTGAACGATCCCTTCACTGCCGTTTCCCGGGCTGCGATGGCTTCGCCGAGCGACCCGCTGGCAAGGAACCAACCGGTCACCGTAAAGATCAGCGCGAAACCGAAACAGATCCAGTAGTGATGTCTGATCAGCGGCTGAAGCTTGTCCATGGCTGGATGTCCTTTGTACTGCCTGAGATACCGTATTCGAAGCTGCGTGGTTTGAAGAGAGAATTTCAGCCGGGAGGGACTATTGTGCCGCTGCAGGTGCTGCTGCCGGGTCTGCCGGTGCCGCTGCGGCATCGCCACCACCTGCGGTTGCAGCCGCTGTCATTCGAGGATCCTCGGGTTTGCGGTCCCGGTCGACAGTCGGAGTCCAGATGAACTGAACGACGAAATCCGATCGATCAAGAACCTGCAGTTGTTTTTGTTCCTGCTGCTGGAAGATTGGTCCCTGAGCCCCGGTAAGCTGGTTGGGGTCGTTGCCTGTTCCCTCGCCGCCAGCTCCAGGAGCACCGCGTTTTCCTGGACCCATCATGCCGGCGCCGGAACCCATTCCCGGAGGCCCCATGGCGGCCCCACCGGCCATTCCCGGTGGTCCCATGGCGGCACCACCCATTCCCGGAGGTCCCATGCCACTGCGCATCCCGGCACCAGACATCATACCAGCGCCTCCGGACATGCCCGGTGGCATTCCAACGCCACCAGAGGAAGCGAGGTCACCGCCATCGGCACCACTGCCACCCAGCATTCCGTCCATCATGCCACCGCCCAGCATGCCACCGCCCATCATGCCACCGCCGGTCATCATCCCGCTGGTGGGTTGATTGGGGTCGTACTGCATCGGGGATTTGAGGCAATAAGCGACGATTGGGTAGGAAATTCCAAGTTGGCCCACAGGTACGTCGACGCCACCGGCATCCAGCGTCCACTTGCGCAGATTGCTGACGAAAGCACTTTCAACAAACCGTCTGTCAGTCGCCTCGAACGGCAGGTCCTTGTGGTTGTAGAAGTGGAACCCACGCAGGGTAACGATGTAACCGGGGGCTGCCGCGGGCGCTGTCTGGTCGGGAACAGCAAACAGTTCGGTCTGACCGGCGTCCACGAACTTCTTGTGCCACTCAGCAACATCCGTTACTTTTCGAGTGGTTATGGACGTCAGGCGAATCTTTTTCTGCTTCATGATGTCCGTTTCATCAAGAGCATTGCCCTCTTCGCTGGGCAGGCACTCATTCACCGCTTTGAACAGTTCCATCCACATGGATCGTTTTTCCAGTGGAGCCACGAGTTGGGCGATATTGTCCAGAGTCGTCTTGTGGGCTGCCAGCTCGCCGTCAAATGCAGTTTTCTGGGTCCCGATTTCTCCCTGCACGGATTTTACGTACTTCTGGGAATCGTCCCACTTCTTTTCGCTCCAGGACTGCAGCACACTGGCACTGCCGATCGTGCTGATACCCATGGCCAGCAGCAGTCCGGCAGCACCAGCCACGGCCCACGGCTTCTTGGCACGGATCTTTCGATCCATGGCAATCTCAGGCGGCAGCAATGTTGTGCGAATACGAGTTCTGCCGAGTGCCTGCAGGGCGAGGCCGTAGGGGACGGCAAAAGTCATGATATTTTCTGAGAACAGCGGATCGGTGAGCACCGAATCCCCGGTGACTCCGCGGAGCGTCTCCAATCGCTCGACCGTGTACTGCTGCAGATTCTGCTCGAGGAATCGCTGCAGGCCGGCCAGTCGGAATCCATTGCCGACACCAATGATGCGACGGATACGAGCAGACCGGTTCACGCTGCCGAAAAATCCGATCGTGCGCTGAATTTCCGAGACGAAATCATTGAAGACAGGACGCATCGCCTGGAAGACCGCTTTGGGATCCGGTGCCTTCGTGGCATTGCACTTCAGGTGCTCAGCCTTGGCAAAGGTCAGTTTCATTTCGCGAGTCAGAGCGCGAGTGAAATGGTTGCCTCCAATCGGAACATTTCGAATCCAGATGCTGCGTCCGTTGGACACCAGCATGGTGGAATTGTCGGAGCCCATGTCCAGCACAATCTGGTAATCCTCCTGAGCCGGGGGCTCAGGAGTTTCCGCAGTGCGACGGAAACCAAGCACATCGTAAGAGAGGAAATTGTAGAGGGCCAAAGGTGCCATCTGTACGAGTTCAACTTCGCGGCCCGTCTGAGTGAAGGGTTTCATGGCGTCGTAAACCAGTTCGCGTTTCATGGCAAACAGGCCCACCTCGGCCTCCAGCATGAAACCGCTTTCCTCCACACCACCACCCACGGGCTGATAATCCCAGATCACATCGTTCAGGTCGAAGGGGATCTGCTGCCGCGCTTCGTAGCGGACAATCTCAGCCACCTTGCTGCTCTCCACCGGTGGCAGCTTGATAAACTTGGCCAGCGAACTCTGGCCCGGAACACTGATCGCAATCAGATCCCCGTCGACCTTGTTCCGCTCAAGAAACGTTTTCATCGCCTCGCGAATCAGTTCTTCAGGGATCGCGTCGGGCTGACTGAGAATTTTCGGGTGAGCGATGTAATCAAAGGCTACCGCAAAGACCTTCTGGCCGTCCTCTGAGGTCCGCAGCTTGATCGCCTTCAGGCCCGCCTGCCCAATGTCAATGCCCCACGCACTTTTTGTTTCGGCCATGACTTATCCCCAGAACACAGTGAAGTTTCAGTGATGATTCGCTGTGTGAGTGCCTTTGTGGTTGCTTTTACGAATGCCTGTGCTGGTTGAACCCGATCTCGTCAGTTTGACTGACAACGGTAGAAACAATGTCCCTGCCCTGTCCCACACATGCCCGCCCAGCCATCATTGCTGTGTAGTGTTCATGTGTTTAGTTCTGTGCAGAGATGCAATTTCAGACCTGTCGCAGACGCTCAGCGTATCAGCGGAAATCCCCTGCAGTCAACCAAATTGGAGCCCTGCGAGTGGGTTCGATGATGAGCTCAACGGAGTTTTGACGGTGAAGGAGACCATTGTGTTCCGGAAAATCGGCAGGAAAATGGAAAAAGGACGCGGGAAACAGCTCAAGGCTGCGGAAACGACGCGATCTGCAGCGATTGGACGGATCGCACCGGTTTTTTCCCGCGGCTGGCTGGCACCCGCTAAAGCTTACTGCCACTGGCCAGTCGGCGCAGGGCGTTCTGGACGACTTCCTCGATGCATTCGATGGCCTTGTCGCAGATTTCCCCGATCAATTCAGGCGTCATTCCCGGCGCCGGCATCAGGACGATTACGTCTCCGAGTGGTCTGAGGATGAGGCCGCGGCGGCGAGCAGCCAGAGTCACGTGGTGTCCGATGCGGAATTCCACGGGGAAGGGCGTCAAAGAATCGCGTTCGAGCACCAGTTCGATGCCGACCATCAGTCCACGCTGGCGGACCTCCGCCACCTGGGGGTGCTGCTCGAGCCCCGCCAGTCGCTGGCGAATCACCGTCGCTGCCAGCGCGGCATTCTGCAGCACGTGGCGGTCCTCAAACAGTTTCAGTGACGCCAGTCCGGCAGCACAGGCGAGCGCATTTCCTGTGTAGGTGTGACCGTGGTAGAACGTGCGGCCCTGCCAGGGGTCTCCGAGAAATGCTGCGTACACGCGTTCGGTTGTCAGCGTTGCTCCCAGAGGCAGATACCCTCCTGAGATACCTTTGGCGAGGCAGAGAAAATCGGGCTGCACCTGCTCCTGTTCGCACGCAAACAACGTTCCGGTGCGTCCGAATCCCGTGGCGACTTCGTCGGCGATCAGAAGCACGTTATAGCGGTCGCACAACTGCCGCACATGCCGGAGATATCCTGTTGGGTGGACCAGAATCCCGGCTGCTCCCTGCACCAGCGGTTCCATCACAACAGCGGCGACCTGCTGGTGATTCTCACGCAACTGTCGCTCGACCTCATCGAAGCAGTGCTGGAGCCAGGTTTCGCGGGAGTGTCCTGCCGGGACTCGCAGTGCCACGGGGGACGGTACCGTGAGTGTGCGGAACAGCAGGTGCCTGTAGGATCGATGAAAGAGGTCAATACCGCCTACACTGACGGTACCAAGCGTGTCTCCGTGATAGGCGTTACCGATGCACAGAAACATGCTGCGATCTTCACCGTCCGAGGATTTCTGCCGGTGATACTGGTAGGCCATCTTGAGTGCAACCTCAACGGTCGTTGCTCCGCTGTCCGAATAGAAGACGCGGGAGAGACCAGCCGGGGCGCGGTCGATCAGGGCGCGAGCGAGTCGAATGGAGGGTTCGGACGCAAGCCCCAGCAGTGTGGAGTGGGCGACGTGGTCCAGTTGACTGCGGATGGCTGCGTCAATTTCCGGGACGCGGTGTCCGTGCACATTGCACCAGAGTGAAGAAATGCCGTCGAGATATCGGCGACCTTCGGTATCCTGCAGAAAAAATCCATCGCTGGCCGTGATGATGGGGGCCTGCTCTTTGATCCATGCGGACATGGGTGTGAACGGGTGCCACAGGCAGTCGTTATCCCAGTCCCGCAGCGGTGCATCCGGTGCGAGAAAATCGGCGATCATTGTCGGCCACCTGTCCATTCCGGACTCCATTCCGGAATACCACCGTTCTGCAACTGCTGAAAGTAGAGCTGATGGAAGGGGCGGATTTTTGACATCGGCGCCGATTCATTCACAAGCAGCGGTCGGGTCTGTTCCCACCAGTCATCCCAGGCCTTGCGCATTTTCAGCACCACATCCGGGTGCTGATCAATGACATTGGTCTGCTGGCCGGGGTCAGCCTGCATGTCAAACAGAAATTCGTTGTTAACGAACCGAAACTGCTGACTGCGGATGCTGAAGTTCTTCAGCTTAAAATCATCCGGATTGGCTGCTGTGGGCCAGCGTCCAACATGTGTGAACAGATACCGATCAGGCCACTCTGCTGCGGGGTTCCGCAGCAGTGGAAGCAGGCTGCGACCTTCCACCTGACCGGCAGGGTTTTCCGCTCCTGCGAGTTCGGCCAGAGTCGGAAAGATGTCGATATCGCCGGCGATCCGATCGACATCACGTCCGCCCGGCCAGCGACCGTCCCCGCGGACGAGGAATGGCACGCGAATTCCGCCTTCGTCGGGAGATCCCTTGAGGCCCTTCATCCCGGCGTTGAAGAATGGCATGCGGTTTCCTTCGGGTGTGCTTCCGAGTGACTGCCCTGCCCTGCCTGAACCACCACCGGTCATACCATTGTCCGACATGAAGATCACGACGGTGTTGTTCATCAGGTCATCACCATGCAGGTGCAGCAGCAGGCGACCGACGTTATGGTCAATGTTTTCAATCATTCCATAGAACGCCGCCTGATCTTCTCCGAAGCCTGCCTTCAGAAACCTCTGTTTCCAGTCGTCGGGTGCAAGATAAGGGGCATGCGGGGCGTTGGGGGCCACGTACGCAAAGAATGGCTGGTTCCGCTGAGATGTGCGATGAATCCAGTCAATTGCGGCAGTGAAGAACACGTCGGTGCAGAAGCCGCGAGTTTTTTTGAAGACGGTGTTGTGCCTGATGACGGGATCGAAATAGGAGTTGTCCGGAACGTCGGCACAGCTGCAGTCATAGGTCTGGCCAATTCCGCCTGCGCCATGGATGAACACCTCATCAAACCCCCGCCGATGCGGCTGGTATGGTTCTTCATCACCAAGATGCCATTTGCCGAAGATGCCGGTCTGATAGCCGACAGAGCGGAGGGACTGTGCGAGAGTTACAGCGTTGAGGGTCAGTCGTTCACGTTCAAGAATCGTGTGCGTGACTCCGTTTCTCATGGAGTGTCGGCCGGTCATGAGTGCCGAGCGAGTGGGGCTGCAGGTCGGCGACACAAGAAATCGTGTAAAGCGGGTGCTGCGGTCGTACAGGTCGTCCAGATTGGGTGTGCGGATCCAGGGATGCCCGTGTCGGGCGAGCGGTGGATATCCCTGGTCATCGGTGATGATCAGGACAATATTGGGCTGGCGGGGGACGGCCGGTTCATCGGCCGCCTGGAGGGCTGCGGGTCCGCCGAGCATCAGCAGCAGTATCAGTATGCGGGTTTTCATGGTGTGCAGTCCCTGTGTCAGCGCGCTGTCCAACCACCGTCCACTGTCAACAGACTGCCAGTCATATAGCTGGCAGCGGGGCTGCAGGCCAGCAGGGCTGCTCCCTGCAACTCCTTCAGCTCCCCCCAGCGATTCATGGCGGTGGCACCGATGATGTGCAGGCGGGCTTCTTCCGTATCGGCAATCGGGATGTTCATGGGAGTCAGGAATGGTCCGGGGCAGATGGCGTTGCAGACAACTCCGGTCTGTGCCAGTTCCAGTCCCAGCGCCCGAGTCATCTGTACGACGGCTCCCTTGCTGGATGTGTAGGGAGTCCGGTTGGCGAGTCCGACCACACCGAGGGCACTGGCGATGTTGCAGATGCGACCGTACCGTCGCGTGATCATGTGCGGAATCACGGCGCGGCAGGTGAGCCACGTGCCTTCCACATTCGTTCGCTGGACATCCCGAAACTGTTCCAGTGAGAGCTGGTGGATTGGCCCCCGGATGTTGATTCCGGCGCTGTTGACAAGAATGTCAATACGCCCGGTCTGATCCAGTACCTGCTGAACCATAGCCGTGACGGCCTGCTCGCTGCCCACATCGCAGGTAACTGCGAAGCTGCGAACACCCCAGGCGGACTGAATCTGTGCCGCGGTTTCCGAGGCTTCCTGCAGGTTCCGGCTGACAATCACCGTTGCGGCACCTGCAGAGGCCAGTCCGGCGGCAATCACAGCGCCCAGTCCCCGGGCTCCGCCCGTGATGACGGCCACCTGATCAGGCATGTCAAACAGTCGAATTCCGGGGAGCGTGTGTGGGTTGAGTGCGAGGTCGGTCACCGATGTGTTCCGTAATTGGCAGTGAGGAAGTGCTGAGCGAGCGGCACGGCAGAGGTGATCAGTCGTTTTTGTATTTGGAATGGCAGTTCTGGCAGGATGTGGCAACTTTGGACATGGCGGCTTCGAAACCGGAAAAATCGCCGCCTTCAGAGGACGAGCGAATCGCCTGTGCGGCTTCTACGACGGCGTTGCCGTAACCTCGAAATTCGTCGTCGTCGTAACCGTAGCCTTTATCCGTGGCGATTTTTGCGAGCACCGCGAGGATGGCGGCTTCGTGCTGAGCCATGGTTTTTTTGCTGGCCAGAGCGTCGGCCGAACCGATTTCCGTTTTCAGGGTTTTCTCAGCCTCTTCCATGCGTTTCATCAGTGAACGCAGCTCGGCGGATTCGGCGAACGAGTCTTCGGCCGGTGGTTCATCGAGCCCGGCGGGTTTTGAGCGATTGAAGATGTCTGAGACACCTTCGAACAGTTCCTGCAATCGTTTCTGATCCTTCGGTCCTCGCTGCAGTGGGCTTTCATTCATTTTTTTGGCCAGATCGCGGACCCAGGCAGCGTCTTCCTTCCACGAGACGGATTCCTGTCGCTGCCGGGCAACCTCAGCCAGCGCTGCGAGGGTGGCCACTTTGGGAGGAATCATCATCATGGAAGAGTTGTAGTTGCCGACTGAACTGACTGTTTCCTGCAGAAAGTTGCGAATGCTTTTGATCTCTTCGTCCAGGTCTGCCAGCGGGAGCAACTGGTCCCATGAGTCGCCCTCCGCGGCGGCCGGTGCGGCGGGAGTGTCGGGGGGCGTTGGAGTTGGAGTGGTGGGTTCGGTTGGCGGAGTTGTGGCAGCCACCGCTGCGGCGGGCTGTTCAGCGGGTGCCTGGTTCTCCATGTCGGCCACCACCGCGGGAGCGGCATCAGGGGCGCCAACGGCGGTCGTATTGCTGGCCACTTCGTAGGGTTGATCGAAGAAAGCGTCCATGGGGACATTCCCGAACCACTTCTGGCCTTTTTCATCGGTCCAGACCTCGTTGCGCCCACGCGGTTTGGCGGGGGCCTGAGCAGTGGCAGCGGGCTGAGCATCAGGGGTTGGGGG